>Ga0210390_10003351_pt1 | contig 13746 bp, 12 predicted proteins | sample IncBWH11OmetaG_FD_161050 | JGI IMG/M metagenome (GOLD analysis project Ga0210390, IMG submission 161050) | Forest soil microbial communities from Barre Woods Harvard Forest LTER site, Petersham, Massachusetts, United States - Inc-BW-H-11-O ...
TTGGGGGAGTATGGTTCGAATTTTGGCGAAGGCTTGCGGCCGAAAAGCACCTATAATGGAGGTTGCGCCATGGGCGTAATGGCGGGAGCAACCACTGTGGGTGATTTGGCGGGAGCAATCGGCGTCCGGAGCGAAGAAGCTGCGATAGTGGCCGAACTGAAGGCCGGATCCGAGGAAGCGTATGCCTGGCTGATCGGAGAGTTCCACCAGCCGATCTACAGTCTGGTATACCGCATGGTGGCGGACTCGGCGGACGCTGCGGACACAACCCAGGAAGTGTTTCTGAAAGTTTTCCGGGGAATGAAACATTTCCACGGAGAATCCAGCCTGAAGACATGGATTTATCGCATTGCCGTGCATGAAGCATCGAACCGACGGCGCTGGTGGTTTCGACATAAGGCAAAAGAAACTTCGATTGAGCCGGTAAGCGTGTGCGCAGAGTCGGGCGTGGCGTCGGCCATAAAGGATTCGCTGGTGGACGGAGCGGACTCGCCTTTTGACCGTATTGCCCACGAGGAAGTTCGAGTACGGGTTGAAGAAGAATTGCGCAAGGTTAGCGAGCCTTTCCGCACGACGCTGATTCTTCGCGATCTCGAGGAAATGTCGTACGAGGAGATTGCGGAAGTTACGCAGGTTTCGCTGGGAACGGTGAAATCGCGATTGACGCGGGGGCGGGAGGCGCTGCGACAGCGTCTGACGGGCTATGTGCAAGAAGTGGGATTGGAACTGGGACTTCTGGCCGGGGGACGGAAAGTTGAATCCCGCTCCCGAGTCTCCTGTAAGGGACGGGAATTCGAGGTGGCGTCATGAAGTGCGTGGAAGCTAAACCGATGTTCTCGCCCTATCTGGATGGGGCGGTGACGGGTACGGAGATGCTGTCTCTCACCCAACATCTGAACGGCTGTGCGCATTGTCAGCGAGAATATGTTGCGCTTCGTCAAACCCAGCGACTGCTGACCAAGGTGGGACGGCGAAAGGCGCCGCAAGACCTGTCCTTGAAATTGCGGCTGGCGATTTCACGCGAGGTGGCGCAATCGCGGCGTCCGTACTTCCACGACTTTCGCATTCGGGTGGAGAACGCCATCCGTGGATTCATGGTCCCGGTAGCGGCGGGGTTGGTGACAGCAGTGGTGATTTTTGGATTTCTCATGGGCTTCCTGGCGTTGCCGTTGCAGGCTGATAATTCTGATGTGCCGCTGATGTTGAATACCGCGCCGCAATTGCAGCAATCGGCCTTTGGGACAGCTCTGGATTCGATCGCCGATGATTCTCTGGTGATTGAGGCTTATGTTGATTCGAACGGCCGAGTGCAGGACTACCGAGTGCTGTCGAGTCCGCAGGATGCAAAGGACCTTTCGCCGCAAGTAAAGATTATGCTCACCGAATTCACCACCTTCCGTCCGGCTACCTCCATGGGCAGGCCGACGGTCGGGCGCGCGGTTTTGTCGTTCTCCATGGTCAGGGTGAAGGGGTAGAAAGCTGTCAGCTATCAGCTATCGGCACCGATAGTTGCTGCGAAGAGAAAAAAGAACGCATAGTAGAACTCTCCGAGCGTGACGAGTGTTCCTATAGTACGAATCGGCAACCTGGCCGAGGAACGCGCGGCGGCTATTCCACACACCCCACCGAGCGCAAGGGTGAGAGACACAAGAGAGCTAAGGACGCGACCGTTGCCCACTCGCAGCGTTACCAATCCATACCCGACAAGGAAAGCTAGCCCAGGGGAGACCATGGACGCCAGTAATGCCTGAAAAGGATAGTGTCTCAGGTGATCGAAGATTCTTTGGAATCGTGACCTTTTAGACCACCGAACCGCAGCGGCCAACTCTTCTTCCTGCTTGATCTGTCGGTCTCGCTCGCGCTCATATTTTCCGATTGCATCTGTGTTGTCCAAACCCCTTTTCCGAAGTTCTTCTGTCAAAGCTTCGCGAGCCGTTGTCGTGAGGGTGTCTCGAACAGCAGCGACGCGTAGCAGGTCGTCGTTGCTCATCATCGCATAGCGATCAGATATTTCGAGACCATGCGTTGCCACGGCTCGTTCCTTCATCAATACTGATTGTAGCTGTCGGTCGCATCAATTTTGTGAAACGCAGGTGATATCGTGGGTCCAGTTCTCAGTGGTGGCTCTGAGAAACGACAGAGGTGGCGGACAATTGATGGCTGAGGGCTGAGAGCCCTCCTCCGTTGACCCTCTGCACGGAACCTCATAAACTGACAATGTAATCCGCATATCTCACCGTTCGGCAGGAGGGTTCCTGAACTATTGGTTTCGGATTTCGCTTTTTGTGGCCTTGCTTGGGCTGGCGGCCTACGTGTGCGTGGCGGAGAACCCGGTTAAGGTCGCGTTGGACAATAACGAGGCGTTATTTACGGTTCTGACGGCCATCAATGCTTGCGGGTACGACTCGGAGCTGAGCGTATCCGACCCGCTGCGCGCCCAGATTCGAGCCGAGGTGGAGAAAACGATTGAGGCTTCGGCGGAAGCGAAAGAGTCCTCGGGGGTAATGTGCCAGTTTTACAAGGAGCATCAACAGGATGATTCGGGCCGCACTTTGGCGCAGTACGTTTCGTTGGCTCTCTGCCTCAATGCTCCGCCCGAATTAACTCTGAAAGTCAAAGAAGCGGAACTGCCGCCGGACGCGAGCTTTGTATCGGGCTTAGTGCCGCTGATCCAAAAATTCTATGGCGAGGCCGGGCTGCATGCGACCTGGACGCGTCACCAGGACGCATACGCTGAGCTGACTTCGCGCTATCACGAACCCTTGGCCAAAGTGCTGTTCGACACTGAGGTTTATTTGAAACTGCCGTCGGCGGGATTTCTGGGACGGGCTTTCACTGTTTATCTAGACCCCATGGGGTCTCCGGGGCAAGCGAACGCGCGCAATTACGGAACCGATTATTATGTGGTGATTTCTCCCGGGACCAACTCCGCGCTCAAGATCGATCAGATCCGGCACACTTATCTGCATTACCTTTTGGATCCGCTAGCGCTAAAATATCCCGCTGCCATGGATCATCTGAAACCGCTGCTCGAAAACGTCAAAGGCGCGCCCATGGACGAGAGCTTCAAGACCGACGTTTCGCTGCTGGCAACGGAGTGCCTGATCCGCGCCATCGAAGCCCGCACGGTGGGGTCGAGCAAGACGCCGGAGACGCAGCGGCAACAATTGGTCCAACAGTCGGCGGAGCAGGGGTTCATCCTGACGCCCTATTTTTATGAAGCGCTGTTGAAATTTGAAAAGAGTCCGGCAGGTTTGAAGGTTGCGTACGGGGATTTGATCAGCGGCATCGATGTGCATAAGGAACAAAAGAACGCGGCGCAGATCAAGTTTGCCAGCAAGGCGGATCAAGAGTTATTGCATCTGTCGCGGCCGGCGGAGGTGAAGCTGCTAATGAGCGCAGAGCAGCGTCTGTCCAGCGGAGATCCGGAAGGAGCCAAGAAGTTAGCGCAGCAAGCACTCGACGAGAAAAAAGAGGATCCCGGCCGGGCACTTTTTATTCTGGCGCAAGTCGCCGCGATGAATCGCGACATGCAGGGGGCGCGGAACTATTTCCAGCAGGCACTGGGCGTAGCCCATGAACCCAAGGTGTTGGCATGGTCGCATATTTATCTGGGAAGAATTTTTGATCTGCAGGAAGATCGGGAGGCGGCGCTCGACCAGTACCGGGCAGCGCTGACCGCGGGGGGCACATTGCCGGAGGCAAAAGCTGCAGCCGAACGCGGGATCCAACAGCCGTACGAACCACCTAGCCATCCGCAGTAAAGTGAGAATGCTCGAGATGACAGTGGGAGATTGATGCGATTATTTTGAGCAGCGGCACTGAGCGAAAATACGTGACGACCTGCGATCAGGGAAATCGAGTTTCAACTTAAGGAGCAAGCATGAAGCGAGCAGCGATGATGTTGGGGATGCTAGCGGTAGCGGCTTTTGCAGCTGCGCAGTCGCAGCAGTCCGCCCAGCCACCGCAATCGGCGGGAGCGCAGGGAGCGAGTCAGCAGGGTTCGGCCACTCCCACGCCACCGGCAGGTAAGCGGCCACCGCAAGCCAAGACTCAACCGGAATACGAGGCCTTTAACACCGCAGTGGCGATCAAGGATCCGGCGGCGCTGGAGAAGGCTTCGGATGACTTCGCGACTAAGTTTCCGGAAAGCGAACTGCGCGTCCTGCTTTACAAGGCGGCCATGCGCGCTTACCAGAACGCAAATAACGCCGACAAAATGGCGGAGATGGCGCAGAAACTGCTCAAACTCGACCCGGACGATCCCGAGGCACTCATCGCTTCTGCGGAAGTTCTGGCGGAGCGCACGCGCTCGACCGATCTGGATAAGGATCAGCGCTTCGGACAAGCTGTGAAATACGCCCAGCATGCGTTGGAAACGATCGACACCGATGTTGCCATCCCCGCGGGCACAGCCCAAGCCCAGGTCGACGCGTACAAGGGGTTGCTGCGGTCCACGGCATATTCGGTTCTAGGTACGATCCAATACGACCAGGAGAAATATCCTGATGCAGAGGGTTATTTTCATAAGTCGATCGACGCTTATCCGTCCCAGCCGGACCCGGTAGTCGTTCTGCGGCTGGCTCTCGCGCTGGATAAGCAGGGGAAATATCCGGAGGCACTGAAATCGGCCAACCAAGCGGTCGAATTAACGCAAGACGGAACGACTGCAGGAACCACAGCACGCCATGAAAGAGACCGGTTGATGCAGTTGACCGGTAGCGTTATTCCCAGCGCCAGTAGCCCTGCGCCTGCGTCCCAACCACCGGCCCCCGCGACAACCCCGAATGCAACTCAACCTCCTCATTAGCCAGAGGAGTTCACGCTAGGGCTGGCTGGGGGACGTGGTCGGATTGCATTCGTGTGACATGGCATGTGTACGGGATTCGATCAGATCGTTCAAACAGAGCATGAAGCCACGGAACATTTCGGAATTGGAGCAGGTTCTCGGGTATCAATTTTCCCGTCCGGAATTGCTGGAGCAGGCTCTTACCCATAGCTCGCAAGCTCGCGAACTGGAATCGCTGCAAGCGCAGACCGCAACGCGGGTGGAAGATAACGAGCAACTTGAGTTTCTGGGAGACGCCGTGCTGGGGCTGATTACGACTGAGGAGTTGTTTCATCGCTTTCCTGATTTTCGAGAAGGAGAGCTGTCGAAATTGCGGGCTCATCTGGTCAGTGAAAGACATTTAATTCAGGTGGCGCGGCAATTGGAACTCGGACACTACCTGCGGCTGGGCCGAGGCGAGGAGAAAAGTGGGGGGCGCAACAAAACCGCTCTGCTGGTGGACGGCCTGGAAGCCGTGCTGGGTGCGATGTACGTGGATAGCGGCCTGGAGACGGTGCGCCGCGTCGTGTTGCAGCATGTGGTCACTCCCGAGGTAGAACACCTGGCACGAAACGGAAGCAGCCTGCCGCTCACGGATTATAAATCGGCGCTGCAGGAGAAACTCCAGGCCACGGGCCGTTCGCAAGCATCTTACGTGTTAGTGAAGGAGTTGGGACCGGAGCACAGCAAGACTTTTACGGTTGAGGTTCGCCTGCAGGCGGTTGGCAATCACGGAGAGACTGAGTTCGTAGGACGAGCCGAGGGGTCGACCAAGAAGAATGCCGAACAGGGTGCAGCCCAACAAGTACTGGAACACCTGGCTTCGTTATCGGGGGATTCGGGCAGCAAGGTGCCCGGCAAAGGACGCCCCTAGCCGGAATCGTGATGGGAAAAACGTCGCACCCGGACTGGCTGATTTCGCTGCAATCGTTGCTGACCACGGTGGTCATTGCGGTTTTTATCATCACGTTTATCATCCAGGCTTTCCAGATTCCTTCTGAATCCATGGAGAACACGCTGCTCATCGGGGATTACTTGCTGGTGGACAAGTTGTGTTATGGCGGAAGCAGGTGGTTAGGCCACATTCTGCCCTACCGCAAGGTGCAACGCGGGGATATCGTGGTTTTTCACTATCCGGTTAACCCCAGCGAACATTTCGTAAAACGGGTGATCGGAGTGCCGGGGGACCGGTTGCGGATCATCAACCGACAGGTGTATGTGAACGGATCTGCTCTGCGAGAGCCTTACGCGCGCTATGTCTCGCCCGCAGTCAAAGATCGAGCGGCAAGAGATAGAAGCGCCGATGAAGTGTTTCGGGACGAGTTTCCCCGGCTGGACATTTCAGCCCCAGGCATGGAGGGAGAATGGTGGCTGCAGATGAAGAAACTGGTCGAGGAAGGCGAGCTGATCATTCCCGAAGGGCACTATTTTATGCTTGGGGATAATCGAGACGACAGCCTGGACAGCCGCTACTGGGGCTTCGTGCCGCGTGAAAACATCATCGGGCGGCCCTTGCTGATTTACTGGTCGGTGCGGAGTACGGACGAAGACATGCCGGTTTCTTCTACCCCGGGTGATAAACTTCATCACTTCGCCTACGCGGTCAGCCATTTGTTTCAGCTCACGCGCTGGAATCGTACATTTCGAGTTGTCAACTAAGGGCGGAGATCGCCCATTTAACGGGATAGAACCTAGTGACCAAGAAAGAAAATACGCAGGTGGAAAAACCGCGCGAAACCACGGTCGAGTTTCTGGCATCTCTTGCGGCAGTGCTGGTAACGGGGCTGTTCATTATTACCTTTATCGTACAGGCCTTTGAGATTCCTTCGAGCTCGATGGAAAACACGCTATTGATCGGGGACCACGTGTTTGTGAACCGCGAGCAGTTTGCGCCGCGTACGCGATGGCTCGGCCCCATTCTGCCCTACCGGCAGATACGCCACGGCGACATCGTAGTATTTCTCTCGCCCGCCGAACCTGGGCTTTATGTGGTCAAGCGAATTATCGGCATTCCCGGAGACCGTCTGCATTTGCGCGACGGCGTGGTTTACCGCAACGGGGATAAGCTGGATGAGCCTTACGTGATTCATCAAGGCGGCGAGCTCAGCTACAATCCTTATCGCGATAATTTCCCCGCAGTCGCACCCACTGAGTTCAACAACGTGACTGCCGATTGGGCGCTGGCTCTGCCGCAATACATTCAGGGTGACGATGTGGTGGTGCCGGCAAATAGCTATTTTGGCATGGGGGATAACCGCGACGTTAGCCTGGATAGCCGTTATTGGGGCTTCATTCCGCAGGAAAACGTGATTGGGCGGCCCATGTTTATTTACTGGTCGTTTGAAACGCCGGCCGGACAGTATCTGGAGAGAGAAGTTAGCCAACGAATTGGGTTTCTGGCCCACGTGGTAATCCACTTCTTCGATGAGACGCGCTGGCGGCGTACGTTCAAGGCGGTGCGGTGAGTTTTTGGCGATCCAAGCGCGGAGTGGTGACGCTGGCCGTGGTCGCGGCCCTGGCGCTGTTTCTCATACGGCCGGGAGCCGATCGCTTAAGAGCACGCATCGTCAATTCTATAAGTCTGGCCCTGGGGCGACCGGTGGATGTAGCGGCAGTGAAGCTGCGCCTGCTTCCCGCACCGGGGTTTGATCTGGAGGATTTCGTCGTTCACGATGATCCCGCCTTTGGGGCTGAACCGATGCTGCGAGCCTCGGAAGTAGCCGCCTCCCTGCGCATCACTTCACTCTTGCGCGGACGGCTTGAGATCGCGCGGCTCAGTCTGACCGAACCCAGCCTTAACCTGGTACGGAATGCATCCGGACATTGGAATCTGGAGAATTTGATTGAGCGCGCCGCCAAGATCCCGGTTGCTCCCACCAGTAAGTCGAGAATGGAAAGGCGTCCGGCCTTTCCCTACATCGAGGCGGACCGCGGTCGCATCAATTTCAAATTTGGACCGGAGAAAAAGCCTTACGCGCTGACCGAAGCCGATTTCGTTTTGTGGCAAGACACGGAAAATGCCTGGGGGGTGCGGCTGAAGGCGCGCCCGGTGCGAACCGATTTCAATCTCACCGACACGGGCTTGGTTACTGTCAGCGGATCGTGGCAGAGAGCGGCAAGTCTGCGGGAGACACCGCTGCAGTTCAGTCTGGAGTGGGATCGTGCGCAACTCGGCCAAGTCACCAAACTCGCCTATGGCAATGACAAGGGCTGGCGGGGTGGCGTTACAGTGTCGACGACGCTGACGGGGACGCCTGGGACTCTTGCGATCGCTGCAGCCGCCTCGGTGCAGGATTTCCGCCGCTATGACATTTTTGGCGGAGGCGTTTTGCGGCTGGCAGCGCAGTGCAGCGGCTCTTACAGTTCTGTGGACCACGCGTTGTCTCAGATTGCGTGCCGTGCTCCCGTCGGAGACGGCGCGATTTCCATCGCCGGCGGCATCAAGGGTCCGTTTTCATCCCGCGATTATGACCTGACGTTGACCGCCCAGGATGTGCCTACTCAGTCGCTGATCGCGCTCGCGCGCCACGCCAAACAAGGTATGCCGGATGATTTGATCGCAACCGGCCAACTGGACGGGCACGTGAAGCTTCAGCGAACGGCGAGCGCGCGACCAAGTGCAGTGACATGGGAAGGTAACGGCGAAACCTCCGGCTTCGATCTCAGCTCTAAACTGACTAACATCGACGTGACGCTGGGCAGGGTTGCGTTCGCGGTAGCTTCTCCGAGAGCTCAAACATCGCGAGCGTCTTTACGGGAAATCGCCGCATCCCCCTCAGAGACTCGCTTCGTCGTCGGCCCATTCAGTTTGCCACTAGGACGGCCAGTACCCGCAACCGTGCGCGGCTGGGCTTCGCATTCGGGATACAGCGTCATCGTCCAAGGGGATGCGCAGGTGCAGCGGGTACTGCAACTGGCAAGGATGCTGGGAATACCGGCTTCCCAACCAGCGGCCGAAGGCCTAGCCAAGCTCGATCTGCAACTTGCCGGTGCCTGGTCGGGATTCGCGGCACCGAGAGCGATGGGGAAGGCGCAACTGCATTCGATTCGCGCGCTGGTGCGCGGGTTGAATGCACCGCTGGAAATTGCTTCGGCGAACCTTTCCCTCACGCCCGATCAAGTCAGCGTGCAGAACCTGACGGCTTCAGTCGCGGACACTTCGTGGTACGGTTCTCTGGCGCTTCCGAGGGAGTGCGCGGCACCGGACGCCTGCCCAATTCACTTCGATCTGCATGCCGACGAGATTGCAACCGACGAACTGAACCAATTGATCAATCCCCACGTTCGCAAACAACCATGGTACCGATTTCTTTCTTCCCCGGCAGCCGGAGTTCCCTACCTGCTTACGGTAAACGCCACTGGCAAAGTCACGGCGAACCGAGTAGTGGTTCATAAACTCGTCGGGAATCGAGTCTCAGCAAAGTTGGAACTGAATAAGGGCAAGGTGCGATTATTTGATCTGTGTGGCGATGTCCTGGGCGGCAAGCATGTCGGCGAATGGGAAGCCGACTTCACGGTAAAGCCTCCGGATTATAGCGGTGCGGGCACGCTCGATGGGATTGCACTCAGTCAGCTGTCCAACAGTATGAACGACGATTGGGTCACGGGTTCGGCAACTGCAACCTACCACGTGAAAACGTCGGGACTGGACGCGGCTGAGTTGTTTGCATCGGCGACCGGCACATTGAAAGTCGATGCCCGGGACGGCCTGCTCCTTCACGTAGTAGTTGACGAGGGTCCGCTACAGATGCATCGTTTCGCAGCGAACTTGTTCCTGCACGAGGGAAGCTTTGAAATTCAGGAAGGCGCGCTGCAGACTTCGACGGGTGCTTACCAGGTGAGCGGCACGGCGTCTCTCACTCGTATCCTTGATCTGAAATTGACGCGTGAAGGAACTCCGGGGTTCAATGTAACCGGCACGGTGATGGAACCGCGCGTATCGCCAATCGTGTCATCGGACACGCAAGCCGTCGCTCTTAAACCGTAAGAAGGGCCTGATTTATGCAACCAGACTTCGACCGGTTAGAAATCGAAGCAAGAAACTTTTTCGCCACCACAGGCGAGAACGAGCTAGTGGAAACCCGCGCTTTCCAATCGGCATCGCTGCGCACATGGGTAAGAACCGAGAAAACAGATCGCGACGTTCCGCCGGATGCGGGCTACGGCCAGTGACCCGCACATGCCCACTCAGTTCGGGCAGCGCTTCACGGAGATGGAAGTCGGCATTGTTAAAATCGCATCTCGATGCCGTGAGCATCACGGTGCGTAGCCCGCACCGCGCAGCACTTTGCCCGGTTTAGCTCCTGTCATCTTCCCTTGATCAATCACGGGGACGCCGTTTACCAGGACATATTCCATTCCCTGCGACAGCTGATTGGGATTGTCGAACGTCGCTACGTCGCGCACCGTGGCCAGATCGAAAACTACCACGTCGGCCCACATGCCTGCTTTCAATACTCCGCGATCCGTCAACCGCATGCGTTGCGCCGGGAGAGCTGAAAACTTGCGAATGGCATCTTCCAATTTGAGCTTTCTCTCCTCCCCAACATATTTACGCAGGATGCGCGGGAAGGTGCCATAGGCGCGCGGATGGGGATGTTCCTGACCCAGGATTCCGTCTGGCGACGTGCCTTCTGAATCGTTGTCGATCGAGACCCAGGGCTGCTGCAAGGCCAGTACAACGTCGGATTCTGACATGCCGAACACCGCGACTTGAGTAAAAGCGTTGTCTTCAATCAGCAGATCGAAGAGCGCATCCATAGGATCTTTGTTCCAGATGGTCGCGACTTCTTCCAGCGTCTTGCCCTGCAGCGGCAGCAGCTTCGGATTCTGAACCACACAAACCAGAACCGAGGCTGGACTCGGAATTTCCTGCCATTCGTTCTGCCAGCCAGCCGACGCGGTCGTTAGATCCTTGCGAATGCGCTGTCGCATGGCTGGATCTTTCAAGCGCTCGATCAGCTTCGCGTCCCCGCCATTGTGCGCCCAGGGCGGGATAAAAGCCGACATCGTATTGAACCACGCAGCGTAAGCATAAGTGTTGGCGCTGACGTCGAGGCCATCCGCGCGCGCGGCAGTAATCTTCGCCACCACCTCCGGCATCCGTCCCCAATTTTCCTTGCCCGCAACCTTGATGTGCCAGATCTCAACGGGTATGTGAGCTTCGCGGCCGATGCGCAGAGCTTCATCGATAGCAGGAATCACGCGGTCCCCTTCATCGCGCATGTGGGTGGCGTAGATGCCACCGAATTTCGAGGCTTCCCCGGCCAACGCGATCAACTCTTCGGTTTTGGCGTAGGGAGCCGGCGCATACTGCAAAGCGGTGGAAACACCGACTGTGCCATCACGCATGGCTTGTTGCACCAGCGCTTTCATCTGATCGAGTTGTTCAGGGGTAGGTTGTTTATCGTCGTCTCCCAAGACCATGCGCCGGACTTGGGTTGCGCCCACGTAGCTGGCGAGATTGATGCCCATGCCCTGCTTTTCGAGTCTGTCGAAATATTCACGGAAGGTGTGCCAATCAGGAGTGATGTGATAGTGATCGTAGCTAGCGTGATCGGCGCGAATGATGGCGTCGTTCAATGGCGCTGCCGAGCCGCCTTCACCGGTGATTTCCGTGGTGATGCCCTGGTAAATTTTCGAAGGCAAGCGCGGATCGACCAGGATGGTCAACTCTGATTGGCCAAGCATATCGATGAAGCCGGGGGCAATAACTTTGCCGGCCGCGTCGATCGTGCGGGTGCGAGGCACGGCGGCAAGATTGCCGATGGCCGCGATCTTTCCATCCCGGATGCCGATGTCACCGGAATACCAGGGCGAGCCGGTGCCGTCGATGATGTGGCCGTTGGTAATGACGAGGTCGAAAGGCAGTGGCGTGGCGTACAGGGGTAAATAAACTAAAACGATAACCACGGCAAGCGAGTGCATCATGAAGTCGCGCATTCTTCTCTATTCTCCATTCGTTTTAGAGGCAAATATTAAAGTCTCTTGCCGACGGCTCAGGCCAAGTCCGATCAGTATCCAGATTCCCAGTGCCAGCCATTCGTATCTGCTGAAGCCCCCCGGAATGCCAGGGACAATCTTCATCAGGATCATGAGCAGTGCGACGGCAACTCCTATCAAGGCGACAACCCGTTGGCGCGATGCCGGTTTCATTTGGTGATAGGAAGCGCAAGCTGCCAGCCATCCCATGGCGGACGCAACCGAGCCAACCTCGGAAACCGGGACCAGAATAGCGTCTCCCAGAAACATGCACGCCGCCGTGGCCAGTCCGATGCAGAGTACGGCGACTGAAGGCGTCTGATTGCGTGGATGCACTCGGCCGAGACGCGGGTCCACCAGGCCGCGGCGCCCGACGGCGAACAACAGCCTGCTGGCGGCGACAAAGTTCCCGTTGAATACTTTCAAAAGCGAGAGCAGCGCGGCGGCCAGGATGAGGCTTACAATCCAGCGTGAACCCAAGGCGCGCTCGAAGGCCACCGCGGTCATGAATCTCTCGTGGGTCAATTGCTTCCAGGGTGCTACATATCCGACCGCGGCAATCACGATCGTATAGAAAAGCATACCCACGACAATCGCCATCCAGATGGCCTTAAAAAAGCCACGAGCGCGAAATTCATGGTTAGCTTCTTCAGCACCCTTCACGACCGATTCAAACCCAGTCATGAAATAAGGGACGATTTGCATCACCAGAAGTACGGAGACGAACGGGCTATGGGTAAAGAGCGGCGGGAAATTCCGCGGCGAACCCTTGCCGACTCCGGCCGCGACGAACACGACGAACAGAGCCAGGGTTCCGAAGGCGGTCCAGTTCTGAAATGTGGCGCTCAAGCGGATGCCGCCGTAATTCAACAGTGTGAGCAAGGCAGTCAGTCCCAGACCGATTAGCAAGTGCGGCAGGAAAACCGGTTGGCCTGCGATGCGGTAGAGTTGCAACGAATCGAGTGCTGGAAAGATGTAACCCGCGATCTTACCGACCGCGACCGCCTCCCAGGGACACACGATGAAATACGCGAGGATCATCATCCACCCGGTGGCGAAGCTGACCGGTCGTGAAAAAACTTTGGCGGTGTATGCGACTTCGGCGGCCGCGTCTGGCATGGCCGTGACCAGTTGGCCGTAGACGTAGCCGATCGGCAGCAGTAACGCTCCACCAATTGCGAAGCCCAGAATTGCGCCCAATACGCCGCCGCGCAGCAGCCAGTCATCCATCACGACCAGCCATCCCACGCCCACCATCGTGCCCCAGCCCAGGGCAAAGTAATCGATCACACGGAGTTTGCGGGCGAGAGTGATCACGCGGCGCGAATTATAAAGCATTGCGCTGATTTCGCCGCTATGGCGTTTGCCGAGAGCGGCTGAGAAGGCCGGATTTCAGCCGCCGCATGTTAGTATCAGAGCCAACGCCTGATGACTCTGCAACATGTTGACATCCTGTTTCAGCTGATCGTTTTTTTGTTTGCGATCAGCATCCACGAGTCGGCGCACGCCTGGATGGCGAACCGCCGCGGCGACCCGACCGCGCGCATGCTGGGCCGGGTCACGCTGAACCCCATCAAGCACATTGATCCGGTGGGAACTGTCTTGTTGCCGCTGATCGCGATGGTCACTCATCTTCCCGTAATAGGTTGGGCCAAACCAACTCCGGTGGATCCCCGCAATTTTAAGAACCCGGTGCTGGATGACATTCTGACAGCTGTGGTCGGCCCGATCAGCAACTTTATCGTGGCAACGGGTGCGGTGCTGGCTTTGATTTTGGTTTCGCTGAGTTCGCGCCTGGGAGCAGCAATCGTCCACCTGATTCCGCTCGTGTATCCAAGCCATCTGGACGTCCTGGCGAATCAGACTGATTCGTTTCTCATGCCGGTCACTGTACTTTTCTACGAGCTGATGGTGATCAATATCATTCTCGGGGTCTT
>Ga0210390_10003352_pt1 | contig 13743 bp, 14 predicted proteins | sample IncBWH11OmetaG_FD_161050 | JGI IMG/M metagenome (GOLD analysis project Ga0210390, IMG submission 161050) | Forest soil microbial communities from Barre Woods Harvard Forest LTER site, Petersham, Massachusetts, United States - Inc-BW-H-11-O ...
CTCACATGCGAGGTGACGAGCCTTGTGTTTTTCAGCAACCGCGAACTTTGTTGGTAGTGGAGTTCTGGGGACCATCGGCGTCGTAACTCTGACGAAGGTAAAGCACCGGCGCGAAATCTTGTTCGCTGCTCTCCCGACTCTGTTCGCCGTCCACCAGTTCATCGAAGGATTTGTGTGGCTGGGTCTGGACGGTATTCTCTCGCCCACCGTGGCCCACAACATGGGTGCCGCGTTCATGCTGTACGCGCAGGGGCTTTTGCCTTTCTTGCTGCCGCTGAGCGTCTTGCTTTTCGAGCCTAACGTGAAGAGTCGCAGGCGGATGCTGCCGTTCTTGGTGATCGGAGGCGCCACTGCGCTCTATATATTGTGGGCTTTGACGGCGTACCCGTTACAGCTATACGTCAGGCAAAACAGTATCGTGTACATCAATCAAGCCACAAATAATACAACGGTTGCGTTGTTCTATGTAATTGCGACTTGCGGCTCGCTGTTTTTCTCAAAGATCAGGATGATGGTAATCTTCGGCGCGGCAAACCTTGCGATTCTCTTGATTGTGATGGAGGTCAAGCGCTATGCCTTTACCTCGCTGTGGTGTGCTTACGCGGCAGTCGCCAGTGTAATCATTCTGGGCTACTTCTGGAAAAGCATCGAGGCTCGTCCCTTCCGTTACGCGGAATCGATTTGAATGCGAACCCCAGTGTGAGACAGCAGTCTTTCCTCGCCAATGGGATGGCGGTCATTTGGGCCATGACGTTGGCCGATCTGCTGTTTCACATCTACTTTAACAACCACGAGCGTGGCGTCTTTTGGCGCTGGGACGGTCGCCTCTTCTTATAGCCCGGCCTGCAAAGTCAGAACCGCGCACTACACTCACCTAGCCGAATTCAGGCCGCCGCGGATAGTCCACAATAATAACCCGGCCATCGCTCAGCGCCTTCACAGAATGACGCACGTTCACCGGCACAATCGCGACCAAACCAGCCCCGACAACTTGCGCCACGCCGTCGATGGTCACCTCGAGCTCGCCCTCGATCACCTCATACACTTCTTCCTGAGGATGAAAGTGCTCGTGAATGGACGCACCGCGTTTGAACTCGTAATGGGCGAAGGTCATGCTCGGCGAGTGGAAATAGCGGCCATACCAGCCCGGCAAACGTTCAATGACGTTGAGTGTGCGGGTATCAATGAAGGGCATGCGGCCTCTCCGTGAAGGCATCCTAGCATGGCCTGCGGCCTTGGAGGACGGGCATCCCGCCGCTCCGGACGCCAATCAAAATTCGCGAAACAAATTTCCGCGAGCCGGGTTTTATTATGGGTCGCGGCCAGGTCGCCCGCCCGGCCTGTCTACTCTTGAGGTGCTCGATGAAATTCCTCCACATCGCCTATTTAGCTTTAGTCATCACTTCCGTCGCCACCTCGGTCCACGCACAGCAGCGAGACTGGGTCCCTCAGGGTGTTGAAAGTCTGGGGCAGAATGCCTCCTCGCGAACTGAGTTCACTCTCGACCACTCCATGCTGGTGCTCGCCTCCAAGCTGGACCAGGACGACGAAACCCTCCGCCGCGTAATCGCGGGCGTGGATGGCGTCTCAGTCCACAGCTACCATTTCCCGAAGCCGGGAATGTACGCTCCGGACACTCTGAGCTCGGTGCGCGAGCAGTACCACGCGGCAGGCTGGAAGCACATGGTCAGCACTCACGACAAAGATGGCGGATCAGGCGCGACCGATCTCTGGATTCGCTTCGAGAATAAAGCCATCAGAAACATCGCGGTTCTCATTGCTGGCGAGAAGCAGCTCAACCTCATCGCGGTCTCGGGATCGATTAGTCCAATCGACCTCGTCCATCTCGGCGGACACTTCGGCATCCCTAAGATCGAAGGTGGAGCGGTTGTTCCCGTGCCTGACAGTGACCGCTAGCGCGGCTTAGTCGAGCGCTTCCGACGGCAAATCGTCCAAAATAAAATTGAGCCAGCTTCTCGTCCCTTTTATAGACTTAACTCCGGCCCGATGGTTCAAGAAAACACATGGAGAGTCTATGAGCGATGACCCGCGCGACCGCGACCTGGGGATGACCCGCAAGATCACGCGGCGTGACTTTTTGGACGGCGCTGCAATCGCCGTCGGCGGATCAGCCCTCGCTGCGAGCGCTCCCTGGTTGCACGCTCTGAGATTGCCGGATTCGGCCTTTGCGTCCGAGAAGGATCCCGACTACTATCCACCAGCCTTGATGGGAATGCGCGGCAATCACGAGGGCACATACACTTTTGCGCATAGCTTGCGGGACGGAGAGTTCTGGGACTCCGCCGCCAAACCCGAAAGCACGGGTGAAAAATATGATTTGGCCATCGTCGGCGGAGGCATCAGCGGACTGGCGGCTGCTTATTTTTACCGCCAGCAGGCGGGGTCAAATGCGCGCATTCTTATCCTCGACAACCACGACGATTTTGGCGGACACGCCAAGCGCAACGAGTTTCGCGCCGGCAACCGGATGCTGCTCAGCTATGGCGGAACCCAGTCGATCGAGAGCCCGGCGCGATATAGCAAAGTGGCGAAGGGTCTGATTACGGATTTGGGTATCGATACCCAGCGTTTTTATAAGGCCTACGACCAAAAGCTATACGACAAGTTGAAGACCGCGTGTTTCTTCGACCGCGAAACTTTTGGCGAAGATCGTCTCGTAGTAGGCATGGGATCGACCCCATGGCCGGAGTTCCTCGGGAAAGCGCCGCTTTCCGAAGCGGTTCGTCATGACATCGCTCGCATCTACGCGGAGAAAGTTGACTACCTGCCCGGCCTGTCAAAGCAAGAAAAGTACGCGCGACTTGCCAAGATCAGCTATGCCGATTATCTAACCAAGGTCTGCAAACTCACTCCTGAGGCGCTGCCTTTTTTCCAGACCTATCCGCATGACTTGTTCGGCGTCGGCATTGACGCTGTTTCTGCTTTAGCGTGTTTTGAAAATGGCGATGATTATCAGTCGTTCACCTATCCCGGTTTTGAGGGTTTGAACCTGGGCACGCCGGGAAAAGAAGAGCCGTACATTTTTCATTTCCCTGACGGCAATGCGTCCATTGCGCGTCTGCTGGTGCGCTCCTTGATTCCCGGCGCGATTCCCGGCGAGAGCATGGAGGACGTGGTCGTGGCTCGAGCCGATTACAGCCGCCTCGACGATGCCAAGAATCCGATCCGGATTCGCTTGAACTGTACGGTCGTGCAGGTCCGCCATAACGGGTCCGCATCTTCAGCCAAAGAAGTCAGAGTCGCATACATGCGCGGCGGAAAGCTGCAGAGCGTGCAGGCGAGTGCCTGCGTTCTCGCGTGCTACAACATGATGATCCCGTATCTGTGTCCCGAGCTTCCCCAGAAACAGCAGGATGCGCTTCACTCTCTCGTGAAGACTCCGTTGGTGTACACGCACGTAGCCATCCGCAACTGGACTGCGTTTCAGAGCCTGGGCATCCATCAGATCGTTGCGCCCGCCGGCTACCACACTTATACGGCGCTGGATTTTCCGGTCAGCCTCGGCCAATACGAATTTCCCAGCAAGCCCGACGAGCCTATGGTTCTGTTTATGCTGCGCACGCCTTGCAAACCCGGATTGCCGCAGCGCGATCAGTTTCGCGCAGGCCGGGCGGAGCTCATGCGGACACAATTTTCCACGTTCGAACGAAATATCCGGGATCAACTAGCCAGAATGCTCGGTGGCGCAGGCTTCGATCCGGCGCGCGATATCGACGGCATCACCGTAAACCGCTGGGCGCACGGCTATGCCTTCAGCCCCAACTCACTGTTCGATCCCGCCTGGACTGAGGACGAAAAACCCTGGGTGCTGGGACGAAAACCATTTGGCCGGATTGCCATCGCAAACTCGGATGCCGGTGCCAGCGCCTATACGGACGTGGCCATCGACCAGGCCTATCGTGCGGTTGGAGAACTGCCAGCCCGCAGTTGAGTCACTTCTGCGGCGGCGCTTTCTGTCCGCTGCTGGCCTCTACCAGTTTCTGAACGGATGGAACCACCATGAGCAACAATTGCGCCTGCGGTTTTTGCGCGCGCTCCAATAAGGCGAATTGTTGGGTTGCCCATGCATTCGGTGCGCGCTCTGCGCGGTCGAGGTAGTCCAGCGCCTGCAGCCCCGCCGCAGCGACTGCCGAGAGATCTTGCGACAGGGGGACGATCTCCTTTAACAGAAATGATTGGGTTTCAAACGGCTGCAGATTGGTCTGGGTATCCCGCCAGCGCGTCAACCAGGCCCGAACTTCTTGTTTAGCGTCGGGATTGGCCCCTCCGGCAATCACCGAATCTACGAGGTCCGCAAAGCGCCGCGCCGTTGCGCTCTCCGGGCGAGCCGCGTCGATCACGCGATTCAGCGGCGACAGGCTTGTCGCCTCAATTGCGGCAATTTCTTCCCGCGTGTAATCCTTCACCGGCTCCACAACGTCGGCAAATGTCCGAAGCGCAGAAATATCATTCGAGCCTGCGATGCGGCGCAGCATAGGCCCGTAACTGGAGTTGTGCGTGAGTCCAAGCCAATCTAGCCATCGACTCACACTCTCCAAACGTTGGTACATGGAATTGACGTCAGTCACGTCTTTCGCCGACCACAGCCGTTCCGCGATTGCCGCGGTTCGAGGCCAGATGCGCGAGTCAATATTCTCTGGCGAAACATACTCCGACCACATGCAGGCTTCGCCGCCCAGGATGCGCTGGTGCTCCTCAGCACTCAAAGCCGCCGCACCACTAATCGGATCAACCGCATAGTGTCGCGAAGCCGGCCAGTTCAGATCGACGTAATATCCAAAGGAAAGCAGCCCGCGATATCCCTGCTTGGCCGCAGCCGCCAGCGAATCCTGCCCGCGCCACGATTGCACGACAATGTCTTTCGGTAAATCCGGCCGCAGTATCTCATCCCACCCCACCATCGTCTTTCCGTGTTTGCTCACGACCTTTTGCACGCGCGTGTTGAAGTAGGCTTGCAGATCCTGATTGTTCTTAAACCCATGTGCGTGCATAAACCCCTGAATCTTCGCATTTGCATCCCACTGCTTCCCATTAACCTCGTCGCCGCCAATGTGGAAGTACTGGTCGGGAAAAAGTTTCGCCATCTCCCCGATGAAGCCGTCGAGAAACTTGTAGGTCCGCTCCTCGGTTGGATCCATCGCCGGATCGAAGACGCCCCACTTACGTTCGATCGGATACGGCCCACCGCTAGCCAGGTCCGGATAGCCAACAAACCACGCCGTGCTGTGGCCGGGCATGTCGAATTCAGGCACGACGCGAATGCCTTGATCGCGCGCGTAGGCAATCAGGTCGCGCACTTCATCTTGCGTGTAGAAGAGGCCGTCAGAGCCCATTTCCTGCAGCTTGGGAAATTTCTTGCTCTCCACGCGGAAGCCCTGATTGTCCGAGAGGTGCCAGTGAAATACGTTCATCTTCACCGCCGCCATGCCATCGAGATTACGCTTGAGGACATCGATCGGAATGAAATGCCGGCTGACGTCGATCATCAATCCACGCCAGGGAAAGCGCGGCTTATCTTGAATCGCCACAGCGGGCGCAGCGAAACCGTCGGATGAAGTTTGTACCAATTGCAGAAATGTCTGCAGCCCGCGCATGATTCCAAGCGGCGTGGCCGCATTAAGCTTCGCCCCTGCCGGGGTGATCTTCAGCGAGTAGGATTCATCCTCGCCGAGTTCCTGCACCGCTTTGCTTCCGCCTTCACTATGAACCGTCAGCTTGGCTTGAGCCGCATCCGTTACTTTCATGTCTAACGGTGACATCCCAGTCTGTCGTCGAAGGTTATCCAGAAACAATTCGACCGCACGCAGCAGATGCGCATCCGGCTCGCCGCTGATTCCCACCGTGAACGAAGGGTCAATGACAAGCTGGCCAGGTTTCATTTGCACACTGGCCGGCATCGGCATGAGACCTGATTGCCGCGGCTCGGATGCAGAGGAAGACAGAATTGCTGAGCACAGCAACAGAATTAAAAAAATAACTCGCACGCAGTGTTCTCCTGGGATACCGTGTGTGGAAGGGGCAGGATAGTGGGTTTTCCGGGTAGTTCGCAAATCCGGAGTGTAGACTTGTGGAACAAATTGCAGTTAAGAGAGCATTTTTGCGGGAGTCATTCAGAGCCAACCCCCGAGAAACTAACCTATCCTTTTCCGACGACCTGACCGCAATGCAGCAGATTCACATCCCACAGGCAGGGCTCTGAGGGCAGGCATTCAATCCCAATTTTGCCGTGTCTCCGCGTGCCCGGCCTGCCCACCCACACAACTCGAAACTGTGCCTGATCCTCATCATGCTGGACGTGGATGATCGCGCCTGTCTTCACCGGCCGCGTTATTCCCTGCAACACCACTCCGCGATCACTGATGTTTCTGACTTGGGCATGCTGCGAAAAGGCCAGAGACTTGGCGTCGACACCCCAGATGCGCACCGTTAGAAATACCGCAACCCGTCGATTGCGACGACGATCCATAGAACTCTACCTGCTCCAGTCCGCAACCTTCAGACCCTTCACTCGCCGGAAAACGGCATCGCTCGATACCAGTGTCAAGCCCGAGGCAAGGGCCTGTGCGGCGATCATCAAGTCCAGATTGCCCATCGGTTCCCCGGCGCCCTCCAACGCGGCGCGTGCCCTCGCATATTGTTGCGCCGCCCCCGAGTCCCAAGGTAACACTTCTACGCGGAGCAAAAACTCCTCGACCACAATCTTTAGTTTGGTTGCATCGGGCCTTCGGGCTAATCCAAAAAGGAGTTCGGCCTCGCTGATCACGCTGATTCCTATGTCGGCCATGGCCACGCGCAGCAGTCGTTCGCGAACCCGGGGACGGTTCCCCATGATGATGTAGCTTACCGTGTTGGTGTCGAGTAGGTAGCGGACCGTCATTTAGAACAGGTCCCGCTCTTGCGGTGGCGTATCTTTGCGATCACTGAGAAAATCCTTGGGGACAGCAACGGTTTTGGCCAGCGCGAAAAAATCCTGCCAAGACTCTGGGCGTCGGGAGAGAATGACATCCCCGGTGACCTCGTCACGGCGGATGTAAACCTGCGAACCTTCAAACCGCAGGTCAGCGGGCAGACGGACGGCTTGGCTGCGGCCATTGCGAAAGAGTTTGGCAATTCGGGGCATGGTATATACTATGGTATATTACATCGCGTTTGTCAAGCGCCCGGTAATGTCTTAACACCGTTAAGACACCACCAAGCGGCTCGCCCGGGACGGTGTTCGGATTCAGAGCCCTCAGAATGTCATGGCGACAATAGAATCGCTGGCAGGCGCTCGCTTCTTCTTCAAAGCACCCCGCTCATGAGACGATTGAATTGACGCCATGATTCAGCTTTCCTCTGCCGGAAAACGTTACGGTCACAAGCTTCTCTTCGAGGGAGCCGACTGGATGATTACGTCCCACGACCGCATTGGCCTGGTGGGCGCGAACGGCACTGGAAAATCCACGCTGATGAAGATTTTCGCGGGGATCGAGACTCTCGATTACGGTTCCATCAGCACGGCCAAAGGAATCAGCGCCGGCTACCTGCCGCAAGACGGGCTCACGCTCTCCGGACGCACCGTGTTTGCCGAGTGCATGGCGGTTTTTTCCGAGCTGCGCGAAATGGAGCAAGAGATGGAAGACCTGACCGCGCGCATGCCGGAACTCGACCAGTCTTCTGCGGAATATTCGCAGGTTGCCGAACGCTATCAGCGCATCGAGCACGAATTTCGCACTCGCGATGGATACGCCATCGAGGCTCAGGTCGGCAGCGTGCTCATGGGCCTCGGTTTCCGCAAGGAAGATTGGCATCGCCGAACCGAAGAATTCTCCGGAGGCTGGCAGATGCGCATCGCCTTGGCCAAGCTTCTGCTGCAGGAACCGAATCTGTTGCTGCTGGACGAACCTACCAACCACCTTGATCTGGAAGCGCGCAACTGGCTGGAAGAATATCTGACGCATTACCCAAACGCGTTTGTGCTGATCTCGCACGACCGTTATTTTCTCGATGTCACGGTCAACAAGATTGCCGAGATCTGGAACAAGCGCATTCATCTTTATCCCGGCAATTACGAAAAGTACCTGGCGTCGAAAACGCAGCGCATGGAGCAACTCGAAGCCGCGTATCGCAATCAACGGGAACGCATCGAGCAACTGGAAGTATTTATCAATCGCTTTCGCTACCAGGCGACCAAAGCCAAGCAGGTGCAGAGCCGCATCAAGGAACTGGACAAGATCGAGCGCATCGAGCTACCGGAAGAAGAAAAAGTAATCCACTTTTCCTTTCAGCAACCGAAACCGAGCGGGCGGATCGTGGCCGAGTTTATTGACGTGGCGAAATCCTATGGCGAGAAAGAAGTGTTTCGCAATGTCAGCTTCATGATCGAGCGCGGAGACCGCATCGCATTGGTAGGCGTGAACGGCGCGGGCAAATCCACATTGATCAAGCTGCTGGCGGAAACCGAGCCTCTAACCGGCGGCCAATTCCGCCTCGGCCACAATGTGTTGCCCGACTATTTTGCGCAGGACCAATACAAAGAGCTCAATCCGGACGCACGCATTCTGGACGATATCGGAGAGCTCTCGCCGCGTTCCACCCAGACCGAACTGCGCAGCCTGCTCGGCTGTTTCCTTTTCTCCGCGGACGATGTGTTCAAACGCATTGGCGTGCTCTCGGGTGGCGAGCGCAACCGCTATGCGTTGCTGCGAATGCTTCTGCATCCCGCAAATTTTCTGCTGCTGGATGAACCCACAAACCATCTCGACATGCGCGCCAAAGACGTACTGCTGAAGGCGCTGATGGAGTACACCGGCACCGTGGTCTTCGTCTCCCATGATCGCTACTTCATCGACAAACTGGCCACGCGAGTGTTCGAAGTGGGCGAGGGCCGGGTCGAGGTTTACCCGGGGAACTACGAGGACTATCGCTGGCGAAAAGAAGGCGGCGCAGAAAAACTGCAAGAGACGGTCAGCCGCTCAGCGCTCGCCGCGCAGCCCGTAAATGGCAATGAAATCCAGATCGCCTCTCCTGACGATGCCAAGTGCAGGCGCCTGAATCCGATCAAGCGCAAGCAAATGGAAGAACGAGTAAAGGAAATCGAAGCCGAGATCGCTCGTGCTGAAACCTCCATTGCCGCATGCGAAGCCGCACTGCAAACCTTCGTCAGCGTCGAGGAGACCGCTCGGCAGACCCACGAACTCAATCAGGTCCGATCGCAGCTCCAGAGTTTTCTGTCGGAGTGGGAGGAGCTGGCGCAGGCCCTTGAAGTTTGAGGTAACACGAATTTGGTAGTGGCTGAATTTCAGATTCAGCCACTACCACGAGTCTCGTGTAACACGATTTTCGTGTTACACTATTTTCATGCCCCCTGCTCGCTTACGCAATGTGACCGTAACTCTAGAAGAAGATGTTGCCCGGTGGGCCCGGATCGAGGCGGCGCGCAGGGATACCAGCGTTTCGCAATTGCTGGGAGCCCTCTTGAAAGAGCGCATGTCGGCGCAAGAGGGTTATAACAAGGCGATGCGAAGGGCGTTGGGGCGCAAGCCTTTTCTGCGCAGCAACGGCCGATACCTGACGCGCGAGGAGGCCCATGACCGCGCCCGACTTCGCTGATCCTTCCGCAAAGAGTCCGCGCGAATTGCTCGTTTTTGTGGATTCGAATGTCCTTCTCTACGCTGTGGACGACGCTGACCTTAATAAACAACAGGCTGCGAGAGACTGGCGCGCGGTGTTGTGGAAAAGCCGCCGTGGGCGCATAAGTTTTCAGGTGCTCAGCGAGTTCTACGTCAACGCCGTGCGCAAACGGCCCTCAGCCCGGGAAGAGGCGCGCGCCGAAGTTCGCGATCTGCTTGCGTGGAATCCGGTCGTTGCGGAGGCAGCGTTATTGGAGCTTGGCTGGAAGATCCAGGACCGTTACCATCTTTCATTCTGGGATGCATTGATCGTGGCGGCGGCCAAAGCGGCGTCATGTCGCTATCTGCTAACAGAGGATTTGCAGGCCGGGCAAGCATTGGACGGAATCGAAGTGGTGAATCCGTTTCTGCGCACTCCACAGTCCGTGTTGTAGAGAAGATTACGGCGCGTGAGCCATCTCGCAGTTTCAGCGGCCGCCGCTGTCGGCGCCCACCCAGAAAATTCGCCATCTACAAACTTGCCGCAACCGCCTGCGACCTTGCTCCGCTTTCCGTCTCCGCCTGCCGGTCGACGACCGCGAGTTCTTTTTCCAGCGAGGAAAAGCGCTGCAGAATTTCATGCATACGGAGAGACATGTTGCGGATGGTTTCGATCTGGGAACGCGCCCCAGCCGAGAGAGATCCAGGTTCCAACAGCAGCAACTCCGAGTTGCCCAGCACGGAAGTGAGAGTGTTGTTCAGAGTGTGCCGCATGTCCAACATGTACCGGCCAAGGTGAGCTTGCCGCTCCAATAGCATATTGGCTTGCTCAAAGTGGCGAGCTTCAGCTTCCGCGCTGACCCGGCGCAAAATTTCCCCTGCCACCAGCACCAGAGTATCCAACCAGTTCTCCTGTTGCCGCACGATCGCGATGCCGGGCCAGCGATCCCGAACCGTTTGCACCAGCCGCATATCGTCGGAGACGAACAACACGCGTTTGCCCGCGGCCTCCATGGCCTCTAACACCACCGAGATCGCCTGTGGCCGGATAGAGCCGGCAATGGCAAGATGAAAGCTGTCGGGATCCAGCCCCAAAGATACATCACTGCTCATCAGCGTGAATGCGGGAACCGTGCGCTCCGATTGCCAGCGCCCGGTCACCGCGCGCGAGAGCTCCGCGTCATCCGATACGATCAGTACGGAAGGTTGATCCAAGTTCTCTTTCCCATTTTCGCTTGAAAACGCCTGAAGCCTGAGGCCCGACGCCAATTTGCACTCACTTCGGATTGTTACTGACCGGCGGTCCTGGCGTCCCGTTCTCACCCCAGTCCGGAGAACTGCTGGAAACTTCGAACTCCGGGACATCCGCATTGGCTGCGGCTCCGGCCGCGTGGGCCCGAGTTTTCACAGCCCCACTCGGCTTGCCTGCACTCTTCGCATTCTTTGCCAGCGCCGCTTCGACCACGGCGCGGAGATCGACCAGCATAGATACTGGCTGCCCCGAAGAATATTCGGCGTGAAACATCACCTTCCACGACTGGCAGATCATGCGCAGGCGGGCGATGGGTTCCTCGGCAGAAAACTGGGCCCGCCGGCAATCGAGCGTCTCCACCCCACGGCGTTCCAGCTCCCGCAAGCCATCTAGAATGGCGTTGAGGTCCTGGTGCATCAAGCGAAAGAAAATTCGCCTCATCAGAAAACTGAACCTGGTAAATGCCACCATGGCCGGGGGCAGAAAATATTCCTGCCCACACGAAGTTTTCAGCTTTCTTCCCTTTTCCAGAATCCTGCTGGTAAGCAATTGGTTCAGACTGCGGCAACCGTTGGCGGTTTGGATGACCTCATCCAGTGGACTTAACCACTCTGGCGCCTTCATGTCCACAGGCCCCAGGACAGCTTCGAGCGTCTGCCCGACATAGCCGATATCTACGTCGGCATCTTCCAGGCGGGAGGGAGCGCAATGCGAAAAGAACTGAACCAGGAGGAAGTCGATCTTGTCGCGGTCGGAATCGGCGTGTTCCGCCCGGCGTAAATGGTGAACCAGGAGGGTGCGCAGGGCGTCGTCGCTGCTCACCGTCGTTGTCTGCAGGAACTGGCGAAGCTGATGCACCTGAATTCGGCTGTCCATCTCAGCAAACAACTGCCGCGCCTGTTCGACCGATTCCTGCGGCGGCGCATCCACGCCGGCTTCCAGATCACTGTGCGCGGGCAGCTCGATGACGAATTCCCGCGCCAGCGCAGCATATAACGGATAGAGCACACGCGCCTCGCGCCACTCCGCCGCCAGGTCGCTCAATTGGGATGTGGGTGTCATATGGTCACAATTCAGATTTCACACTTCGGGTTTGACAATCCAGTTGGCAACTTCCCCGGTAAAGCGGGCGGCAACCGCCGTGCGGCCTCCGTTGTATTGCACCGCGACTACACACGCCTCCGTATCCAGAGTGCCGTCGGAATTCCGCAGACGCAGTTTGTCGGCGAACTCGAGGGGCAAGGTTGATGCGAACAGCACTTCCGTCGGCGTACCAAATTCAATGATGGTGCTTTCCGCAAACGTCCCGCTGCCATTCGCTACCCGCGTCAAGCGGACTGGAATACGCACCGGCGTGGCATGGGGAAAAAACTTTGCCAGCTTGGAAGTCGAGCTCTCACGCGCCGGAGCCGCCGCCGCGCCCGATTTGGACACAGAATTTCGCATTCCTGATTCCCGGGGATCGTCGATGCGGCCTGGATTCCCCAGTCCGCCGGTTAGCGTGGCTCGGGTACCCGGACCGCATCGCGGAATAAGAATGCACGAACGCAGCCAAAGCCTCAAAGGCCTGCAAAGATCCATAAGTACCGCTTTATCAATGGAGAAATAGAAGTGTCCGTGGCCTCAACAAGATTGTCTTAGGTCTTAATGTCTCAGAATGACACAAGTCTCAGAGAATGTTTGGGGGGACGGAAGCCCTCGCGAGCCTGCCCTTAGCGAAGTCGAAGGATCCAGGCGGAGCAAGCTCCGCAGCTCCTTTGGGCCACCAGCTGCCTGACCTCCAAACTAATTCAATTGCGCCTGCCCCGATCGCGCCAGCAGTTCACGAAAAGAACGATTGTCGCGCAGGCCATCCAACGAGCGGTCAGTGTTCATAAACACAATCCCCGCATCCCGTTTGTCATAAGCTTCGCGCAAATACTTAAGCGCCTCCTGGTTTTCCCCCAGTTGCGAGTAAGTCTGCGCTAACGGATACGCCGGCAGCACACCCTGCAGATAGAATTTCTTTTGCACCGCAAGCATACTTTCCCACATCCCTTGTGCGCCATTCGCGGCAAAGCCCTTTTCTGCGGCATTCACGATCGCCAAAGCCGCCGGATCGTGGCGCAACTCCGCCACTTTCTTTGTCTCTGAAAAATAATCTGGATAGTCTTTTCCCTCAAGGTAGATGTTCGAGAGATAAAAGTGAGGCGAAAGAAACGCCGGTACCGTGCCCTCAATCTGCTTGAGCACCGCAATGCCCGGTTTTGATTGCCCAGCTCGATAAAGGATGTATCCTCTGTCGGCCATGATCGCCGTGGAGGAAGGATCAAGTTTCCTGGCTTTTTCGATTTCGGCCACGGCCTCCGGATAACGTTTGGTGGCCATCAGGAAGGTTGCATACCAGTGGTGAGCCGCCACATAGTCAGGATTCAGAGCAATCGCACGCTTGAACTCCTGTTCTGCCGTGGCCGCATCCCACGTCCCATAGAAGGTGACAAAGGCCAGAGAATTGTGCGCCTCGGCCGAATTGTCGTCCAACTCCACAGCTTTCTTGGCCGCTGCCAGCGCCCGTGGATAAGCCTCGCCCGGCGGCATTGCCGAGTATTCGCGCAGCAAATTATAGCAATCTGCCAAACCCACATAGGCTTGAGCGTAACCGGGATCGTGAACGATAGCCTGGGTAAAAAGGTCGAGAGCTCTATTTAAGTCCTCCGGTGTCCGCTTGTTCCAGTAATAGCGTCCCTTCAGATAGAGATCTTCGGCTTCCGGGTTTGGTCGATGCGCCGCTGGGGCAATGTTGATCGCCGAAGCCGAAGTCGGCTGCCGTGGAATCTGATGCTTAAGAATCAGAAATCCCAGCAGGATGGCAAGAAGCAATCCCAGGATTCGAGCCGCCTG
>Ga0210390_10003354_pt1 | contig 13742 bp, 10 predicted proteins | sample IncBWH11OmetaG_FD_161050 | JGI IMG/M metagenome (GOLD analysis project Ga0210390, IMG submission 161050) | Forest soil microbial communities from Barre Woods Harvard Forest LTER site, Petersham, Massachusetts, United States - Inc-BW-H-11-O ...
CGAGTGGCTCATCTCGGCGAACAGTTCCTCTTTGAAGTTGCCTGTCCCGTGCGAATGAGTGAGCAACAGGGCGCCGCCAAGTGCGCATATCGCTGGAAAGACTAGAGCCGCAATCTGGGATTTGAGCCGTCCACTTTCAACAGACCACTCAAATAGTGCGAAAGCAGTAATCAACACTGCGAACAACCGGTGCTCGAGCACGTCCGACTCAGCGAAGCTCGCCCAGAAAGGGCGCGGGCCCAGTGGCCATGTCTCCGGATCGCCGCGCAAGAGGATGAACACCGCTAAACCAAAAAACAGCAGCGGCCAGTTTCTCGCCCATCGCTGCCCCTTGAACCGCGAAATGAAAGCCAGTAAACCTGCCGCCAGTACGATCAGTCCTGACCATTGATGGTTATACTCGGACCACTTCTGGTTCATGAAATCGTTCTCGTTGCCGCCCGAGAAGTTCGCGTCCTCGAGATGCTCCTTCAGCGATTTCCTGGGCGGAAGATCCGAAAGCCTGGGACTGTGTAATGCTGGTTGCTTCCAGCTCATGCGCTCCACGATTTCGTGCTTCGTGAGCTGATCCTGCTGCCCAAGATCAATCGCTGGCGGTTGAGAGGTGAGCGAAGCCGCCGCAAGCAGGGCCGTGAACCCCAGCCCAATCTCCGCCTCGCTGAACCGCCGCAGGCGAAGAAGCACCGGGGTCGCATCCGACTGCGTGCGTCGCACCAGCCAGAAATTGCTCGCTCCCAGCGTGAGCGCAAGCAGGAGAAGATACGTCTTCGCCATCACCATGAAGCCATACGAAGTGCCGTACATCCCGCGCCATGAACCGACGTAGAAGCAGGCCATGCCAATGCCGGCGAGCACGAGAGTCGCCACGCTCACGATGGCCATTACAGAAAAACGCTGCGCCATGGTGTGGATCTTGCGCGGGTCCGTGCTGTTGCGAATGGCCACCAGCAAGCTTGCCATCCCGCCAATCCACGCCGCCGCGCCCAGGTGATGCCCCGCCGTCAGAACCAACAGGAGCGGACGATCATCGACTCTTGACGCCGCATGGCTGAGCGCAACCGAGGATCCAAGAATTGCCAGCGCCATAATGCACGGAGCAACAATTCCTTCGCGCCGAAGACGAAACAAGAAGAAAAGAACGAGGGCGGCGATTGCCAGGACGCAATCCGCGCGAAAAAATGAGGCGGCGATGACGTCCCGAAATATGAGGCTTGATGTGCCCGTGCCCGAGCCCGTCAAGAGCATCACTGAGCTCTCGGCTGCTGCCAGAGCCTGCGTAATTGCCAGTCCCAGCGAAAACCACGCGACGAAATTGCGAACCGCCTGGCGTGCTCCAGGCTCCGCGGAGCAAGAAGTGGCAACAAACAGCAGAAGGAGTACTCCGCCTACCGTCAACGCCTCAAGCGAGAGCCCGAGAGCGCGCAGCAGCACGGATAACAGATCGAAATCCTGAATCAGCCAGATCACGTTTGCTTGGCGCCTGTCTCTTACTCAACCGTAAATGGAACTTCGCCGCGCGTGATGTGACCATCCACTGCAAGGGCCTGCCAACGCAGGGTGTATTTTCCGGGTGCCAGCTGGGTTCGCGCGACCAACTCGTTCGGTGTTTCCTGTTTCGAGAGAGACAGCGGCTGAACAGCCCCGCTCGGCAACACTACACTGAGGCTCGAGCGCGTGCCGTCTACGCGCGAATTGTATTTCAGATCTATATCGATTCCCGGCCCATGCACTGTTCCGTGAATCTTCGGTGTGGATGAAACCAGGACAGCGTGCGCGAATGCCAGGTGAGAACATGCGAATAAGCAAACTGTAAGAATCGTTGCACTAAACAGAATTTTCTTCATAGCTTCAATTATCTATAGTGTATCGCCTGAGACAGTCCGGCGGGTTCTCCAATTTGCAAACTAGAGGGATGCCGCCCGTTCCGACTGGCCGCTCACCTCCGCCGCGCGCGCTTCAGCATAAGCGGCGGCTCCCATCAGTGCGCAGCGCGGTTCAAGAATGATACGCACGGGCGTGCGCACCAGCAGATCGCTCAAGCGTCCCTTATCGGTGAACGCTTTCATGAAAGTTCCGTCCTTCATTTTCTTCAATAGCTTTGGAGCGATTCCCCCACCCAGATACATCCCGCCGACCGCCAGCACCTTCAACGCCAGATTTCCCGCTTCCGCGCCGTAAGCCGATGCAAACATGTCCAGGGTCCGGACACACAGCTCCACCGTGCCCGCTTCACCCAGCTCGGCGATCGCGATATTTGGATCCTCGTGTAGCATCCGTTCCGTCAGCCACGCCGGTTCCTCCAGGCCCTTTTCATCGCGGAAAAAAGTATAGATATTCTTCAGTCCAAGGCCGGAAACGACACGCTCAAGACTCACCCTGCCGTTGAGCGCCCGCCGCAGATACTGCATTAGTTCGAATTCAACTTCGTCTCGCGCTGGATAATCCGCGTGCCCACCTTCTGAGGCCATCGGAACGTGCATCTTGCCGTTCCAGACCAGTATCGCCTCGCCCAGCCCGGTCCCTGCCGAGACAAGGCCGCGATTGCCGACCGCGCCTGCATCGCCCGCGCTTAACTCGTGAATCTGTTCAGCGGTGAGCTCCGGAATCCCGTACCCGTTTGCCTCGAGATCGTTGATCAGGAAGAGATGCTCGATCTTCAGGTGCTTGGCAAGCTCCCGGCTATCAAGTTCCCAAGGCAGGTTCGTCAGCTTCAGCCGACCGCCACGCACTGGCCCGGGAACTCCAAAGCAGGCTGCGGTCACTACGGGGTTGCCGCTCTCAGCCAGAAACTTCCGTGCAACCTCTTCCAGCCCCCCGTATTCCCTGGCGGGAAATATCTCTTCCCGTATGTGACTCAGCTGCCCATGGTCGAAGCCATAGAGCGCCAGAACAACCTTAGTGCCGCCCACATCCCCGGCCAGTATCATGCTTCGGTCACCATCGTCATCGTTCTACTTCTAGTCTTCCGACACCAGCTCCGTCTGTCAGAGGCAGCCCCGCGGCGGCGTCTTTGTCGAGCAGCAAAAGGACCTTGCCGCTCTTCGGTTGAATCAGTTGCGACGGCAGCGTCTCAGGATCGTACGGCCCCTCGAACACGCGATGCAACGGATCTGCCTTGGCCTTCCCTCCAATCAAAAAGAATACCTCCGACGCCTCAACGATGACCGGCCACGTCAGCGTCACTCTCCAGGTCTCTTTCTGCTGTGGGACGTGATTCGCAATGGCAATCCTGCTCAACTCATGAAGCCCTTCGGTGTGCGGAAACAGCGAGGCTGTGTGCCCATCGTCGCCCATCCCTAGTGCGAGCACATCGAAACGCGGCGCCTCCGCGCCTTCCAGCCGAAATTTTTCGCGGATCGTCGTCTCGTAGCGAGACGCAGCCGCCTCGGGTTCGAACTCACCCTCAATGCGGAAAACCTGCTCCGGCTTCAGTGGAACTTTGCTGAGCATCGCCTCGCGCGTCATGCGGTAGTTGCTGTCGGGATGATCCGGCGGAACACACCGCTCGTCCACCCAAAAGAGTTCGATCTGCGCCCAGGGCATCGCGTTCAAATAAGGCTGGGTTGGATTAGCCAAGAGCTCAAAGGTCAGCTTGGGAGTATTCCCCCCGGAGATCGCGATGCGCGCCCGGCCTCGCGACGCCACAGCCGCCTGCGCGGTTTGCAGAAAATGCTCGGCGGCTGCCCGTGCCAAAGCATCCGAACCTTCATACACACGATATTCGACTGAAGTTTTTCTCGCCATGTGATCTCAAATCCTATGCCACTGCCGGCCATCGCGGCCAATCAGCCCATCAGAAGCCTTTGGTCCCCACGTGCCGCTTCTGTAATTCGGGAAATCTCTCGGCTTTGCTTTCGCCCAGGCCTCAAGCACTGGTGTGTACAACGACCACGTCGCCTCCACCCCATCGCGATGCGCAAACAGCGTTTGATCGCCAAGCATTGCGTCAAGCAGAAGCCGTTCATAGCCATTCGCAGAATTCACGCCAAATGCCGATGCATATTGGAAATCCATGACCACCGGACAAACATTCGTATCCGGCCCCGGAACCTTTGCGCCAAAGCGCAGCGAGATGCCCTCGTCCGGCTGAATCCTGATGGTCAAAATGTTCGGTTGAATCTCGGTGCACGGCCCACTGGAAGAACCGTCAAAAAGTAACAATGGCGGTTGCTTAAACTGAATCATGATCTCCGTGACACGTTTTGCCAACCGCTTCCCGGCGCGCAGATAGAATGGAACTCCCGCCCAGCGCCAGTTTTCCATCTCCAGCTTCAGAGCCGCATAGGTCTCCGTGGTTGAATTTGGGTCCACCCGATCCTCTTCGCGATAGCCCTGCACCTGCTGTCCATCTTCCATCCCCAGCGAGTACTGGCCGCGCACCGTATTCTCAATCGGAATGGGTTTAATCGCGCGCCACACCTTCACCTTCTCGCCGCGCACCGAATCGGCTCCGAAGGAGACCGGCGGCTCCATCGCCACGAACGACAGCAGCTCCATCACGTGGTTCTGAACCACATCCCGCAGCGCGCCGGCTTTCTCATAGAATGGCCCGCGGCCTTCAATACCAATGCTCTCCGCTGCCGTGATCTGCACGTGATCGATATAGTTGCGGTTCCAGATCGGCTCAAAGATGCCGTTAGCAAAGCGAAAAACCAATATATTCTGAACAGTCTCTTTGCCGAGATAGTGATCGATACGGAAGATTTGTTCTTCGTCAAAGACTTTGTTGACTTCGTTATTCAGTTCCTTTGCCGATTCCAGATCGTGCCCGAACGGCTTCTCAATGATCACTCGCGCGTGACCTTTTTCCGGATGAGCCATGCCATGTGTGCCCAGGTGATCGATGATGTCGGAGAAGTATTCCGGAGCAACGGCAAGATAAAAGACCCGATTGCCCCGGGTCCCGTGTTCCTTGTCGATCTGTTCGAGCAGTGCCTTCAGGTCGGTATAGCCCCTGTCATCATCGAAGTTCATCGCGTGGTAGTCCACTTTTTCAATGAACTCATCGATCGTATGATCGCCATCTTTGCCGCCGCCGAACTTAATGATGCCGTCCTTCATATCGGCCGCGAAGGTGCTCTTCAAATCGCGGCGAGCGACGCCGACAATGGCAAATTCCTTAGGCAGCAAGCCCTGTTGCTCAAGATGAAAGAGCGCGGGCAGCAGCTTGCGCTTGGTCAAGTCGCCTGATGCGCCAAAGATCACCACCACTCCCGGTTCGGGTATGCGCTCGCTCGGTCGCGATGCTGCCTGCATATTTTCGGGAGCAATCTTTACTTCGGTCGTCGCCATGGAATTCTCCTTGCAACTGTTGATCTCTCGTAGAGATGTCTGGTCCGTCTTCGCCGCATTTGACCCTGCAGTATTGTCTTCAACCGCTCAAACTTCCGTCTGTTTCAATCCCCCGCGCTGCCAGGTCGCGCGCAACCTGCTCCGAGCCCTGACAACGAATTGCATGAATTCCCACCGCGGCTGCCGCTTCAACATTACCCACGCGATCGTCGATGAAAATCACTTCTTCCGGTTCACACTGCAGTACATCGAGAGCCATCCGAAAGATCTGCGTGTTGGGCTTGCGCAGCACCACGTAACAGGAGCTGAAAAAGAAATCGAAATATCCACGCAGCCCGAAAGTCTCAATCCGATAATCATTCAGCTCGCGCGCCTCGTTATTCAGCATTCCCAGGTCCACATCCTGAGTCGTAGCGATGTTCTCGAGAATCCCCAGACAGCTGTCCGGCAATACGCGCGATTCCGCTTTCATGGCCTCGACAAACTCCTCGACGGAAAAGCTGCGCGGCTCCCAGAACACCGTGCGATGTAGGTACTCCTCGACCGTGATCAGCCCCTTTTCCCACGCGTCGTTGGCTTCCGGATGCCGCTCCTCAAACTCGGCTCGATCGACCTTAAAGCGCGCAAGAACGGCTGTGCGTCCTTCGTGGTCCCAGCCATTGGTCAGCAAAACTCCGCCCACGTCCCACAGAATGGTGCTGATATCGGTCATCGCTGTTCTCGCTCGTACCGCGTTCGGGTTGATTGGAGACGAACTTCAGTTTCCGGCATGTTATTTTGCTGCTTCCGGCATATACCGTGCTTCGATTGCTTTCACCTTGGTAAGCCGGCGTACAAACCGATCTTCCAGCTTCTGGAAGTGAGCATGCAGGAAGCTCGCCACCAGTTCGAAAGCCAGTGCTGAGCCGATGATGCGCGCACCCATCACCAGGACGTTCATGTCATCGTGCTCCACACCCTGATGTGCCGAATATGTGTCGTGGCACATGCAGGCGCGGATTCCTGGCATTTTGTTGGCCGCCACATTCACGCCCACTCCGCTGCCACAAACCAGGATGCCGCGCTCGGCACGCTTGGCCATCAGCACGCGCCCTAAAGCCTCGGCAAAATCGGGATAGTCCGAAGGCTCGGTATTGTAGGCGCCCACATCGATCACCTCGTGACCAAGGCGTTCCAGATAGCCACGGATCTCCTCCTTAAGGGGAAAGCCCGCGTGATCGGCTCCCACCACCAGTTTCATCGCTATTTCTCCGCCAGCGTCGCTTCACCCTTGCGTACGCGTTCCACCAGCGCGCTGCCCCGCTTCACGATGTTGTCCACGCCAAAACCAAGTTCTTCAAGCACCTTCGGTCCTGGAGACGATGCTCCAAACCGCTCCAGTCCGATCACGTCACCGTGGCGGCCCACATATTTCCACCAGCCAAGCGGCGCGCCCGCCTCAACCGCCAGCTTGGGCAGATGATCCGGGAAGATGGAAGCCTTGTAGTCCTCGCTTTGCTCCTCGAATATCTTCCAGCTTGGCATCGAAACCACACGCGTCGCAATGCCCTCTTTGCTGAGCTCCGCTGCGGCGTTCATCGACACCCACACTTCCGATCCGGTCGCCACAATCAGCAGGTCCGGTGCCTCGCCGCCCTGCTCCAGGATGTAAGCGCCGTGCTTTACGCCGTCGTAAATGTGATATTTCTCAGGGTCGATAACCGGCAGGTCCTGGCGCGTGAGCGCCATGAAACATGGGCTCTTGCGTTCGAGAGCCAGCCGCCACACCGCGGCCGTCTCGTTCGCGTCCGCCGGGCGGAAATCCGTAAAATGCGGCACCGCACGCAACATCATCAGGTGCTCAATCGGCTGGTGCGTTGGTCCATCTTCGCCGAGCGCGATGGAATCGTGCGTGAAGACGAAAAGTGACTGCGTCTGCATGATTGCAGCCATTCGTAGCGCCGACTTGCAGTAGTCCGAAAAGGTGTAGAAGGTCGATCCATACGGAATCAGGCCGCCATGCGCCGCCATCCCGTTCACCGCCGCGCACATGCCGAACTCGCGCACGCCGAACCAGATATTCCGGCCCTTCGGATCAATGTGGAAATTGCCCCCATCCTTTAAGATTGTTTTCGTCGAAGCCGTCAGGTCGGCAGCGCCGCCGATCAACTCCGGGACATCTTTGGCAAAGGCGTTCATCACCGCATTGCCGGCGTTGCGCGTGGCTACGCCTTTTCCACCCGCCGGGAAGACGGGGATCGACTTCTCCCAGCCGTCCTTGAGCTTGCCCGCCTGCGTGCGCTCAAACTCAGCCGCCAGCTCAGGGAATTTGCTCTTGTAGTCCGCGAAGAGCGATTTCCACTCCGCTTCATACTTCGCCCCGCGATCAATGATCGTCGACCAGTTCTTCTGTGCCCCTTCTGGAACATAGAAGAACTTGTCTGAAGGCCAGCCCAGGTTCTTCTTCGTCTCGACTGCCTCTTCGGGCTTCAGAGCCTCACCGTGAACCTTATTCGTCCCCGCAATGGGGCTGCCGTATCCGATCACCGTGCGCACCGCAATCAGCGAAGGCTTGTCGGTCACTGCTTTGGCTGCTTCGATGGCCTTTGAGATCGCCTCGAGATCGTTACCGTCGGCCACACGCTGCACATGCCAGTGGTAGGCCTCAAAGCGCATCTCGACATTTTCGGTAAACGACAGCTCCGTAGGCCCGTCGAGCGAAATCAGGTTGTCGTCATAAAGAAAGATCAGCTTGCCAAGCTTCAAAGTCCCGGCCAGCGAAGCCGCCTCGTGCGAGATGCCTTCCATCAGATCGCCGTCGCCGCAGATGCCGTAGGTGTAGTGATCGACAATATCGAAGTCCGGCTGGTTATAAACAGCGGCCAGGTGCTTTTCGGCGATCGCCAGGCCCACGGACATGGCAAGCCCCTGCCCCAGCGGCCCGGTCGTCACTTCTACCCCGTCCGTGTCGCCGCGCTCCGGGTGGCCCGGCGTCCGCGATCCGTACTGGCGAAACTGCTGCAGATCCTCGATGGTCACGTCGTAGCCGGAAAGGTGGAGCGCGCCGTAGAGCAGCGCCGAGGCGTGTCCGTTCGAGAGCACGAACCGGTCACGGTTCGACCAGTGAGAATTCTTCGGGTTGTGCCGCATGTACTTGTGAAAGAGCAGATACGCGATCGGCGAATCTCCCAGCGGCGCACCGGGGTGGCCGCTCTTGGCTTTGTCCACTGCATCGACCGCAAGAAAACGGAGTGCATTAATGGAAAGCTGATCTATTTCGTTCATGACAAGCCTCTCTCCGCGGGCTTCACCCGCATGAAATCATGGATAGAAATTACGTAGCGCCGGCCAGCCGTAAATCGTCTCTAGCGTGGATGACGCCAAAACTTTCCCGGTTCAAAACTTCTCAGGGTTCACCCAGCCGCCTCGATCGCCACATCGAAATTATGGCCCTCCCAGCGATTTTCCATCGGCCAGAAAAGAGTAAATGAAACTTTGCCCGTCTGCTCGGGTGTCGTCGGGACGTCGGCAAACGACCCTGCATGACCCACCGTCGCGCTTTCGACCGCTGTCACCGTGTGCCAGTCATTGGCCGTCCACAGGACGCGAAAATGCTGCTGGGCGATGATCCGCAGCGTGTACCCTGCGCGAATCGTCTTCACCGGGCGGCGCAGTTTGAAAACCTCCAGCTTAGTGCACTCCCGGCCGTTCGCGTAGCGCTTCTCAACCGCGTCAATCTTGTCGAATACCCTGCCATCAAACACCGAGCGCAACAGCTTCAGGTATTCGGCATGCGCCCACACCAGCGGCATCGCCGACCCTGCCGGGCCGCCGAAGACAAGCCCGTTTCTGTCCGGCTCGTCCCAGATCTGCTCCGGCATCATGCCGCCTTCGGAGGCAAACTTCTCGTAAGTCTCAATTAGCGCGCTAACATCGTGCCCAGCCGCTAACTCATAGTGCGCTCTCTCGCCCGCCAGCAGCGGCCAGGCTCGACCCTGGCCGAATCCCTGAAAGGGGCCGCCATCATGCCGCTGCCCGTAGCCATCATGGTTGTAGCGTCGCCAGCACGGTCCTTTCGGCGTTTCGATCTTCAGCACGTGATCGATCACCTTTAGCGTATCGACGATCAGCGGATCGTCCGCCCGGCGCACGCCGTAACGCACCAGTTCCAGAAAGCCCCCATCGACGACCTCCCGCGCCTCGAAGTCCGTCTTCTCGCCGGGGCCACGATTCGCTATGCGGATCATCTCTTTCCCGCAGCCTTCATGCGCATACGGCTCGCCGCACTCCGGCGGCCGAATCCGCATGTAGTGCCGCTTAACCTCCGGCAACAGGACACCTTCGTTGGTCACCGTCCAGTCTTCCAGGTGCCCCTCGATCCAGTCGGCCTGCTCACGCAGAAACTTCGCCAGCTCTGGAGATCCATGCGCATCCACCAGCTCCGCTGCACATATCAGCCCCGAAATCACCGCCGCCAGCGTCGAGGGCGAATACCCCGCGCACTCCTCCCAGCGCTCCTGCTGTGTCACTGGCGCAAACCGCACCAGAAAGGCGGCCGCCCGTTCCACAAAGGGAAAGACATCCCAATCCCCAAGTCCTTCCAGCTTCCACAGCCGCCAGGCCAGGATGATCGGAAACGCTACTTCGTCGAGCTGAATTCCCGTCCAGTAAGGTGTTCCGTCAATCCAGAAATTCTGCGCAAATCCGCCGTCAGGACGTTGCGTGCATGCCAGATAGGTCAATGCGCGCCGCGCCGTATCCACTCGACCGCAGGCCAGCAGTGCCGTGGCGCTCTGCACCATATCGCGCGTCCACACTAGGTGGTATCCACCCAGGTCATCATCGCTCTTGGCGTAGCCCCATGGGATCGATGCCGACGCAATGAATGCGCCCGCGTAGGTCTTGTCCTCATGCGCGAGGACCACGTTGTGGCTCACGTGCAATAGCCTGCCGTCATCCTTGGAATTCACTGCCCACTCGCGCGGGGTGGCAGCGCGATGCCATTGCTCGATGAAGCGCTTCAGGTGCTTCTCGAATGGAGTCGCCAGCGCTCCCAGGGTCGCCGCCAGCGCCGCATGATGCCCTTCACCAAAGCCAATCGCGATCGTGAACTCGCGTGTATGCTGAAGGTCGATCTGTCCCATCACCGAAACATTCCCGTCGAGCGCGGCCCCAAACTCCCAGTCCATCGTCAGATTATGCTTCAGATCCTGCCATCCGTCGCTCGTGCCCACGTAGCCGCAGCTTGCCCGGGAGAACCCTGCATTCGTGGCCAATGCCAGGGACGTATTGTTTTTCCACGCCACCGCCGCCATCTGACCGGCTACCATGAGTATGCGCGCCGAATTTCCCTTGCCGCCCCCGTCAATATGCGGAGATAGCAACGCATAGACCTGCAGCCGCGACAAAAACTCCTTATCGCCTTCAATCCGCACCCGGATCAACACCACCGGATAATGCGGGTCGTTGATGATCTCCTTCGTGAGTGTGTAGCGGCCATCGCAGTCGCGCGACGTGATCCTGGCACCCAGCGCATCGGAGTCGATATAAGCAAACTCATGCTTGAGATCACGCTTATCTTCGTGGAAGAAGGTCTCGCCGTCCGTGATCAGAAGCCCCATGTCGCGGATCTGCGGCCGGTCGATCGTCGGATAATAAACTTCATTGAGAATGCCGTGCGAGATCGTATACCACGCGCGGCTTGACGCAGCATAGGCCGTACCTACCGTGTCTTTCGCCGCCGACGTCCAGCGGGGCTCCATGCCGGGCGCGCCAAAGGCCGGTCCCTGACCATCAACCCACACATAGTTTGGTAGAAGTGCCGTCATCAAGAAAACTCCGTGCAGATTACAGCTGGAAAAGGAAACAAGTTCCCAAGTTCAGAACTCTACCGCACTTAGATGAATCCTCCAAGAACCAGTCGCATTTATCTCAATGCGTCTTATCCCGTTTGCCGCTCAAAGCACCTGCGTGTTGGCATCCGGATCGGGATGGAACTGGACTTCATTCATCGCATGCACGATTTCTCGATTCTTCATAAAGTACTGCCAGGCAAAACCACTGCGTAGATTCTCCGCCATCAGGACGCTGATTCCCTGATTGATCCCGAGAATATCCTGCGCGAACCAGTTCGTCTTGGGATTGAATGCGTCCACGAACCCATAACGGGTCCAGACCTTGTCGCCCATCTTTTCGCGCATGCTCAGCAGCACGTGCGAGCACTCAGCGGGTAGAAACGGCAGCGACCCAGCCGCCGCGCACGGCACCAGGGTCCCATCCAGCGGACCCATCGCCGGAGGCCCGCCCCATACGCGATACCCGGCCCGCGAATCCGACGCCGTAATCCCCCACATATCCTGATCGATCCACGGAAAGCTTCGCCCCTCCGTTAGGCACCACAGCTGGTGCACACGAGTGGCTGCGATTGAATTCGTAAAATAGTTCGCGTGCAGGTCTCGTATGTCGCGGAAATCGCACCACGCATGCGCATATTGGTGAATGAACAGCGGCGCTACTCCGCTGATGTAGTCGATGCCGCCAAACGCGACGACGGGGCGCTGCAAAGCATTCCAGGTATCGGCGGAAACAGGGTGGGTCGGCGACCCGATGGCCATCAGATACATGGTCATCAGCTCGGAATAAATGTCCCACCTGTATTTTAGAAATCCCTGGTCCGGGAGCCATCCCATGGAAAGCGTCGTACCCCCGTTCAGCATCCACTCCCAGTCGACCCGCCGGTAAAACGTGGTCGCCAGCGCTTCAATTCGCGTGTTGCCCGCGAAGTATTGCCGGCACAACAGCACCCCGCAGAGCAGCAAGGCAGTATCGATCGACGAGAGCTCGCTCCCGAACATTCGCCGCCCGCTCTCAATGTCGATGAAGTGGTACAGAAAACCGTGCTCGTGCGGACACTCTTCCAGCAGAAAGGCCAGCGTCTTCTCCACCCTCGCTTCGCAGTCGCCCGGCCGCAGGTAATTGCGCTTCGCAGCGATGCACAGCGCGCTCAGTCCGAATCCCGTCGCTGCAATGCTGGCCACGCGACTTAACGAGCGCCTCGCCGCCGAGGCCCGATCCCGCACCAGCCCTGTCTTCGGACTCGCTTCGTTGTAGAAAAAGTCGCAGGCCCGGCCTTCGAGGTCGTCGAGCAGCGCATCGGCGGCCTTCGAGACCTGCGTCAGCGGGCGATTGATGAACGCGCCCAGCTGCTGGGGATACTTCTGCGCAGTCTGCGCTTCCGACTGCGGCTCCTGCCCGGGCTTTACCGGGGGAGCCTGCGGCTGATTCTGAAGACCCTCAGCAATGGAAACCGCGGGCGCGCCCAATGCGAGCATGCCCGAAGCGCCCGCTGTTCTCAGCAGTTGCCGTCGAGTTATCTTTGAGCGAGCCAAAGCACAGTCAATTCTAAAGAGATGCAGCAAGCAGCAACAGCGACACTCTACTCTCGCAGTGTAACGAAATGGCGACCTGGTCAATAACTCGCGTCAAAACCCCAGAACTCGCCTCGCATGTATGGACTTCCGCTCAATGAATCTTCACAACAATTGTTCTGAGGTTCTTATCCGGGCCGCCACCGGCGGCGACTCCGCCGCCATCTGGAAGGTCATCGAGCCCTCCATTCGCGCCGGTGAAACCTATACACTGCCTCGCGATCTTTCAGAAGGCGACACCCTCGACTACTGGTTTTCACTCGGTCACGCAGTCTTTGTCGCACTCCATGAGGACGAAATCGTCGGCTCGTACTATCTGCGCGCCAACCACGCCGGCGCCGGATCGCACGTCGCCAATTGCGGATACATGACCGGACCCTGGGCATCGGGCCGTGGTGTCGCTAGGGCCATGTGCCGGCATTCCTTGGACCAGGCGCGCACCCGCGGTTTTCTGGCGATGCAGTTCAACATCGTCGTCAGCACCAATGAACGGGCCGTCCGCCTTTGGCAGTTTATGGGCTTTAGAATCATCGGTCGCATCCCCCAGGCTTTTCGCCACCCGACAGAGGGCTTAGTCGAAGCCTTCGTTATGTATCGAACACTTTAGCGGGACTCATAGAACTTGGCATCCGCCTTCTTTCGGCTCACCCTGGAGTCACCCCTGAAGTGCAAAGTCTCGCGATCGACTACGATTCAAAGCGCGACCCCGTAAGAATCTGCCGATCATTTCTTTCAGAGATCAACGCGAATGAAATAAAGCCTATGTTTGGAAACACTTGTCAAAGCTATGGCTTGGAACGGTTGCCAAATCAATCCTTGCCAAAGTTGGGGGGAGGGGTAGTCCCTAGGGTAGGTATAAACTGGGCGGATGTCCGACGAAATAGACCGGGCTCATCTCCGACACTGCGACTTAGGGGGTGAGGACGTACAACGTCCTCATGCCCTGGAAAACGAGCAGTGCGATGGACGAGAAGCTTGGCTTTATCTTTGAGTATGAGCGCGATGAGCAGACCAAACCGAGTTGTGTGCGCGGTTGGGCATATG
>Ga0210390_10003356_pt1 | contig 13736 bp, 14 predicted proteins | sample IncBWH11OmetaG_FD_161050 | JGI IMG/M metagenome (GOLD analysis project Ga0210390, IMG submission 161050) | Forest soil microbial communities from Barre Woods Harvard Forest LTER site, Petersham, Massachusetts, United States - Inc-BW-H-11-O ...
CGCTGCTGTCGACGAGGCTTACCGGCAAAAATACTCAGCGGATCCGTCACTGCCCCTATTGCTTTCCGACCGGGCGCGTTCAACGACGTCGCGGTTGATCCCGCAAACGTGACGTCGATCGGGACTAACCCTGCCGCTCAGCAGCTGGCACTAGGACGTAGGCGGAGGCGCTGAAACGCTCTGTCTTGGTCATCGCGACAACCGTCGAAGACCACTCCGATCGTCCACAGATAGGGATCGGACTCGTCTTCGTCTGCACCGTGATTGCAAAACAGGCTCTGCCACTGTGCAATGACGTCAATCGCGTCCATCAAACTCCGGTCGGTTGCCGAAACTCGTTGGCCGCGCAGGTGTCCCGTATTTGGTCAGCGGACGGCTGCGCCAGGGTGGCTGCCATGCTGGCGGCACGGTCGGCTCGGGGGCGGCGGTGACGGTGATGGGAATCGATGCCGACTCGTCGCCGTGGCGCAGAGTCAGGGTGTGGCGGCCGACGCCCGGCCGTGCGTGCCCGACCCAGGCCCCGCGTCCGATCGGGGTGCCGTCCAGCAGCCATTGCAAGGCTGCGGGGTCGCCGTCGCCGTCCAATCGTCCCCGCAGACTCAGCCACCCGTGTTCGGACATGCTGTGCCCGGATGCGGGGGCTTCGATAACGGGCGTGGCCGGTCGGGCGGGCACCGCCAGAGGTCTGCTGGCGACCTCGGTGGTGCGCACCCCGTCGTTGTAAACCACCCGCAGCCGACAGGCGTCACCGCCGGGAAGTGTGCTGAGGTCGACGGTGACGACGGCAGGCGCTCCAGAGCCGAGGTCGGTGAGGCCCAGCGGCAGCGGCCGTTGAAACGGCGATTCCCACAGCGCGATGAGATGTGAGCCGGGCCCGATGGGTCCGCTGATCCTTACCGGCACGTGCAGCGGTTCACCCGATGACAGCGCACCCTCGGCTTCGTCGAACTCAAGGTGCACTCCGGCCGGGGGAGGCACCGGGCGCCGATAGGTCTCCGCGCCAGCGTGTTTGACCACGACGAAGGCCGCGGCAGCGGGAACGGGGAGAGCCGCCCGGAATCTTGCGGCCGGGCCCGCGGGGGAGCAGGGCAGCTCGGTGATCACCGCCGGGGCCGCGGCGAGCACCCGTTCGTCTTCATCGAGCGCGGCGACCGACCAGTCCGCGCTGACATTCGCGGTCGGCGGCGAATCAGGCGCAACGCTCCACCAGCCCGGGCGGAAGGTGCCGTCCTGAGCGATCGTGCCCGTCACCGCCACGCTGGTCATGCGGGTGGTCCTGCTTGCAGGAAGATGCGCCGCCAGCGCTCGGGGTGGATCCATCCCGGGCCGGGGCAGTAGCGGTAGGCCATCACTTCGAGTCGCCCGGGTGCCACATCGGCGTTGTCCCACTCGTCCCAGCCCTCGATCGGCACGTATCCGTTGTCGGGCCAGGTGGACATCGGATCGCTTTGTGGCACGTTGCCGCAAACGTTGAGGTGGTTCTGGTGGTACTCGTGCCCGATCTCGTGGACGCAGACGAGTGAATCAGTACTGGCCGCTATCACGTATTCGCCCATGCTCACCCCCCCTTCGTCCGGTGTTCCCATAACTATCCATATCTCGTCACGCCAGGAATCCGATTGCGCACCCTGCAGCGCAGTCCGTTGAGCCACCAAGTCCTCGATCAAATGACCGTCGTCAACCAAGAACGGGCCAGGCAACCTAACGACGTCTGGGTCCGGCACCGGCAAAAGCGCTCCCGCAGTCTGCAGCGCCGCGGCGCACTGCCCGTCGTCAGGTGGAAGGACCGAGGCGGACAACGCGAACGGCACGTAGCGCAGCGTCAGCGCGCGACGCGGATGGAAGGTGACTTCGATGCCGGCATTCAGCGTCCAACTCTCCGTGCCACCGTTAACCGTGACGGTGATGGTCGCATCGATGACGGTCAACGCTTGTCTCGGGGTGCCCAAGATGGTGCCACCAAGGCAGAGGTCGGGCGGTAGTACCACATAAAACGGGTTGGTGCGCCCGCCACCGGCAACCCATTGCTGATACTGCGCTAGCGACGTGAAGCCTGGCCCGCTGGCCTGAACGATGGGGTCGGCGGGCGGCGCGGAATCGGCGGTGGACAAGAACGGCTGTAGGGTGACTCCTCCGTGCGGCAGCATGTCTCCGCTGACCGTCACGGATGCCTGCGCCAAGAGCAGATCTGTGGAGGGCGGTTGCTCGGTCCCCAGCCACCAGTCGATTCGCACAACGGTGCGCTTACCGGCGACCAGCGGAATAGTGTTGCCAGTAGCAGGATTGAGAACTTCTCCGCCCGTGCCCGGAGTGACGGTGACGTCGGCGTCCACGGCCAGGGCCTGGAACACAGTCACCGTGGCCGGTGCCAGTGGGGGGATGGTCACAACGATCGCCATCTCAACCCACGCGGTGCCGCAGCCGTTGTCGGCGGCGAGCACGAACGATGCCCGGACCGGGGTCGCAGGCGCAGTGAACGTCAAATAGCCGTCCTGCGGCGTCAGCACCGCCCCCGATGCCGGATAGCCTGCCGCGGTGAGGATCTCAGCGGCACCGCCGCTCACGTCATCCGCGGGTCGAAGGGCGAATGTGTCGGCGCCGTAGACCCGCCACGCAATCCGGAAAGTGTCGCCAGCATGCAGATGCACTGTGTCGGCGTCCCACATCTGGGCTGAGCCGATTGTGGGGGACAACTGCCCGATCAACACGGGGGCACCGGCGTGGTAGGCGGCCGCTGGGTTGGGATCGGGGCTAAGCGCCAGATGTACCTCGACGGTCCAGCGCCCGGGGCAGCCGTTCGCATGCATCTTGTTGGTGAGCCGAGTATTTCGGGCGTCCGCCCAGTCGTTGTATTCCTTGACGAAATTTAGCTCGGCGAACGCGGCGTATCCCGGTACGACGGTTGAGGTGAGTTGGGCGACGATGGTGTCATCGGCCCAACTCACGTTCTGGGCGATCTGGTAGACCAGCTGCGAAGCGTGCGTATCCCACGTGGCGACGATGACGTTGATGTTGGAAGGCCGCTGGGCACCGAACCCCTGACCGTGGATGGTCATCAGCGGAGCCGGGCCGCAGGGGTCGGGGACGTCGACGCGTCCTATCCCGGTGGTGTTGGTGGCCGTGCCCGTCGGCGGCGGGTATTCGTCCAAGTCGTCGAGACTCAATCTGTCCAGCGTGGCTTGACACGGGGAGACCGTCGTTAGTGACACGGTGCGAACAAGATTGGTCCAGAAGGCGCCGTTGAGGGTGTGCGCCTCGGCCAACGTGGGGCCCGAGCGGGTCTCGTGGGGATGTACTGGGGCTCCCGCGAGCAGCGCCAAATCGGCCGAGGAGTCGGCCTGCGCGCCGGGAAAAAGATTGGGAATGCGCCCCTCGGCGGCTCGCGCGGCCGCTGCCAGGCGGCGGATGGCGGTGGCGGCGTCGCTGCCGACCAGCGCTCGGGCCAAGGCGGTCAGACCGCTGACACCGTCATCGTTGATCAGCGTCCCCGGCGCCGTGTAGGAGTGAGCAGCGGCAGAGGCGAGAGACTCGGATCCGCAAGGGGCGCAATTGTTCTCAGTCGAGTGAGCGGGGTGTTCCCGGGTCGGTGTCAACCATGGCAGGGCAGTTAGGGTTTCGATGAGCAAGGCACGCATGGCCTGCCGCGCGCCGAGCGCCTCGTCGTGCACTTCGGCCGCCGCAGCGGCCATCCTGTCCAGGACGCGGTGAGCGGCCAGTCGGTGATCGCGCAACAGCGCGTCGGGGTGCTCGCCGCGGCTGCGTGCCAACGCTACCGCCGGTTCCCACGAAACCGGCCATGGTCCATCGCCCATCGACAAATCCATGGTTATCCCTCCGCGCCGCAGCGAGTGGCTGAAAGCATACGGCTGAAGTCGAGGTCCGGCATGCTATTCCACTCAATCGCATGCCAAGCCAGCGAGCAGGCATAGCGAATTCACCGAATGTGCATTCAGGTTGAGTTGAACGTCGGTTTTCGGCTTGGGTTGTGCCGCAATCCTCTCGGCGGTCGTAAATGCCCGGTGTGCACTTGTTGTCGTCGTTACGATAGACAACATGGGGTCACATCAGATCACCGAAATCACCGTCGGGGCCGAGTCCGAAAATCTCGTGACGTACGGCAACCATGTATTTGTCGCCGTCGAGAGCGGCAGCCAAGTCGTCGTGATCGACACCGATACCAATACCGTCACCGGTCGCATCGACGTGGGAGACGGGCCGTGGTGGTTGGCCGTCGTCGATGCGGCGAGTGCCGCGTCCGACCCGAATCTCTACGTGCTCAAGGGCTCCGACATGTCGATGACCGTGGTAAGCCTGACGTCGCAGACTGCGACGGCGAGCTTTCCGTGCGGTACCTTCAACGGTAACCAGATATCTCCGTCCGGACTGGCCGACACCCGCCGCGGCGGGCTCTACCTGTGTGATCAGGAAGGCTTTCGCGTCCTCGAGATCAGCGCCACCACCAATACGGTGGTCGACGAGATCGACCTCGGCCTCATCCCCATCGGGATGGTCGTCTCGGCCGACGGCTCACGGGTATACGTGGCGCATCCCAACGACAAGCTGATCTCGGTAATCGACACCACGGTCACGCCCCCCGCGGTGACACGAGTTCCGGTCGCCCAGAACCCATTTTGGGTCTTCCTGCCACCACGCGGCGACCGGCTGTACATGGTGCACTGGATCAGTGAAGTCGCGGGCTTGTTTCGCGTCATCGATCTCACAACGATGCTGGCGAGTTCGATCAATGTTCATTTGGACCCACTGGGCCTCATCGGCGACGACACCCGCGCCTACGTCAGCTCAGGCGCAGGTAAATGCGTCGACGTGCTCGACACCACAACAGTCCCACCGCAGATCGTCGAGACCATACCCGTCGACGGTTCTCCGGGCTATCTGGCCTTCAGTGCCGACCGTAAAACGCTGTATGCCAACGACATGAGTAGCGACAAGGTCATCGCGGTGTCGTTGGCCCCCTGACAACTCGGCGTGCGTTCGTCGTAGTCCGGCTCCGAGTTCTCGGCCTCAGGGCCTTAAGACGCGACGGGCATTGCCGCTGCATTGATCATGTCGAACCCGGCGCCTGCCGACTTCAACGTGGACCCACAAAGCTGGGGGCGCCGTTGGGCCCGAACCAGTCATGCGACTCGAATGGTCAGATCTCCGGACTGCCGGGCTGATGAGCAAAGCTAGGTCATCTTTCCGTGGTGCCGCGGCACGCTTTTCGCTGAGGCGTGGACTCGGCCGACGGCTCTTGACGCCGTCAAGACTCTTAACGAAACCGCAGGTAATAAGCGGGACTAAATCGGAACGAGATGGAGCGAAACCGCAGCTGAGACGGCGTTTCCCTGGTCAAGAGAGGGGTTCGAGTCCCCTTAGCTCCACCATCGTGATGAGTCGAGTCATGTGTCACATACGAGTCGCATCATCGGTTACAGATTCTCCGGCCGGAGCGGTGAACCGATCACGGCGTCATCAACGAGATCGCCGACCCGCTGATCGACAAGCTCGTAGTCATTCCGAGCAACCCGCTCGCCACGGACGCACAAGGCAACGTCGTTCGTCTCCTCCGTCAGGGCGGGAAAGCGCAACGCGAGCACGACGGCATCAGCGCCCCGCAACGCGTCGCGGTTGTCGACGCCGACGACGGCAGCTCGACCGATCTCGGCAGCCAGCGTTCGTGCCGACTGATTGGCGCTCGAAAGCCGCAGGGTCTCGCCGCCGGAGGCGAGCTGGCGGGCGATGACCGATCCGAGCCCGCCAGTGCCGATGATCGCGGTGGTCATGGCCGAATACTCCTCAGCGTTCTAGTACTAACAACCGCGGCCCGCGGCATCGCTGGCGATCTCGGCATTCACTCATACTCCTCAACGGGCGCTCTCGATGGCCATTGAGCGGGCGCCCAGTCGCCCTCTGGGTCCGTCGTTTGTCCCACTTCGATCAAATGGCCATCAGGATCGCGTATGTAGCAACGGATCTCGTACTGGTGCTGTTTCGGCGGCGTCAGGAATTGAGCACCCCGGGCGCTCCATTCGGCGTACACAGCCGCAATGTCTTTGACCCGGATATTGAGGAAGCTGCTGACCCGGTCCGGATCACGTGGCGCCTCCAGGGTGACCGTCGGCTTGTCGTCGCTGATCGCCCGGACGGCGCCGAGATCGCGCTCGGCGCCGGGCATCGTCACCCTCGCAGCCGGTCCTCCCACAGTGGTCGCTCTCCGGTTGTATTCAGCTCGGCCAGGATGACGTCCGACGCGCGGCCCAGTTGGCGCAGCTGCTGCGGCGTGAGCGGATCGATCACCAAGCGGCGGACGGTTTCCACGTGACCGGGTGAACTCTCTGTCACTTTCTGGTGGCCGGCATCGGTGAGTGTCACCAAGGTGATGCGGCCGTCCTCGGGATCGGGCCGCCGGGTGACCCAACCCCGGTTCTCCAGCGCCGAGACCGCATGCGAGACCCGTGACAAGGATCCGCTTGCCAGCAGCGCGACATGGGTCATCGTCATCGTCCGGTCGGGTGCCTCGCTCAGCCCCGCGAGTACGAAGTAGCCGAACAGTGACAGCTTCGCGTCGCGCCGCAGTTGGGTTTCAAGAGCGCTTGTCAGGGCCATCATCGTCGCACTAAATGGGAGCCACGCCCTTAGCTCAGTCTCGCTGAGCCAGCGAGCATTTGCTGCGTTAGGACCGTCACTCATAGGGTCAAGCGTAAACCCCTAACTTGATGTTTCCATCATAGAGTCAACGGCATACCCGCTTAGTACTTGAAATTTCATCTAAGTCTATTACTGTGGTGCTCATGTCTAAAGCAGTGCAGTTCGATTCGTACGGCGACGTCGATGTCCTCGATGTGCGCGAGGTACCCCGCCCAGTCCCGGGCGCCGGTGAGATTCTGGTTGAGGTCAGAGCAGCCGGCATCAACATCAGCGAGGCGGTGATTCGCAGCGGCGTCCTGGACGACCAGTTCCCAGCCACCTTTCCCTCCGGCCAAGGCAGCGATTTGGCGGGGGTAGTGGTCGAAACGGGGACCGGGGTAGCCGATTTCGCGGTGGGCGATGAGGTGATCGGATTTTCGATGCGCCGGTCCAGCCACGCCGAATACGTGACAGTGCCGGAAACCCAGGTGACCGCCAAGCCGCCGGAGGTGTCATGGGAGGTGGCCGGGTCGCTGTTTGTCGCGGGCGCCACCGCCTATGCCGCGGTCCGGGCGGTGCGCCTCGAACAGGGACAGACAGTCGCGATCGCGGGCGCGGCCGGCGGTGTCGGTTCGATCGCGGTGCAACTCGCCCGACGCGCCGGGGCCACCGTCCTGGGCATCGCCGGCCCCTCCAACGATGACTGGCTCGCCGACCACGGCGCGGTCCCAGTCAACTATGGTGACGACCTTTCGGCCCGGCTGCGTGCCGCCGCACCGTCCGGGCGCATCGACGCCCTGCTGGATTTCTTTGGTGGTGGATATGTCGCCATGGCGGTCGACGATCTCCATGTCCCGCGCGAGAAGGTCGACACCATAGCCGATTTCGCGGCCGTGAAGCAGTACGGCGTGTTGTCAGCGGGCGGCGCTGATGCTGCGACCGCGGCGGTGGTCGCCGAGCTGGCCGACCTTGTGACACGCGGCGAGCTGGACGTACCGATCGCCGGAGTGTTCGCCCTCGGCGATGTGCGGGACGCATTTCGGGAGCTGGAACGGCGGCACACCCGCGGAAAGCTTGTGCTGCAGCCATGAACAGCCAAGGCAGCAAACGGGTTATCGGATCGGTACGAGTAATCACTCAAAGTAAGGAGACACGATGAGCGACGGCCAGGACTTCAACGCGCACAATATTGCCGAGTTCCGCGCGAACCACGGTCGCGTCGGCGGGCCGTTCGAGGGGGCGCCGCTGGTCGTCCTGCATTCCGTCGGCGCCCGCAGCGGGAAGCTACGGACCAACATCATGATGTACATGGCCGACCGCGACCGGTATCTCGTGTTCCCCTCCAACCGCGGTTCCGACGACAACCCGGACTGGTACTGGAATTTGAAGGCGAATCCTGACGCCCGCATCGAGGTCGGCGACGACATCGTCGACGTGCATGCCACCGAACTGCGGGGCGACGAACGCGACGAGAAGTATGCGCTGCAGTCCGAGCGGCATCCGGGATTCGCTGAGTACCAGCGCATGACGTCACGGATCATCCCGGTTATCGCACTCACGCCCATCGGTGCGGCGAAACCGCGCCAATGACGGTACCGGCGGTCGAGCCGGCCGAAACGTATCGGCTGGCAGCTGCACTGCCGCACCGATATAGAAGGATATGACCAATGGTGATACGCGCCATCACTTACGCCTCTACAGGCGACCCCGCCGATGTTCTGCAAGCCACCGACATCGCCGATCCGCCGATGCCGGGACCCGGACACGTCCAGGTCGACGTGCGTGCCTTCCCGATCCACCCCGGTGACCTCATCGGCGCCAGTTTCGGCCCACCGCAGCCCGGACAGCGCATCGTCGCGGGCCTGGAAGCCACCGGCGTCGTGGTGGCGACCGGACCGGGGGTCGGCACCCCACCGGTCGGCGCCCGCGTCACCGTGTTCCCCAACCCCGGTTCCTGGGCACAGCGCATCAACGTCTCCGCCGAAGTCGCCGTCCCCGTTCCGGACTCGGTCAGCGACGATGTCGCCGCGCAGATGGTGTGCAATCCGCTCACCGCCCTGCTGCTCTACCGTTCTGCCCAGGAACACTTCTCGGTCGGAGTGGATGGCATCATCATCAACAATGCAGCCAACTCCTCGGTCGGCCGGCTATTCACCACCAGCGCGCAGCACCATCACATCGCCACGATTAGCGTCGTCCGCGGTGCCGACCGTGCCCGAGAACTCGGCGCCCGCCACCCGAACGTGCCGGTCGTTTCCACCGACAGCCCCGACTGGGTACAGCAGATTCGTGACATTGCCCACGGCCGCCAAATCCCGGTGGCGTTAGATCCCGTCGGCGGCACGATCGCCGGGCAGCTGCTCTCCGTATTGTCTTCCGGGGGAACGCTGATCAGCTACGGAGCGATGGCCGAAGAAAACATCCCTCTACATGCAGCGAACCTGCTGGGCGGCGAAATCGGTATCCGCGGGCTGTCCATCGGTCGTTGGCTCAGCAGCGTCTCGCCGGAACGGCGCGCCTCCGACATCGCCGGCGTCACCGCCATCGCCAGCACACAAACCGACCAATTCGACGTCGCCGGCACCTACGCCCTCGACCAGATCACCGATGCGGTCCAGCACGTCGGCCGTCCCGGAAAGACCGGCACCGTCATCGTCCGGACCTGACCCAGGCACAGCGCCAGCGGGGTGAGCCTGGGTCATGACGCTGACCGGCGGGTCCGCCGTCGACGGTATGGCGAAGGCATCGGGCGACAGACCGCCGACAGGCAAGCTCGCCCGATGCCTCGAGGGGTTGCCCAAGCGCGATCGGACGGGCGCGGACCGGGTCGCTCAGCGCCGTTGCGCGCGCAGGTACCAGAACGCCATTTCGACAGGTGCGCCGTCCAATTCGCCGCGCAGTGCGGCAGGCTCCAGAGACACGATGTCCCAACCGGCGCCGCCGAGGACCTGGCGCAGCGTTTCTTCGGACACCGCCGGGCGCCATCCTTCGGTGCTGATTGGGTTGGCATCGGAGAAGCAGCTGAGTAACAGGGTGGCGCCGGGCCGGGCGGCTCGGTGCACGGCGGCGGCGTAACTACGTCTGCCGTCGTCGTTGAGGCTGTGGAACAGGCCACTGTCGACCACAGTGTCGAACGCGTCGGTGTAACCGTCGAGCTTGGTGGAGTCGGCCACCGCGAACGTCACCTCGACGCCGGCGTCCCGGGCCCGCTGTTCGGCGGTGGCCAGGGCGGTGGGTGAGATGTCCAACCCGGTCACAGTGTGACCGTTCTCGGCCAGGTAGACGGAGTTGTCGCCGAGCCCGCAGCCGATGTCCAGGACATCACCGTGGACCCAGCCGCCGGTCTGCCATCCGATCACACTTTCGCTGGGCGCGTTGGTATCCCATGGCGGTGTGGTCACCGGCGCGATGCCCTCGCCCGGACTTTCGCCGCGGTAGAGGGCATCGAAATCGACGAGCGATCCGGAGGATTCTTGAGGGGAACTCGAGCCCGATGTAGTCATAGGCTCCACGGTAATAGATCTACATGAAATTTCAAGTAATGAGTTGCTGGACCAATTGGCGGCCCCGCCGTCGAACGCGACGCGCCGCGTTCGGGCCACTAGTCGGACGTCGCCGTCGATGGCCCTGACAAGCAAAACTCCGAGTGCCAACTAGCACCCTGACGAGAACAATCCGCGACACAATTGGGCGCAGTCTGGTGACTAGGGCGCCCGGGGCACGCCAGCCCTTTAGGCGGTGGCGGAGGGTTCGTCGGGGACGCCAAGTCCGAGGTGTTCGACGTGATAGACGGCCTCGTCGAGGAGCATTGCGACGTGGTTGTCGTAAAGCGCGTAGATCACGCTGCGTCCGTTGCGGGCTCCGGTGACCAATCCCATCGCGCGCAGCAGTCGTAACTGGTGGGAGACCGCCGACTGTTCCATCTCCACAGCTGCGGAGAGGTCGTTGACTGAGCACGCGCCGTGCCGCAGGCGGGTCAGGATCCGCAGCCGGCTCGGTGTCGCCAGCGCCTGCAGCGTCGCGGCGACCGATGCCGCCGACTCGGCGTCGAGCTGCGCGGGCGGGGTGGTTTTGCCCTCGATGCCGTGACCCATGGCTGCATCCTACCCGAATGATCTTATGAAGACGTGTTCATATATTCCTGTATCGTGGGCGATGTCCTGCCGTCTTCCCACATGTGGAGTTCCCGATGTCGCCTCCGGTCTTGGACCGCTCCCGCGCGGCCGTTGCCGCCGATCGTCAACCGACGGCCCGGACACGTCCGTTCAGGCTGCCCGAGGTCCGGTGGGCGACGGTGGCCACAGTGCTGTTCGTGCTGGGGTTGGCTGCCCAGTTCGGTGGAGCGCCAGCGTGGATATGGTGGACGCTGTATCTGGCTTGCTATGTCACCGGCGGCTGGGAACCCGCGCTGGCCGGACTGCAGGCGTTGCGGAAAAAGTCGCTCGATGTCGATCTGTTGATGATCGTGGCCGCGATCGGGGCCGCCGCGATCGGCCAAGTCCTCGACGGCGGACTGTTGATCGTCATCTTCGCCACATCCGGTGCGCTGGAAGCGTTTCTGACTCAGCGAACCGCCGATTCGGTGCGCAGCCTGCTTGATCTGGCCCCCGAGAGTGCCACCGTGATCACCGAATCCGGAGACGAGACGGTGGTCGATGCGGCCGCTCTGTCGGTCGGGGATGTGATCGTGGTGCGCCCCGGTGAGCGGATCGGTGGTGATGGGCAGGTCATCTCCGGGGCCAGCGACGTGGATCAGGCGTCGATCACCGGTGAACCGCTACCGGTGGCCAAAAACCCCGGCGACGAGGTGTTCGCCGGCACGCTCAATGGCACCGGGGTGCTAAGGATTCGGATCGACCGAGCCGCTGCCGACACCGTCATCGCGCGCATCGTGACCATGGTGCAGGAGGCGTCGGCCACCAAAGCCAAAGCCCAGTTGTTCATCGAGAAGGTCGAGCAGTACTACTCGATCGGCGTCGTGGCCGCCACCTTGGCAGTGTTCTTCATCCCGCTCGCCCTGGGCGCCGCGCTGCAGCCCGCGCTGCTGCGAGCAATGACCTTCATGATCGTCGCGTCCCCGTGCGCGGTGGTGCTGGCGACCATGCCGCCGCTGCTGGCCGCGATGGCCACCGCCGGACGCAACGGCGTCCTGGTCAAATCCGCGGTCGTGATGGAACAACTCGGCTCGATCACCGCGGTGGCGTTCGACAAGACCGGCACCCTGACCCAGGGTGCACCCCAACTGACCGACGTCGAAACACTCGACGAGGCGCGCTACGACTCCGACACCATCCTTACCTGGGCCGCGGCAGCCGAACACCCGAGCGAACACCCGCTGGCTCGAGCGATCGTGGCCGCCGCCACCGAATGCGGCCTACGGCTGCCCACGGCCCAAGATTTCGACTCGGCGCCCGGACGCGGGGTCCGTGCCAACATCGACGGTCACAGCGTCGAAGTCGGCAGCCCCCGGCACCTGCTGTCCGACGCCGATACCTCGAGGCCAATAACCGCCGCGGTGGCCGCCTTGGAAGCCGCAGGCAAAACCGTGGTCATCGTCGTCGCCGACGGTGTCCCAGCCGGCATCCTGGCACTGGCCGACCAACTGCGCCCCGGAGCCGTTGACACCGTCGCCGAACTGACCGCACTCACCGGCACCGCACCGGTCCTGCTGACCGGCGACAACGCCCGCGCCGCAACCACACTCGCCGGGCACATCGGAATCACCGACATCCGCGCCGGGCTGCTGCCGCAAGACAAAGTCACCGCTGTCCGCGAGCTTGAGGACGCCGGGCGGCGCGTGCTGCTCGTCGGGGACGGCGTCAACGACGCCCCCGCCTTAGCCGCCGCACACACCGGCGTCGCGATGGGCCGCGCCGGATCCGATCTGGCCCTCGAGACCGCCGACGCCGTCATCGTCCGCGACGACCTCGCCACCCTCCCCGCGGTCATCGCACTATCGCGCCGAGCCCGCCGCATCGTGATCGCCAACCTGGCCATTGCGACCACCTTCATCACCGCACTCGTGCTCTGGGACCTTCTCGGACACCTACCGCTGCCCCTCGGCGTCGCCGGCCACGAAGGATCCACCGTCATCGTCGGACTCAACGGCATGCGCCTCCTCGCCCAACGCGCCTGGACTACCGTCCCCGCACCGACCGCCTAGACCGCAACACACATGCATAAGGACGCGGGTTGAAGCCCGTTGAGCAGCCGCATATTACCGTCATCGGGTTTGCAAGGAAGATGTCGATTGATGGCCGAGCTCGGTGCTGGCAGGACGTAGGGCACGCTCCGTTGGAGCCCAGGTACGGTGGTCGTACGTCTCCGCCATGGGAGGGTGCTTATGCCAGACCCATTGCCCGGTCCTCGTCTACGCCAGGTGGCGCTGGTCGCCCACGACTGCGAGAAGACCGCCACCGCTCTCCAGCAGACGTTCGGCTGGCCGGACCCGTTCCACGATCCGGGGGTCGGAGAGTTCGGGCTGATCAACGCCGTATTTCCCGTTGGGGACACCTTCGTGGAGGTGGTCTCTCCCGTACAACCCGACACCACCGCCGGGCGCTATCTCGCCCGTCGCGGATCCGACAGCGGCTACATGGCCATATTCCAGATGCCTTCGCTCGAAGAGGCCCGCCGGCGGGTGACCGAGCTGGGAGTGCGCGTGGTGTGGAAGGTCGACCTCGACGACATCGCCGGCACCCACTTGCACCCCAAGGACATCCCGGGGGCGATCGTGTCCCTCGACTGGGCGTCGCCGATCAACTCGTGGCGATGGGCGGGACCGGCATGGACCGGAACGTCGCCCGATCACGCGGCGGGCGGCATCGCCGGCATAACGGTCGAGGTGGAAGAACCGGCCGTGGCGGCCCAGCGGTGGGCCCGGGTTCTTGGTCTGGACGCCGAGGTGGACGGTGGGCTAGCCCTGGTCCGGCTGGACCCGGCCGGCCAATCGTTGAGGTTCGTCTCGGCGGTCGACGGCCGGGCCGAAGGCATTACCGAACTCTGGTTGACACCCGGCTTGCCGGGCCTGCCAAACGGTGACGGGCCGGTCGCCGAGATCGGCGGAGTGCGGTTCATAGTGCGTGCGCCATGACGGCCCTCGACACGGG
>Ga0210390_10003357_pt1 | contig 13731 bp, 8 predicted proteins | sample IncBWH11OmetaG_FD_161050 | JGI IMG/M metagenome (GOLD analysis project Ga0210390, IMG submission 161050) | Forest soil microbial communities from Barre Woods Harvard Forest LTER site, Petersham, Massachusetts, United States - Inc-BW-H-11-O ...
AACGCCTCGCTCCCGACTGGGTTCGCGCACGGGTACTCGCCGTCTATCTCTTCGTGTTCCAGGGCAGCATGGCCGTTGGCAGCATACTTTGGGGCGTCTCGGCAGAACGGGCCACTTTGGAAAAAGCTCTTCTCGCCTCCGCGCTGGGAATCGCCGCTTGCCTCTTCTTACGCTTGCCCTTTCCGCTGCCGGAGCCCAGCGAAACTCTGGATGCATGGAATCACTGGCCAAAGCCCACCATGTTTGAAGAGCCCGAGCCCGACGAGGGTCCTGTACTCGTCACGATTGAATATACGATCGACCCGGACAAAGCCGAGGAGTTCCTGGAAGCGATTCACAAAAACCAGCGGATTCGCCGCCGAGACGGCGCGACGCGCTGGGGCGTCTACTATGACTCCGAGTCCGCTGGCGTCTATATCGAGACCTTCCTGGTCGATTCCTGGGCGGAACATCAGAGGCAACATGATCGATTTACAGTGGCAGACCGGTCCGTTGAGGAGCAAGTCTTCGGTTACGTGTTGAGCCCGGTCCGCATCCGTCATTTCATCTTTGCCAGAAGACCAGTCCAGAATTAGGCTGGTGGAATTTCCCATCGCCCCATGAATTACCGCAAGCTCCCACAAAAAAGATGTCCATTTTCGGCTCTTCCGACGACTATCTGTTGTAGCAAGCGATTGCGCCGGTTCGGGAGGAGCCATGAAGTATCTGTGCCTGGTTGTATATGACGAGAAGAGGTTGGAGGCCATGTCCAAAGCCGAACTGGAGGCCCTGGAGGTGGAGAGTCTGGAGTACGACGAGTCCATCCGGAAAAGCGGTCACCTTATCGCCGCTGGCCCACTTCAGCCCATCAGCGCCACCACGACGCTTCGGGTCCAGCACGGCAAAGTCTCGATTACCGATGGCCCGTTCGCCGAGACGAACGAACAGTTAGGCGGATTCGTTTTGATCGACGCCAAAGATCTAAATGAGGCTATCCAGCTGGCGTCCAGGATTCCACCAGCCCGTTTGGGAGCCATCGAAATCCGACCGATGAAAGAGCGCAGGCGGTTGTAGCCGAGGAATGGCGGAGGACGAGCCAATGTGTCCATTATGTATTGCCACGGCGGCCGCAATTGCCAGTGGCGTGATGTCGACGGGCGGACTCTCCGCTCTGATCGCAAGAAATTTGTCTCGAAATTCGAAATTGGAGAAATCCCCGAAATCAGACATAAAGGAGGCAGATGGTCATGAAAACGAATATGGAAGTTGCACCGAAGGTGGTATCACAACAGGAATGGCTTCGAGCGCGCACGGAACTATTGGCGAAGGAAAAGGAGTTAACCCGCCAGTGGGATGAGTTGCGCCGGCAACGCCGCGAACTTCCGTGGGTTAAGGTGGAGAATAATTACGCATTTGATGGCCCAAGCGGCAAAGTGACCCTTGCGGATCTTTTCGAAGGGCGTAGTCAACTGATAGTTCAGCACTTTATGTTCGGACCAAGCTGGAAAGAGGGTTGTGTGGGCTGTTCGTTCAAGGCCGACCATGTGGATGCGGCTTTGCAGCATATGGAACATCACGACGTAAAGTTTGCAGCGGTGTCACGAGCGCCGATCTCTGAGATCGAAAAGTTCAAAAAGCGCATGGGCTGGCGGTTCAAATGGGTGTCCTCGTCTGGCAACGATTTCAATTTCGATTACCATGTGTCGTTCCCGAAAGACGATATTGCCGCGGGCAAGGCCTACTACAACTACGCCATGCGCGACGTCGGCGGTGAGGAAGGGCCCGGCAATAGCGTCTTTTATAAAGACACGGCCGGCAATGTGTTCCACACCTACTCCACTTACGGGCGCGGAGACGAAACATTGGCCGCAGCATACATGTATCTGGACCTCACACCGAAGGGCCGCAACGAGACGGGTCCTGGTTACAATTTAACCGACTGGGTGCGGCACCATGACCGATATGAAGAGCCAGCGCGGACGGATTCGCCGTGCGCGTGCGAGAAGCATCAGCCGTAAACGCGTCGTGAGCTTCTGTAGTTGCTGACATGCTACTCGACATGACAACCGGCATCTGCGCATGAGAGCACGTCGCTGATGAATGCTATCCCTGCGGAACAGGTCCGCTACATTCTCGATGGGGTCTACAGCACGGAATCGCGCCGTGTCCTCGCCACACTGATCCGCCTGCTCGGAGATTTTGAGTTGGCCGAGGAGGCGCTGCACGATGCCTTCATCGCCGCCATGGAGCAATGGCCACGCGATGGAATACCAGGCAATCCACGAGCGTGGCTGGTTTCAGCGGGCCGCTTTAAGGCCATCGATGCTGTCCGACGGCGCGCGCGGTTCGATGCGTCTCTCGCGGAGTTTGCCAAACAACTGGATGCCACCGCATCCACTCCAGACTTACCAAAAGAAGATCACGATGTCGAAGACGACCGCCTCCGGCTGATTTTCACCTGCTGTCACCCAGCACTGCCATCGGACGCGCAGCTAGCGCTGACGCTTCGAGAGGTATGCGGACTCACCACGGAGGAAATTGCGCGTGCTTTCCTCACGTCGGCTTCTACGGTTGCCAAAAGGATTGTGCGTGCAAAAGCAAAGATCCGAGACGCAGGCATTCCTTACGAAGTGCCGGCACGGACGCAGTTGCCGGACCGGCTGGACGCTGTGCTGCAAGTCGTCTACCTGGTTTTCACTGAAGGCTATTCGGCTTCAGCGGGCGAAGCACTGACACGGCCCGGTCTTTCGCGCGAAGCAATTCGGCTTGGACGTCTGCTGAGTGAACTTTTGGCGGAGCCCGAGGCCGTGGGATTGCTGGGACTGATGCTGTTGCACGAATCGCGACGCGAAGCTCGCACTTCACCCGAAGGCGAGTTGATGCTGCTGGAAGAACAAGATCGCTCGTTGTGGAACCAGAATCAGATCGCGGAAGGACTGGCATTGGTGGAACGCGCACTGTCTTCTCGACGGTTCGGTCCATACACATTGCAAGCGGCGATCGCGGCGGTACACGCTGAGGCTCGCACCGCTGCCGCTACGGACTGGGCGCAGATTGTCGGGCTGTACGACGTGCTGGCGCGTGCGAATCCATCGCCGGTGGTTGAATTGAACCGCGCCGTGGCCATAGCCATGCGAGACGGGCCATCGGCGGGTCTTGAACTCATCGACTCAATCTTCAAGCGCGGCGATCTGGAAGACTACTACCTTGCCCATTCCGCGCGGGCGGACCTCTGTAGGCGGCTGGGGAGACGAACGGAAGCGCGCGCGTCTTACGAGCGGGCTCTCAACCTCGCGCGGCAGGAGCCCACGCGGCGATTTCTCACCCGAAGATTGAACGAACTCGAGGATCACTCCAACAGCGGCATCTAATTGTCTCGCCTTCTCCCTTCTGGAATAATCGCAACTTTCATTCTTTAGCGACGGCAAGAACCGATGCGTTTGAAGTAGCGTGGCGGCAATCCAATTTGGTTCTCGCCATTCGAGAGTTTTCCAGAAGTTGCAGTCCACGAAGAGATTCTTATATTGTTTCTGCCAGACTTATTTAGCAACTGGGATTGTTGTCAAGGCTGGGCTGGCTTCACGAATAAAGTTCCTGCGGCGTAGGAAGCTCCCGTCCTGTTCGATGTCTTCGATAACATGCCGTTAAGGAGAAGCTTCGGCAATGGTAGGATGGCCAAGATTCACACTTTGTTTTGCCCTTTTCATGATTGCAGTGCCGTTCGCCCAAGGCCCCAGCTCAACTTCGGTCACGGCTCGCCTTGACGTTGACACGTCTCAATTGCTCGCGACACCCGTCAACCATAATTGGCCTTCCTATAACGGGGACTACACCGGACGTCGCTACAGCGCTCTTCGCCAGATTGACAAGGTCAATGTTTCGCAACTCCGGGCGCAGTGGGCGTTCCACGCTCCGAACTCAAGTCATCTAGAAGTTACCCCGGTTGTTGTTGACGGCATGATGTTGGTGACCGTCGCCAACGATGCCTATGCTCTGGATGCGCAAACAGGTCGAATCTTGTGGCATCACGCGCGCCCCATCACGGAAGGGCTTATCGACGACGCTTCGCAACATCACAATCGCGGCGTCGCCGTTTGGCACGCACGGGTCTACATGGAAACGGACAACGCGCATTTGCTTTGCCTGGACGCTCGCTCGGGTAACTTGATCTGGGACGTTGCTTACACGGACGGCAACAGAAATTACGGTGCAACCAGCGCTCCCCTCGTGGTCAAGGATAAAGTGCTCGTCGGTACTTCAGGCGGCGACGACGGTGTCCGCGGCTTTGTCGCGGCCTACGATCCTGAAACTGGAAAAGAGGCCTGGCGCTATTGGACAATTCCGGGCCCCGGAGAATTCGGTTCCTCCAGTTGGCCAGGGGAAAGCTACAAGCTTGGTGGCGGCACAACCTGGATGCCCGGAACTTTTGACCCGGAACTCAATACCATCTTTTGGGGTACGAGCAATCCTGCGCCGGATTTTGATGGAGATCCGCGCCCCGGCGACGATCTCTACACGGATTGCCTGCTCGCCCTGGATCCGGACAACGGCAAGCTGAAGTGGTACTTCCAGTTTACGCCGCATGACCTTTTCGATTACGACGCGGTTGAAACTCCCGTGCTTGTCGATACGGTTTTCAAGGGGCAGGCCAGAAAGCTCATCGTTGAAGCAAACCGAAACGGTTTCCTCTATGTACTCGATCGTACCAACGGCAAATTTCTGTCGGCAACGCGTTTTTCCGAGAAGTTGAATTGGGCCACTGGCATCGACGCGGCCGGCCGACCCATTCGAACAGACATCAAACCCAGCGACACGGGTACCCGCATCTGTCCGGGCATGGTAGGAGCCACAAATTGGCACTCACCCGCATTTAATCCGGACACCTCTCTGTTTTATTTCATGGCGTTGGAGAGTTGCGACATTTATAAGGTCAAATCCGAAAAATTCGTGCCCGGACAGACTTACTACGCCACCGGTGTTAGCCGAAGCGAGGGAGACCAGAACCAGAAGATCCTCCTGGCCTACTCGATCGACGGCGATAAACCAGCGTGGCGCTACGTCCAATCCGGAGAGGGACATTCATCGGCTGGCGTCATGACCACGGCCAGCGGCTTGGTTTTCTTCGGTGATGACGCACGTTCGTTCGAAGCCGTGGACGCGGCGACCGGAAAACCGCTATGGCATTTCAATACGGGGCAAAACATCAGCGCGTCGCCGATGACCTTCTCGGCCAATTCGAAACAGTATGTAGCTGTCGCGGCCGGCAGCGACATTTTCACATTTGCCTTGCCTTAGCACTCGGCGAAAACCCGTTAAATATTGCGATTTAAACTAACGAACCTTCCGCACAGAGATTTACTTGACTTCAGTTCCACTCCGTCCTACACTCCGCGACCAACTGGGGGTGTTCCATGCGAAACGGCTACAGGCACGTCATTTCGGTTATTTCAATCGTTTTAATACTAATACTAAGTACTGCCGCAGTAACTCGCGCTGATGTAACCGGCTCGGTTCAAGGTACTGTGCGCGATCGTTCTCAAGGCGCTATCGCCGGCGCGCAACTCACCATCACCAACGTGGACACGAACCTGAAATATCAGGCGACCACGGGCGCGGATGGTTCGTATCGTATCCTCGCGCTCCCCGTCGGCAATTACAGGCTGACGGTTGCCGCTACCGGATTCCGCAACTTCGCCGAGAATGACATCGTTGTGAAGGTTAACGATCAATTGGAAATCGATGTAACTCTCGAGGTCGGCTCCGCGCAACAAGAAGTGATCAACGTCGAAGCCAATGCTGTCCAAGTGCAGACGGAAAGTACGCAGCTTGGCGACGTTATCGATTCGAAGAAGATGCTCGCTCTCCCACTGAACGGTCGCAGCTACATCGATCTTCTGGGCCTGCAAGCGGGCGTGGCACCAACCACGGCAAGTACCATTGGTGGCGACCGGCCGGTCTCGGGCAACTTGGCCGCGGGCAACATCTCCGTCAACGGCCAACGGGAAACCGCCAACGCCTTCCTCGTGAATGGCGGCGACGTCAGTGAAGGGCGGAACCTCGGCGCCGGGTTAATTCCGAACTTAGACTCTGTGGAAGAATTCCGGCTGATTACCAACAGCTTTGACGCGGAATATGGAAAATTCAGCGGCGCGGTAATGAACGCCATCACGAAGTCGGGTACCAATGACTTTCACGGTGACGTCTTCGAATTCCTGCGAAACGACGTCTTCGATGCGAGGAATTACTTCGCGCCTTCCAAATCTGAATTGCGCCAAAATCAATTTGGTTACACCTTAGGGGGCCCCATCTGGAAGAATCATCTGTTTTTCTTCTCCGATTACCAGGGCACCCGTCAGGTGCAAGGCGCTGAAACCGGCTTGGTTACCGTTCCGACCACCGCTGAGCGGGCGGGCAACTTTGATCCTTCGACGCTGACCGGCTCAATCGACGGGCCGTACTGGGCGCAAGTGCTCTCGCAGCGCTTGGGCTACGCCGTTACGCAAAACGAACCGTACAGCTTTGTGGGGTGTGCGTCGACAGCGCAGTGCGTGTTCCCGGGCGGTGTGATTCCGCAATCCGCATGGGACACCCCGACCTCCCACATTCTCGCGTACATTCCCTCGCCCACTTTGGCTGGCGACGTGAACAACTATTCGAACAACAGCCAGAGGAGCAGCATCAATGACAACAAAATCGGGGAGCGCGTAGATTTCAACAATCAAACTACCGGCAATTGGTCTTTTTACTATCACCTCGATGACACTACCGTGGACAGCGCTCTAGCAGGATTCGCCACTGTGCCTGGCTTCCCCACCATCACGCCATCGCGAGCGCAAGAGTTCGTCATGAGCAACACCCACACGTTCGGAGCGACGGCAGTAAACGAAGCACGGGTCAGCTTCTTCCGGACCGCGGTGCATAAGGACAATCCGGCGGGCAGTTTCGCCGACATCTCCTCGCTCGGTTTTGTGACTGGTGCGAACACCCTGGGCATCGTCCCGCTGCCCGGGTATACGCAGTATATGCCACAGGTGAGCTTGAGCCAGATTGGCCTGAACATCGGCGTGCCCACGTTAAATACGTTCCAACCCGACACCACCTATATGGCTAGCGACGTTTTTACGAAGGTCAGTGGCAAGCATACGTGGAAGTTTGGCGGGGAATTCCGCTACCTGATGGTGAACGAAAGGAACTACGCCAGCCCCAACGGCCAATTCACATTTGACGGTTCCGTGACTGGCTCTGACATGGCCGACTTCCTCCTCGGCGCAACGTGCAACTCTTGTGGTGCTGCGTACGTCCAGGCTGCCAAACAAGTGCTGGATTCCCGAACTCGTTATGGCGGGGCCTTCATCCAGGACTCCTGGAAAGTGAAATCCAACCTCACCCTGAATCTCGGCCTCCGCTGGGAAGTCAGCATGCCTTGGTACGACTGGCAGGGAAAAATCCAGACGTTCGTTCCAGGGCAACAGTCCACAGTGTTTCCGCTTGCTCCTACAGGCTTGGTATTTCCCGGTGACGGTGGCATTCCCAAGACGCTGGCTCCCACGAAATACGACAACTTTGGCCCACGGCTGGGACTGGCTTATTCGCCGGGATTCACGGATGGGATCCTGGGCAAAATCTTTGGTGGCCCAGGCAAGACCAGCATCCGCGCCGCTTACGGCCTTTACTACACTTCGGTGGAGGATCTCAACCTGTTCTACGAAGTGGCCGACGCGCCTTTCGGCCTATATTGGCAATCTCCGACGTCGGTACTGTTTGACCAACCTTTCCTCACTCGACAGAGTGGGCAATCGCTGGGGCAACGTTTTCCCTACACCTTGCCGATTCCGGGTGCTCCGTCCAACAAGACACTGAGCTTCGATGTGTTCGAGCCCATCAACTATTTTCCTGGCTACTACGTTCACAACGTGCTGCCTTACGCGGAGCATTTCAACCTGTCAATCCAGCGTGAACTAACCAGATCGACAGTGCTTACGCTGGCTTACGTCGGCACCGAGGGACACCACCTGATCACCCAGCAGGAATCCAACCCGGGCGACCCGGCTCTATGCCAGCAACTCACTGCCGTGGGCGCGGTCGACACGACTGCGGGTAGCACCGGCTGCGGATTTGGTGCCGAGAACGACGTGTTCCAGCTTCCGAGCGGCAATTTCGTGTACAGCACCAGGAACAAACTTCTAAATCCAAACTACTGTCCGGGTTCGGCTCTCCAGGTGTGTTTTGGCTATGGCAACACGTTCACATTCACGAGCGCCAATTCCATCTACAACGCCGGGCAAATCACCGTCGAACGCAAGGCCAACGACTTCACCTTCCTGGCCGCCTACACTTTTGCCAAGGCCTTGGACGATTCCTCCGGGTTCGGCGACTTGGTGAACTTCGTAAATCCTAAATTGAGCCGTGGCCTGTCTTCCACGGACATCACTAACAATTTTGTGGCCAGTTACATTTATGCGGTTCCCTTCGACCGACTGTTCGGCAAGGCCCCCAAGCGCCTGACCCAAGGCTGGCAGCTTCAGGGAATCACCCGCTTCTCCAGCGGTTTTCCGATACAGTTGAACCAAAGCAACGGTGACTACACTCTGTGGGGTAGCTCATCCACGGATATGCCGGATCGGGTTGGCCCGGTGCAAATCTTGAATCCGCGCAAATCGAATCCGAATTGCCCAACCACCGACGGCACCGGATGCTACTTCATTCCACCCACGCCAAATCTTGCGACACCGCAAACCCCAGGGCAAATAACAGCAGCCTGTTTGCCGAGTGTCGGTGCGTTCGCGCTGAATTGCGTTCCAGGAACTTTCGGGACTGCCGATCGCCGGTTTTTCCACGGCCCTGGATTCAACAACACCGACTTCGGCATATTGAAGCGCACCCAGATCAAAGAGAGTCTCGCCTTCGATCTCCGTTTCGAATTCTTCAACATTTTTAACCATGCTCAATTCATGAATCCGACCGGAGACGTCAGCAACTCGAGCTTCGGAATCGTCACTCAAGCGCGCGACCCCCGCATCGGGCAGGTGAGCGCGAAATTCTACTGGTAATTGAGCGAACCTCGGGCGAGGCATCTGATAGGTAGTTCCTTCGGAGCCTCGCCTGAATTCGGCGTGCATGTTAGGCTGTTTTCGATGAAGTGTGGCTGGACGGATTCGATCATTCGGCGTGGTGGGCTTTTACCAATTGTGTCTGCTCTCGTTCTCACTCTCGCATATTCACGACCGGCGCTAGCGCAGACGGCGCAGGTCTATCGTCAGCAGGCTGACTCATTTGCTCGCTCCAAATCGTGGAAAGAAGCCATCGCCGCCTATCGCAAGGCATTGGATCTCGATCCCAACGACGCCCTGACGCATTACGATCTTGCGCTCGCCTTGAATTACAACAACGACACAAAGCTAGCTGTCGAGGAATTTGAGTCCGCGGTCCGGCTCAAGCCGCAATGGAGCGAAGCCCACTATGGCTTGGGTGTCGCTCTGTATAGCCTCCACGATCAGTCCGGCGCCCTGAAAGAGCTGCGCAAAGCGGTGGAAGGTGACCCCTCGAACGCCGCCGCGCACGTTTTCCTTGCCCACGTTTATTCGGAGCAGAACGATTTTCCCGCCGCGGAACGCGAGCTCACCCGTGCAGTCACGCTAAAGCCCACGGCGGAAACGCATTTTGAGCTAGGGGAAGTGGAAGGTCAGCTCGGTAAGTTGGACGCTGCCGCAGTTCAATTTCATACGGCAATTCGCCTCGACCCGAAATTGGCGCGAGCCTACGTCATGTTGGGTGTAACTCTTCGACGGCAGGCCGATCAGCAAGGCGCGCTAGCCAATTTCCGCAAGGCCGTCGAACTCGATCCCACGGATCCCAACGCCCAATACAATCTCGGCATGGAACTCAAAGCTGAAGGCGATATCCCGGGAGCCATCGCCGCATTTCGAAAAGCAATCGAACTGAAACCCGATTTCGAGAAAGCTCACTATAGCCTGGGGATCGCTCTCCGCGCTCAGGGAGACACCGCCGCGGCCCACAAGGAACTCGATGAGTTGAACGGGCTACATGACTTCCGTACGCGCCTGGCCCAGGCGAAGCTCCTTATCCTGCAAGGTGTGGACGCGTTGAAGAAGCAACAACTGGATGAAGCCCAGAACTTCTTTCAGAAGGCCATCGAGCAGAGTCCGGAGTTGCCGACCGGCTACTACTATCTGGGCGTCACTTGGGACCGCAAGCAGGACTACACGCGCGCCGAGAAAGCCTACGAGAAAGCTTTGCAACTGAAGCCCGATTACGCGCAAGTCCACACCAGCTTGGGACTTCTCTACTGGCGCCAGGACGACCGCAATCGCGCGCTTCAAGAGTTCCACCAGGCGGTAATGTCCGACGCTGATCTGCCGGAGGCCCACTATAATCTTGGCCTTGCGCTGGCGCAATCGGACCAACTCGACGAAGCAGTTCGCGAATTGAACGAAGCTTTGAGCCTTGACCCAAAGTATACGGACGCGCGGATTCAGCTAGGCCTGGTTTTAAGTCAGAAAAATGATACGGCGGGCGCGATCAGTGTTTTTCGGGAACTGGTGCATCGCGATCCTGGCTTCGCGGAAGCTCACAACAATCTTGGTTTGGCGCTCCTGCAAGCAGGAGACGACAGCGCGGCTAAATTGGAATTCCTGCAGGCTGTTCGCTTGAAGCCTTCCTATGCAGAAGCCCACTACAACCTTGGTTTAGCGCTGCAGAAACAGGGAAAGGAGGCAGAGTCGCGTGCGGAATTCGAGAAAGCCTTCGAAATTTCGCCCGAGTTAAGAAACGTGGCTCGCCCTTGAATAAATGTTCTCAAAACGAAATATGGCTTTGATGGTTTTGATCGTCTCCGCTGTGATCCTGTTCAGATTGCCCGCAGCCGGGCTTCGAGCCGCAGGCAAGCGCGTGTCGCAGTCGCCCGCGGACAATGCTTCCGCCAAGGTCTGCGAATTCTCACCGCCAGGTGCTAGCTTTTCCATTCCTTACGTCTCGAAAGCTCCGGAGTTGAACACCGATCCCAATTCCGCCACGTGGGCGAAGGCGTCCTCCACGTGGATCATAAAGGACTGCAGCCACGATATTGATTATCCCAAGCTCAAAACGGAAGTGCGAGGGTTCTGGACCGATTCCGATTTGTATCTCTTGTTCGTTTCACCTTACACCGAGCTCAATCTCTGGTTGCCGGCGGACAATAGTAAGGACCGTTTGAAACTTTGGGATCGTGATGTCGTGGAGTTTTTCCTCGGCGACGACTGGCAAGACATCAAGCGCTATCGCGAATTTGAAATCGCCCCCACGGGCGATTGGGTGGATCTCGCCATCGATCTGGGCAAAGACGTTTCCGATGCCAAATGGAATTCCGGATGGCAGCGCCAGGGGCGAATCGATGAAAAGAATCACGTATGGTACGCCGCGGCGCGTGTGCCGTTGCATTCTGTAAGCGAAAAGCAGATCGCGGCTGGCACCCGGTGGAGAGTCAACCTGTATCGAATCGATGGATTAGGCGAGGACCCGATGCGCCACTTTATGTGCTGGCAGCCAACGTGTGTGATCAACCGCGATCCTAATCACGTGCCCGAACATTTTGGAACTTTAGTCTTTACGAAATAAAATATTCCATTCCGAGGGGAAACTCATGTCTTTTGCAAAAGAACCGAACCGTCGCGGATTTATGAAAATGCTGGCGGCCTCGCCGCTGTTGGCTCAAATCGCCGCGCAGGGACTTTATGTAAAGTCCGCTGCCGCGATCGGTCTAAACCCAAACAGCAATGTGTACAGCCGGCTCGGGGTGAAAACCGTCATCAATTGCCGCGGAACGTGGACGTACCTCAGCGGCTCTCTGCAATTTCCAGAGGCCCGCGAAGCTCAGGCGGAAGCCGGGCGATATTTTGTGAACATGGTTGAGCTACATAAGGCTGTCGGGCGCCGATTGGCCGAACTGACTGGCGCGGAATCTGGAATCATCACTTCGGGCGCCGCGGGGGCCATGGCCGCTGCAACGGCAGCCTGCATGGCCGGAAGCGATCCGCAGAAAATTTGGCAACTGCCGGATACCACCGGGCTGAAACACGAAGTGATTATGGTTGGCGGCCGCAGCGCATTTGACAGCGCCATCCGTCTGGCCGGTGCAAAGTTGGTGCTCGTCGATAAGCCCGACGATGTTGCCAATGCGATTACGCCGAACACCGCCATGATTTACACCACGGACCTGAAAGACAAGCTCGAACGCGAAGCGGCCATCGCCAAACAGCACAACGTGCCGCTATTGCTTGACGATGCAGCCGGCATCCCGCCGATCGACAACATCAAGCTGTACGCGCAGATGAAGCTCGATTTATATACTTTCTCCGGCGGCAAGGGTTTGCGAGGTCCGCAGTGCAGCGGCGTGCTTTTGGGCCGGAAAGACCTGATCGAAGCCGCTCTGCGAAATTCCTGCCCTTACGAAGGCGCCGTTTGCCGCCCCATGAAAGTCGGAAAAGAAGAGGTTATCGGCTGCCTTACCGCGATCGAAACCTGGCTGAATACCGATTCCAAGAAGCTTTACGACGAATGGAACGGCCGCGTTGATCGCATCGCAAAGCTTGTTGAGACCGTGCCGGGAGTACAAACGGAAATTTACATTCCGGACGATGGCAATCGCTATCCAACCTTGCGCATCTCCTGGGACCAGGACGCTTGGGGTTTCGGCATCAAGGATTGCGTTCAGAAACTTCGCGAAGGTGATCCGGTCATCGAAGTCCTCGGCATAGATAATCCCAGCCTGGTATCCGCGGTTCATGAAGGGGTGGATAAACCGAAACCGAACGCAAAGGAAATCAAGAAACAGAATCACATTGAGTTGGTCTCTATGACCATCCAACCCGGCGAAGAAATGATTGTAGGGGACCGGCTGCGAGCGATCCTGGGTGCCGCCCGCAAGGGAAAAGCTGCGTGAAACGCCTCTTGACGCTGACTGCGTGCTTGCTCTTTTCGGCGGTTTCGCTGTTCGCCCGGCAGTCTCCCAACACCACACCTCCCATTGCTCTGGGTCCGAACGGCTTTGACGCCGGGGACTATGTATACGTTTCGGGCCAAGGTCCACGCCTCGCCGATGGCACCACCCCTGCGGAGTTTCCGTCTCAAGCGCGTCAGTGTCTCGACAACATCCGCAAGGTCGTCGAAACCGCGGGGCTCTCGATGGACCACGTAGTTTATGTCCAGGTGTACCTCGAGGACGTGAAACACTATCAGGAGCTCAACGAGGTTTTTGCGAAGTACTTTCCCCATGATCCCCCCGCGCGCGCTGTCCTGGGCGTTGCGGGAGTTCCTGAATCCCCGGTGCAAATAACAGCCGTTGCTGTCCGCGACCTGCGTGGCAGGCAACCGGTGACTTTGCCCAATTTTTCGCAGTCCAAATCCTACTCTCCCGGCATGCTGACATACGACCGGCTGTTTGTTTCTTCGATCCCTGCCATTGATTTCAGCAACGGAACTGTCCCTCAGGATGCGACAGAGCAGGTCAACATGGCGCTGGATCGGCTACAGTCGGTGGTTCAGGCGGCCGGCCTCACAATGGCGAACATGGTCTTCGTGAATCCTTATTTAACCGCGGCCGTGCCGATGCGCATCATGAACACGCAGTATGCTCGTCGATTCGAGTTTGGAAATACTCCAGCGCGCGCCACGATTGAAGTTTCCAGCCTGCCCGATGGCACGCAAATCGTTTACACAGGAGTCGCGGTCCGCGATCTCAGCCAGCGCCGTTCCATC
>Ga0210390_10003358_pt1 | contig 13725 bp, 10 predicted proteins | sample IncBWH11OmetaG_FD_161050 | JGI IMG/M metagenome (GOLD analysis project Ga0210390, IMG submission 161050) | Forest soil microbial communities from Barre Woods Harvard Forest LTER site, Petersham, Massachusetts, United States - Inc-BW-H-11-O ...
CGCCTCTGTGATGATTGCAAGCGCAAGATTGATGGTCGCGATCACGAGAATCGGTCCCATCGCGTTCGGCAGGACGTGGCGGACCATGATCACCGGCGCAGGCAGGCCGATCAGTTGCGCGGCAGCCACGTAGTCCTTGTTTTTCTCCACCATGACGGAGCCGCGCACCGTGCGCGCATATTGCACCCAAAAACTCAGGCCGATGGCAAGGACCAGCACGGCGAGCGTGCTCATGGCGTCCATGCGGTTGCCAAGCACCGACTTGACGACCCCGTTGATCAAAAGAGCGATCAGGATCGCGGGGAAGGTGAGTTGCACGTCGGCGATGCGCATGATCAGGCCATCGACGGCGCCGCCGAAATAGCCGGCGATCAGTCCGAGCAGGATTCCGAGCGCGCCCGAGAACAAAACGCCGAGAATGCCGACGATGAGCGAAATGCGCAGGCCATAGAGGATCGCCGAAAACACATCGCGGCCCTGTTCGTCGGTACCGAGCAGGAACGGGCTTTGGCCGTCGGCGGTCCATAGCGGCGCGATGCGCGAATTGATCAGCTGAAGCTGAGCGGGATCGAACGGATTCTGCACGGCCAGCAAGGGCGCTGCGATCGCGAGCAAAAAGAACAGCAGGGTAATCGCGGCAGCCAGAATGGTGAGGCGGGACCGCCGGAACGAATAAAACACGTCGCTGCGCAGAGCACGTCGAATTATGCCCGGAGAATGCAAGCCAGTTGATACGTTCGCCTCGGACCGATCGGTTGTGGCAGCGTCGGACATGTGAAAAACCCAACTTACGCCGAACGGCCGATGGTGGAGCGCAGGCGCGGATCGACCACCGTGTAGAGGATATCCACCGCGAGATTGATGGTAACGAAGATCAGCGACACCATCAGCAGATAGGCCGCCATGATCGGGATATCGACATTCTGCACCGCCTGGACGAACAAGAGCCCCATGCCGGGCCATTGAAAAACAGTTTCCGTGATGATGGCAAATGCAATAACCGAGCCAAATTGCAGGCCCGCCACCGTGATCACGGGAACCAGCGTATTCTTGAGTGCGTGACCGAAGTGAATGGCGCGGGTGGTCAGGCCGCGTGCCCGCGCAAAGCGGATATAATCGGTGCGCAGGACCTCGAGCATCTCGGCTCGCACCAGCCTCATGATCAGCGTCATCTGGAACAGGCCGAGCGTGATCGAGGGCATGATGAGCGCCTTAAGGCCAGAGACCGTGAGCAGCCCCGTCGTCCACCAGCCGATCCGCACCACCTCGCCGCGGCCGAACGAGGGTAGCCACCCAAGCGTCACCGAGAACAAATAGATCAGCAGAATGCCGATCAGAAAGGTCGGCAGCGAAATGCCGATCAGCGAGACCGCCTGGAAAACCTTCGCCAGCAGCGAGTCGCGTTTTAGTGCCGAAAACACTCCCATCAGAATGCCGACGACGAGCGCCAGGATGGTAGCGCAAATGGCGAGTTCCAGCGTGGCCGGGATCCGTTCCTTCAGGAGATCGGCGACCGGCAGGCGGAACTGGTAGGAGACACCGAATTTGAAGCGGGCCGCGTTGGCAAAATAACGGGCAAACTGCACCGGCACCGCATCGTCCAGGCCGAGCGATCTGCGGATTTCGGCGCGCTCGGCCGCCGAAGTATCGATGGAAACGATCTGGTTGACCGGATCGCCCGCAAAACGGAACATCGAGAACGCGATGATGCCCACGGCGATCATGACGCCGACAGCCTGAATTGCCCGGCGAAGAGTGAAAGCGAGCATCTCTTCCTTTCACTTTTCAAAAAGAGGCGACGTGCGCCGTTACTCGACCCGAAGCGGGACCTTGCAGGAGGACACCGCTATTCCTGCTTTGTTGCCCAGTAGAGCAGGACCTGGTTGTCCGCGCGCTGGGTCAATTTCACTTTCTTCGAGACGCCCCAGGCCAGCGCCTGTTGATGCAGCGGGATATAGCCGTATTCCTTGATGCCGATTTCAAAGGCCTGCTTGATCATCTGGTCACGCTTGGCCGGGTCGGTCTCTACCAGAACCTTGTCGGTAAGCGCGTCGAGATCCTTGTTGCAATAGCCGCCGAGATTGGCCTCGCCACGGGTCGGCTCATTCGGATTGGTGCGGCAGCCCATGATGTCGTACAGCACATTGTGGGAGTCCATCGAGGCCGGCGTCCAGCCCAGGAGATAGAACGAAGTCTGGTAGCCGCCCGGCTTGAGCACCTTGCCAAAATATTGCGCCTTGGGTTGCGCCAGCAGGTTCACCTTGACGCCGATGCGCGCCAGCATGCCGACCACCGCCTGACAGATATCGGCATCATTGACATAGCGGTCGTTGGGACAATCCATCGTGACTTCGAAGCCGTCGCCGTAGCCTGCATCCGCCATCAGTTTCTTGGCAGCATCGGGATCGGCTTTCGGACGGGTGAAGTCCTTTGAAAGAGCGAACAGTTGTGGTGCAATCATCAGCTCCGATGGCGTCGAGAGGCCGCGCATCACGCGGTTCTTGATCAGATCGACGTCGATTGCCTTGTAGAAGGCCTCGCGGACACGGATATCCTTGAACGGGTTCTTGCCCTTGATGCTGGAGTACAGCAGTTCGTCGCGCACCTGATCCATGCCGAGGAAGATGGTGCGGATTTCCGGACCCGTCATCACACTGGCGTTGCCGCCGGCGTTGACGCGCTGGATATCCTGGGTAGGAACCGGCTCGATTACGTCGACTTCGCCGGAAAGCAGCGCGGCGACCCGTGTCGAGGCCGATCCGATCGGCGTGAAAACGATCTCCTTGAGATTGTGCTCCGGTTTGCCCCACCAATTCGGATTGACCTTGAATATGGTCTTCACGCCCGGTTGATGGCTTTCAATCGTAAATGGACCGGTGCCGTTTTCGTGCAGCGAGGCGTAGCTCGGCGTGGTCGCGGAAGCCGGTGTCGGCGCTACCGAATTGTTTTCCTCGCACCATTTCCTGTCCATGATGAACCAGCCGTCCCACTGTGAAATCAGAATGGGATTTGGCGAGTCGAGCTTCACATCGACCGTGTAATCGTCGACCTTGACGAACTTGGCGTCGGCGGGAACGTTGGTGAGGAAGTTGGAGCCTTTGGCGCGCACCCGCTCGGCGGAGAAAATCACGTCGTCGGCGGTGAAGGGGTCGCCGTTGTGAAATTTGACATTCTTGCGAAGATGAAAGCGCCACCGGGTCGGCTCCAGGATTTCCCAGCTTTCCGCGAGCCCAGGAGCGATCTTCAGTTCCTTGTCGCGGGTAACCAGACCCTCATAGACGTGGGCATGATGGGCGATGGTCGTGGTTTCCTTGAGCGTGTATGGATCAAGCGATTTGAGTTCGCCCTGGTTGGCGTAGCGCAGGGTCTGACTTGACGCCGGCGTCATGGCAAAGGCAGCCATCAAGACTATGGTGGCTGCAGAAAGGAATTGACGTACCGGCATTTGCTGGCGCTCTCCATGGTGCTGTCGGGTCGGCGAAATCGACAATCTGCCAGAGTTTGGCCGCCACGCAAGCGCGATTTCCCGAAGCAGGTGCACCGTTTGCGAGTTACGGCCATCATAACTAATTAGTGGCTTGGCGGAACGCGGCCGCAGCGGGATTCAACGGGGAGCAGGGATGGCGGAACTGAAAACCGATGTTCTCGTACTGGGCGCGGGAATGGTTGGCGTCAGCGCCGCCTTGCACCTGCAAAAGCGTGGGCGAGAGGTCATCCTGGTCGACAGGAACGAGTTCGCGGGCGAAGAAACCAGTTTCGGAAATGCCGGCCTGATCGAATGCGCTTCCGTTTTCCCCTACATGTTTCCCCGGGATCTTTCCCAGATCCTGCAATACGCGTTGAACCGCTCGCCGCAAGCTCATTATCGCCTTTCCGATCTGCCTCATTTCCTCCCCTGGCTGGTGCGCTATTTTCTCGCATCTTCGCCGGATCGTGCGCTGCATAGCGCGCTCGCCGACTTGCCGCTGATCCAGCGCAGTCTTGCCGAGCACGAGGCGTTGATCGCGGAGGCCGGTGTTCCTGAGCTGCTGCGGCGAACCGGCTGGCTCAAACTGTTTCGCTCCGAGACAAGCCTTGCCGACGCCGCCAGGGATGTGGAGCGCGCCCGGCAATATGGAGTGCCCGGTGAAGTTCTCGATAGCGCGGCGATCGCAGCGCGCGAGCCCAACCTGAGCGGCGAGTTCGCCGGCGCGATATATCTGCCGACGCCGGGTTTCATTCCCGATCCCGGTGCGCTGGCGAAGGCCTATGCGGCGCTATTTGCGCGAAAGGGCGGACGCTTCGTGGTGTCGGATGCGCGAACGCTCGAACAATCCGCTGGCGGATGGCGCGTGAAGGGTGTGGCCGCGCGCGAAGTCGTGGTTGCACTTGGGCCCTGGTCCGACCTGGTGTTTCGCCCGCTCGGATATTCGATTCCGCTTGGCATCAAGCGCGGCTACCACCTGCACCTGGCCACGCGCGGCAACGCCATGCCCGCTCAGCCCATCCTCGATTTCGATCTCGGTTATGTGCTGGCGCCGATGAATCGTGGCATTCGGCTCACCACCGGTGTCGAATTCGCCCGCCGAGACGCGCCGCCCAACCCGATCCAGATCGAACAAGCGCTGCCGAGGGCGCATGCCCTGTTTCCGCTCGGAGCGCCGATCGATGCGAAACCATGGATGGGCGCGCGGCCCTGCCTGCCCGATATGCTGCCGGTGATCGGGCAGGCACCGCGGCATGCCGGACTATGGTTCGATTTCGGACACCAGCACCATGGGTTGACGCTGGGACCTGCGACGGGCCGTTTGCTCGCCGAAATGATGACCGGCGAGACGACTTTCGCCGATCCGGGGCCGTTTGCAGCCGAGCGCTTTGGTTGACCATATGCGCTGGATTCAAGGCGTCAGGGGCGATTCTGACCCACCGGGCGGCTAGCGTCCCGTGGCATCTTGCGGCGATACCGGCTAGTGTGGCGGTTCAGAAGTCCGCATCATTGTTGCCGCGAACCCGTCATGCGACACCAGAACCTTTTCGTTCTGATTGAATCAGAACCGAGGCTCTGATCTCATGTTTTGACGCGTTTTCTTCACGCGAACCGTTATACACTTCGCTCGAAAACGCTATAGTGCCGCCATTGCAGGAGCTGCCATGAAGGTTAACGTGGAAATAGACTGCACGCCGCTCGAGGCGCGGCAGTTTTTCGGACTTCCGGATGTTCAGCCGATGCAGACGGCGGTGATGGATAAAATCCAGAAACAGATGTTGGACAATATCCAGAAGGTTTCGCCGGAAGCGTTGATGCAGAGCTGGTTCTCGTTCGATCCGAAGATCGCCGAGCGATTTGCCGACATGTTCGCGGCGATGACCGGCCTTGGCGTCACGCGTTCGTCCGACAAGAAATGACGCAAGCTTCGGACGAGCCGCCTGAGACGAGCCGGCTTCGTCCGTCGCCGCTTCGTCCACCAGGGCTTGGCCTGCTGCTCGCCGAGATTCGCGGAATCTTCGAATTCAACGCCAGCCTGGTCATGTCGCCGTTTCTGATGCTGGCGCCGAGAGGCGACGGTCACCCCGTGCTGACATTGCCTGGATTTCTCGCCACCGACCTGTCGATGGCGCCAATGCGCCGTTACCTGACGGAACTTGGATACGAGCCGCACGCCTGGCGGATGGGCCGCAACGTTGGCGGTGTCTCACGCATGCGAGCGGCCTTGCGCGACCGCCTTGCGGAGATCTACGGAACCAGCGGTCGCAAGGTCAGTATCGTCGGATGGAGCCTGGGCGGCGTCTATGCGCGCGACCTAGCGCTTCACGCTCCCGGCAAGGTGCGCTGCGTGGTGACGCTGGGAAGTCCCTTTGCAAACGACATCAGAGCGACCAACGCGACACGTCTTTATGAAGCGTTGACGGGCGAAGTGGTCGACGAGAATCCCTCGCTTCGCGAAGCGCTGGCCGGCGATCTGCCGGTTCCGACCACGTCGATTTATTCGCGTTTCGACGGCGTCGTGAACTGGCAGACCTGCCTGTTGCGTCCCTCTGATACCGCCGAAAACATCGAGGTGCACCTCGCCAGTCACGTTGGCCTCGGGGTCAACCCCGCAGCCTTGTGGGCGGTCGCGGACCGGCTGTCCCAGGCGGAGGGTCAATTCAGTCAATTTGATCGGTCGGGGCCGTTTGCCATTGCATATGCGCCTCCGGAACAGGCACAATCCTGATCACGTCCCGAGATCGTTGTATGATCGGCGGGACGGCCTGCACCGCCAAGGTGCCGCGCAAATCGTACGCGGGAGGAGCAGATGAGCGACGCCAAAAAGCTGTCCTCGATGGATGCATCGTTTCTCTATCTGGAAACGCCGGAAATGCCGATGCATGTCGGAAGCATGGCGATCTTCCGGCTGCCGGACGACTACAAGGGCGATTTTTTCGAAGACTTCAAGGCGATGATCGCCTCGAGGCTGCCGATTGCGCCGATCCTGAAGGCACGCCTGGAAAAAGCGCCGCTCGACATCGATCATCCCTCCTGGGTCGAGGATGATCAGTTCGACATCGACCGTCACATCTTCCGCGGTAGCCTGCCGGCGCCCCACGACCGCGCTACGCTCGAACGCATTGTCGGCTGGATGCACGCCAAGCTTCTCAACCGCGCACGCCCGCTCTGGGAATTCTATGTCTTCGAAGGCATGAAGGACAACGAGATCGGCCTTTATTCCAAGATGCATCACGCCTGTATCGATGGCGGCGCCGGGGCCGCGCTGACCAGCATGATCTACGACGTGACGCCGATCCCCCGCACGATAGAGCCTCCAACGGCGCGGCCCAAGGTCGGGGAGGAGCCGCGCGATATCGCCGCCAACCTTCTCGATTCCTACCAGCAGCTCTGGCGTCAGCCGCTCGATCCTGCTTCCGCAGCCAAGGGGATCGAACTGCCGCGTACCGGAAAGAGCGATCTCGGCTCCATCCTGTTCGACAACGCCATGTTCCAGATCGAGAACGCGGTGAAATTCGTCGGCAATGTGCCGACCATGCTCAAGAGCGTCTCGGACGTGGTCGGAAAGATCACCGATCCGAACGCGCGTGACAGTATCGCCAGCATGCTGTCGCCGCCGACCATCCTGAACAAGGCAATCTCGTCGGAGCGCAGCTTTGCAGGCGTATCCATCTCGCTGAGTCGTGCCAAGGCCGTCGCAAAACAGGCCGGCGGCAAGCTGAACGACGTGGTGCTTGCGGTGGCCAGCGGCGTGGTCCGCCGTTATCTCCTGGAGCGCGGCGCGCTGCCGGCGAAGTCGATGACCGCGGGGGTGCCGATCTCGCTGCGCGAAGAGGGTAACACCGACGCCAACAACCAGGTGTTCGGCATGATCTGCTCGATTGCCACCAACGTCGAAGACCCCAAGACGCGGCTGGAGACGATCATCGCGCAATCCACCAGGTCCAAGGAAATGTCGCACCCGCTGCGGGCGTTGATGCCGCAGATGCAGAACGTCTCGATGCTCGGGGCCCCCATCCTGGTTCAGATACTTGCGCTGCTCTACAGCCGGTCCAACCTTTCCGACGTGCTGCCGCCGGCGGCAAACATCACGGTCTCCAATGTTCCCGGACCACGTCAGACGCTTTACGCGGCGGGCGCGGAACTGCTGCACATCTTTCCGGTGTCGATCTCCACCCACGGGCTTGCGCTCAACATCACCGTGCAAAGCTATCGCGACCAGCTTGATTTCGGCTTCATCGCCGGCGCAAACATCATTCCGCATGTCCAGGAGCTTTGCGACATGGTGCCGGACGAGTTTGCAGCGCTGGAGGCCGCCTTTGCCCCGCCGGAAGCTGACGTCAAAGGTGCTGCGGAGTAGGAGGCTACGGCCATGATCGAGATGCCTCCGCTGCAATTTGCACAGACCAATGGAATTCGGATGGGCTTCTACGAGGCCGGCCCGAAAACCGATCAGCCGCCGCTCGTTCTCTGCCACGGCTGGCCGGAGATCGCATTCTCCTGGCGCCACCAGATCAAGGCCTTGGGCGAGGCCGGAATTCGGGTTATCGCTCCGGACCAGCGCGGGTACGGAGCGACCGACCGGCCGGAGGCCGTCGAGACCTACGATCTGGAGCACCTGACGGCCGATCTCGCCGGTTTGCTCGATCATCTGAAGGTCGACAAGGCCATTTTCGTCGGCCACGACTGGGGCGGATTTGTCGTGTGGCAGATGGCGCTGCGCCATCCGGACCGCGTCGCCGGCGTCGTCGGGGTCAATACGGCACACCACGACCGAGCGCCGTCCGACCCGGTCGAACTGATGCGCAAGCGTTTTGGCGAGCACATGTATATCGTGCAGTTTCAAAACCCTTCGCGTGAAGCCGACAAGATCTTCGATAGCCGGGTGGAACAGACTTTCGATGCCTTCATGCGCAAGCCGGTGCCGCGCAAGGATACCGTGCCTGCCGAGTCACCGACCGCGGGTGTCGGCGCTTCGCCGAGGCTCAATCTCGCGTTTCCGCAGATGATTGCGGGCTACGACGCAAGGCACGATCCGCGAACCCCCATCCTGTCGGCTGAGGAAAAGAAGGTCTTCGTCGATACCTTCACAAGGAGCGGTTTTACTGGCGGCATCAACTGGTACCGGAACTGGAGCCGCAACTGGCAGCGCGCGGCGGGGCTCGACCACACGGTACGTGTGCCGTCGCTGATGATCATGGCCGAGAACGACGCGGTGCTGCCGCCTTCGGCCGCCGACGGCATGGAGAAGGTCGTTCCCGATCTGGAGAAATATCTGGTGCGGGACAGCGGTCACTGGACCCAGCAGGAAAAGCCGCAGGAGGTCAGCGCCAAGCTGATCGAATGGCGGAGACGGCGCTTTGGGTGAGCTGTCGTTGCGGGCCAACGGGTCGCGCGGACGCGCGCCCGACGCCGTCATTGCGAGCGAAGCGAAGCAATCCAGAGCCTGCCCAAGGCCCGGGTTGCTTCGTCGCTGGAGCCTGCCGCCGGGCTCGCCGAAGGCGAGACCAGGTGGCTCCTCGCAACGACGAGTGGAGGTAGAGGAAATTTGGCAATGGCATCGACCAACCGACTAAGCCCGATTCCGCAGCCGCCGACCAAGCCCGTGGTCGGCAACATGCTGTCGCTGGATTCGACCGCCCCGGCGCAAAGCCTGGCGCGGTTTTCCAGGGAGTTGGGGCCGATTTTCTGGCTCGACATGATGGGCGCACCGCTCGTCGTCGTATCCGGACACGATCTCGTCGATGAACTCAGCAACGAGAAACGCTTCGGCAAGCTGGTGCGCGGCCCGTTGCGCCGGGTGCGCGCGATCGGCGGCGACGGCCTCTTCACCGCCGATACGACGGAGCCGAACTGGAGCAAGGCGCACAACATCCTGCTGCAGCCGTTCGGCAATCGTGCCATGCAGTCCTATCACCCGAGCATGGTCGATATCGCCGAGCAGCTGGTCAAGAAGTGGGAGCGGCTGAACGCGGACGAGGAGATCGATGTCGTTCACGACATGACCGCGCTAACTCTCGACACCATCGGGCTGTGCGGGTTCGACTATCGGTTCAATTCGTTCTACCGCCGCGACTATCATCCGTTCGTGGCATCGCTGGTCCGCTCGCTCGAAACCATCATGATGACCCGCGGCCTGCCGCTTGAAAATCTCTGGATGCACAAGCGGCGGCGCGACCTCGCGGGCGACGTCGAATTCATGAACAAGATGGTTGACGAAATCGTTGCCGAGCGGCGCAGCAATGCGGCAGGTGCGGACGACAAGAAGGACATGCTGGCCGCGATGATGACCGGCGTCGACCGCGTCAGTGGCGAACAACTCGACGATGTCAACATCCGCTACCAGATCAACACCTTCCTGATCGCGGGTCATGAAACCACGAGTGGGCTGTTGTCGTGCACGATCTATGCGCTGCTGAAGCATCCCGAGGTGCTTAAAAAGGCATACGAGGAGGTCGACCGCGTGCTTGGCCCCGATCTCGGCGCCAGGCCGACTTATCAGCAGGTGACGCAGCTCACCTACATCACTCAGGTGCTGAAGGAAGCGCTGCGGCTGTGGCCGCCCGCACCGGCCTACGGAATCGCGCCCCTCAAGGATGAGACCATCGGCGGCAAATACAAGCTGAAGAAGAACCAGTTCATCACCGTGCTGGTACTGGCGCTGCATCGCGATCCCTCGGTCTGGGGTCCCAATCCCGATGCATTCGACCCGGAGAATTTTTCCCGCGCGGCGGAGGCGGCGCGCCCGGTCAACGCCTGGAAGCCGTTCGGCAACGGCCAGCGCGCCTGCATCGGTCGCGGTTTTGCGATGCATGAAGCGGCACTTGCGATCGGCATGATCCTGCAGCGCTTCAGGCTGATTGACGCCCACAGGTACCAGATGCACCTGAAGGAGACGCTGACCATCAAGCCCGAGGGGTTCAGGATCAAGGTGCGGCCGCGTACTGACAAGGAACGCGGCACCTTTGCCGGAACAACCGCAACGACGGCGGCAACGGGCGCGGCCGCGCCGGCGGCGCGGACCCGCTCCGGGCACAATACGCCGCTGCTCGTGCTCTACGGGTCCAACCTCGGCACTGCCGAGGAGCTTGCCACCCGCGTTGCCGACCTCGCGCAGGTCAATGGATTTGCAACCAGGCTCGCCCCGCTCGATGATTTCGTCGACAAGCTTCCCGACCAGGGCGGGGTACTGATCTTCTGTGCCTCCTACAACGGCGCGCCGCCCGATAACGCCACGCAATTCGTCAAATGGCTGGGCGGCGATCTGCTGAAGGATGCCTTCTCAAAGCTGCGCTACGCGGTGTTTGGCTGCGGCAACAGCGACTGGGCCGCAACCTATCAATCGGTCCCGCGTTTCATTGACGAGCAGTTGGCCCGACATGGTGGCCGCAGCGTCTATACGCGCGGCGAGGGCGATGCGCGCGGCGATCTCAACGGCGAGTTCGAGAGCTGGTTTTCAAAGCTCGCGCCGCTGGCAACCAGGCAATTCGGCATCGAATCGAGTTTTACCCGCAGCGCCGAAGACGAACCATTGTATCGGATCGAGCCCGTGGCGCCGTCGGTGGCCAACGCGGTGGTGGCGCTGGGCGGTGCTTCGCCGATGAAAGTGCTTGCGAACAACGAACTGCAGAACAGGCTTGGCGGCAACGCCTCGGAGAGATCGACCAGGCATATCGAGGTGCAGTTGTCTGCTGGCGCCAGCTATCGCGTCGGCGATCATTTGAGCGTCGTGCCGCGCAACGATCCGGCACTCGTCGATTCCGTGGCTCGCCGTTTCGGATTTCTGCCCTCCGATCAGATCCGTCTGCGGGTCGCCGAGGGAAGGCGGGCACAACTGCCCGTCGGCGAGGCGGTATCCGTCGGGCGGCTGTTGACCGATTTTGTCGAATTGCAGCAGGTGGCGACCCGCAGGCAGATCGAGATCATGTCGGAACATACGCGCTGCCCGGTAACAAAGCCGAAACTTTTGGCCTATGCGGGCGACGATGCCACCTCGAGCGAGCGCTATCGCGCCGAGATTCTCGGCAGGCGCAAATCGGTTTTCGATCTTCTGGAGGAATATCCGGCGTGCGAATTGCCCTTCCACGCCTACCTCGAAATGCTGTCGCTGCTCGCGCCGCGCTACTATTCGATTTCCTCGTCGCCCTCGGTCGATCCGTCGCGCTGCAGCATCACGGTCGGCGTGGTCGAGGGGCCTGCGAGTTCGGGCCGGGGCATCTACAAGGGCATCTGTTCGAATTATCTCGCCGGTCGCCGCACCGGCGAAACGATCCATGCGACGGTGCGTGAGACCAAAGCCGGCTTCCGGCTGCCCGATGATGCCACCGTGCCGATCATCATGATCGGGCCGGGCACGGGACTGGCGCCCTTCCGAGGCTTCCTGCAGGAGCGCGCCGCGCGGAAGGCCAAGGGGGCGACGCTCGGTCCGGCGCTGCTGTTTTTCGGCTGCCGTCATCCCGAGCAGGATTTTCTCTATGCAGATGAATTGAAGGCCTATGCCGAAAATGGCATCACTGAGCTATATTCCGCGTTCTCGCGCGGCGAAGGGCCGAAAACCTATGTGCAGAATCTTGTCGCGGCCGAGCAGGATCGCGTCTGGAGGCTGATCGAGGACGGGGCGATCATCTTCGTCTGCGGCGACGGCAGCAACATGGAGCCGGACGTAAAGGCGGCGCTGGTTGCGATCTACCGCGAGCGCAGCGGCGCCGGTGCCGAAGCTGGCCAGCGCTGGATCGAGGGTCTGGGCGGGAAGAACCGTTACGTGCTCGACGTCTGGGCCGGCGGGTGATCGTTTAACGCTTCGGCAGTCGCTCGAAACTCGGTATGCCCTCGGGGACCATGTGAAACGGCTGTTTGTCGATGGTGTGGATCGCCATCTGTGGCGTACCGTAGAGTGTTGGATCGTCAAGCGTGCCGACCTTGAGGTTCACCGAGCGCAAGCCGGGACGCCGCGTGACCAGGTGGGTGCCGCATTCGGCGCAGAATTCGCGCGTGACCGCGCCTTCAATATCGCCGCGGGTGAATTGCCTTGGCGTCCCCTTGGTGAAGCTGAAGCCGTCGAGGGGCATCAGCATGAACATGTTGGGAGAGCCGCCTGAGATATATTGGCATTCGCGGCAATGGCATTGCGCCTTCAACTTCGGCTCGCCCTCGGCGAGGTAGCGCACATTGCCGCAATAGCACCCGCCTTCCAGTTTCACGACACTCTCCGTTTCATTGACGCGTTGCTTTTGCGGACGCCGCATGGGCGTGCTTGTCGATGGCATCGATGATCTGCGGCCACATCCGTACCGGCAGCGCATGGCCCATGCCTTCGATCATCAGGAGCTTTGCGCCGGGGATCGAGGCAGCGGTGTCCTTGCCGCCCTCGGGGCGCACCAGCGGATCGACGGTGCCGTGGATCACGAGCGTCGGCGCCGTGACGCTGGACAGCCGTTCCTTGCGGCTGCCCGAGGCAAGTACCGCGCGAAGCTGCCGCCCGACACCGGCCGGGTTGAGGCCGCGCTCAAACGTTCGTTCGCCGCGCGCCCGGTCAAGCGCCTCGTCCTCCGGAAAGCTGCCGCCGCGCAGTACCTTCCAGGTTTTGACGAAGCGCTCGAGATATTCCTCGCGCGAGGCGGGCGGCGGTGCCATCAAGATAGCGGTCGCCTCCCGCGTTGCCTGAGGAAGTTTGGGGTTGCCGGTGGTCGACATGATCGAGGTAAGCGAGCGAACGCGTTGCGGAAACGAGATTGCAATTTCCTGCGCGATCATGCCGCCCATCGACGCGCCGACGAGGTGCGCCGACTGGATACCGAGCGCGTCCATCAGGCCGACCGTATCCTGCGCCATATCGCGCAAGTTGTAAGGCGCCTGTACGGGAATCTTCAGAAATCGCAGTTTGAGCAATTCCACTGCGGTGAGGCGCTTGCCGCCCGAGAGGTGACTGGACTTGCCGATATCGCGATTGTCGAAGCGGATGACGCGAAACCCGCGCGCGGCGAGTTTTCGGCAAAAATCATCGTCCCAGTGAATCATCTGGGCGCCGAGCCCCATGATCAAAACCATCGGCTCGGCGGCGGGATCGCCGAAAATCTCGTAGCAAAGGTCGACGCCGTTGGTGCGGGCAATCTGCGGCGATTGATGGACGGAAGGGTTCACGGGGTTTCCTCATGAGCAGTTAGAGGACTTTCCTATGACATCTTTCATGCTTTCGCAGAAGGTGTCGCGGTTCCATTTCCCTCGAGTTGACCGGTTCGGCCCGACCGTGTGGTATGATC
>Ga0210390_10003361_pt1 | contig 13721 bp, 5 predicted proteins | sample IncBWH11OmetaG_FD_161050 | JGI IMG/M metagenome (GOLD analysis project Ga0210390, IMG submission 161050) | Forest soil microbial communities from Barre Woods Harvard Forest LTER site, Petersham, Massachusetts, United States - Inc-BW-H-11-O ...
CGGCCGCGGCCCGCGCCGGGTCGGACGGAAGCCCGAACGCGCCGGTCAGCGCCATCAGCGATTGGTCCGGAGCCTCGCGCAGTTGGCCCAGCGCATCGGTGAAATGCGTCTCGATGCCGACCAGTCCGGCGAGGCGAACCAGTGCCTCATGATCGGTCATGGCGCCGCTGTCGACGCCGGCGCCGATAGAAAAAAGCTGGCGCTGGTCGGGCTGCCGGGAGCGGCCGAAGAATAGAGCAGCCGCGCGCCGTGGGCCCCCGCCGGGAGTGGCAGCGGCTGATCGGAAAAATTCGCCACCAGGATCAGCCGCGCCCGGTCGGCGAGCTGCCAATCGACGATGACCGCCCGCGGCCCCGGCGCATCATAGCGGCCGGCAAACGGCGGCATGCCGGCGAGGCGGGGCACGATCTCGCGCGTCCGGATCGCCAGCAACGCGCGGACGCAGTCGAGCCAGGTTGCATGGTTTGGCTGCGCCGGCTCGGCCCAGTCGAGCCGTGAGGCGGCAAAGGTCGCCGCCGCGGTCGGATCGGGAATGCGCCCGCGCGAAGCCTCGTCGCGAAACCCGGGGAAATGGGCGAATTCGCGTCGCCGGCCTTCGCGCACCGCCTCGGCGAGCGCCGGCTCGAAATCGCAGAAAAACGCAAACGGCCGCCGGCTCGCCCATTCCTCGCCCATGAACAGCAACGGGATCTGCGGCGACAGCAGCACGATCGCCATGCCGGCATGCAAGGCCGGTTCCGACACCTGTGCGGCAAGCCGTACCCCAAACGGGTGATTGCCGATGTGGTCGTGGTTCTGCAGAAAGGCGACAAAGGCGGTCGCCGGCAGCTCGCCCGAGGGTTCGCCGCGCGGCCGCCCATCGCGGAACGGCGAGGGCTCGCCCTGGTAGGCAAACCCCTCGGCCAAGGCGCGGCCGAGATGGGCCGCCGGCTCGCTCGCGTAGTCGCCGTAAAAGCCGGTGGTCTCGCCGGTGATCAGCACGTGCAAGGCATGATGCAGATCGTCGTTCCATTGCGCGCTGAAGCGCTCGATCCGGCCGCCGCGCCGGGCCAGGCGGCGCGCCTCGTTGCGGTCGTTTTCGAGGACGAGATGAACCGGGCGATCGGTGATGCGCCGTCGCACCGCGTCGCCGATCTCGTCGATGATGTCGGGCGCGCTCTCGTCGAAGATGGCATGAACCGCATCGAAGCGCAGCCCGTCGAAATGAAATTCGTCGAGCCAGTAGAGCGCGTTGTGGATGAAGAAATCGCGCACTGGCCGGCTCCTCGGCCCGGAGAAGTCGATCGCGGCCCCCCACGGCGTCTGGTGGCGCTCGATAAAAAAATCGGGGGCGACCGCCGGCAGATAATTTCCCTCCGGTCCGAAGTGATTATAGACGACATCGAGGAGCACGGCGAGGCCGCGGGCATGACAGGCTTCGACCAGCGCCTTCAGCCCTTGCGGCGAGCCGTAGCGGGAGGATGGGGCGTAAGGAAAGGCGCCGTCATATCCCCAATTGCGGGCGCCGGGAAACTCGGCGATCGGCATCAGCTCGACCGCGGTCACGCCGAGACGATACAGGTGATCGAGGTGCGGCACCGCGCCGGCGAAATCGCCGGTTTCGGAAAATGTGCCGAGGTGCAGCTCGTAGATAACGAGCTCCTCCCAGGCCCGGCCGCGCCAGGCGAGGTCGGTCCATTCGTAAGCCTCGGGATCCTCGACCTCGCTCGGACCATGGACCCCCCCGGGCTGACGGCGCGACGCGGGGTCGGGAAAAGCTGTGCCATCGACGATGTAGCGATACCGCGAGCCTGGCCGGGCGAGCCCGGTCGTCAGCGCGAACCAGCCCTCGGCTTCGCGGCCCATCGGCAGCACGCGCGGGATTGCTCCTTCGAGCCGCAGCGACACCGCCTCGGCGCGCGGCGCCCATAAGCGAAACGACACCCCGCCGGCTGCCGGTTCGGCGCTGAACGGCATCTCATGCCGGCGGCGCATCGGCTTCTTTCGTCTCGTCCGACGGGTCATCCACGCTCTCGAAGCCGAGCTGCTCGTCGCCGACCAGCGGCAAGGCCGAGATTTCGGCCCCGGCCTCGGCGACCGCCTCGGCCTCAGCCGCCGGCAATTCCGGGCGCGGCGCGCGATTGATGAACAGCGCGAAGGAGCGGGCCTGGAGCCGGTAGACTTCGCCTGGCACATAGAGCCTGCCGTCGGTGACCCGCCCGGTGTTCTGGGCGGTGTCGACCAGCGGCTCCCACCACATCGGCGCCGCCAATTCCGGAATACGGAAATCGAGGTCGCCGTAATAGGCGTTCATCATCACCAGAAAGCTCTCGTCGATATCGCGCTGGCCCCCCGGCGTCAAAAATTCGCCGGCAGCCCCGCTCAAGACATAGCCCAAGGACAACGCCACCCGATTGGTCCAATCCTCGTCGCCCGCTTCCTTCCCCGACTGGGTGAACCAAGTGATGTCCTTGACCCCGGCCTCGGAGAGCACCTCGCCCCGCAGGAACCGCGGCCGCGAGAACACCCGATGCTCGCGGCGCAGATGGATCAGATAGCTGACGAACCGACCCATCTCCTCGTCCTCGGGCCGGATGTTCTCCCAATCGGTCCAGGAGATTTCGTTGTCTTGGGCATAGGCGTTGTTGTTGCCCCGCTGAGTGCGCCCGATCTCGTCGCCGGCGAGCAGCATCGGCACCCCGAGCGACAACAGCAGGCTCGCCAGCATATTGCGCTTTTGCCGATCGCGCAGGCCGATAATCTCGGGGTCGTCGGACGGCCCTTCGACCCCGTAATTCCAGCTGTGGTTCGAATCGTTGCCGTCGCGATCGTTCTCGCCGTTCGCTTCATTGTGTTTCTTGTTGTAGCTGACGAGATCCTGCAAGGTAAACCCGTCATGCGCAGTGATGAAATTAATGCTGGCCCACGGGCGCCGGCCGCGATAACCGTAAATGTCGGACGAGCCGGCAATGCGCGAGGCGACATCGGCGACGAGGCCTTTATCCCCCTTCCAGAACCGTCTGAGAGTATCGCGGTATTGGGCGTTCCATTCCGCCCAGCCCGGTGGAAAATTGCCGAGCTGGTAACCGTAAGGACCAAGGTCCCAGGGCTCGGCAATCAGCTTGAGCCCGGTCATGACCGGGTCCTGGCGCACCGCGTCGAAGAATGCGCTGCCCTGGCTATAATCGCCGTTTTCCCGGGCCAACGTCGTGCACAGGTCGAAACGAAAGCCGTCGACATGCATCTCGGTCGCCCAGTAGCGCAGCGAGTCCATTACCAATTCCAACACCCGCGGATGGTCGAGGTTCAACGTATTCCCGGTGCCGGTGAAGTCCTGATAGAAGCGCCGATCCGCATCGAGCCGGTAGTAGGATGCGTTGTCGATACCGCGAAACGACAGGGTCGGGCCGAGATGGTTGCCCTCGCCGCTGTGGTTGTAGACAACGTCGAGGAACACCTCGATCCCGGCTTCGTGCAATCGGCTGACCGCGGTCTTGAAATCGGCGACCGAACCTGTCGCCAGCAGCCGAGGGTCGGGCGCAAAAAAACCGATTGTGTTGTAGCCCCAGTAATTTGCCAGACCGCGCTCGACCAGTGGGCGCTCGTCGACCGCGGCATGGACCGGCAACAGCTCGACCGCGGTGACGCCGAGCCCGACCAGGTAGTCGATCATCGCCGGCGAGGTCAGGCCGGCAAAGGTGCCGCGGTGCGCCGGATCGATCACGGGATGGCGCATGGTGATGCCGCGCACGCTGAGCTCCAGAATGATCGTCTCTTCCCACCGGGTCTGCGGGCGATGCTCCTCGCCCCAGGTAAAGGCCGGCTCGACGACCCGGCATTTGGGAATGTAGCGCGCGTTGTCGCGGCGATCGATCGCCAGATCCTCGCGCGGGCCGCCAAAGCGATAGCCGTAATCGGCGTCGGCCCAGCGCAGCCGCCCGTGGAGCGATTTGGCATAGGGATCGATCAACAGCTTGTTGGGGTTGAAACGGTGGCCGTTGGCCGGGTCGTACGGCCCGTAGACGCGGTAGCCGTAAAGTAGCTCGGGACGTGCATCGGGCAGATAGACGTGCCAGACCTCGTCGGTGTATTCGGGCAATGCGATCCGCGTCTCTTCGCGCGATCCGGTGCGATCGAACAGACAAAGCTCGACCTTTTCGGCGTGAGCGGAAAACAGCGCGAAGTTGACGCCTTTGCCGTCCCAAGTGGCGCCGAGCGGATAGGGGCGGCCCGGCCACACCTTTGTCGGCGACGCCATCGCCGGCTCAGCGCGGGTTGGACGGGTGAGGAACGAAGGGGCAGGCCTCGCGCTCGGGCGACGGGATCAGCGGCATCATGCCAAGGCCTCGGCGGCTAATCGGCGGTAAAGATCAGCACGCCGAGCGGGGGCAGCCGCAGGCGGATCGCATGCTGGTAGCCATGCATCGGGCGCGGCTCGGAATGGACCTCGCCAGCGTTGCCGAAGCCGGTGCCGCCATAGTCGCTGGCGTCGGTGTTGATGCGCTCGCGATAGCGCCCCGGCCGCGGCACGCCGATCCAATAATCCTCGCGCGGCACCGGGGTGAAATTGCAAATGACGACCGCCAGCTCATGCGGGTCGCGGCCGCGGCGGCAATAGGAGACGACGCTCTCGGCCGCATTGGCGACATCGATCCAGGAAAAGCCGTCGGGATCGCAGTCGAGCCGGTGCAGCGCCGGGGTCTGGCGATAGAGGCGATTGAGATCGCGCACCAGCCGCCGCACCCCTTCGTGCAGTTCCTCGCCCAATAGCTGCCAGTCGAGCCCGATATCATGATTCCACTCGCGTTCCTGGGCGAATTCGTCACCCATGAACAACAGCTTTTTGCCGGGGTGGGTCCACATGAAAGCATAATAGGCGCGCAGATTGGCAAAGCGCTGCCATTGATCGCCGGTCATCTTGGCGATCAGCGAACCCTTGCCGTGCACGACCTCGTCGTGGCTGAGCGGCAGGACGAAATTTTCGTGATAGGCGTAAAGCAGACCGAAGCTCAAATCGTTATGGCGGTATTTACGGTAGATCGGGTCGGTCGCCATATAGCCCAAGGTATCGTGCATCCACCCCATATTCCATTTGTAGCCGAAGCCGAGCCCGCCGACATAAGTCGGGCGCGACACCATCGGCCACGCGGTCGATTCCTCGGCCACCGAGGTGGCGCCGCTCGCCTCGGCAAAGATCAGCTCGTTCATGCGCCGCAGAAACGCGATCGCTTCGAGGTTTTCACGGCCACCGAAAACGTTCGGGATCCATTCGCCCGGCGGCCGGCTGTAATCGAGATAGAGCATCGAGGCGACGGCATCGACACGGATGCCGTCGATATGAAATTCGCGCAGCCAATAGACCGCGCTCGACAGCAAAAAATTGGCGACTTCGCGGCGGCCGTAATTATAAATCAGGGTGTTCCAGTCGCGGTGAAAGCCCTGACGCGGATCGGCATGCTCGTAGAGTGCCGTGCCGTCGAAGCGGCCGAGGCCGTGCGCATCGTTCGGGAAATGACCCGGGACCCAATCGAGCAGCACGCCGATGTCAGCCTTATGGCACGCCTCCACAAACGCGCGGAAATCGTCGGGGGCGCCATACCGGCTGGTCGGCGCGAACAGCGAGACCGGCTGATAACCCCAGGAGCCGTCGAACGGATACTCCATGATCGGCATGATTTCGATATGGGTGAAGCCCATCTCGGCGACATGCCCGACCAGCTGATCGGCCAGCTCGCGATAGCTCAGATACCGGCCGTTCTCGGCAAGGTTGCGCCGCCACGAGCCGAGATGGACCTCGTAGATCGAGATCGGGGCCTCGCGGTCGTTGCGGCGCCAGCGCTCGGCCATCCACACCCCGTCCTGCCAGACATGGCGCGAGGGGTGGGCGATGACCGAGGCGGTTCCGGGCGGCTGTTCGGCTTGCAGGGCTTGCGGGTCGGCCTTTAGCGGCAGCAGCTCGCCGTCCGGCCCGTGGATCTGGTATTTGTAGAGGTGCCCCGGCCGCAGCGCGGGCACGAAGAGCTCCCAGAACCCGCTGGGCGCGCGCCGGCGCATCGGCATCCGCCGTCCGTCCCAGGCATTGAAGTCGCCGACGACGCTGACCGCCCGCGCATTGGGCGCCCATAGCGCAAAGGCGATGCCCTCTTTGCCTTCGTGGACGACCGGATGGGCGCCGAGCTTCTGGTAGCTCGCGAGATGGTTTCCTTCGGCGAGCAGATAAACGTCGAGCTCGCCCAATACCGGAGGGAAGCGGTAGATGTCGTCAAATTCGCGCGCGAGGCCGCCGCCCGACACGCGCAGCCGATAGCGAAACGGCTGCCGATCCGGGATGTCGGCGATGAAGAAGCCGGCGGGGTGAACCCGCGTCGCCTCGGCGACGACCGCGCCGCTGGCGCTGTCGACGACCGCCACCTGCTGCGCCCCCGGCAATATCGCCCGCACGCAGAGTCCAGCGCCGGTCTTATGCATGCCGAGGTAGGCGAACGGGTCGCCGTGTCGGGCGGCGACAATGGCCTCGATCTCCGGTTCCGGACGCGTCGCCCCGCGGCCCTGCGGCGCGGCGCCTTGTGGTGGCGGATCGCGGCGCTGCGGGTCGAGAAGCTCCGGTTCGGCGGGCTTGGGCTTCGGGCGCTCCGCTTGCGGACGCGGTGGGTCAGAGCGCTTGGCCACCGGCCCCGGCCTTGGTCTTGTCCAAAACGGCAAGAATGCCGTGCAGCGGAATATCGACCCAGGCGGGCCGGTTCGCCAGCTCGTACGACACCTCATAAACGGCTTTTTCGAGGATGAAGAACGCGGTCATATCGCGGGCCTGCTTTTTGCTCGCGGGATAGGCGGCGCAACCGCGCATCGTCTTGCGGTAGGCGGCGCGAAACCCGTCGACGGCGCGTTGGCGCCAAGCTTCGGCCAGCAGCAGCATTCGCGGCTCGGCCGCGGGCCGGGCCGCAGCCAGCTGGCGCACCGCCGCCACCGCGGCGTAGTCAAACGAGCGGATCATCCCGGCCACGTCTCGCAGCGGCGAGCTCTTGGCCCGCCGCGTGGTGAGCGGACGTGACGGCTCGCCCTCGAAATCGACGATGAAGAAGTCGTTTTGCGCGACGATGACCTGACCCAGATGATAATCGCCGTGCAGGCGGGTCTTTTGCGCCACGACCTCGTCGGGCAGCAGGGTGCGAATATGCGCGAACAGGCGGTCGCGCTGAGAAAGCAGGCTCTCGGCGCGCTCGCGTCCCGTCGGCGGCAGCCGCGCCGCCTCCCGCTCCAGCCTGCTCAGCATCGACGCGGCCTCGGTTTCAAGCGCGGTTCGCCATTCGGCGAGATCCTCGCGGGTGATCGGCTCCGGCGCGAAATCGGGGTCGTCGCCGCCGTGCTCGGCCAAGGCGCGATGCATCTCGGCGGTGCGGATGCCGATCTGGCGCGCCAGGGCCAGAAAGAAAACATCGGGATCGGCCAATTCCGACGATCGCGCGTCGGTCGCGATCAGCGCATCGTCGAGATAGCGGGTCAGATAGTTCAGCGCCTGGGTCCAGCCGTCGCCCTGGTTTCGCACAAAGCCGAACAGCACGCCGAGCGCCATGGTCCGCTTCTCGTTCTCGCCGCCGACGGCGAGTTCGATAGTGGCGAGCGGCGGTGGAGTATTGGCAAAACCGGCGCGCTCGACCAGGAAGCGCGACATCTCGATCTCCGGATGCGGGCCGGCCTCGAGCCGTCGGTAGAGCTTGAGCATGCCAAATTCGTCGAAAAAGACCGAGCTGTTCGATTGCTCCAACCCGGCGCGGCGAACCGTCAAATGTTCCGGCACCGCCGCGCGGTCGTAGCTCGGGGTCTGTAGGCAGCGGATTTCGCCGCCGTCGAGCGGCAGCGTCGTCTCGCGCCCGATCGCCTCCATCAGCGCCAGGACAAAGCCGTCCTGCGACAGAGCGTCGACCAGCGCGCCTTCGCGGCGAAACTGGCGCAGCTCGGCGAGCGTGACCTGAAGCAGCCCTTGGCGCAGCTCGGTCTCGGCCGGCGACCAGAGCGCCGCAAGCGGCAGGAAATAATGCTGCTGCCCTCGAGCGAGGGTCACCTCGATCAGCGAGGCGAGAAAACTCTCCGGCGCCGCCCCATCCTCACTCGGCCGCTCGACGACACCGCTGGCCTCCACCGACACCGCCCTGATTCGCTGATCCTTGGCGGCAAACCAACGCTGCCGCGCGAGGAAGCCAGGGATCACTTCGCCTTCGAGCTGCTGGCGGTTGTGGGGGCGCAGCAGATCGGCCCAGCCATGCGGCATCACCAGGGTGACGAATTCCGGCGGCGAGGATGGCAGGTTGACGGTGTCTTGAGCGGTCGGCATCAGATCGAACCAGAAAAAGCTGTGCCCTTGCAGGGTCAAGAGATACGGAAGCTCACCGATCGCCGGAAAGACGCTGCGCCCGAGCAGCTCGACCGGCTGCCGGCCGCGAAATTCCGACAGATCGAGCTCGACCGCCTGCGGCGAGCGGGACAGGTTGACGACGCAGAGGATGGTCTCGTCGCCGTATTCGCGCAGATAGGCGATGACTTTCCGGTTTGCCGGATAGAGGAAGCGCAACGTGCCGCGGCCAAAGGCGCGCCGCGAGCGGCGGGCGGCGATCAGCCGCTTCATCCAATTGAGCAGGGACGAGGGCGAGCGGCTCTGCGCCTCGACGTTGACCGCCTCGAACCCGTACACCGAATCCATGATCGGCGGCAGATAGAGGCTCGCCGGATCGGCCCGCGAGAATCCGCCGTTGCGGTCGAACGACCACTGCATCGGGGTGCGCACCCCGTCGCGATCGCGCAGGAAGACGTTGTCGCCCATGCCGATCTCGTCGCCGTAATAGAACACTGGCGTCCCCGGCATCGAGATCAGCAATGCGTTCAACAATTCGATCCTGCGGCGGTCATTCTCCATCAACGGCGCCAGCCGGCGACGGATCCCGAGGTTGATCCGGGCGCGCCGATCGGCCGCATAGTGGTTCCACAAATAGTCGCGCTCGCGATCGGTGACCATTTCCAGGGTCAGCTCGTCGTGATTGCGCAAAAACACCGCCCATTGGCAGGAATCCGGGATGTCCGGGGTCTGGCGCATGATGTCGGTGATCGGATGGCGGTCCTCGGTCGAGACCGCCATGTAGATGCGCGGCATCAGCGGAAAGTGGAACGCCATGTGGCATTCGTCGCCGGCGCCGAAATATTGCAGCACGTCCTCCGGCCACTGATTGGCCTCGGCGAGCAGCATGCGGTCGCCGTAGCGGCGGTCGAGCTCATGGCGCAGGCGGCGCAATACGTCGTGGGTCTCGGGCAGGTTCTCGTTGATCGTGCCCTCGCGCTCGATCAGATAGGGCACGGCGTCGAGCCGCAGCCCGTCGACCCCGAGATCGAGCCAGAACCGCATGATGTCGACGACCGCGCGGAACACCCGCGGATTGTCGAAATTGAGATCGGGCTGATGCGAATAGAACCGGTGCCAGTAATAAGCCTGGGCCACCGGGTCCCAAGCCCAATTCGACTTTTCGGTATCGACAAAGATGACGCGGGTATCGAGAAATTTCTGGTCGGTGTCGCTCCACACGTAAAAGTCGCGCAGATGGGAGCGTGGATTGGCGTTGCGCGCGCGCTGGAACCAGGGATGCTGATCCGAGGTGTGATTGATCACGAGCTCGGTGATGACCCGCAGATCGCGGCGGTGCGCCTCGCGGACAAATTGCTTGAAGTCGTGCATCCGCCCGTAGGACGGGTTGATGTTTTTGTAGTCGGAAATGTCGTAGCCGTCGTCGCGCAACGGCGAGGGATAGAACGGCAGCAGCCACAAGGCGGTGACGCCGAGATCCTGCAGGTAGTCGAGCTTGGCGCACAACCCCCGAAAGTCGCCGATGCCGTCATCGTCGGCGTCGAAGAAGGCCTTGACGTGCAGCTGGTAGATGATCGCGTCCTTGTACCACGACGGGTCCGAGGTCGCGGGGCGTGCCGATGCGCGGCTGAGCGGCAGCGCGGCGGCGACATCGTCAGGAGGGCTCATTCGGCCTCGTTGCCGGTTTCGTTGCGAAGCAGGCGAAAGATCAGCGCCGGATTGATGTCAGGAGCGAGGCGAAACCGCTGCTGCGCGCCGCGACAGGTCGCGACGGTTCGGGTGAAGGCGTCCTCGAGCGAGAACGCGCGCTCGGGCGCGATCCCGAGTGCCGCGAGCGGCAGTTCGAGGTCGGCCTCATGGACCGCAAAAGGGTCGAGATTGACGATGACGATCACGGTGTTGGTCAGATCCGCGGAGATTTTCAGGTAAGCCAGGATGGCAGGGTCGGCGCAGGCGACAAAACGCAGATTCGCGAACTCGTGCAGCGCCGGATTGGCGCGACGGAAACGGTTGACCGCCCCGATGTCGTCCTTGATGTTGCCCGGACGGTCCCAATCCCAGACCTTGTACTCGTATTTTTCCGAGTGCAGGTATTCCTCGCGCTCGGGGATCGGCGTGTTCTCGCACAATTCGAAGCCGTTGTAGATCCCGTAGGCGGGCGACAATGTCGCCGCCAGCACCAGACGGATGCGGAACGCCGGCCGGCCGCCCTCTTGCAAAAAGACCGGCAAAATGTCGGGCGTGTTGGTGAAAAAATTTGGCCGAAAATATTCGCTGGTTGGAAATTCGATCAGCTCCGTCAGGTATTCGGTCAGCTCGGCCTTGGTGTTGCGCCAGGTAAAATAGGTGTAGGATTGGGTGAACCCTACCTTGGCCAGAGCCCGCATCATCTTGGGCCTGGTAAAGGCCTCGGCCAGGAAAATGGCCTCGGGACACCGCGCCTTGACTTCGCGGATCAGCCACTCCCAAAACGGCAACGGCTTGGTATGGGGATTGTCGACGCGAAACGTGCGCACCCCCTCGCCGACCCAGAACAGGACGACGTCGCGCAGTTCCGCCCACAGCGCGTCACGGTCCGGGTTGTCGAAATCGACGTTGACGATGTCCTCGTATTTCTTGGGCGGATTTTCGGCATATTTGATCGAGCCGTCGGGTCGAAAGCGGAACCATTGCGGATGCTCGCGCACCCACGGGTGGTCGGGCGCGCATTGCACGGCAAAATCGAGCGCCACCTCGATCCCCTCGGCCGCGGCGGCCTGCACGAAGCGGCGGAAATCGGCGAGCGTGCCGAGCTCGGGGGCGACCGCGCGGTGGCCTCCCGCCGGCGAGCCGATCGCATAGGGGCTGCCCGGATCGCCGGGCTGCGCGCGGGTGCTGTTGTCCCGGCCCTTGCGGTTGATCCGGCCGATCGGATGGATCGGCACCAGATAGACGGTGTCGAACCCGAGCGCGGCGATTTCCGGCAGCCGCGCGATGCAATCGTCGAAGGTGGCACTCCGGCCGGGCTCGCGCCCCTGGCTGCGCGGGAACATTTCGTACCATGCGGCAAAGCGCGCGGCCTTGCGGTCGACCACCACCTCCAACTCGCGGGGATAGCGCACCACCCCCTCGCGCGGGGCGGCGCGCTCCATCGCCCCCTGCAATTGCGGCGAGAGCAGCAGCTCGGCCCGACCGCCGGTATCGGGGCGCTCAAGGCCGCGCAGGGCCTGCCGGATCGCCGCCGCGTCGGCCCCGGCGCCGACCAATGCCGCTTCGACGATCGCCCGACCCTCGTCGATCTCGAGGGCTACATCCTGACCGGCATCGAGCTTCTTCTCGACCTCCTCGCGCCAGCTCGAAAAGCGATCGGTCCACGCCTCGATCGCGTATTGCCACAGCCCGACCCGGTCGAGGCGAAAGCGCGCGACCCAGCGGTCATTGTCGAAGAAATTCAGCGGCGCCTCGCGCCAGGCACCATCTTCGTGGCGGTATTTGACGACCCCGCGCAGCCGGTCGTGGCCGTCGCGGAACAGGTCGGCCCAGACCTCGAACATCTCGCCTTCGATCCGCTTGACCGGATAGCGGCCGCCATCCAGCTGCGGGTAGACCTCCTCGATCTCGATCCGCGCTTCGGGCCGCCACAGCGGGTGCATCGCCGCCTGGCGCGGCGACGCCGCCCGCTCCGCACGCAGCACCCGAACCCCGAGCGGCGCGACCGTCAGCCCGGTCGGCGGCAGCCAGCCTTCCGAGCCCCCGCCGATCTTGTCGAGGGTAATTTCGTGGTCGAGGGTAATTTCGTGCGCCCGGCGCCGATCGCGATTGACCACGATAAAGGCGCGGTCGTCGCCGCTCTCGGTCTGGCGCTCGAGGATTAAGAGATCGGCGTCGTCGCTTTGCAGCAAGTGCTGCGGACCTTCCTCGTTCAAAGCCGGGATTGCCCGTTTCAACGCGTTGACCTCGGCAATGAATGGACTGAGGTCGAAGCGCTTCGACTCGGGCGCCGGATCTTCGCCCATGACCACCGCCAATCGCCGCGCCCAGCCGTATTCGAACCCCATCGGCATCAGCACGCCAGTCGAATACGCCGCGGCGAAGGCATAAGCTTGGCGATAGCGTGGCTCGATCTCGTTGTCGGGAATGCCGGCGGCGCGCAATTCACTTGCAAGCCGCTCGGTGTCGTGGCTCTCGGGGAAACCGATCGACGGCGCGATATGGCGAAAGGCTTCGTACTGATCGAGCAGCCACGGGCTCTCGAAATCCCACCATTTGACGCTGTTGAAGAGGTAGTCGAACCCGGCATCGGCGAGCGCCAGCACCGCCTCTTTCGGCGCGCCTACGGTCTCGGCCAAAAACACCACATCGGGCTCGGTCGCCCTGGCGGCGCCGGTCAGGCTGCGCCACACCTGCGCCGGCACCTTGTAGGCCGCATCGCAGCGGAAGCCGCCAAAGCCGAGGCCCAGGTAATGGCGCACGACATCCTGGAAATAAGCCGTGATCCGATCGCGCTGCGCCGGCCGGTAATCGAGCTCGGCGAGGTCGCCCCAGACGGTCTTGCGCGTCGGATCGGCGGGATCGGTGGCATAGGGCGAGGCGATCTCGCCGTCGGCGTCGCGGGCGAACCATTCGGGGCGATCGGCGACGAGCTCGCTGTCCTTGGAGGTGTGGTTGACAACGAGATCCATGATCACGCGCAGCCCGTGGGCTCGCGCCGCCCTGGTGAAGCCGTCGAGCAAGCCGTCGTCGTCGCCCGGCTCGTCGCCGCGAAAGCGCGGGTTCAGCCGGTAATAATCCTTGACCGCGTAGAGGCTGCCCGAGAACCCCGGATAGTGGAACGGATTGACGTAGACGGCATTGAACCCCATCGCTGCGATCCGCGGCAGGTGCTCGTGCCATTGCCGGATCGTGCCGGCCTGGGTCGGAAACAGGTTGTAGATGCGCAAGCCTTCGCGCACCGGACCAGCCGGGTTTTGGTGCAAGCTCGGCGCCGCGATCATCCGTCCCCCCACGTCAAACGGCACTGGTGCGCGCAACAGGGGAGCGGGCGCAAAAGTTCCCGCCGGCCGGTACGACCGCACTCCGGCGCGGCACCCCGTGAGGCGCCTCGATGGGCGGATGCGCGGCAATCGGTTTCCCTCGCGATCGGGCCGCGGCCGATCATGCCTCGACCTGATCGAGGACGGCCCCTGTCGCGCTGAAGCAGGCGGCGATGAGCCGCCCGCCGCGTCCCGCGCCGCCGTCGAGCGAGACCGCGAATTCGCGCTCGACCAGGCCGCGCCGCTGGCGGTCTAGGCCTCTAACGACGCGGCCGAAGCCGTCGAACCGAGCGCTCAGCTCGAGTACGTCGCCGCGGCCCCACCAGAACGCATCACCCTGGCCGTCGAGCGGGCGCGACGGATCGACCGCGGCATGGACA
>Ga0210390_10003362_pt1 | contig 13720 bp, 11 predicted proteins | sample IncBWH11OmetaG_FD_161050 | JGI IMG/M metagenome (GOLD analysis project Ga0210390, IMG submission 161050) | Forest soil microbial communities from Barre Woods Harvard Forest LTER site, Petersham, Massachusetts, United States - Inc-BW-H-11-O ...
CGCGCGCCGCAACACCATGGTCTTGTTCACAGATTTCGCTCGGCGCAGATCAGCGAACAATTCTGGCGCCTGCTCCTTTCATCACTTGTTCTACTTCTTTGAGCGTTGCCATGGTGGTGTCTCCGGGAGTGGTCATTGCCAGCGCGCCGTGCGCCGCGCCACATTCCACGGCCCACTGCGGGCCCTTGCCAGCGAGAAATCCATAGATCAACCCGGAGGCGAAGGAATCGCCGCCGCCCACGCGGTCATAAATTTCCAGATCGTTTCGGCGGGGAGCTTCGTAGAATTTGCCGTCGCAGTAGCAGATGGCGCCCCAGTCGTTGCGCGTGGCGCTGGTAGCTTTGCGCAGAGTGGTCGCGACCACCTGAAACGGAAAGTCCCTGAGGACGACTTTGATCATGGCCTGGAAATTTTCGGAGGCGAGGTTGGAGAATTCATCGCCGACTCCCTGCACTTCGTAGCCGAGCGCAGCGGAAAAATCCTCTTCGTTGCCGAGCATGACGTCAACATAAGCTGCAAGCTGGCGATTCACTTGCTGCGCTTGCTTCCTCCCGCCGTAGGATTTCCAAAGTGAATCGCGATAATTGAGATCGTAGGAAACGACGACGCCATTTTCACGGGCGGCGCGCATGGCCTCCATCGCGACGGCGGGCGTAGACGCCGAGAGAGCGCAAAAGATCCCACCGGTGTGGAACCAGCGCACGCCGAGTTCGCCGAAAATGTGACTCCAGTTGATGTCGCCTTCTTTTAATTGAGAGATAGCGGTGTGGCCGCGGTCCGAACAGCCCAGCGCAGCGCGGACACCGAATCCTCTTTCAGTGAAATTCAATCCGTTGCGCACCGAACGGCCTACACCGTCGTAGGGAACCCACTTAGTGAGCGAGTGGTCCACGCCGCCTTGATTCATCAAATCTTCGACGAGCCTGCCGACCGAATTATCCGCGAGCGCGGTGACGATCGCTGTGTCCAGGCCAAAACAGCGTTTCAATCCGCGCGCGACATTGTATTCGCCGCCGCCTTCGCAGACCGCAAATCGGCGCGTGGTCCAGATGCGCTGGTCGCCCGGGTCGAAACGCAGCATCACTTCGCCCAAGCTCAGTTGATCCCACCGACATCGTTCTTTAGATTTGATGTTCATCGGTTTGTCAGTTCTTTTTGATTCTCTCGGACCGGCGCGGTTTCTTCAAGCGTTGCCCTTGTCTGCTCAGAATAGCCGCCGAGGTCCGTATATTTTGGCCCCCCAAGTGTTGATGCGGATTTTGTGCGATTAGAGGTGCGGTTCAGCAATGCTCGTTAACTCGATCTCCCATTTTTTCGTCGAATTCGGCTGCAGTGTTACCTCGTGTGTTGTTTCGAGGATTAAGTTTAAAGGGATCGGGCCGCGATCTCCTCGGCCCAACGGTTCATCGCCTGTGGCAAACGCGGATATCTGGAGTGGCCAATCAGAACTGAGAACGCGGGCCTCCAGTGTGACGTGCGCAGACGTGAGTTGGTCTGCGCGCCTGCCATCCGTTAGATATGTTTCGATGTGATCAGCCTTCGTTGGCACCGCCATCCACAGCCGGCGGATTGTGACCGCCCTCGACGCCGTAATGACTTCCGTGCGGAAGAGATTTTTTCCGCCGGCAAGCGACCACGTCACTTCAGTCTGGAATCCCGGCTCCACGGTTTCTCCGGCTTTGGCGCCGGGCACCACCCAACGATTCCAGATCGCAGTGACCGACAGTCCATCAGCCGACGGATGAATTTCATCGGCGCCATCCGCCGCTGCGATTGTGCGGCCATCTTCTAATTCGAGGAAGGGAACAAAGCACGGGTAGATGTTCTCGACCGGCACCGCGAAACCTGGCAGACCGTGCGGGGCAGGTTCGTAATCAGAGGTGGCGGCGTGCGGACCGGTTACGAACGGCAGAGCAAAATGAAAATCTCCTTGGCGAACTACCCACACACCGAATTTTCTTCCGGTTTCGTCGCGGAAATAGACGAACCGCGCGACATTGGCGAGTGTGGGCTGCGCGTCAAACTCCACGACGTCTTCCTTGGCCAACACATTCATAAACTCTTCGTGGGCGTTGATCACTTTCGCAAAGAACGTGGTCGTTTGCTGCCACTCGCGTTCTTTCGTGATGTAGCTGTAATCTCCCTGACCGAATGCGAAGACGGTGAGCAAATGCCTTTCTTCGTTGAAATCGTGCCGCAGCCAGCGCCAAGCGGCGTAATACGCTGCAGCAAGTTGCGGGAGCGACGCGGGCCGGAATTCGAGATGCTCCGCGGCGAAGGCGGCGATCTCCAGCGTATCCATATAACTGATCGCTCCGAGGCTGCGGCCCCAGGAGTAACCGTATCCATCCGGAGAAAGCAGGTCCCACCAGAGGCGCATCTGGGCCCGGAGCGAAGGTGCGAGTGCTTTCATGATGTCCGCGCGACCAAGTGCCGCCGCGGCATCGTAAATCGCCCGGGCGTACTCGTTCGAATATCTGTCGTACCTTCCTGTGGGCAGGGCGTCGTCGGCAAAGAGCGCCCCACGAGTGAATTGTTGCGCCGCGCGGTCGAGCAGATCGTCCGCGTACTTGCGATCCGTGATCACACCGAGCTGGAAATCGATGGCGGCGATGCGCGCCGCGACTCCCAGGTAGTTTTCGGGAAGATTGATCACCTTGCGAGTCTTCGCATCGTAGAAACGGCTCGGATCCAGGAGCACCTGCCATTCCTTTTTCTCGGCCGGAGACAAGCTTTGCCACAACTCATTGTGATTTAGGTCGCTCCCGAAGGAGCGCAGAGCGAGGGCGGCGTAAAGCTGCGCCCAAGCTTTGCCGCCCTGACGCAATTCAATGGGTGCCATCTGGGCAATCATCGGCACGACGTCGCGGCCTGCTACTGTTCGCGTATCAGCGAATGCCGAGTATGCCGCGAGCGCGCGCATGAATGTTCCCCAGGAGAATTCTCCCGTAGTGAGGGCGCCGACAACGCGATCCGGAGGAGGATTGAGCGTTTTGATATCCGCAACGTGGGCACTAACCTCACGCGCAAGAAAATCCCGAATTTCGTTGTTGAGATCGGCAGTTCTGATCTGCGACGAATTTGGCTTAGCTTGAGCGCGGCAGGGAGCAGCGGCACCGACCAGTGCGCTGGCAGCGAGCGCGAGTATCGAGAAGATCTGGAATTTTGCTGCGCTCATGATCGAACGATGTAGTCCTCGCGGCATGGCGTGAATACGTCTATGACAACGGAATCTTCCAGGGCGGAGGCCCCGTGTTCGACGCCGCCGCGGACGACGAAGCTGTCACGGCTTCGAACATCGAACGTTTTTCCGTGGCAGGCAACTTGCAAATGACCGCGCACGACGTAGACGACTTGATCGTGAGGATGGCTGTGCAAGCTGCCTGCCCATCCTTTGACCATCTTGTGCTCGGCAAGAAAAAGCTTGTCGTTGTACGCCATGACTGCTCTGGTCAAGCCGGCTTCGGGCTGCGACTCTGGCGCCACATCAGCTTTGACGACCACCAGATCTGGAAACGACTCTGCATGCACGGTCATCGAAATCCTCCTAATATCCCGCGTGATATGTTCTTCCGTTGCGTCAGCGAGCGAGCCATCCACCATCGATGACGAGGATGTGTCCATGCACATAATCGCTGGCGGAAGAGCTCAAGAACACAGCCGCGCCGGTAAGGTCTCGCGGCTCGCCCCACCGGCCTGCTGGAATGCGCTCCAGAATTTGGCGGCTGCGCGCGGCGTCGTTGCGGAGGGCTTCCGTATTGTCTGTGGCCATATAACCGGGAGCAATTGCGTTCACGTTGATTTTCTTCGCCGCCCATTCGTTGGAAAGTGCCTTGGTCAGTTGCGCGACGCCGCCCTTTGCAGCGGCGTAACCGGGCACGTTCACTCCGCCCTGAAATGACAGCACGGAAGCGATGTTCACAATCTTGCCGCCGTGGGCCCTGCGGATCATCTGCTGGCCAGCAAGTTGCGACAGACGAAATACTGCGGTGAGGTCCACGGCGATAACTTCGTTCCAGTATGCGATGGAGTGTTCCGCGGCAGGGGCACGCCGAATTATGCCGGCGTTATTCACCAAAATATCGATAGACCCAAATTCATCCGCGGTTTTCTCGATCAAGTCGGAGCACACTGTGGGATCGGCCACGTCACCGGCAAGGTAAAATGTCTTCTTGCCCAGAGCGCGGATCTCGTCGCAAGCGTGTCCCGGTTGCGGATCACGCCCGTGGCAGCCGACGTTCGCTCCCGCTTCTGCCAACGCGATTGCAATTGCGGCTCCAAGACCCTTGTGTGAGCCCGTCACCAGCGCGTTCCTGCCGCTCAATTGGAATGATTCAAGGCTCATAGATTCACGACGTTCTGACAGGCGCAGGTACTAGCGCTGGGCTCAACAGCTGAATGAACAACAAAGCAACCATGTAAGCCGACGCTGCCATGAAAAAAGGAACCACATAACTGCCAGTCCATTGCAGCACGTGCCCCACGATTTCGGCGATCAACATTCCGCCAATTGCTCCGGCCATTCCGCCAATTCCCACGACGGACGCGACCGCCCGCGACGGGAAAAGGTCCGATGCCAGCGTAAACAAATTTGCAGAGAAACCTTGATGTCCCGCGGCTGCAAGACCGATCACCAGAGTGGCGGGCCACAACCCGGATATCCGGTAAACTATGGCAATCGGCAAAACGCTCAGCGCGCAGACGAGCATCGCGCATTTCCTCGAAGCATTCACGGACAGCCCTCGCCGAATCAAACTAGATGAGAGCCAGCCGCCCCCGATACTTCCGGCATCGGAAATTACATAGATCAAAAGGATGGGCAGACCGATTTGCGTCAGGTGCAAGCCATGTTCGCGCTGCAAATAATCCGGAATCCAAAAAAGATAGAACCACCAGATCGGGTCAGTCATAAATTTGCCAGCCGCAAACGCCCAGGTCTGTTTGTGAGGCAGAAGCTGCGCCCATTTGATTTTGCCGTTGAAAGTTTCAGCATCGCTCTCGATGTATTCACGTTCGCGGTCGGTGCACAGGGGATGTTCTTGCGGTTTACGGTAAAGCAGCAGCCACAGAATCAACCATGCGAAACCCAGCGCGCCGGTACAAATGAACGCCCAGCGCCAACCCCAGTGGACTACGATCCAAGGCACAACAAGCGGGGTAAGAATCGCACCGATATTCGTTCCGGCGTTGAATATGCCAGTCGCCAGCGCCCTCTCTTTCTTCGGGAACCATTCCGCAACGCACTTGATGCTGGCAGGAAAGACTCCGGCTTCGCCGAAGCCTAAGGCACAGCGGGCAATCATGAAGCCCACCAGCGAATTCGCGAGCGCATGGCCCATTGACGCCAGGCTCCAGAAAACCATGGCCACCGCATAGCCAACGCGGGTGCCGAGGCGGTCAATCAAGCGGCCCACAAAAATCATGCCCATGGCGTAGGCCGCTTGAAACGCGAACACCAGATTCCCGTAGTCAATATCGTTCCAGCCCAACTCATGCTGCAGAGTGCCTTTCAACACTCCGAGCACCTGCCGGTCCATGTAGTTCTTGGTGACGCCGAAAAATAAAAGTGCGCAGATGACCCAGCGGAGACGTCCGGCGAGGAAGCTGGATTCCCGCATGCGCGTGAGGGCTGCCGCTGATGGTCCGGCGCTGCCAGCAAGCCCGGGTCCGGTGATCGGATTTTCTTCCGTCATCTGCTCTCTTTGACGAATGGAAACGCCTATTTACGCGCGACGTCCAGACCGGAGCCGCCCTGCTGAAATCCGGGCTGAATATTTACAACGCCGAACTGCCGGTCCTCGACTTCACGATGCGCAGCCATGGCCCAGAGAAAACCGATGCGATGCCCGGGCACCGCGACGTTCGGATGATACCCGCTGGGCATGAGAACCGCGTCGCCATCACGAACCGCGGTGATGAGTTCCGGATATTGGGTGTCGTTGTAAACGAACTGAATGCCAAAGGCCGGCTCAGGCATGTCAAAGTAAACGTACAGTTCCTCGAGCATTTTGGCGTGCTCGTGCGGCGGCCAGCTTGTCCAGTTTCCCGGTTCGGAGAATGTGAATCCGAACAAGAGGCGTCCGGCGTTCACGTTTTTTCCGAGAAGAATATTCAAATCGCGCGTGTTACCTGCGCCGCCGGTCTTGAAGCGCAACGCCGGATCTTTCGAAGTTTGCTGGTAGGAAACAAATTGCAATGGATAGCGGTGTTCGACATCCGCGGAAAACTCCGCGAGGTCCGCTTTGCCGTCCGTCTTCACTTCAATCTGTGTGTCGCGAGGGATATAAATTGCGTCGTATTGCCCGAGATCGAATTTCTCCGCCCCGGCTTTCACCTCCGCGCTTCCCGAGAGACACACCAATCCTGTCTCATGATCGCCGTTTGAAAAGAACGCTGCTGGCACCGAAGTATTCAGAATGATTCGGCCGTAGTTGAGATGCTTCATCGTGCTGTTGCCCGGCGAAACTGAAATGTGCCGGCCAACGTGGCTGTTAGTTTTTCGAAAGACCATTTTTTCAAACGTGTCTTGCTTCATTTGCCCCATCGAGCAGCTCCTTCTGGTGGTAAAGATTTGTCTGATGTCCACCGACCGTTCATTCGCAGCGGCCGGAACATTTTTCGGCCAAGCGCGCTTGGCCACGCTCGGTGGGCGTCTGAATGCGGAACTCAAGCAACGTCAGAATAGCAGCTTGACACCCAACTGAAGCTGCCGCATCGGGTTCGCCGAAGTGATGACTCCGAATGTAGAGGAACCGACAGTAGCGCCGTTTCCCCCTGGAGAATTCAGGCTCACGATGTTGAAGATGTTGTACGCGTCTGCGCGGATTTGGAAACCCAAACCTTCCCGGAAACGGCTCAAGCTGATGTCGCGAGAGATGGAGAGGTCCACGTCTTTGAACGTCGGCCCGCGCATCATATTGCGGCTTGAGCTCCCGTCTACGGCTATGCCATTGACCAGAGTCGCGGGATTCTGCGAGAACGCAGCGGTATTGAACCACTCGGCCGCGGTGCGAGTGCTTAAGACCGGGTTCTGACCCTGGACGAGTTCGGCTCGCTCCGCGGAAGTGTTGCCAGTCAGGTTGGCGTCTTTCCCGTTGAGAATCGTGAAAGGAAAGCCGCTATGTATATTGACGATCGACGACAAGGCCCAGCCGTTCAATAATCCGCGCTGCAGCGAACTCTCTCCCTTGTAATAATTCAATTGCCAGACGACCGCGGTGACGAATTGGTGGCGGAGATCAAAGTCCGCTGGCCCTCTTTCCAGGTGCAGATTGGTCATATCCTGCGCACCGCCTTGCGTGGTGTTGTTGTCGAGTTGGACGCTGTCAAACGTGTGGCTGTAGGTGTAAAAGCCGTAGAGCATAACACCGCGCGTGATTCGCAACTGTGCCGTCGCCTGCAGCCCATTGTAGGAGGCTGTTTGATTCGACTGCGTGAGAAGGACAGTTCCAAACGGGCTTCCCGGTGTTGTGCAAGTAGCGACGCCGGCGTTATTAATTGGGCGGCGTGCCACGATGTTACCGGTGGCGCTTGTGGCGCAGGTGGGAACAAGAGCGCCGGTGGCGGGAGCATTGATGTCCTGGGAGAACGGCAAATCGTGGCTGAGGTTGCCGACGTAGGCCGCGGACACGCTGAAATTCGAGGTGACTTGCCTTTGGACAGACAGATTGAACTGGTAGCTATAAGGCCATTGGAAATTCTTCGCAAAGCCGAAGAAGGGGCCTCCGGGGGTGAGGAACTGCGGCGGAACGAAAGGAAATGGATTGGTGCCGCTGATGCCGCTGCCGGTGCCGTTCCCCGCAGGACAAGTTACAGTTGAGCCGATGGGCGTGCCGGAACTATTGTTCGCGATAAGTTTGTTGTAGGGGCACGACAGCGTCGCGCCCTGTGGGACTGCCGTCAGGCCCGCACCTGTCACCGCCTGTGTAGCGTTCGTGAAGGTGTAACGAATGGCGGAAGGCTCGAAATTGGTGACCGTGTTCCATTCGTTGCCTGACACGCTGCCATAGAACACTCCCGCACCGCCCCGAACCGAGGTCTTGCCGTCTCCAAACGGATCCCACGCAAATCCTACTCTCGGTGACACATGATGCCACCGAACGGGCACGATGCCACGTGTGATATCCGGATCGCCAAAGAAAAGAGCGCCCTCCGGCGCCGCAGGAATGGCCACAGATTGTTCTCCCACCTCAAAGCTCGTCCCTCGATTTTGGGGATCGGTCGGCGGCGTCTGAATATCCCAGCGCAAGCCGAGATTCAGGGTGAGACGCGGGACGACTCGGAAATTATCCTGCACAAAGAGGCCCGTACTCCAGCTATTGGTGTAACCGGTGACGGGAGCATCCTGCGATATAGACGTCGGCAGGCCCATTACGAAGTTTGCGATCGCGGGAACGGCAACCGTCGCGCCGGATACGACATCCTTTATGTTCGTTCCGTTGAATCCAAATACTCCGTAATTATTTAAAAGCGTTTGTTGAACGTCCTTGTCGAGCGTTTCCTCGGCTCCGAACGAGATGGAATGCCGACCGTGGTTGTAGGTGGCGACATCGCGCACCGAGTAAAAATTCGATCCGGCCACCGGCCCGGCGATCGCGCTCGCTCCAGTAAAGAACCCGGTCACAGTGATTTGCGGCAGCGAATGCGGCCCTTGAACTGCGAATTCCGAACCCAAATCGCCCAGCGACGTGTCCGGAAGGTTCAACCGGCCTCCAAAATTCCGCGTATATCCGACCCATAGTTGGTTCACGAGACTGGGTGTGGCTGTCCAGGTGTCGCTAATGTTGAGATTCTGCTGGCGCCAGGTGAACTGCTGCACATCCCAGGGAACGTTGCCGTTTGGCTGTCCACTGGTAGAATTGAGTGGAGGGACGCTGTTGTTTCCGCTGGTATAGAAGTAACTTCCGCTGAGGCGCTGCTTGCTGGTGAGATTGTGATCCACTTTTATTAGAAATTCGTCGGTGTTGTACGGACTGGGCGCGGAGCCGCCAAAACCCGTTGTACCCACATTCGCCACCGGAATTGTCGGGACGTTGGATGCCGCCCCTGTGGGGTTTAAGAGCTTCTGCGCCACGGGATCGAGCAGGGAAGGGCAAATAACCGTCGGCGAACCGCAAGTATATTGGCTCGGCAAAGATGCGACTACTCCCGTAAAGTCTCCCGTCCGTTCGGCCGCAGTGGGCACTGTAGCACCGGTAAACAAGAAGCTGCTGAGCTGCCGCAAACCCTGGTAGGAAGCGAAGAAGAAGGTTTTGTCCTTCTTGATCGGGCCGCCGAACGTCGCACCGAACTGGTTTCGGCGCAAAGGCGGGTTACCGACCGCCGAGTTCCATGGCGTCGCGTTCAAGGCGCTGTCGCGCCAATATTCGAACAGTGAGCCGTGAAAGTTATTCGAGCCGGTTCTCGTCACCACCGATATGACGCCGCTGGACATTTTCCCGTACTCGGCATTGTAGTTATTTGTCTCGACGCGATATTCCTGGATCGCGTCCGGATTCGGAAGGATGTTGCCCGTGTTGCGCAAACCCGTCATGTTGATTCCGCCATCGAGGTAGTAGCTCACCGAGCCCGCTCCGCCGTCCACGCCTCCGTTGATAAACGTTCGCTGTTCCGGATATCCCAGAGTGATAACCGGATTCGGCTGGCCGGCGCTGAAGGAACTGTTTTGCACGCCAGGCGTGAGTTCGAGCAATTCATAGGCGTTGCGGTTCACGAGCGGAAGGTTCGAGATCTCTTCGTTCTCGATGGTGCGCCCAATTTCCGCGCTACTCGTATTGATCTGCGGCGTGGCGCCGGTAACCGTCACGGTCTGCGCGAATTCCCCCAACTCCATGGCGACGTCCACCCTGGTGGGAACATTCAACTCCAGCACGATGCCCTTGCGCACGAATCTCTTGAATCCCGTGGTACTCACCCCCAGGGAATAATTTCCCACGGGCAGCAACTCCACCCGATACTCGCCTTCCGTGTTTGTTTGTTCTGTGCGGGTCGCGTTGGTGTCCGTATTTGTCACGATCACTTGCGCTCTTGCAAGTGCCGCGCCCGTTGAGTCGGTCACCCTTCCGAAAAGCGTTGTGGTTGTTACTTGCGCCAGCAAAGTGCCGGGAATTGCCAGTCCCCACACAGCAATCACTACCCCAAACAAAAGTTTGCGTCGCATGTGCACGCCTCCTGTCTCTACCGCTTACAGTGAAAGATGAGGGTTCGCCTTGGCCCATTTGCGGTCCAGCCGCCCCGGAGATGGACTGCAAAACTTTTGTCGTACTGCGTCCCACATTGTGGTACAGCATCTCAGTCGTATTTTTGCGCCAAAAAAACCGGCATTTGCCGGGAACCGATTTCCAGTTTCTTCAGCTTGCCGCGCTGCGCTCCAACTCCGTGGGCACGGCTTGGTATCCCAACTCGGCGGATAGCTCGCTGGCCGCTTGCGTGAGCGCTCGGCCGACTTCAGGCACTCTCTCGCGCGTCATTCGGAATGCCGGGCCGGAGATGCTCATAGCCGCGACAGGCATTCCGGAATGGGAACGGACCGCTGCACCGACACAGCGCAGTCCCTCTTCCTTCTCTTCGTCGTCAATCGCGTAGCCCCGCGCGCGAACCGCCTTTAATTCGGTCTTCAGCGCGCCGGCGCTCGTGATCGTTTTTGCGGTGACCGGCTTTAGCCCCCAGCGGCGCACAATACCGCTGACTTCCGCCTCCGGCAGCTCCGCCAGCATGGCCTTGCCTACTGCCGTGCAATATGCTGGCGCGCGGCTTCCCACCATGCATGCCGTACGCACACTGGCCTTCGACTCCACCTTCTCCACGTAGAAAACCTGGCCTTCGTCCAGAATGCAGAAGAACACGGTCTCTCCAAATTTCTCCTGCAAACGATCGAGATACGGACGCGCGCGCGCGCGCAGATCGAGGCCTTCAATCGCTTTCGATCCCAGTTCGAAAAGTTTCAACCCCAGGCGATAACGCCCGGTTTCCGAATTCTTGACAACTAGGCGGTGCTGCTCCAAGACCATCATGAGTCGGTGCACCGTGCTCTTGTGCAGCTTCAACGCAGTGCACAACTCCGCCAGGCCGCAATCGCTGGAGCGATTGGCCAAAATCGCCAGCGCCGCTAAAGCGCGGTCTAGAACCTGCACCCGATAGGGAGAATCCACTGTCTTACGCTGTGGCACGCGTGCCATATTACGAGATCGATTTAAGTTGTCAAGAACAAAATTGGATTGCTTCCATCAAGAAAACGGCGGCCAGTTCTTGCTGGCACGGGAGGAGCCATCGCAGTTCGCAAGCGCACTGAATTCAGCACAACATCAACACGCGTCAAGATCGGAGTAGGTCCTGATAAACGCTGTCAGCTCAAACGGTCAATGCAACACCATCCAGTGCATTGACTCGACATTGCTTCCACGGCAGAACCTCCCGTTTGGCTATGCTGGGTCAAAACCCAGTCAGAGCAGCGTTCCGGCTGCTCTAACCCTAACAAGCGATTTTGGCTTTTGTTTTCAATGCCAGTCGGGTTCTAGCTTAGTGTTGCGTCGACGCATTGAGATCACCGCCCTTACCGGACATGTGGAGTACTAGGAAAGGACTTGTCCGGTAACGCGACTAATCAGGAGTTGACCTCTCGGCGCTATTTACATTGCGCTTGCCCGCGACCGGATCACAACAAAGGCTATCCCTACGTTCCGGGGTACTTCCCCAGGAAAAACAGCAGCATATCGATCGTATCCGAAACCCCGTGCGCCACGATCGGCACCGCCAGGCTGCGTCCGGTGCGCAGATAGATAATTCCAAGTAGCAGCCCCATTAGCCCTTCATCGATCGCGCCCGTCGTACCCTGATAAACGTGCGCGAGGCCGAAACCCGCGTGCACCACAATCAGGCTGATCAACCAGGCATGCCGCGACTTCCGCACCAACCCCGCCACCCGATTCATCAGATAGCCGCGATAAACCAGCTCCTCGCCAAACGCCGCCAGCGTCCACGCCAGCGCAACAAAAATCAGCGTCAACTTCCAGTTCCCACGCAGATCCGCGAAGTCCGAAAAATCCGGCGCCTTGCCAACGATCTTTGTCAGCAGCGGCTGGCTGACGAACAACTCAAACAGCTCCATCAGAATTCCGGCCGCGATTCCCAGCCCCAGCGTCGTCACCCAATTCTTGTAAAGCCGCAACCCTACATCGCGCCACCGCAGACCGCGAATCCGCAGCGAAATCCATCCAACCGCCAGAATGAACGGCGTCTTGCTGAACGGAATCTTGTGCTTCGTGTCCGCCACAAAAAGCAGAATCACCACAACCAACTCGACAATTACCAACCACCGGCTGTCGCGCCAACTCCGCAACGCGATCCCTGCGCTCTCGGTCGCCGGATCGTTCGACGTTCCATTCACTGCGCGCATTTCATTCATCGGTTCGCTCATGTCGCTCACTTTTGTACAAATCCATTTTTCGTTTAGCTCTGCATCAGCACGCCTCGCCGCCGAAACCGTCGCACACACCAGCGCGCCACTCCTGTCGTCAACATGACCAGCCCGACTCCAATCACGAGTCCGAGCGGCACGATCCACCATCCGAGCAGTTCATGGCTCCCCACAGGAGGCGTGCGGAATCCCATCCGAAACGAAATCTCCACGTCACCGCCCAAGTTGCGCCACGTCCAAAGTCCCGCCGTCTGCGAATGAAACGGCTTCAGGATCGCCACCAAAACAAACGCAACGCCGAAAAAATATCCAACGATCGATCCCAGCAGAACGAAAATCCCCGCCACGCTGAATTCCGCCCATCGAAAGAGACTTTTCAGCAAGGACGCGGGCGAACGGCTCGCCGCAGCGCGATCCAGCAGCGCATCGGTAACAAATTGCCCTGCGAGTTCATTGGGCGCTCCCAACCCAACCAGCGCCGCATCCACTTTTGCTGCGGTCACTTCACCCTCCGCCCCGCTTTTATCCAAGATGTGGCTGCGCAACTCCGCCACAATTTCGCGAACCTCTGCTTCGCTGAATCCGTTCAAATGGCTACGCAATTCATTCAAATAGGCGTCAATTCTTAGTCGGGCATCCGGCATCACGTTCATCTACCTCCCTCTCCCGAGCGGCGCCAGGATCTTCACCATGCTTCCCGAAAAGCGCGACCACATTTCCGCCATCTCGCGAGCGCGCCCTTTGCCCGTGGCGGTCAACGCATAGTATTTGCGCGGATGCCCAGCATTCGACTCCACCCACTCGCTCCGGACGAGACCTCCTGCTTTCAGTCGCGCAAGCAGTGGGTACACCGTTCCCTCCGACACAATCAAGTTCGAATCCGACTCGAGACGGCGCAGAATTTCCAAGCCATAGAGTTTTCCATCCCACAGCGACGCGAGAATCGCCAGCTCTAGGCACCCTTTGCGCAGCTGCACTTCCCACTTGTCGGCGGAGTCAGCTCCGTTTTCAGGACGGCTCGGTTCACTTTTCGTCACGCCTTATACCTTGCATTACAAGGTATGATGGTGTCAAGCGCCTTTGCACCAGCATTGGCGGTTAGAATTCAGACCGGTGAGAACTTCCAGAAATAACGGCCCGGGTGTCGCAAAGTCCTGATAAACGCTGCCAGCTCAACCGGTCGATGCAACACCATCTGGTATAAAGCTGTTTTTAAAGGTGGTGTTTATGAAGCCAGGGAAACGGTTTGGGCTTTCCGCGGAGCAGAAGATCGATGTGTGGCGTCGTTGGAAGGCAGGTCAGACG
>Ga0210390_10003363_pt1 | contig 13720 bp, 13 predicted proteins | sample IncBWH11OmetaG_FD_161050 | JGI IMG/M metagenome (GOLD analysis project Ga0210390, IMG submission 161050) | Forest soil microbial communities from Barre Woods Harvard Forest LTER site, Petersham, Massachusetts, United States - Inc-BW-H-11-O ...
CGGTATTGACGATCACGACGTCGCGCGGCCGCACCACCTTGCCGGCGGCTTTTTCCAGATCGTCGTAGGTGATCGGCTCCCATTTCTTCTTCGGGATCGACACGACGATGCCGGAGCCGAAAAAGTGCGGCAGCGGCACCTCGTCGATGAACGGCGTGCCCTGCACGACATGCGCCGGCGCGTCGATATGCGTGGTGTTGTGCATGCTGGTGGTGATGCGCTGCGACAGCACGCCCGACTTCGCCATGTAGTGGATGCGTTCGATCTTGACGTCTTCGAAATACGGCCAGTTCGGCGACTGATAGCCGAAACGATGCGACAGGTTGTAGAACGACAATCCCATCGCGTTGTTCTCGTTTTCCTCAAACGAGACACCGCGAATTTTCTTCGTCACGCTAACCCTCCCGCGTTTCCTTAAGGTCCCGCCGGCTTGTTGGCGGCGTTGGACCCCTCACGAACCGTGTACCATGATATGGTACATCTGTATCGAATTCCGGTTGCCGGGACAAGCCGGCGGGCTGGTCGTCAAGCCGCGGCCGCCAGCAAGTGGCGCTCCAGCGCCTCCTTGGTGGCGAGGAGCCGCGCCACGATCGTCTGCTGGTGCTTGTAGAAACGCTGCGTCGGCACCGGCACCGAGATGGCGACGACGTTGCCTGCAGGGTCGCGGGTGATGACGCCCGCGGCACAGATGCCGAGCGCATGCTCCTCGCGGTCGATGGCGACGCCGGTCTTGCGCACGGTTTTCAGGTCGCGCAGCAAGTCGTCGAGCCGCGTGAAGGTGCGCGGCGTACGCTGTTCGTATTCGGTGCCGATCAGCGCGGCGATCGCGGCATTGTCGAGGCTGGCGAGATAAGCCTTGCCGTTGGCGGTGCAATGCAGCGGAAAGGTTTCGCCGACCGCAGACACGGTGCGCAGCCGCTGCGAGCCGATCACCTGATCGATGAAGACCAGGTGATCCTTCTTGATCACGGAGAGGTCCACGGTCTCTTTGAGCTCGCTCGACAGCTGAGTCAGATAAGGTCGCGCCACGGCGACGAAATCGGTGCGCGCCGAAGCGGCGAGCCGCAGAATGGTCGGTCCAAGCCGCACCCGGCCGGTCGGCGACGCGGCGATCAGGAATTTTTCCGCCTCCAGCGCGGCAACGATCCGCTGCACCGTGGAGCGCGCCAAATTCACGCGCTGGGCGATCTGGCCGAGGCTCAAGCCCGTGGCTTCGTCTTCCAGCGCGCGCAGGATGGCGGCGGCGCGCGCGATCACCTGCACTTGGCTTTGCGACTGCGGTGCTTTCGCTTCGGCCTTGTCGCTCAACGCCCGCCCGCCGACTGCCTTCACCCCGTGTCCCCGCCCGGCCCTGTCGCCTCGGTTGCCGTCGCCCGTGTCCCCAATCATGTGCTTCGCCGTGTCTCCGAGCTGGTGCGCATCGTTGCTGTCGCGTTTCCACTTTGATACAGGATTGCCGCCATGCGGTACAGCAGATGCCGTAAAGTTGAGCGCATGCCGGGAGCAACATGGTCCGTAAAATCGCACTCGAAGAGCATTTCCTGTCGCCCGGCCTCGAAGATTATTGGCTCCCCACGGTTGCCAACGTCGATCCGAATGTGGCGGATGGACTCCATGCGCGGCTGACGGATTTTGGCGACACTCGGCTTACCGCCATGGACAGCGCGGATATCTCGCGCGCCGTCCTGTCGATTGCCGGGCCCGGTGTGCAGAGCGAGCCCGATGCCGCAATCGCGCGGCGTCGGGCCGCCGAATCGAATGATTTCCTGGCGGGCGAGATCGCCAAGCGCCCGGAGCGCTATTCCGGCTTCGCTCATCTGCCGATGCAGGATCCGCGCGCCGCGGCCGACGAGCTCGAACGCTGCCTGCGCGAGCTGAAATTCTGCGGCGCCATGATCAATGGCCACACCAACGGCCAGTATCTCGATCATCCCGCCCTGCATCCGTTCTGGGAACGGGCCGAGGCGCTGGGCGCGACCATCTACATCCATCCGACCGATCCGATCGCACCGTCACCGGCGCTCGCCGGGGTCGAGGGCTTGCGCCGCGCCACTTGGGAGTGGGGTTTCGAAACCGGCTCGCACGCCTTGCGGCTGGTCTTCTCCGGACTGTTCGATCGCTTCCCGCGGGCGCGCGTGGCGCTCGGCCATCTCGGCGAGACGCTGCCGTTCCTGCTGTGGCGCTTCGACAGCCGCGCCAAGCTTTACGGCGTCAAGCTGGCCAAGAAGCCGTCCGACTACATCAGGCAGAATATCGTCGTCACCACGTCGGGCATGTGCGCGGCCGAGCCGCTCGACTGTACGATCGCCACGCTCGGCAAGGACCGGGTGATGTTCGCGGCCGATTATCCGTTCGAGCAGCCGGCCGAAGCCGGCGAATTTTTGGACCAGACGCCGCTGCCGGAGCCGGTGCGCGAGGCCATCGCGTTCGGGAACGCGGTGCGCGATTTGCGGCTGCCGGCGCCGTAACAGGGCGCACCGGACTCTTCAGCGGCGGAAACCTGATTGAGCGTCATGCCCGCGCTTGTCGCGGGCATCCACGTCTAACTCGCTTCAACAACTAAAAGACGTGGATGGCCGCAACCAGTCCGGCCATGACGAACTGCTAAGCCAGCGGATCAGCCGGCAGGCCGAGCCGGAACTTGCCGTGATTCTCGTACGCCGTGTCGCTCATCACCTGATGGATACCGGCAGTGTTGAGGTCGCGTAAGAGCCGGCCGATCACATGCGGATGATGCAGGCCGGTGGCGCCGGCAAAATGAAAAGCCATGGTGGCGGTCGCGACCGCCACGTCGGTGGCATGGAGCGCGATGGCGCGGACGTCGGCGATATCGGCGCCGTCGGGCAGTTCGCCGCCATTGACCTTGTCCCATAATTGTCCGTAGCGCTCGTGCATCAGCGCGCGCGCGGCGCGGAGCTTCAGATCGGCTTCGGCGATCTGGCGATGCACCACCTGGCGCTCGTCGAGCTTCGAGGAGCGAAACGTGCCGCGCGTCGTCGTCGCGATCTTGATCAATTCGTCGAGCGCGCGCCGCGCCGCGCCGATGGCGACGCTGCCGTGCTCTTTGGCGACATAGCTGAACGGCGGCAGCAGATAAGACGGACCGCCGCGCCGCGGCTTCGGCTTGAGCAAATCCCACACGAAGCCGAAATGCTCGGGCAGATGATAATTCTCGACCGAGAAGTCGACGCTGCCGGTGCCGCGCAGCCCGGTGACGCCGCTCCAATTGTCGTAGAGCGTGGCGTCCTTCGCCGGCAGTGCCGAAAACATGACGATCGGCCGGCCGCCATTCTCGGCCTCAGTCCCCTCGACCACAGTGCCGCCGACCACCCACTCGGAATGCCGGATGCCGCTGTTGAAGCGCCAGCGGCCGTTGAGCCGGAAGCCGCCCGGCTCGCGAGCGGCGCGGCCGGCGGGGAAGAAGGAGATCGACGCGGTCGGGATCTGCCCATTGGCGAACACCACGTCGAGCGCGGCCTGCGGCAGGAACGCGCCGAGCGAGGCGATGCCGGTGGTGCCGACCATGGTGCACCAGGCGCTGGTGAAGTCATGGTAGGCGAGGCCTTCGAGCACCAGCATCTCGGTGAGCGGATCGGCCTCGGCGCCGCCGACGGCCATCGGCAGCTTCAGGCGGAACATGCCGGCGTCGCGCAATGCGGCGACGGCTTCCGGCGCCAGCGTCCCGAGCTCTTCGCTCTTTGCTCCAGACGCCTGCAAGGTCGGGCCGATCCGTGCGACCTCGTCGAGCAGAAATTTCCGCTTCGCGTCGCGGTCCTTGGGAAACTCCTTGATCATGTCGCTCTCCCCCTTTCGCGCAGCGGCCCCATTTGTTTCCGGCTAGCGGCGGCCGCAGCGGCCTTGTGTGATTGCCACCCAGTAGTGGACAATACTCATTTATGAATATCAGTCAATTAGAGACGCATGAGATGATTCCCCCTTGAATACCGTGACGATCTTATCCGCACGATCTTGAGTAAAATACCAAATCTATTTGGCAATTCAGCGTCTTTCGGCTAGTATACCGATCAGATGTGATCGTGATTCGGAAATGAATGGAGACGCAGTGCCGGCGGTGCAGGTGGCCGAGACCCGGACCGATCGGCGCAAACGACGTAACCGTCAGGCGCTGATTGAGGCCGGCTACGAGGTCATGGCGCAAAAGGGGATCGACGCAGCCACCATGTCGGAGATCGCCGACTTGGCCGACGTCGGCGCCGGTACGGTCTACAATTATTTCGCGTCGAAAGACGAGCTGGCGATGTGCGTGATGGAAGAGGTGATGGATCGCCTCGCCCAGCGCATCGAAGCCGTGACCAAGAGCTTCTCCGATCCGGCACAAGTTTACGCGTTCGGCATACGCACTGTCATGACGGCGGCGACCACGGACCTGCGGTGGCGCTCGCTGTTGCGGCGTTCGGAGGTCATCGCCGAAGCGATGTATCGCGTCATGGGGCCGTATGCGATCCGCGATATTCGCAACGCCGTCACCGCCGGGCGATATCGCGTCGAGGACGCCGAACTGGCTTGGCGACAAGCCACTCACGCCATCGTCGGCTTCAGCCTCGCCGTGTGCGACAGGAATATTCCCCGGGAAAAGATCGACGAAGCCGTGGTGAATCTGCTCGGCATGGTTGGTCTCAACCGCGACGAGGCTTGGGAAATTGCCAAGCGGCCTTGTCCCGAGCTACCCGGCGAGTAAGTTTTCGCATCGCTGACGCCGCCAAAGCCGGCAAAAGCCAAGCCCACGCTGCCTGCAAACATTTTCATGACCAAAGTTCTCGTCCTCGATCCTCACGCCGAGATTTACCGCGATCGACTGCGAGCGGAATTCCCGTCGCTGCAGTTCGTGCTGGCGCACAATGCCGGCGAGCTGCCCGGTGACCTTTCAGATATTGACGTCCTGATCTCGTTCGCCATCGAGCTGACGGATGAGTTTTATCAGCGCGCTACCGGGCTCCAATGGGTGCAGTGCTTGGCGACCGGCGTCGACCATGTGCTGCGCTGTCCGTCGCTCAAGGCTCGGACCTTGCTGACCAGCGGCCGCGGCATTCACGGCGCGCCGATGCGCGAGACCATCGTGTTTCTGATGATGGGCGTTGCCCGCGAAGCACGGCGGCTCGCCGAGGCGCAGCAGGCCCACCGCTGGGACCGGCATTACTGGAGCCTGTTCACCAGCAAGACCGCAGTGATTGTCGGCGTCGGTGTCATCGGCATCGCCACCGCCAAGCTGCTCAAGGCGTTCGAGATGCACGTCATCGGCGTGACCCGCACGCCGCGCGCCGCCGAAGGCTTTGACGAGATGATGCCGACAGACCGGCTCAAGGAGGCCGCTGGCCGCGCCGATTTTCTGATCAACATTCTGCCGGCGACCAAGGACAATCTCTTGCTGTTCGACCGTGCGGTATTCGCCGCCATGAAGCCATCGGCCTATTATATCAGCGCCGGCCGCGGCCAGACCGTGGATGAGCCGGCGCTGATCGAGGCGCTGCGCGACCGCCGCATCGCCGGCGCCGGCCTCGATGTGTTTCAGACCGAGCCGCTGCCGTCCGACAGTCCGTTCTGGGATTTGCCGAGCGCTTTCGTGCTGCCGCATCTCGGCGGCTATACCAGCGAGTATGAGGATCTGATCATGCCGCTGATCGTCGATAATATGCGGCGGTTCCTCGGTAGCCGACAAAGCGAGATGCAGAATATCGTCGCGCGGTGAGGAACTGTAGCCCGGATTGGGCAGAGCGAAATCCGGGACGCACGCGCAACCGAAACGCCGATCCTGGGTTTCGCTCCGCTCAACCCAGGCTACATTTCTCACGCCGGCGGCGTGCCGTTGGCGGCCAATACTTCGCCGGCGAGATATAGCGAGCCGGTGATGAGGACGCGCGGCGCCGGCTCAAGCTCGAGCTTGCCGGCAGTGGCCAAAGCGCTTTCGATAGTGTCGCGGGCGATCGCCGGAATGCCGATGGTCTTGGCGACGCCCGCCAACTCCGCCGCCGGCAGCGCCTTGTCCTGGTGAATAGGAACGGTGATGACGCGGCGCGCCAAGCCGGAAAAATTGCGCAGAAAGCCTTCGCTGTCTTTGGTCGAAAGCATGCCGACGATCAGCACCAGCGGCCGCGATACGCGCTCCTCGAGGTCGGCCAGCGCCGCGGCGATGGCGCGCCCGCCATCGGCATTGTGACCGCCGTCAAGCCAGAGCTCGCTCTCCGGTGGCAGCAATGCCGCAAGCCGGCCCTGCGCCAGCCGCTGCATGCGCGCCGGCCAATCGACATGGATCATGCCGGCTTCGTACGCGGGCGCGGGCAATTTCAGGCCGCCGGCGCGCAAAGCCGCGATGGCGGCGCCGGCATTCTCGAACTGATGGCGGCCGTAAAGCTTTGGCGCCGGCAGGTCGAGCAGGCCGTCGTCGTCTTGATAGACCAGCCGTCCGCGCTCTTCCGTCGCCGTCCAATCTTCGCCGGCGATGGCGAGCGGCGCTTTCGTCCGCGCCGCCTGCCGCTCGATGACGGCCAATGCCTCGCGCGGCTGGCTCGCGATCACCGCCGGAACGCCGGCTTTGAGGATGCCGGCTTTCTCGGCGGCGATCGCTTCGATCGTGTCGCCGAGGAAATCGCGATGGTCGAGCGACACGCGGGTGATCACGCTGGCGATGGGCTTTTCCACCACGTTGGTGGCGTCAAGCCGGCCGCCGAGACCCACTTCGAGCAGCAGCACGTCGGCCGGATGCCGCTCGAACAGCAGAAGCGCCGCCGCGGTCTCCATCTCAAACACGGTGATCGGCTCGCCGCCATTTTTGGCCTCGCATTCCGACAACGCGTCGGCGAGCTCATGGTCTTCGACCAATGCGCCGCCGCCGGGCCGGCCGAGGCGGAAGCGCTCGTTGAGCCGGACCAGATTGGGCGAGGTATAGACGTGGACGCGCTTGCCGGCGGCTTCGAGGATGGCGCGGGCGAACGCGATGGTCGAGCCTTTGCCGTTGGTTCCGGCGACGTGGATCACCGGCGGCAGATGCCGCTCCGGATGGCCGAGCGCCGCCAGCAAGCGTTCGATGCGATTGAGCGACAGGTCGATGCGCTTGGGATGCAGCGCGAACAAGCGCGCCTGGATAGCGCTGATCGGCGTGCCGCCGGAAGGCGGTGCGTTCACGCCGGCGCCGGCAGGCTGATGCGGGGCTTCGCCGCCTCGGCCGGCGCTTTGAGCAAAATCCGGCACAGCCGGGCGATAGTGGCGCGCAAGTCGCGGCGGTGCACCACCATATCGACCATGCCATGGTCGCGCAGATATTCGGCGCGCTGGAAACCTTCCGGCAGCTTCTCGCGGATGGTCTGCTCGATGACGCGCGGGCCGGCGAAGCCGATCAGCGCGCCGGGCTCGGCGATGTGCACGTCGCCAAGCATCGCATAAGACGCGGTGACGCCGCCGGTGGTCGGATTGGTGAGTACGACGATATAGGGCTTGCGCGTTTCCTGCAGGTTCTGCACGGCGATGGTGGTGCGCGGCATCTGCATCAGCGAAAGGATGCCTTCCTGCATGCGCGCACCGCCCGAGGCGGCAAACAGCACAAACGGGCAGCCCTTCTCCACCGCGGTATCGAGGCCCTTGATCACGGCTTCGCCTGCCGCCATGCCGAGCGAGCCGCCCATGAAATCAAAATCCTGCACACCGACCACCACGGCAAGCCCATCGAGCTTGCCATAGCCGAGCTTCATCGCGTCGTTCTGGCCGGTCTTGCTGCGTGCGTCCTTGAGCCGGTCGATGTAGCGGCGCTCGTCGCGGAATTTCAGCGGGTCGAGCGCCACTTCCGGCAGTGCGATATCGAACCAGGTCTCGTTGTCGAACATCGATTTGAGACGGGCCGTCGGGCTCATGCGCATGTGGTAGTTGGAGCCGGGAATGACGAACAGGTTCGCCTCGACGTCCTTGTAGAACACGAGCTGACCGGTTTCCGGACATTTGATCCAGAGATTCTCCGGCACCTCGCGGCGGAGCATGCCGCGGATCTTCGGCCGTACGACGTTGGAAATCCAATTCATGGTCCTACTTCAGCATCCGGTCATCGAGCGCGCAGAATGCTTTTTTATATCGCACTTCCGTGCCGTCCGGCTACCGTTGCACGTGCGCGTTTGCAGTTCGCCGCATCTGGCATGCGTGACGGAGTTTGCTATTCTCCCTCGCATACTTGTTGCGCTTATGTGGGGCGCGGATGGGTCCGCCCCAAGCAATGGATTGAAAGAAATGCGTGGCGGACGATTGATTTTTGTCGGGCTGTTCATGGTGGCGCTGGCCGGCTGCGGCCAAGGGCAGAAAGGCGATCCCGGTGTCACCGGGCCGCCAGGACCGCAGGGCGAGCCCGGCGTCGTCGGTCCGCCCGGCCCGGTGGGGGCACCCGGCCCACCGGGACCCCAAGGCGAGCCGGGACCGCCCAGTCCGACGCTCCGCGTCATCCGCAACAACTGCCTGGGCGGAACTTGCACCGCGGGCTGCCGCGGCGACGAATTGCTGGTCAGTGCGTATTGCGGGCCGTCGCGGAGTCAGCCGACATTCCTGGATGAGCGGCAGGTCTCGTGCGGCATCGAGGCCAATACTGCCAACGGACCGGTGGTCGCGTTTTGCGTGCAGGCGCCGCCGTGATGCGGCCCCTTCATCGCGTGACCAACGCCACGCCGAACAAAAACACGAGCAATGTGGTCGTCGAGCTGATCGCCTGCACGATGGCGAGCGGCGTGAACATCAGCGCGTAGCGGCTGCCCAATCCGCCGCCGAGATTTAATCGACTTGTTCGACCCGTCGACGCTCAAGAGCGCAGTCGCGTTGGCACGCCGCAAACACCACGGCCTAGATGAAAAAAAGTTAACGTTTGAGGCGGCGTCGCGCCCATAGCCGGCCCGACCCGGGACGCAATTTCGCCGCTCTCGGCCCTAGAGTACGCGTGCAACGGTGACTAGGCGGACACGCGTCTATTTGGTAAGCCGAGCGTAAGGAAACTGTGCGTACGATGGTGCTGGGCAGGTGTCGAAGGCGTCGGCGTAGCGGCGAATTGGAAACGTAACAATGAAGAAACTCTTGGCCGCAGGCCGGATGTTGGTGGCCGTGGCGTTAGGTGTTGTGGCGGGCGCGCACGGCGCCGCCGCGGCGGACCTTTCGCTGGCGCCGCTTTACAAGGCGCCGCCGGCGGAGATTGCGCCGGTCTACAACTGGACCGGATTCTATCTTGGCGCCAATGGCGGCGGCGGCTGGGGCCATTCGTTCTGGAACGCCAATACCACCGGGATCAATCTCTCGGGCGGTCAGGCCGGCGGCACGCTCGGCTACAACCGGCAGCTCGGCAATGTGGTGTTCGGCCTCGAGGGCGACGTCGACTGGTCGGGCTTCAACGGCACCAATACGACGGTGGGATGCCCCGGCGGCTGCAGCACCAGCGACTCCTGGCTGTCTACGGTGCGCGGCCGCATCGGCTACTCGTTCGACCGGGTGATGCCTTACGCCACCGGCGGTCTCGCGGTCGGCGACATCCGCGCTGCAGCGCCGGGCTTTGCCGGCGGCACTTCTACCAACGCCGGCTGGACGATTGGCGGCGGTGTCGAAGTGGCGCTGCCCGGCAACTGGAGCGCCAAGGCCGAATATCTGCGGGTCGATCTCGGCGGCTTCAATTGCACCGGCTGCAGCGTGGCGCCGCCGACCAACAATGTCACGCTGCAGGAGAACGTGTTCCGCGCCGGCGTGAACTATCATTTCGGCTGGGGCAAATAACTTCGGCGGCCGCAGTTGCCGGCTTGGCGACGCATCCACAACCGCAGATAGTGCCGATTTTAGCGACGCCGGCAATAAGGCCTTAGGACTAAGCTGGTACCAACGCGTCCGTCCGCGCGCAGGGGCGTGGGGGAACGCGCAATGCCGACGCTCACGGCTTCCCATTTTATGCTCGATTTGCCGACACTGTTCGCGGTGACGTTTTTCGTCACCGTGGTGGGCGGGCTGCTGCTGCTGTTTACCTTTCTGCAAAACCGCAACACGCCGGCGCTGGCCTTTTGGGGGACAGGATATCTGGTCGGCGCCACCGGGGCGGCATTGCTGGGCGGAGCAGGCGCGGGCATTCCCAATGCGTGGTCGGTCTGTGCCGCCAATGCGCTGGTGTGCGGCGCCTACGCTTTCATGTGGAGCGGCGCGCGAAGTTTCGAGGGCCGACGTGTCTCCATCGGCCTTTTGCTGGCGGGCCCGGCAATCTGGATCGTCGCCTTTCAGTTCGACGGCTTTGCGCAATCGATGACGGCCCGGATCGGGCTGGTCTCCGCGATCAGCGCGACCTATGCGCTCCTGAGCGCCTGCGAGCTCTGGTACGCGCGCGACCGTGATCTCATCTCGCGTTGGCCGACTTTGCTGCTGGTCATCGGCCATGCGGGCTTTCTCCTGGCACGCTTAGCGTTCGCGCCGACGCTGGCAGCGTCGGCCATGAGCGGCCATACGCAGAGCACGGCGGTGACCGTAATAGCGTTCGAAGCGCTGTTTGCCGCCTTCTGCCTGCCGTTCCTGCGTGTCGCCATGTCGAAGGAGCGCGCCGAGTTCGAGCAGCGCAAGGCGGCGCTCACCGATTCGCTGACCGGCGTCGCCAATCGGCGCGCGTTCTTCGATCACGGCAATCCGTTGCTGGAAGGCGCTATCGCCGAACGCCGCCCGGTCGCTCTCTTGCTGTTCGATCTCGATCGCTTCAAGGAGATCAATGACAGCGCCGGCCATCAGGCCGGCGACCGCGTGTTGCAGGCGTTCTGCGACCTGGTCGGCGCCTCGATTCGGCCCGGCGATTTGTTCGGCCGGCTGGGCGGCGAAGAATTCGCTTATCTGCTGGTGGATGGGTCGATGGCGCAGGCGCTGCATGCCGCCGAGCGGTTGCGGCGCGATTTCGCGGCTATCAGCTTCCCGCATCTGGTCGTCAATCCGACTGTGAGCGTCGGCGTGGCGATGGCGAGCGAGGCCGGCCGCAGCCTGTCGACGCTGCTGGCGCTCGCCGACCGGGCGCTCTATCGCGCCAAGGCCGACGGCCGCAACCGCGTGGCGCCGGCGCCTTTGGTCCTGGTCGAGGCCAAGGGCGATATCGTGCGCCGGCACGACCGGGCGGCCGTCACGCCGGCCCCCATCGCCGGCTAATTCCGCTTCCCCAAATTCGGATTGCTTCGCTTCGCTCGCCATGACGAAGTGGTAAGCTTGCGGGGCCGCATGCCGGGCGGGGTGGTGGAATGTCCGAAGCTGCAAGCGTGAGTCCGCCGCCGCCGGCGCCGCATCCCTATGAGCCGATCCGCGCCTTGCTGGTGGCCGGCAAGAACGACGAAGCAATCGTCAAATTGTGCGCGCTCATCGTCACCCGCCCCGACGATGTCGCCGTGCGGACGCTGCTGTTCGACGCATTCTTTCAGAAGCGCGCGTGGCTGCCGGCTCTTGCTTTGATCGAGGACTTGAACCGCCGCCGGCCGGACGATGCGCGCTTGCAGAAATCGATGATCGTAACGCTCTCGAACATGCAGCGTTATCGCGAGGCGATCGCGCAGGCGCATCAATACATCGTGCGCCACGGCGAGGATCTCGCCATCATCGACGTGCTCAAGGTCGCCCATTTCTATACCGGTAACGTCGACGACGCCGTCCGCTACGGCCAGCGCGGCCTCGAGCTCCGCGACGACGAGGCCTGCCGGCGGCCGCGGGCCGGCGCCGTGCGCGAGCCGACGGCGCCGCTCGGAGGCCAGGATGTCATCTCATTCTCGCTCTGGGGCAATGCGCCGTTCTACGTCTATGGCGCCATGATCAATCTCGTGCTGAGCCGCACGGTCTATCCAGGCTGGAGCTGCCGGTTCTATGTCGACGCCGCGGTGCCGCGCGCCTGCGTCGCCTTTCTGGCCGACAATGGCGCCGACGTCCGGCGGATCGAAGACCAATATCCGGGCGTCGGCCTGTTGCAGCGTTTTCTGGTGATGAACGATCCGGCGGTCGGCCGCTTCCTGGTTCGCGATTGCGACGCGCGGCTGTCGGCGGCCGAGGCCGACCTGGTGCGGCAATGGATCGACAGCGGTCAAGCGTTCCACGTGGTACGCGACCATGTGATGCACAATGAATTGATGATCGGCTGCCTGTGGGCGGGCCGCACCGATTGCGGCCTCGATATCGTCGACCTGATGCGGCGCTATTTCCCGTCCGGGCCGAACGCCAAATATGGCCAAGACCAGCGCATGCTCGGGCTGATGCTGTGGCCGCTCATTCGCGACCACTGCCTGGTGCACGACAAGCATTATCGGCTGCCGGGGGTGAACACCATCGCGCTCACCGATCCGAAAAGCCATTTCGGCGCCGGCCATCAGAATATCGCGGCGGTGCTGGCCGAGGCGGAGGAGCTTGGGATTCCGCGGGTGCTTTGACACTGCTGGCGTGTCGTCATTGCGAGGAGCGTAGCGACGAAGCAATCCAGCTCGGCCGGCGGTCTGGATTGCTTAGCTTCGCTCGCAATGACGAGGCAGGGCGCGCCCGCTAATGCAGATGCACCATGCTCTGCAGGTGCTGCTGCAGGTAGGTCCCACTGACGCCCGCGACGGTGATGCTGTCGCTGTGGCCGAGGTCGATCACCGCGTCGCCGTGCGCGTCGGTGGTGATGGCCGCCGCCAGCTGCTGCGTGTTCTGCACGTTGGCGAAATGATTGAGCTCGATGGTGTCGGCTTGCGGGTTGAAGTTGGTGATGGTGTCGGCGCCGATGCCGGGCGCGAATACGAAATTGTCGTTGCCCGGCCCGCCGACCGTGACCGATACGGTGTTCACGGTCGCACCGGGATGTGCCGGGTCGGGCGCGGTGACGTTGTTGTGGGTGTCAGTCGCGGTCTGACCCGGCGCCAGATTTATTTGATCGTTGCCGAGCATGAATTCAGAGACCGTGCCGTCGACGTCCGTAACCGCCGCGACAACAGGCGTGTTGGGGTCGACTTGTATTGCTGTAGCGGGCGCGGCCGCTCCGTCCGTGATCGTGAGACTTCCACCTGCGTCAGCGGACGCGACGGTCGTGGCCGGCGGATCGGCGACGTCGGCGCCGCCGTTTCCGTCGGCGGTGACGTTCCAGGTCGCGCCGGTGAAATCCCCGGCCAAATTGACCGACTCCGAGGTGTGTTGCGTCTCGTCGGTCACCGTCAGCGTGGTGACGCCGGCATTCAGGCTGGTTGACGTTGCGAACGTGTCGTTCGTATGGGAACCAAAGCCGGCGAGATCCAGAATATCCGCGGGATCGGAATGCGGGATGGTTATTACCCCGTTGAAGGTCGGCGGACTGTCGATCTAGATCGTTCCGGCCGTCGCGTTGAAGTCGATATTCTGCGACGTAACCCCAGCGGTGACCTCGAGTGTGATCGCGCCGGTGCCGGCGTTCACCGTGAGATTCTCGGTACCCAACTTGTCGACAATCGAATCGCTCAGGCTGTTGCCGGTTACCGTCAGGTTGCCGCCCGAAGTGTCATGATCTTCAAGCGTGATGGTGTGCACGCCTGAGCCGAGTAGCAGGTTCAGCGCGGTCGAGCCGGAAAGCGCGTCGATGGTGAGATTGTCGGTGCCGATCGTCTGCTGCGAGCTGTCGCTGCCGCTCTCGACAACGATCGTATCGCCCGGATTGGCGGCGCCCGACGCCGACGCATCGCCCGCATTGATGTGGATGAAGTAAAAGCTGGTATTGCCGTCCGTCGAGTAATCCGGCGCTCCCGCGGCA
>Ga0210390_10003365_pt1 | contig 13719 bp, 9 predicted proteins | sample IncBWH11OmetaG_FD_161050 | JGI IMG/M metagenome (GOLD analysis project Ga0210390, IMG submission 161050) | Forest soil microbial communities from Barre Woods Harvard Forest LTER site, Petersham, Massachusetts, United States - Inc-BW-H-11-O ...
CTCGCACTGTTGATCGAGCTGTTTCGTCTGCACGGTGGCACAATCGCGGTGCAGAGCAGACTGGGTAGCGGGACCACGGTGTGCGTCGCGTTGCCGCTGGGTTACGCGCACCTGCCGGCCGATCATGTGTCGCACGATCGTGGACGCACGCTGCCGGAAGGTGCTGCCGCCGCGTCCTTTGTGGCGGAGGCAATGCGCTGGCTGCCGCAAACGGGAGGCCCGCCGGATCGAGATGACAGAGTTCTGGACGCCGCGCCTGGACTGTTCGACGTAGCTGAAGGCACGGACCGGGCGGTGCTTCCCAGTGTTCTGTTGGCCGACGACAACGCCGATATGCGGGACTACGTCATGCGTCTGCTGGGAACCCGATACGATGTCCGTGTCGCGGCCGATGGCGAGGCTGCATTGCGCGCGGTTGGTGAACAGCGTCCCGATCTGTTGCTGAGTGATGTGATGATGCCGCGGCTGGATGGATTCGGCCTGGTGGCGGCGCTGCGGGCCGATCCGCATCTGAGGGATATCCCCATCATCCTGCTGTCCGCTCGCGCCGGCGAGGACGCGCAAGTCGAGGGTCTCGATGCAGGTGCGGACGACTATCTGGTGAAGCCGTTTGCCGCGCGCGAATTGCTGGCGCGCGTTCGTTCGAACCTGGAGCTCGCACGCATCCGGCGCGAGGCAGCCGAGCAGGTCCGCGAAGAGGCACGCCGCCTCGAGCTGCTGAACCGCACCGGAAATGTGCTCGCCGCCGAACTCGACCTCGACCGGCTGGTACAGATTGTGACGGATGCTGCGGTGGAGCTCACCAACGCCGAGTTTGGCGCATTCTTCTACAGGGTCGTGAATGATGCAGGTGAATCCCAGACGCTTTACGCACTGTCCGGAGATTCGCGTGAGGCCTTTGACGGTTTCCCGATGCTGCAAGACGCCAAGGTCTGTGATCCGATCTTTCGACGCGATGGCGTCGTCCGCTCGGACGACATCACGCGCGATCCGCGTTATGGCCAAAAACCGCCTTATGGGGGCGGACCGAAAGTTTATCCGCCGGTGCGCAGCTACCTCGCAGCACCAGTGGTGTCGCGCACCGGCGAAGTACTCGGCGGACTGTTCTTCGGCCATTCTGACACGGGCGTGTTCACCGTGCGCGATGAGCTGGTTGCCGGCGGAATCGCGGCGCAGGCTGCGATCGCGATCGACAATGCACGGCTGTACCGCGCAAGCAGGCACGCGGAAGAAAACCTGCGCCAGCTCAACGACAGCCTCGAGCAGCGTGTATCGGCGGAGATCGCCGAACGCATGCGCGCCGAGGAAGAGCTGCGCCAGGCACAGAAGATGGAGGTCGTGGGGCAGCTCACCGGCGGGGTGGCGCACGATTTCAACAATCTGCTCACGGCCATCATTGGTGGCGCTGAGACCCTGCGACGGCTTCTGCCGCAGACGTCCGGTGCAGCGCCAGACCGCATCCAGCGCGCCATTCGCATGATCGACGCAAGCGCGCAGCGTGCAGCCACTCTCACGCACCAATTGCTGGCGTTCGCCCGGCGCCAGGCGCTCGACCCCCGCCCGCTTGACGCCAACAGGCTCGTTGCCGGCATGTCTGAGTTGCTGCGGCGCACGCTGGGTGAGGCGATCTCGATCGAGTCGGTGCTGGCCGGGGGATTGTGGCGCACCATGGCCGATCCGAATCACCTGGAAAGCGCGCTGCTCAACCTGGCGGTAAACGCCCGCGATGCCATGCCCAATGGCGGTCGGTTGACGATCGAAACGGCGAATGCCTACCTGGACGAGACCTACGCGCAGCAGCACCGGGACGTTCTGCCTGGCCAGTATGTGCTGATCGCGGTGTCGGACACCGGAACCGGCATGAAGAAGGAAACCATAGAGCGGGCGTTCGAGCCGTTCTTCACTACCAAGGAGATCGGCCACGGTACTGGTCTGGGGCTGAGCCAGGTGTACGGCTTCATCAAGCAGTCGAACGGCCACATCAAGATCTACAGCGAACTCGGGCAGGGAACGGCGGTGAAATTGTATCTGCCGCGCCTCCTCGGGGAAGGACCAATCCAGGCGGAACTATCGGACGCTCAGGAAGCTCCGAACGGTGGCACGGGGGAGCTTATCCTGGTGGTGGAGGACGACCCTGCCGTGCGTTCCCACAGCACAGAGTCGCTGCGCGAGCTGGGCTACCGTGTGATATCGGCATCCGATGGCTGGGCGGGATTGGAGCTTCTGGCGCGCTATCCTGCCATCCGCATCCTGTTCACCGATGTCGGGCTACCTGGTGGCATGACCGGGCGACAGCTGGCGGATCAGGCGCGACAGCAGCGTCCGGATCTGCTGGTCCTGTTCACCACGGGATACGCGCGCAACGCCATCGTGCACGGCGGCGTGCTGGATCCCGGCACGCATCTTCTGCCGAAGCCGTTCACCTATACCGCTCTGGCGGCAAAGATGCGCGCGCTGCTGGATGGCTGAACGTACCCCGCAGGAATTGCCGGCGCGGCAGAAATTGCCGGGTTCGTGATCGCCTGGCACGCCAGCTACGCACGTACTCGGACTGTTCCGCATGGCACGCGAGATGCACGAGATGTTGCCTGATCATTGGAGCAGGCAATCATGTCAATTGGCAGCATCGGCGCTTACTCGAACTGGTGGCAGTCGCAGAATCAGGCCACGGCAGGTTCGAGTGCGGCCACCGCCACGAGTTCGAGCAGTAGCATCCCCAACACAGGTTCGCTTGCCGCGACGAGCAACATGTCGACTTTCATGCAGTCATTTTCAGCTGATCTGCAATCGATGCTCACGCAGCTTGGCAACGAGACGGGGAGCTCGGCAACGTCATCGGCGACGACGTCAGCGACCAGTGCCAGTTCAGGGTCGGGCAATGTCGATCAGACCGGGACAGTGCAGGCGCAGGGCGCCGAGCATCACCATCATCACCATCACGCCGGTGGAGCGGGCGAGGGTGGCTCGCCGCAGAATGCGGCAAACCAACTGGTGGGTGAGATCGGGCAATCACTGCAAGGCGGCACACTGAGTGCCAGTCAAATTGGTCAGTCGGCGAACGCATTCGCGGCGGACGTGATGCAGGCGTTGCAGTCGTACGCCACAACACCAGCCAGCGCTTCCGGCTCGTCCATCCTGGCCTGAACCGTCGGGTGGGGTTGGCAGAAGCCAACCCCACCCCGCGAGATCCACCTTGCGATCGAGGTGTCGTCCCGCGATGTCGACTGCAGGAAAGCTGCTACCTACAGCGAACCCGACTGCTGACCGGAGTCGAGCCGTATCGCCGGTTCACCATGCTCGATCATGCCGATGATCGCCGCCTGGATGCCGGCGGCGCGCAATTCGCTTACGCACGCCTCGGCGCGATCAGGCGCAATCCCGGCCAACAGGCCGCCCGACGTCTGCGGGTCCAGCAGCAGCGCGGTCCGCGGATTGGCACTGATGCCGGGCAGCAGACGCCGGTTCTGCGGCGCAAGTGTGCTCTCGACGCCCGCACCGGCAAGCTGCAATGCCCCCGGGAGCGCCGGTAGCCGATCAGGCCACAGGACAGCCGCAACATCGGAGGCGCGCAGCATCTCGAGCAGGTGTCCGGCCAACCCAAAGCCGGTGATGTCCGTGCAGGCGATCACACCGAACGCACGCAGAATCCGCGAAGCAGCGGCGTTGCTCGTGCGCATGGACGCGATTGCCGCTTGGAGCCACGCCGCGCATGCGAGCCCGCGCATGTGCGCTGCGAGCACGATGCCTGTGCCGAGCGGCTTGGTCAGTATCAGTATGTCGCTCGCTTGCAGTCCCGATTTGCGCAGCAGGTTCGCCGGATCGGCCAGGCCGGTGACCGCAAACCCGAGTGCCGGCTCGGCCGCCTCGGCGCTGTGGCCGCCCACCAGCACGCAGCCGTCGGCCGCGAGCACGCCGGTGGCGCCGTGCAGCATGTCGGACAGCTCGGTCCGCATCTTGTCGCCCGATGTGTAGGGCACGGACGCGACCGCCAGCGCAGTCCACGGCTGAGCGCCCATTGCATGCAGGTCGGACAGGGCGTGCGCCGCGGCGATTTCGCCGAATACAAACGGATCGTCGATGAAGGCGCGGAAATGATCGACGCTCTGCACCACGGCCATTCCCGCAGGCGGCAGCATCACCGCGGCATCATCCGGCGCGTCGAGGCCGATCACCACACCGGCTCCGGGCAGACGAGGCAGTCCGGCCAACGCGCCGGCCAAAACCTCGGCGCCGACCTTGGCACCGCAGCCGCCGCAGCGCATCGGGTCATCTCCCTGCATTGGCGCCATCGGTTCCTGGTACATGCGCATCCAGCGCCGGTCGATCCAGTCCTTCCAGCGCCACACTGCCCAACCGGACACCGCTATCCCGTTGCGCCACGCCACTGCACGTCCATCGCCGAGACCAACGATGGCCAGTGCGCTCGACTGAGGCCGCCAGGATCGCAAGCTCTGGCCGCGGGCGGCGCGGCGCAGGTTCGCGGCCAGCGGCGCACCGGCGCGCACTGCCCAGACGCCGGCTTTCGGTCGTGCGCCGTGCTCGATCGTTGCACAGTCGCCGGCGGCGAAGACGAAGCCGTGGCTGATGCTCCGCAGCGACGCATTCACGAGAATGCAGCCGACCTCGTCGCATGCGAGCCCTGATGCTGCGAGAAAGGCCGGTCCTACCACGCCGGTCGCCCAGAGAGCGGTCGCGACTTCCAGAAAGCTGCCATCGGATAGCGCCAGCCTGCCATTCGCCAACGCGCCAGCCTGAACCCCGCAGACGAGTTCCACCCCGGCATCGACCAGTGCGGTCCGGGCGATTGATCGGGCAAAAGATGGAGCGCCTGCCAAAGGCTCGGCCGCGTCGGCCACCAGTACGATCCGGGCCCGCTCGCGGTACCGCCGCGCCAAGGCGAGTGCCAATTCGGTGCCGCCTGCGCCGCCACCAACCACTGCGAGGCGCGCGCCCGGGCGCAGTTCTGCCTCGAGAGCGGCAAGCCTCGCCAGGAACTGCCCAATCGGCTTGACCGGCACGCCGCTGCCGGTGGGCATGGCCGGCTCACCCCCGACATCGATCGACAGCAGGTCGAACGGCACGTCGGGACGTCCGGTGACCGTGATCCGCCGCTCGGCCAGGCGGATGGCAGTCGCCTCTGCCAGGATCAGCCGCGCGCCGGCTGCGGCGGCGATTGGCGCGAGGTCTATGTGCGCCTGATCGAAGCTGTACTCGCCGCGGATCAGCCCTGGCAGCATGCCCGTATACGGCGTCTCGGGCTCACGGCCGATCAGCGTCAGGCGGACACCGGGCTCCGGCCGCATGGCAAATCGGCGCAGCACCTCGACGTGCGCGTGGCCAGCGCCCAGCAGGACGAGGTCGGTCGCGACGGGCACGCGGGATTGCATTTCACCCAGCCTAGCTGGCTTGCGACGAGTCGGCGGAGCGGCGAGGATCGCGGGCATGACCTGGTCCATTCTGGTGCGTGATCCCGCGACCGGCGCGCTGGGCGCAGCGGTGGCGACACGGTTCTTTGCGGTCGGCGCGCTGGCGATCCATGTCGAGGGCGGTGTCGCTGCGCTGGCCACGCAGGCGCTGATCAATCCGATGTATGCGCCGGCCGGCATGGTGCGGCTACGCGGCGGCGAGGCACCCGACGCGGTGGCGGCGGCGCTGCTGGCCGAGGACGCGGGTCGCGACCACAGGCAACTGCACATGATCGACGCACAAGGCCGTATCGTGCAGCATACCGGCAAGGACTGCGTATCGTGGTGTGGCTCGGTGCGCGGCGCGGACATATCGGTCGCGGGCAACATGCTGGCCGGCCCGGCCGTGGTGGAACGCACGCTGGATGTGTTTCAGCGCACTGCCGGCACGCTGGCCGAACGGCTGATCGCCGCGCTGGAGGCCGGCGAGGCGGCCGGCGGCGACAAGCGCGGCAAGCAGTCGGCGGCGCTGAAGATCTGCACGCGCGATGCCTATCCGGATCTCGACATCCGTACCGACGATCATCCCGATCCACTGGCTGAGCTCCGACGCCTGTACGCGGTGAGCCTGGAACGGTTCGCGGTGTTTCGCCGCTTCCTTGCCGGCGCGGACAGTCCGTGCGGCGTGTTCGATCGGACGGTGATCGATGCCGCCATTGCGCGAGAGGGAAGACCGCCTACCTGATCGCCATAACAACGATGTCTGGGAGCTTCATGATGCGTCGTTTTCTGCTGGCCACGGCCGTTGTGGCCGCCACCGCTTTGCCTGCGTTCGCGCAGACGCTGCGGGTTTCGCTGCGGCAGGATCTCGACGTGCTCGATCCCACGCTGGCCACGACCTACGTCGGGCGCATCGTGTTCGCCGGACTGTGCGACAAGCTGTTCGACATCGACGAGAAGCTGAACGTCGTGCCGCAGCTCGCCACCGGATACGAGTGGGCCGATGACAGGACGTTGCTGATTCATTTGCGGCCCGGGGTGAAGTTCCACGACGGCGAGGTGATGGACGCGGCAGCGGTCAAATACTCGCTTGAGCGCCATCTCACGCTGCAGGGCAGCTTCCGCAAGAGCGAGATCAGCGCGATCGATCATGTCGAGGTGGTGGATCCTGCAACCGTGCGGATCGTGCTCAAGACCCCGTCCGGCGCTTTCTTGTCGCAGCTTACCGATCGCGCGGGCATGGTTTTACCGCCCAAGGCGACCGAGACGGCGGGGAAGGATTTCGCGCTGCATCCAGTGTGCAGTGGGCCTTTCATGTTCGTCGACCGCGTGCCGCAGGATCACGTCATGCTGGCGCGCTTCGCCGATTATTGGGACGCCAAGGACATCCACTTCGACAGGATCATTTATCAGGTGTTTGTGGATTCATCGGTGCGGCTGGCCAATCTCAAGGCCGGCACCAGCGACATCACCGAATTCATCGCGCCCACCGACGCCGCCGCGGTGAAGGCCGATCCCAGGCTCAAGCTGGTCGTGTCAGATGCGCTTGGCTATGCCAGCATTACCAACAACCTCGACAACGGTCCACGTTCGAATACGCCTTACGGCAAGGACCCACTGGTGCGCCAGGCATTCGAGGCAGCGATCGATCGCGCGGCCCTGGTTGATGTCGTGTATAGCGGAATGTATGCACCGAGTGTGCAGCCTGTATCGGCCAGCTCGCCGTTCTACGATCCGGCACTCGTGCCACCGCCGCGGGATCTGGCGAAAGCCAAGGCCCTGCTGAAGCAGGCAGGTGTCGCGCTGCCGGTGAAGGTCGAGCTGCTGACGCCGAACCAGCCGGACGTGTTGCAGGCAGCTGAGGTGGTGCAATCGATGACGGCCGAGGCAGGGTTCGAGGTGCACATCCAGGCGATCGAGTTCGCCTCGTCGCTCCAGGCTTCGGTGCGTGGCGACTACGAGTCCTACATGATCGGCTGGTCGGGGCGGGTTGATGCCGATGGCAACACCTACGCGTTCCTGCACTCTGGGCAGGGCAACAATGCCAGCCACTACAGCAATCCGACTGTGGATACGCTGCTGGACGAGGCGCGCGGCACGACCGACGTGGCAAAGCGGCGGACGGACTATTTCAAGATCTGGGCAGAGCTGCGGCGCGATCTGCCGCTGACCTATTTGTACAATCCGCGCAACATCGTGGCGATGTCGGCGAAGCTGCAAGGCTATCGGCCGGTGCCGGATGGCATGATCCGTGTGCAGGGGCTTGAGATGGCGAAGTAGTGCGGGGATTTGGCACGCGCATTGCGTGGCCTTTATGGTTCGATCGACCGAGCGGTGAGCAACGCCGCTGCTTCCAGGGAGGCAAGCCGTCCGAACGGCTGAGGAGTACATGACCTGGGAGCTTCAACATGCGCCGAATTCTGCTGGCCATTGCCTGTCTGGTGGCAACGGCGATGCCTGCTATCGCGCAGACTCTGCGCATCTCGCTGCGGCAGGACCTGGACGTACTGGACCCGACGCTGACCACCAGCTATGTCGCGCGCATCGTGCTCGCAGGGCTGTGCGACAAGCTGTTCGACATCGACGGGAAGCCGAACATCGTGCCGCAGCTCGCGACCGCGTACGAGTGGGCCGACGACCGCACCCTGGTGATCCATCTGCGCTCGGGCGTGAAGTTCCAGGACGGGGAGACGATGGACGCGAATGCGGTGAAATATTCGTTGGAGCGTCACCTCACGCTGGCGGGAAGTTTCCGCAAGAGCGAGATCAGCTCGATCGATCGCGTGGAGGTGGTTGATCCGTCAACCGTGCGCATCGGTTTGAAGGGCCCGTCGGGTGCATTCCTGGCACAGCTCACCGATCGTTCGGGCATGATCTATCCGCCGAAGGCAACCGAGGCGGCGGGCAAGAGTTTCGCCCTGCATCCGGTATGTTCCGGTCCATTCAGCTTCATCGATCGGGTGGCACAGGATCACGTGACACTGCAGCGGTTTCCTGATTATTGGGATGCGAAGGACATCCACTTCGACCGGATTGTGTATCAGGTCCTGCCGGACAATTCGGTGCGGCTTGCCAATTTGCGGGCTGGCACGACCGACATCACGGAGTACCTGGCGCCGACCGACGTCTCGACGGTGAAGGCTGATCCACGGTTGAAACTCGCGGTGTCCGACGGGCTTGGTTATATCGGTCTGATCAACAACCTCAATCTCGGCCCGCGCTCGGACACACCGTACGGTAAAAATGCGCTGGTGCGGCAGGCGCTGGATGCGGCGATCGATCGGATGGCGCTGGTGAATGTGGTGTATAACGGCATGTTCGCGCCGAATGTTCAGCCGGTTGCACCGAACTCGCAATTCTACGACGAGGCGCTCAGCCCCTCGCCGCGCGATGTGGCGAAGGCGAGGGCGTTGCTGCGGCAGGCGGGTGTGACGCCGCCGGTCACACTCGAGCTGCTGACGCCGAACCAGCCCGATACCCTGCAGGCGGCCGAGGTGATTCAGTCCATGGCGGCGGAAGCGGGATTCGACATACGTATCGTGGCGATGGAGATCACGGCGGCGGGCCAGGTCGAGCAGAGGGGTGATTACCAGGCTTACCTGAACGGCTGGTCCGGTCGCGTCGATGCGGACGGCAATACGTTTCAATTCCTGCACACGGGCCAGGGCAACAATTTCATGGGCTACAGCAATCCGACGGTTGACAGGTTGCTCGAGCAGGGACGCGACATGACGGACATCGGCAAACGGCGGGTGGTGTATCAGCAGGTTTGGGCGGCGTTGCGGCATGATCTCCCGGTCACTTATCTGTACAGTCCGCGCAACATCGTGGCGATGACGGTGAAACTGCAAAACTTCCGGCCGGTGCCGGATGGTCTGATCCGTGTGCAGGGTCTGGAGATGACGAAATAATGCGCGGACATCTCGGCACGCGCATCGCGCAGATCATTCCAACGCTGTTGCTGGTCAGCATCCTGGTGTTCTGCCTCCAGCAGCTCATGCCTGGCGATCCGGCACTGGTGATGGCGGGCGAGGAACGGGGCGATCCGCAGGTGCTGGCGCAGATCCGCGCCGAGTTGTGGCTCGATCGGCCCCTGCCGGTGCAGTACCTGCACTGGATGGGCAACGTGCTGCAGGGCAATCTCGGGTATTCGTGGCGCATCCGCCAGCCGGTGTCGCAGCTTGTCGCCGAGAAGTTGCCGGTGACGCTGCAGCTTGGCGTAATGGCGTTTGCGATCGCCGTGCTGATCGGCGTGCCGACCGGGATTGTCGCCGCGGTCTATCGCAACCGGTTCCTGGACTATGTGGCCAACGCGATCGGTCTGGCGGGGCTTTCCACGCCGACGTTCTGGCTCGGCATCATGCTGATCTTGGTGGTGTCGGTGGATCTCGGCTGGCTGCCGCCGTCTGGGTATGTGCCGCTGACCGAGGATTGGCGGCAGTCGCTCGCCACCACGATCATGCCGGCGTTTGTGCTGGGCAACGCAATCGCGGCGATCCTGATGCGGCATACCCGGAGTGCGATGCTGACGTCGCTCGATCAGGATTATGTGCGGACTGCGCGGGCGAAGGGGTTGCGTGAGTTCGTGGTGGTGATCCGGCACGCACTGCGCAATGCGCTGATCCCCGTGGTGACGCTGGGGGCGCTGGAGCTGGGCACGCTGTTTTCCGGCGCGGTGCTGACGGAGCAGGTGTTCAGTATTCCGGGGTTCGGCAAGATGATCGTCGATGCGGTGTTCAATCGGGATTATCCGGTGGTGCAGGGCGTCGTTCTCGTCACAGCGTTTTTGTATGTGATGCTGAACTTGTTGGCGGATGTACTCTACGTGGTGATCAATCCTCGGTTGAGGGGAGGTTGAGGATGCACCCCCGCCCCCTCCCCCCGACCCCCTCCCGCAAGGGGAGGGGGAGTCTGTTCAGAACTCCCCCTCCCCTTGCGGGAGGGGGTCGGGGGGAGGGGGCCGGGCCATGAGTACCACCGTCGCCGCCCACACAATCGCTCGCGCCGCTGCGGCAATGCCGCGCAGTCCGGGGCGGCTTGCGTTACAGCGCTTCCTGCAGCGCCGCGTCGCCGTCGCCGGTCTCGTGGTCATCGTGTTGTTCATCGCCGTGGCGACCTTCGCGCCGTTGATCGCACCGTTTGATCCGGTCGCCACATCGTGGTCGGCGATCCGCAAGGCACCGTCGCTGGCACACTGGATGGGCACTGACGAGAATGGGCGCGACGTACTCTCTCGTGTCGTGTTCGGCGCACGCGCGAGCCTGCTCGCCGGCGTTGTAGCGGTGTTGATCGCCGCTGGCATCGGGGTGCCCGCCGGCTTGCTGGCGGGATTTGCGGAGGGCTGGACCGACGTTGTGCTCAGCCGGATCGTCGATGCCATGCTGGCCTGTCCGTTTCTGATCCTGGCGATCGCGCTCGCGGCTTTCCTCGGTCCTGACCTGACCAACGCCATGATCGCCATCGGCGTCTCCACCGCGCCGCGCTTCATGCGTGTGACGCGCGCGGCAACGCTGGACGCATCGAGCAACGACTACGTTGAGGCGGCGCGAGCGATCGGCAACCCCGGCTGGCGTGTGGCAGTGCGTCATGTCCTGCCGAACATCGTGCCGCCGATCATGGTGCAAGGGACTTTGGCGATCGCTGCGGCAATCATCGCCGAGGCGAGCCTGTCGTTTCTGGGTCTCGGACAGCAGCCGCCGGCGCCGTCCTGGGGCTCGATGCTGAACTCGGCGCAGCGCTTCCTGTCGCAGGCGCCGTGGCTCGCGGTGTTTCCGGGCCTGGCGATCTTCCTCGCGGTCCTGTCGTTCAACCTGGTCGGCGATGGCTTGCGGGACGCGCTCGACCCGAGGGGCCGGTAGCGGTCATTCAGGGTGATGTTGAACGCTGTCGAGGTACTGCACCCAGGTCTCCGGCAATCCGTGCACGCGGGCTCCGTCGCGCAACAACGAGATATAGCGGAACGACGGCGTGCCATCTTCATCCAGCCCGCGCGCCATGTAGGTCACGGCCGATACGATGTTCCCGTCCGTGTCCTCCGCGGATACCAGGACATGCCGGTAGTTCCGGCCTGGGACGCCTTCAGTGTAGTCCAGCCGCAGCAGTTCGCGCCGCGTGATCCGATACAGCACGCCCCACAACTCGCCGTCCGGATCGGGACAGATGTTCGCCGGTGCCGCCTTGCCCCTGGGACGGCCCGCCAGGTTGAAGCGAAGCCGGTAACCGCGGACACGAGCGACGCGCCATTCAACCGGCTGCATCCCGCGTCGCTCGCGAAAGGCGCTGTGGTGCATGTTGGAGCCGTAGGCGAGGTACCACACCTGATCGGCTGGTCGTCCGGTCAGCACGTGACCATGCCAACGGTAATGGCACCAGGACAGGAGCCACGACTTCGCCAGCAACCCGCGCCATCGAAGCCTGATGACCCTCCGGTGGGCGGAGAGGCGGCTCGCGATTTGCCGCAGCATCGTTACGTTCACTCCGGCTGCGTCGCCTTGTGCGCGAGCAGCGCCATCAGCCGGCGGTCGCGCCACTCCTGCCGCACGCCCTGCATGTTGGCCGGCAGCTCCGCGCGCCGTGCCGAATGCAGCCGGTCGATCAACGGCGCATCCCATGCCCTTGGCGTCATCTGCTGCTGCAATTCGGCATATAACGGGCCGTAGCGTTCGCAATAGTCCGCGAGCCCGCCAGGAGCATTCAGGTCGATCGTCTCCAACGGTCCCATGAAGCTCCAGCGCAATCCAAGTCCATGCTTCACCAACGCATCGGCATCCGCGGGAGAGATCACATCATCCGCGATCAGTCTGAACGCCTCGGCGAGCAGGGCGCCCTGCAGCCGGTTCAGCGCGAACCCATCCATCTCCTTGTTCACCGTGGCCGGCACCTGGCCCGCACTGGTCATCAGGGCACGCGCTCGCGACACGACCGCAGGATCGGTCCAAGGCGCGGGGCACAGTTCGACCAGAGGGATCAGATATGGCGGGTTGACCGGGTGCGCGACCAGACAGCGCGCGCGCCCGGCCAGCCCCTCGGTGAACGCGCTGGCGGGGATGCCGCTGGTCGAGCTGGCGAGCACCGTGTCTGCCGACGCCAGCCGGTCAAGTTCGCCGAACAGCGCCTGTTTTGCGTCGACGCGCTCTGGCCCGTTCTCTTGCACGTGATCCGCCGCAGCCACCGCTTCTGCCAAAGTCCCAGCAAAACGCACCCGACTGGCCACAATAGGCGCCGGCTCCTTGAGCAGTCCAACCTCTTGCAGTTCGGGCAGTCGCTCGCTGATGAAGACGAGGGCGGCTTCGATCTGCTGGGGGTAGGGATCCCACAATGCCACGTCGAAACCGGCACGCGCGAAGACGATCGACCAGGCGCGGCCAATCAGTCCCGCCCCGACCACGGCCACCTTGGTCATGCGACTCTCCTTTTGGACCCCTTGAGGTCAGCGCCGCGGCCACGCAGAGTCAACGCGTGACATTCGATCCTGATTGGCTGCGTTCGCTCGCTGGACGATCCGAGCTGCTGAGGCCGGAGGAGATGGCGCGTGCCGATGCGGCGTCGCCGGCGCTTGGCGTGCCTGGACCCACTCTGATGGCGAATGCCGGGCGCGCGGTGGCGCGTGCCATCCAGCAGAGGTTCCGTCCGTGCCGCACGCTTGTGCTCGCAGGACCTGGCAACAATGGCGGCGACGGTTATGTGGCGGCGCGGCTGTTGGCGCAGCAAGGTTGGCCGGTTGCGCTGGCTCCGTTGGCCCAGCCGCGCGCCGGATCGGACGCCGCCGATGCCGCGTCGCACTGGCGTGGTCCAACCGCACCGTTCACGGCGACGGAGGTGGCGCGCGCGGAGCTGGTGATCGACGCCGTGTTCGGCGCCGGCCTGGTGCGGGACGTTGACGGCGTCGTCGCTGATGCGTTGCGCGCGGCGCGGCGTGTGGTTGCTGTGGATGTGCCGAGCGGGCTGGATGGCGCGACCGGCGCCGTGCGTGGCTTTGCGCCGCAGGCAGCGCTGACCGTGACGTTCTTCCGGCTGAAACCCGGGCACCTTTTGCTGCCTGGTCGGGAACTGTGCGGGCAGACTCTGCTCGCCGATATCGGGCTGCCCGGTGCTGTGCTGAAGCAGGTGGTGCCGTCGTGTTTCGCCAACCTGCCGGAGCTGTGGCGGCTGCCGGTTACCGGGTCGCAGTCCCACAAATATTCGCGCGGCCATGTCACTGTGGTGGGAGGTGCGACGATGACCGGAGCGGCGCGTCTGTCCGCCGATGCGGCAAGGCGCGGCGGCGCAGGCCTGGTCACCATCGCGGCGATGGGAAGCGCCAATGTCTACCGGG
>Ga0210390_10003367_pt1 | contig 13718 bp, 10 predicted proteins | sample IncBWH11OmetaG_FD_161050 | JGI IMG/M metagenome (GOLD analysis project Ga0210390, IMG submission 161050) | Forest soil microbial communities from Barre Woods Harvard Forest LTER site, Petersham, Massachusetts, United States - Inc-BW-H-11-O ...
CGCCGGCGACTCCTGCAGCGGCTTGCCCAGTTCCGTGAGCAGATACTGCTCCCACGTTTCGGTCAGGTGCCGCTGGATGCCCATCAGCAGGTCGTCGCGGGTGCGGAAGTGGTACATAAGCCCGGGCTTGGTCAGGCCCGCCTCCTGGGCCGCCGCCTCCAAGGTCAGGGCGGTGATGCCGCGCCGCTCGGCCACCCGCACCGCGGCCTGCAGAATCTGGGTCCTCGAACTTGGTCGCATTCCATAACTTTACCATCCGGAAGGTAAAGTTACTAGCCTGGGACTCCGCCTGGCTGCTGCCGAAGCTCGTCCGCCCCGGGCCGTCGAGCGCAGGAGAGGTGTGAGCGCGACCACCAAGCGCCGGCGGCGGAAATCTACGAGAGGCAGGTGTGATGAATGGCGACCACACCCGCTAGGTCCGCCGACCTGAGCACGCCGAGTCACGGACGCGAGGGGAGACGCCGCGCCAGACATGCCGTGAAGGGATGACGCCGACCGCCGATCAGGTGTCCGCGGCCGGCTTTGCCTCGCCGCCAGATGACCACCGCGCCGCAGCGGCCTTCTTGGCTATCTCGCTCCGCTGCTCGGGCGTCAGCTTCTCAGCCCGTGCGCGTCCGCCCTTGAGGCCACCCTGACGGCCTGGCTCGACGGCGGCCGGGTTCTTCCCTCGTACGAGTCGGGCTCTGGTTCCTCGCCGGTGGCGTCCGCGACGATGGAAGCGGCCAGCCGGTTCAGGTCGGCCGGCCGCTTCTTCCGGCCCGGCCGGCCGGGCTTGCTTGAGCGGTCAGGCATCCTTACACGGTCGCGATCCGCCGCGTACGTCAACGCGACATGCCGGTCATTCCGGCGACTGCCGCGCGTTCAGGCCGGTCACGGGCCTGCCAGCCCGCCACAATTCGGCGACGTGGTAGGCATACCGGTCGTACAGGCCGCCGTCCTGCATCCGCTGGAGGTGCAGCATCGGCGAGTCGTGCCCGACAAGGTGGGCAAGGTGGGTGGTGACCAGCATTTCCTCATCGAACATGAACACGCTCATCGCGATGTGCTCGTCGCTGTAGCGGGCTTCGATGCCGGGCACCGTGCCGAGCTTGGCCAGCTCGTCCAGCGTGATCCTGATCCGGGTAGAGACCGTGAGGGGCACGTCCTCCAGCGCTTCACGGTTACGGGTGGTCTCGCTGTCCGGGTCTCCGAGCAGGAACCGGACCCGGCATCCGCTTTCTGTCTTGCGGCGCAGCACGCCGCGCAGGTTCGGCAGTTCCAGCCAGAGGAAGTAGTTCGTGTACCCGGCAAGGGTGATGTCCTTAACCGCGGCTGAGATCAGGGAACGCCACACGGACTTGGGGCAGTCCGACCGGCGCGGGTAGACCGCCGCGATCTCCCGGTCGGGGCCGGTCTTGATGTTCCGGCGGATGCCATCGGGCCACAGCATGTCTGGATCGGCTCCTAGCGCCTGGGCTGCCGCGTAACGGTGGCGGGGGTGGGGCACCCGGCCGTCCTGCGCGAGCCAGCGGCCTACTGTCTTCTCGTCCACGCCGCATGTCTCGGCCAGGTCCCGTTCGGTCACCATGGCCGCTGTCATCGCCGCGCGCAGCGCCTCATTGGGCATCGGGTTCTCCCCACCAGCGTACGGGACGCCTGGGACGCCGCATCGTTGCGGCGTGCAAACGTCCTAGACGTTCCGCAAGCGTAGTCGAAGCGTGCCAGCGGGTGAGGGTTAACTGCCGGACATGGAGGTGACAGACGCCCCGCGCCGGTTCCACGGCACCTACAGCGCCGAGCCCGCGCAGGTCGGCTGCGCCCGCCGCGCGCTTACGCGGGCCCTTGCCGGCCATCCGTCCGCCGCCGACGCCGCATTAATCGCCTCGGAGCTGGCCACCAACGCGGTACTGCACTCTGCATCGGGCCGGGGCGGCAAATTCACTCTCCGCGCCGAGATCCACGTCTCTTACGTCCGGGTCGAGGTCGAGGACGCCGGCGGCCCGTGGCATCAGCCCCGCCACGGCGATAACCGCCCGCACGGATTCGACGTGATCGAGGCGTTCGCCGGACGCGATAACTGGGGCATCAACGACGGCGTCGCAGGCCGTGTCGTGTGGGCGAGGATAATCACGGGCGAAGCACCGGCCGGTTCAAACTGACCCACGACCAACCATCCAGTTCCAAGCTGAGCACGGAATCGGCAGGGCTCACGAGACTGTGGCGGTTGTCATCGCGTCGCGTGATCAATCCTCGTCTGGAGAAGCGCGCACACTGCCGCCGTTCTGATCGGTAGCTTGGCCGCCCAGGAGGCTGGGCCGGGCCGCGCTTGATGTTCTGTGTCCGGTCGTTCGCGCCGCCCAGCGGTCTGCCAACGCCACAGCTACCTACCCCCGCCCAGTTCCCTGGGATGATCCGAGACTGTGAAATACTGGGCAAGCCCCCCGATCATGGGGCGCAATCTAACCGAAGCCGATAGGTTTGGCTCAGCCGCCGTTTCCTGCCGTCATTAACGAGTGTGAGTACCATGCGCATCTTCATTTCATCGTCGTACTCAGATTTGAAGGACTATCGACGAGCGGTTCAGGATGCCGTTCGAGGCCTAGATCTGGTCGCTGACGATATGACTGATTGGCCGGCAGACGAGCGCGCTGGCGTCACACATTCAGTGGATCGGCTGCTTCAGTCTAATGCCCTGGTTCTACTGGTTGCACATCGCTATGGCCATGTCCCGGCTGGAGAGCAATATAGCATCACCGAGCGAGAATATCGCACTGCGCGCTCGGCCAATATACCCGTGCTGGCATTCTTTCTCGATGAGAAAGTTCCCTGGCCACCCGATCAAGTGGAGTGGCCCGCTCAAGATCGTCTTCAAGCGTTCAAGCAGGTCGTGGAATCCGAGGTTACCCGGAAACTCTTCCGGACTCCAGATGAACTCGGGGCTCAGGTTACCCAAGCGCTAGCCCTCCTGCTACAACGAAGAAATGAGAGTCCCGCTCCACGGGGGCAGCCTCTTATACATGCCGTGTCCGCGTCGGCCGCGCTACGTACCGACCCTGACGTGATTATCGAGATTGGCACTTCGGAGGACGGACTCCCGCTGCTTCTTGATATCCGGCGAAGCAGAGATATTTCCAGACCATTCCAGCAGCTCTCTCAGGCCCTTACTCAAGACTCCGAGCCTTCGTCTAACGCGCAGTTCGGTAAGTTGCGCCAATCATTTGAGGAGCTTGCAAGAAAGATCTGGGCCGTTGACCGACTCGCTGACGTCAGTCTTCACTCGGGGAAACAGCGACAACTCTATCTCACACAATTCTCACTTCCCGGTCCCTTTACGTCAGTCCTGGCCAGGATCCTCGGCCCTTCCGCCGGTGCTCCCATGACCTACCAAGCGTCGGTCGACGTTCCGAGGTTTTCCTCTACTCTAGCGTCGCTAGATTCGGAGCTGGCTATGCTCGCATCGGCGTCAGGCTTGGAAAGCGATCAGCCGACCCAGACCGTCACGTCTTACCAAGACTTTCCGAAGGGCCATCGGTTCCTGGGTGTATCTCCCGACGATGCGGCAGTCCACGCCGTGGATCTGGAAGAAGGAAACCTCAGAGAGTACCGACGCTTCTTTTTTGAAAGCGTGCTTGAGATGGTCCCTGAAGCAGCTTTCTCGCTGCGAGTAGGCAGCGATCTTTTTGAAGGCCAAATCCAGAATATCTCGAATGTCCTATCCGAGAAGCTCGGGAGTGCGGCCGCGGAGGCTGACCATCTTGGCCGGTTCGATGTCACCAGCGAAGTCGTGGTTCCACGGCAAGCAGTCTTGTCACTCCTGGTAATGCTTGCGCATGAACTGAGGTCGGTCCACGCACTCGGACGGCTGCACGGTGATATAAAGCCAGAAAATGTACTTGTACTCCGGGAAGCCCCCGTGTTGATCGACTCACTCGATGTCGAATCCGAACGTTCATCTCCCGGATTGAGCCCGCCTTGGGCGCCTCCTGAACAGTTGCTCGGTTTGCCCCTAACGACTGCGGCCGACGTATATCCGCTAGGACTCATGGTCGCGCGAGTCCTAGGCGGCCAGCTCTCTGGTGAAGTCCGCAGGTATCGGACGGCTATAGCAGGAACGAAGCAGTGGGACATCCTGCACAATCCACTTCTACAGATTGATGCTGACAACCTCGGAATCTCGCGCGAGGGAGCGGCGGCCTGGGGCGCCTTTGTGGAACGGACGCTTCGCTCGGAGCCCCAAGAGCGACTCCAGTCCGGCCGTGAATTTGAAAGCCAACTGTCAGGACTGCTGAAGACCCATCCGGTCGGAGGTACCCTGAGGTTCAAACCAACTGGTCATCTTGTGGCTGCGCGGCGCACTGACGGTTCCGATTTTATTGCCCGAGTGATATACGATCACAGCATCGATCCTGTGCCATCGCCATCGCTGAATGAGTGGCTTTAAGCCGGTAGTAGGTGCGCGGTTTCCGGTTGATGGCTACCGGCAGAAATCCGGTGCGGGTGGTCGACAGGGCACGCCTTACTGGAAAGCGCTCCTGAACTGGGACGCCCGCGCCCCGCAGGCGTAGCGGCCAAGGCGGCGAGGCGGTTTCGGGTACGGGGACTTGCGGCGGGCGACGACCGGCTAGATGGTCGCTGCTGTCACGCCGTGCGCAGCTGCGGCGCATGGGTGAGGATCGTCGGCCTGTGCGGCGGGGATCAGCCGGACCTTTCCATATCGAGCCTGAGTTCTAGACGGCGACTGCGGCCAGGTCAGCGCCTATGAGTGAGTTTGGCGCGGCACAAGGGTGGCGTACGCAGAGATGCCTCCAGTACGGGGATGTTTACGGTAAAATTATTTTTTCTTCACCGCACCCGCGTCGGGGGGACGCCTGACATTGACCTCATCCGGTCCCGGACGACTCCGGGTGTTCGTTAGCCATAGCTCCCGCCTTCGCACCGAGGGTGAGCTTCAGCCCGGTGATACCATCAATCGCCACAGGTTCCGGAAGAAATACCTGGCAGACCTCATAAGTATGACCCAAGCCCGTCTCATGGACAATGGTGTCGAGGTATGGATCGATCGAAGTCAGATTCATCCTGGCGATGACTTTGACGGCAAGATAAGCTTTGCGCTCTACGAATGCGATGTCGGGGTTATCTTGCTCGATCTCGATGCGCTCGACTCACCGTGGGTCCGCAAGGAATCCACTATCTTGATGTGGCGGCACGCCATCGGCGGCGTGCGTGTCGTACCCGTCCTGCTCGGTGGCCTGACAACGCAGGATCTGCGTAGGAGTGAACTGGGAGCGACCATCCGGTTGGGAGACCTCTCGGTCTTGCGGCCGCCAAAGCCGAAGCTCAATCATGCGGCCGCCGCGGCCCTCGCCGACTTGATAGACGCCGAAGTCCGCCGCGAGGCACGCCCGCCAGACATCGACTCGCCATCCGCCCGCTGGATTCAGGACTTCATCCACTTCACGTCCGGGGTATCAGCGGACCGGCTATGGCGTGTGGCCGAGCGCCTCGGTATCGACCAGGACGACTGGGCCCGGGCAGCGGACCGCCATGCTGTGGTCGCGGGCGCACTGCTTGGCGCGGATATGTCTCGTGCACACCAGGCGCTCGTCCAGCTGGTAGATCTCCTAGAGGAGGATGGGGCCAAGGTTAGGACGGTCCATCGAGCGCTGCCTCTGTGGGTCGATCTCGACGCTGCCAAGATCGTGGCTGATTCCGCCAACCTGCCTGCGGACCACCGGATTCTGGCGATTGCGACTCCGGCTTACCGTCTAGGTGAGCACGTCATCCAACGGGCCACCTTCTCGGCGCAGGAGTATACGACGCTCCGGTTGCCTGACGTCGTCGGCGAGGGTACGCATAATGAGCTCGTGGAAAGGTATGATTCGACGCTCCGCCGCCTCCTGCATTTCTTCGACGATGACCCACCCGAGGAGGTAGCCCGCGAACTCGACTCGCTCGGTGGCCGGGTATTCGCCTTGATACGTTGCGAGAACTTGCGCACGAGTACCACCGCTCACATTTTTGACGCCCTTCGCAAGAGATTCCCTGGCGTGACATTTGTCTTGCTCGCCCGGCGCGATAACAGGGCATGGCAAACACTGCAGGCGCCACTGGTCTACCGGCAGAGCAGCAACTCCTGGGAACGCAACGCACGACGATACGTCAGCCGGACCGCGAGCCTTATCGGTGAGCACATAGCAGTGGAGAGCGATGACTGAGGATGACTGAAAAGGTCCAGCTGGATGAAATGCTCGCGGCCGTAGGGCAATTTCACGACGAGCCCGCTCTTGCCCCTGAGCGTCGTGGAGACCTTCGAGACGGCCGCGTGTACGTCGTGACGCACGAGATCAGTACCGCGATCAAGGTGGCGATCGTCACCGGCCGCCCGCTCCTCATCTCCGGGGCGCCCGGCTGCGGCAAATCCAGCCTCGCCAGCTACGTCGCCCGGAACCTGGGACTGGCGTACTACGAGTACACGGTGACGAGCATGGCGCAGCCGCAAGACCTCCTGTGGACCGTAGATACGGTGCGCCGTCTCAATGACGCCCAGCTAGGCATACTGAACAGCAACAACGTCGCTGGTTCCGTGTACGAATACATCGAGCCCGGCCCCTTGTGGTGGTGCCTCAATCCCGCGACTGCCCAGCGGCGCGGCGCCTCACCGGATGCAGGGCTTCAGCGTCCCGCAAGACCATCGAATCAGCTCCCCGGGCACAGCCCGGGGAGGCCAGGGGCGGTGCTTCTCATTGATGAGATTGATAAGGCTGATAGCTCGTTCTGCAACGGACTGCTCGTACCGCTCGGTAGCCGCCAGTTTTTCGTCTCCGCCATTGACACCATGGTGCTCGCGGACGAGGCCCAGGTCCCGGGCAGCCCGATAATCTTGATCACCACCAATAACGAGCGCGACCTCCCCGACGCCTTCGTGCGCCGGTGCGTTGCCTTGTCCATTCCAGCACCCAGCGATGACAAGCTGGTAGAGATTGCCCTGCGTCACTTCGGTGCCGAAATCGAGGCTCTCGAGGTCCGCCAGCAAATCGCCGCGCTGGCCAAGCGACTGGCGGACGGGAAACAGCAGGGCACGAGTACGCCCGCACCGAGCACGGCCGAGTTCCTCGACCTCGTGCGCACGCTGCTGAGCCTGAGAATTGGCATCGACAGCACGGAGTGGGCGATCGTGGAACAGTTGATTATCGAGAAGCGGGACGTCAGGAGCTCTCGGGTGCTGGAGTGGTGACGCAATGGAACTGTCCGACGCACTCAAGGTTCTCGCTTCTCGCCACCACTTCGAAGATCTGGATCTCGCCCTGCGTTACGTCGGCTGTACCCGTTCGGACGCGGCCTCGAGGCCCGGGCAGCCGGATCCGGAGGCAGCCAGTACCAGCACCGGTGATTCCCTGCCGCTAGAAGCCACCGATGACGAGCTAGTCCAGCAGCGAATCGATGGCTGGTCCCTGGCGAACGAGAGGGACCTGGACGCTGCGATCCGGGACGCGGATGCTGAAGAAACCCAGGCCCGTGACCCGCAACCAGGCCCAGCGACCAGGCCGCAGCACGGCCATAATCCCGCCACGAGACACCAGCCAACCCGTGAACCCGCAAGGTTCGTCGTGCCGATGCTTCTCATCGGCGAAGAGCCACCCCAAGGCCCGGCCCCCTTCTACGCATCGGTCAAGCTCAGCAAGCAGGGCTCTCGCCAGCGGACTGTGAGAAGCAATTCGGTCATCAATCCGCGTACCGCAGCGACAGCGATGCACTCACTGCTGGAGCGCCCGGCCCGGAGTTCCGAGATCGACGTCAATGCCCTGGTCCAGCGACTCTCGCTGGCACTGCCGATCACCAGCACCCCGCGCCTGGCGCGGGCCATGGCCGTTCCGCGCATGCACCTGCTGTACGACACCACCTTGCTCATCGGCCCGTACGCCGATGACGTGCAGCAACTGGCCCGGCTCGCCCGAGGGCTCTTCGACTCCGACGCACTGGACATCTGGGCCTTCCGCAAAAGCCTGCACGGTGGTTGCGGCCAAGGTCCGATCTGGACTTGGGCCCCATTCCGGTTCCCTGCGCAGCCCACGACGATGGTCTTCATCAGCGGGAGCTTCGGCGGAGACCTTGACGACAGGGCCCGTGAATTGGATGAGCTAACCGGGCAGTTGGAGCGCAAGGGTCATCATGCCCGAGTCCTGTGGCTGGGTACGCCACCGGGTCAGCGTCGATCGATGGAGCGGTCATGGCGCGTGATCACGACCTGACGGCCTACCTCTCACCGCCGCTGCGCGAGTGGCTTTCGCGGCCTGTCGGGGAGACTACGGATCCGGACGTGCTCACGCTGGCGAGCATCCTATGCACTCCCCCCATCGTGCCCTACGGGCTGTTGCGGCAAATGCGTCGCAGCCTACTGCCGCGGCCCGGCACGCTAGGCGTGGAGGCTGCTGTCTGCTCTGCCTGGTTCGTCGAGACAATCGCAGGAGACGGATTCGCTTTCGAGCATGACTTCGCGCAGTTCATGCGCGAACGACTGCGCGACGGGATCGCGCGGCAGGGCCTACCGGCCGACCTTAAGGGCCTCCGGCGCATCATTGACCAGGAAACTGTGCGGCTGTCGCCACTGCTACAACTTGAGGAGCGGCTCTGCTGGGCATATTCAGTGCAAGGTGATTTCGCGCCCGCAGTCGACGCGATCCTCACCGATATCGTGAATACAATTGTCAGAGAAAAGCGCACCCGAATACTAACGTGGGCGGCCGGTGCGTTCTCGCGGCTGCCTGCCATGACGATGACCGGTCCTGCCGCCTGGATACTTGCCCAATTGTGCGAGGCTGCCTCACTGCCGCACCCAGTCGTGGAATGGCCGCCGGACGGTGTCGATGAGGTGCTGCTGAATAACGCTCTCTCGCTCGTCCCCGATACGCTCGTCGGTATCCAGCGCGACGGCTCGGCACTGGAGATCGGCACAGTCACCACGCACCGCAAGATCGCGCTGTCACTGCCCGCAGTAAACCCTAAATTCGTGAGTGTGAAATGGGGTTCAAATATGTCGCGGATATGGCTTGACACCGTCACCGAAGTGGCCAGGATACCTGTCGGCCGCTCTGCGGTAGAGATACAGGACATGCGTGGCCGTACTTACCGCCTAGCGGAGTTCTCGGGCGCCCTCGCCCCGGAAAATGAGGCTATGGATTCCGCGCTGGCGGAGGTAGAGCGCCGGTGGCGCCAGCGCGAAGTCATGAACGCCACCGGAATCAGGGTGGCGGGCGGCGGAAGGGGAGTTTTCGTCTCCCTCGAGGATCCAGCGGGCATCACGGCGTTCCTGCCTGCCAGCCGGGGTGCCGCCAAGTCCTCCAGCCTGGTAGATGTACAACTACGGGTCCGAGTGATCAATTTCGACCGTCGCGCCCACAGCGTGGTCGTCGAACGCGTCCTCGAGCCGATTAAGCCTAAGTTCCCCGAGTGGTGGTCCACCGGCACGCTGACGGTGGGCGATGAGTTCACCGGGCGGGTAAGAAGTATCGTTAACTTTGGCGTCTTCGTCTCTTTCGCAGAGGCGGCGGGATTCGACGGGGAGATCGCTGGCCTCGATGGCCTCATACACGCAACGGAACTTAGCTGGACGTACTTTGACCATCCCGGGCAAGTGGTGTCGATTGGCGACATGATCCGAGTACGCGTCATCGGCATAGATACAGAACGAAAGCGCGTTGCGCTTTCCGCGAAGCAAACGCAGCCTGACCCGCTGGCAATGGCAGCTGCATCATACCCGGTGGGCGAGCGCGCCACTGTCACCGTTACCAAGATCGTGCCGTTCGGTTGGTTCCTGCATCTTCCGGAAGGGGTCGACGGGCTGCTGCACCCGTCCGAGGCACCGGAGGGAACCGTGCTCGAAGTTGGCGACCGGGTAACGGCCTGGGTCCGCACGATTGACATGGAGCAAAGGCGAATATCGTTCACACTTCGCCCGCCGCCATGGGGGGACAGCTGAACTCCTGCGGCGCCATGTCGGCAGATTGTTGACAATCCTTTCGGCGGGCGGATTGGCGGCCGGACATGCCCACATCCCCGCATTCTGCCTAAGAGTCGCCGCTGGCCTGCGGTTCCCTGATCGCCGCCCAGATCGCACCATGCGACATCGCGGCTTGCGCTGAGCGGATCGAGTCCGCTGTGACCGGCGCCGGCATTAGATAGCTCGTGATATACGGCCGTTGTACGGCCCGCTTACCGTACCGCCGTCCCGGCCGCAGAGTGGGTGATACCAAGCATGCTGCGATGTCCTGCCGAACCCGTGCCGTGCGCTACACGCAAGAATGGGTAACGTTGTCCCAGTTCGTGCCGGCCGGGCAGTCGGCGAGCGAACCACTGGAATGTGCCGTGGCAGCGGCAAGGCCTGCTGGGACTCCCACGAGTAGCGCGGCGGCCGCTATCAGCGATGCCAGACGACGACGCCAGGTTGCGTGCATGAGTATTCCTTTCGGGGTGACAGGAATCCTGGAGCGAGGCATTCGCGTCTCCGCACTGTCAATCTGACACTAACGGCCGCCGTGCTTGATCACAATGGTTGATGGTGATCACCGGCCGAGTAGCGGTACGCCACAACCCCGGTCACTTGGCCGGCGCATCCTGGAGGAACTCGGCGAATGCGGCCGGGACGCCGAGAGCGAACCTATGCACGTGATGGGTCCGGCGAAGGCCGCGCGGGTCCCAGCTGAATAGCGGCCAGTCGTGGCAGTCGATCAGGTGGGTGACCGTCCTGATCAGCGCGTGACTTTTGCGCTTTTCTGGATGGCGCGCGCATCGGCATACCCTGGACCCGAAGGCCAAGGAGGTCAGCATTGAACGATCCGCCCGCTGCAGACCCAGGCGACGCCGCCCGGTGGTGGGAGGCGTACTGCCTGGCCGGGAACGACGAGGTTGATGAGCTGGGCCGGCGGGCCGGGCGCGGCGACGATCATGCCCGTCGGCAGCTTGCGTGCTGGCTGGCGGAGCGGGGCCGGGCGGAGGAGGCGGCCGCGGCGATCCGCCCGCTGGCAGAGGCCGGAGAGGATGTCGCCCGGCTTTGGCTGGCCCGCTGGCTGGCCGACTGCGGTCAGGCCGGTGAATTGCGCCAGCGCGCGGACACGGGCGATGATCACGCCCTGGCCGAGCTGGCCGAGTGGCTGGCCGCACATGACCGGCTCGATGAGCTGTATGAGCTGATTAGCGCTGAGGAGGGTCGGGCTGCTCAGCTGCTGGCATGCTGGCGGACGCGGCTGGGCGACCTGGATGTGGTGCGCGTACGCGCCGACCTGGGAGACGATGATGCCGGACGCCGGCTTGCTCACTGGCTGGCCAGGCGCGGCCAGATCGGCGAACTGCGGCAGCGCGCAGACGCCGGCGACAAGCACGCCCAGCAGCTACTGGCGGATCACTGACCTATCCAAGTTTCGTGACCTCGGCGGTGGGCGTTAGCTTGCTGGCTTCCTGGTGCGCTGTCGGCGCGCCCGCGCTGTACGCGCCATGGCGGGGATCACGGCGGCCCCTATCGTCAGGTGCAGCACGACCAGCCCGATGACGGCCGAGGCGGTGGTCGCGGCGGTGGTCGCGACGGTCAGCGGCAGCGCCACGGACGCGGCCAGCCCGGCCAGCGCCAAGCTGGTCCACAGGGTCCGGGCATATAGAGTGCGCTGCTCCAGCACCGCGAGCAGCAGCCAGCCGAGCAGCAAGGCGGCCAGGCTGGCGCCGGTGACCTGGCCGGCCGCGACAATCTGGGTATGGCTGGTGCCGTAGCGGAAGTTCAGGTCGATGCCCAGCAGCGGGACCTCCACAGTCCAGGCGACAGCACCGGCCAGTGCGCCGCCCGCGACGCACAGCGCCCGGGCGCGGGCCTGCCTGATGTCCGGTACGGCCGGGGCGGTGATCGTCAGCATGCGCGGTACTCCTCAGATGATTCGCGGTGCATGGCTGCACCGCTGATCACGAGGTTCTCCGAGGCCGGGGTAATCGCGCGTCGTCTGGGTGGCGTCCGCTGAACTGCTACCTGGGCAGCAGCGGGCTACTTCCCGCGAAGTACGCCGGCCGCCTGCGCAGCGACAATGACGTCGGCCCGCGCCGGCGAACGCTCCGCAGGATGGGCGTGAAGAACATGGTCAGGCTGCCGCGGCGCTGGCGGGACGCCGCGGGCATAGCGCTGGCAACCGAGAATCGATCTGGCTGATCTGACTGACTGCCGTGCTCTTCCCGGGACAGGCGGTGCCGCGTTGTCCCGGGCGGCCGGTCCTGCGTGCTTCGTGGCCTGCTCATCAGGCGCGGGCACCGCTGAGCGGACGGCGGCTAGCGCGGCGGGCCTGGCGCGTGCTCATCGGGTCCCAAGGGAACTTCCCCAGGCGCTGACCCACCTGGCGCTGATCAGCGCCGGGTTCAACCTCGACCGTGGCCTCGGCGGGTGAATCACCAGGATCTGGCGATGACCGCTCACCCGCCCGGCGGCGAGACTCGGTCGCGAAAGGCTCGCACGGCCACGAGGGTACGCCCGGCAATACTCGAAGATCTGAGCCCTCGGTGAACCCGCCTGGGTTCACCTATATGAGTAAGGAGGAATCAGGTGGTATCCCAAATGGAATCACAACATGCGGACGCAAATGAGGAGCTTCTCCTGGAGTTGAAGTCGAAGAACACGACTAGAAGCATCAAAGACTTCTCGCCCGAAGGCATCAGGCTCGAGTCCAATCTCGAGGGAGAGGCCGAAGGCGTGTACAACGCCACGTTCTACGCGACGATCACCATGCTGGTAAAGCCAGATCGAACCATTGACTACGAAGTACGACAGATCCACACCACCAGCGACGGCGACACGGTCCTCGTGTACTACAAGGGGAACAGCATCATCGAGAGCCCCACCCGCAATAAGTTCGTGGGCGAAACCACGTTCCAGACCTCATCAAAGAAGCTCGCATGGCTGAACGGAATGAAAGCTCGGCACGAAGGAGAGTACGACCCCGTCGCGGGTGAGAATGACTTTCGAGTGTACGGGAAAAGGTAGCTTATCTCTCAGGGCGGTGGAGGCACTAAAGGGCCGACGGATGGACCGAGAAGGTGATACCGGTAGCCAGCATCAGGGAAGGCCTGGAGATCTTCGCAGGCGAACTTGAAGCGGTGATCAGGGAGCTGCCGAGCTGGAAGGCCAAGGTGGCGGTGGCGTGTAGAGGCAATGCCACTGGCGGTACGCGAGTATTCACGTGCCGACGACAGATACATCCGGCCGCGCCCATAACCGGAGGATCTGCTGCATACGACGGGACCAATTCATCACCCGAGCAGGCGCACCCAGCCGGCAGGGAGCTCACCCTCTGGAACGCTAGTCGCGCAGTGTGACGATCCCTGGTCACGATCGTCGCGCGAGATCCGCGGTTATGCATGGCTTTGGGTGCCTGATTCGGCTAGCTTTCGGGCACGCAGATCTGGTCGGCGGCCTGCTTCATTCGCTTGCATGGAGATGGCAGATTTTGCCTGCGGGCTTGTTGGCCTAAGCGCGCCATGCAGAACGCACAATCCTTGAGGGGATGTACCCGTCGAAGTCGCGAAAGAACCGGTGTACCTGCCGGATTTCAGTCCTCCGGCAGGCTGTGCTCTCTATGGAATTGTTCGATCACATCTGATCCGTCGATTGGCTCGCCATGCTCATCGGTGGACTTGAATAGCCGTACCTCGCCGAAACCCTGGATGCTGACTTCGGCGAGGATCTCCCGGGCCTGGTCGTCCGTGGCGTAGAA
>Ga0210390_10003369_pt1 | contig 13713 bp, 18 predicted proteins | sample IncBWH11OmetaG_FD_161050 | JGI IMG/M metagenome (GOLD analysis project Ga0210390, IMG submission 161050) | Forest soil microbial communities from Barre Woods Harvard Forest LTER site, Petersham, Massachusetts, United States - Inc-BW-H-11-O ...
AACAAATCAACTTGCCTGGTTGTGACAAGCGCCAGTCTGTCAACTACCGCTCCAAAATCCAGTTGCGTGCCTTCGACTCTGGTCGAATGACTTCCTCTTATTCGATTGGTACGTTAACGCAAGAGGGCGTCGGTGAATACTGTCACTTGCGACAGGTAGAGCGGCTGGCGCTCAGCCGATCGCCCTATGACGGTATCGACTGGGAGACGTATGTGCGCCCTTGAAGGGCCTCGCGGATAGCGGGAACCAGGTCGGTAGTGACGTCTGACTTGGCAACATAGCCGGTAGCGCCGGCGGAAAATGCGGCGACGACAAAATCCTGATCTCTGTGAACCGTCAGGAACACGACCTTGGCGCGGAGATTGGCAGATCTAAGCATCGAGACTGCTTGTAATCCGTCAAGGACCGGCATTGATATGTCGGTCACCAGCACGTCGGGATCCAGGCGCTGCACTTCTGCCAGGGCGTCCTGTCCGTTGTTCACGGAGCCAACGACGTCAAAGTCCCTTCTGAGCAATTCGTGCACCCGTGCCACAATCGCTTCATGATCGTCAGCAAGCAACACTCGGATCCTGGCCATACGCTCCATCCGCTCGTGGTGGGATGTCTGTGCAGTGTATGCGGTTGCACTCTTGTGCCTGGGGACTTGTTCGCAGGAACATCAACGAGCATTCTTGCTGCTAAGGAGTCGACTGGCAACTGTCACATGTGACAGTTGCGTCGCGGACGGCGATCGCTCGGTTGCGTGGTGCTGCCTAGGGCGGCGAAACGATGGCGCGCTTGATTGCATACCGCACCAGTTCCGAGTTCGTTGTGATGCCCAACTCTTCCATGATCCGATATTTGTGGAAGCGCACGGTTCTATGAGAAATCTGGAGAATGAACGTAATTTCTTTTGACCGGCCTTTCGCGAGCATCTGCAGAACCTCCACCTGACGCTCGCTCAGATGCTTGGGTCGACTCAGAGCGTTTGGATCGCGGATGAAGGTCTGCTCCAATGGCCACGCCGATTTGCGGTGTCACATACGATACCCCACGGACCGCATCATGGACGGCCTGCAAAAGTTCGGGTTCTTCGGAGGTTTTCAGTAAGTAACCCGACGCGCCGATTCTTAACGCTTCACTCGCGATGTCGGGATCAGTATTCATGGTGAGAAAATGAGCTTTATGCCGGGCATCAACTTCTTCAACACCAATCCATTCAGCAAGGGCATTCCGACATCTAACAACACCAGGTCCGGCTTCAGGTCGGCGGCAGCTTTCAACAACGCAAGGCCATCTCCAACGCTGCCGACTACTTCGTATTGAGGCTTCAGCAGTTCTGAAAGCCGGCACAGAGCATCGCGTAATCGTCAGCGCAGAATGCTAGTGCGTTTCATACCATCCCCGTAGTGCTACGGTTTCCTCGACCGCCGCCCTGCCTTCTCCGGGTCCCCGATTCTCAGGGGCTAAAGGAACGACCGCAAGGACGCTCGTGCCCGTCCCCGGCTTCGATTCGACACAGAGACTTCCGTGTACCAGATGGACGTTCCTGCATACTCACAAGTCCTAATCCATTGGTTTTCCTGGCCGCTTCGACGTCAAAGCCCTTGCCCTGGTCTCTCACGATGAGTTGAATCTCATCTTCCCTTGCAGTCAGTTCCACTCTAAACTCGCTTGCTCCGCTGTACTTCACAGCATTACGCAGCGCTTCCTGCGTCACTCGAAACAGACAGAGTGAAGTATCTTTGGGCGGATGCCGGGGTACATCGTTTTCCGTGAACTCGATGCTGACCTCGTGTTGCCTCGAAAACTCCTGGCAGAACCCCCGAATGGCGGCTGCGACGCCCAGATATTCGAGCTTCGACGAGTGCAGCTGCCTCTGGCAAATGTCGTCGTGCAGTTCTCTGGCAATCCGGCTGCGCTCCTTCTCCCGCGCCTCGATCAGCTGACCGCTCACCTTTTCAAGCGCCTGCTGGGCAAGCTTCTGGTCGGTGACATCAATGGCCGAGCCGATAAATCCGCCGAAGGATCCATCCCCATTCAGTCTGGGAGATGCCACATCGAACATCCAACGGTACACCCCATCGCTCCGGCGAAGGCGGTATTCCCTTGAAAACGGCTGGCGTGCCTTCAATGCCTGCGCGACAGTATCCAATACATTCTTCAAATGTCCGGATGGACGTAGGCAGCCCAGGTCTCGCCGTAGCCTGCTTCCGGGTCCGGACCTGTAAACGCAATCCGCCGCTCATTCAGATACGTGATTCTGCCTCGCGCGTCGCACATTCAGATCAGGGAAGGTGTTGTGTCCGCCATCACCCTGAAACGCTTTTCGCTCTCGCGAAGGACGGCTTCAGCCTTCCGCTTCCGCGCCCGCTGCCACAGCAAAGCGAGAATCAAAACAGCCTGGGCGACGATCAGCACAAAGGCAGGAACGAAATACTTGCGGTCGCGCTCCCACAGCTTTGGCTCGCGATTATAGAACTGTGTGTCCTTCGGGAGTGCCAACTCCGGGATATGCCACCGGTGAAGCTGCCGCCAGTCCGCCAGGGTTTGGGTTCCCGAGGGGTGAACAACGGGAATGTTATCCACCTGCTCACCAGAGAGAATCCGCGCGGCAAGCGTAACGGCTAATGTGATGACTTCGTCTCTACCGCTCGATTCAATGCCTGCAACTGCGCCGTGTCCCACACATTGATAGGGAAAGATGCAATAAGTGGGGAGGCGCTGTCCGATCTGGGCAAGAACATCCCACACTCCAATCGCAGGTTGAATTGATTCCCGTGACTGAAGTTCAAAAAGACGATGGTTTTTGGCGGAAGCTGATCAACCCTTTGCAGTATCTGATCTGTCGGAAGATCAACCAGGTCAACTTCCTTTACCTTATTCCGATAGTGCAGAAGTTCCGAATGGAGTTCTCCCAGCCAGAATGTTTCTATATCCGATTTACCAGTGATGATCGCTACCGTGTCGGTATCCGGATGAAGACGAAGCGCGAGGTCAGTCACAGCCTTGGCATCCTGAGTCTCAGTCACCCCGGTGATCCCGGGCCACGTCTGTCCCGCTATTTTGCGATTCTCCAGGGAAAAGTAGACGATGGCACGCCAGGAAACAATTCGTTGCGATGACTCAGGACCAGATCAGGCGACGGATAACCCGACAACATCACGAAGTCCAGCTTGCGGCCGGCATACGTATTTCGAAGAGAATCTGTCAGGTTTTGCTGGTAATCCGTGTCTTCGACTCGCGTCGCCTCCATGTGCTCGATATAGAAGTTGACCTGCCCCGGAACGCGGGCCCTTAACACGGATTCAATAAGGTCGACGTAAGCGGGATCTACAACGGGCGCAGGATAGTGAAAGAGAATGAGGACGTTCTTCGCATCGGGCCGAGACTCCGTGTCACGCTCTCTGCGAAAATAGATCAGCATGCGTCGCGCGCTACTTGTTCTTTCGCTCACTCTCCTCGTTATCGGCTGCGGCTATCACACAGCGGCTTCAGCGGCGCACCTGCCGAAGACGGTTCACGTCCTCGCGATTCCGACTTTCCAAAATGCCACCCAGTCGTATCACACCGAAGTGGCTTTTACCCAGCAGGTAATTCGCGAATTTTCGAGCCGGACCCCTTACAAGTTGGTCGCCGGCAACGATCCCGATGCGGATGCGACGCTGGATGGAATGATCACCAGCTTTCAGGTGGTTCCGCTCACCTACAACTCGCAGACCGGACAATCGTCGAGCTTTCTGGTTACGATCAAGACGCGGGTGGTGCTGATGGATCGCAATCACAAGATTCTCTATCAGAATTCTTCCTATCTTTTTCGACAGCAGTATGAGACGACGCAGGACCTGGTGAGTTTTATCCAGGAGGATCCGGCAGCCGTGCAGCGCATTTCTCAGGACTTTGCCCGGGCGGTGGTATCGGATATTCTGGAGTCCTTCTAATGATGAATTTGCGTCTTATGCCGGAGCTCCGTTAGTGGGCGCGGGATTTGCGGCCGCCGATCGCTTCGTCGCCGAGGTGCGCGGAAACAACCTGCGCGCCGGCTATGTGCTGCTTGGCGACGAGATCTTTCTGTACGAGCGCTGCCGCCGCGCAGTGCTCGACACGCTGGTTCCGCAGGAGCTGAGAGACTTCTGCCTGTCGGACCTGGACCTGGCCGAGACTAATATCTTCGACGTGCTGGACAGGGCCCGCACGCCGTCACTGATGGCGCCGTTCCAGGTATTTTTTGTGCGCGGGCTCAAGGCGCTCTATACGCGCGGCGCCAAGAAGGACGAGCTTGCGGCGATCGAAGAATACTTCCGGGCGTCGAATCCGCAGAGCATGATTCTGTTCATCGCTGATCACATTCGTATCCCCTCTGATCCGCGCCGCATGGACATGGAAGACAAGAACCGCTATGAGCGCATTCGCGAAACGCTGGGTGACTGGTGCGGCATTGTCGAGCTGGCCCGCGCGGATGAAGCCGACGCGCTGCGCTGGATCACTGCCGAGAGCGAGCGCAATGGAGTGCGCTTCGATCCCGATGCGGCACGCGAGATGGCCGACGCGTTGGGCGCGGACATGATGCTGATCGCGAGCGAGTGGAACAAGCTGGTCTTATACGCTGGAGAGAAGCGGCAGGTGACGCTCGGCGATGTGGAGACGATGGTACTGGCGGCAAAGCAGCGTTCTCTCTATGAGCTTACGGACGCGATCTCGGCGAAGGATACGCCGCGCGCGCTTCTGCTACTGCAAGGGCTGCTCAACGCTTCGGACGGCGGTGAAGATTCGGCGATTGGGCATTTGTACATGCTGGCGCGGACCTTTCGGCAAATGCTGGTGATCCTGGAGAAAAACGTGCGCGACTCGCGGGCGATATGGCAGGCGCTGTGGCAGGGCTTCCGGATGCCTCCGTTTGCGGCGGACGATTTAATTCGTCAGGCTCGCCGTTACAAATCGAGCCGCGAGATCACGCGGGCGCTGCGGCTGATTGCGCGCGCGGATCTGGAACTGCGCTCGCAGCCTCCGGATAAGAAACTGGTGCTGGAGCGGCTGGTCTTCGATCTGACGAAAGAAGCAAAGACTGTCCGAGACGATTCGCCGTCGCAGTATGCGATGGAGTTGTAACGGAATTATTTATTCCCGCTTCAGGCCTGCGTTAAAGGGCGGCGGTGAGCAGGAGCAGAAGCGCAGCGACAACGGTGGCTGCCTGATAGACGTAGTCCGAGTCCTGCCTGATTGGATGGGCGCTCCTGCCGGGGCGATGCGTCGGGCGGTTCACAATGCTATGCATAGCCGAGCCTTTCTCTCTTCAATGACGGATTGCGGGCAGTGAGGGGATTCATCTCTTGCTCTCTTAGAGACATTTTCGGCTTAGAAGTTTCTAACTTTAGAATAATTTTCATGTGAGTTGATTTTTTAGTTAACAGCGCTCCAGCCGCAAGTACGCAGCGCGCCCCCGTGCCAGCCGATGTAGAATCGCGCTGATGGCAACCGGCGGACAAACACCAGATTTCCTCAGCCCGAACAATAATGCCGCCAGGGAACCGCGCGCGGTGGCACCCTGGATTATCGCGGGGATCGTTGTGTTGCTTGTCCTCGGGATATTCCTGGCCCGCGGCCATCATGCGCCGCCTGCCAATCCCGGCGGAGCGGGACTGGCGCCGCCTGACCCATATTCGGTCAACCTGGTGTTCTCGAATATCAAGATGAGCGAGGCTTCAAGCGTCGGCGGCGCGAAAGCCACCTATCTGGATGGGCTGATGGCTAACAATGGAGGGCAGACACTGACCGGCCTCACCCTGCAGGTGGCCTTCCGGGATTACACCAACCAGATCGTGCAGAAGGAAACGATGCCCCTGAACCTGATTCGCAAGCATGAGCCGTACATCGACACGGAACCGGTCTCGGCCGCTCCCATCAAGCCCGGCGAGACGCGGGAGTTCCGACTGATCTTCGATCATGTAGCGGAAAGCTGGAATCAGAATTATCCCGAGCTGCGGGTGATCGAGGTTAAAGCCAAATAACGCCGGGTTCGGTGCAAGAAAGAGAGGAGCGAATGATCCGCTCCTCTCCCTTTGCTCTAATGGCTATTCGTTCGGCTGTGCGGGCGCCGGGGGCGCGCCACCGTCAGGACCTGACTGTCCGCCTGGGCCGCCCGGGCGGGATCCCCATTTGCGCTGGCCGTTGCTGCGATCGCCGCGGGGCGGACCCTGCTGCGCCATGGAGCGGAGTTTCTTCCACTGGTCCGCGGTGAGAACCGTGCGGATGCCGAAGAGCATGCGGGCATTGGCCTTTTCAAGCTCGGCGCGCGCCTGTGCAATGGCGTCAATCTGCGACAGGATCTTGGCTTCGTCCGGCTGGTCGGCCTCGATTAATGGCTGTAGAACGGTCTCCTGCTTCTCCAGCGTGGCTTTCAGGTCGATGAGCTGCAACCTATGCTGCTGGAAGATGTCGTCCATCTTCTTCTTCTGGTCGTCGGTGATGCCGACCTGCTGAGCTACCTCGGGCTTGTCCCACCAGCGGCCGTGGCCACCGGCGCGAAAGGAGCGCTCCATGGGCGGCGGTCCGGGGTTCCCCCCCTGCCAGTCCTGCGCAATGGCAGGGATGCTTGAGGCGAGACAGAGCAGCGAGGCAAAGGACAATAAGATTGCAGGGCGCTTGCAGTTATCGAGCAACATTCTTTTTCTCCGGTTTGTTCGGCGAGGATTCAGTGATGACTTCGTTGGAAGATGTGGCGGAGCTCCAGCTATCGAGCGTGGCGAGAGGCGCGAGCGACGAGGGCACGGATTCCGATACGGCGTTGTCCACTTGTTCAAGGAGAGCGGTATCGTCACCGGGGTTATTCTGGTGCGCGATTACGGTCGGAGCCACAACAGGCTTGGTCTGATGCAGGAGAGGCACAGCGCCGATGCAGACCAGCGCGGCGCAGGTCCATGCCAGGATGAGGCGGCGCTGCGTGCTCCTGTGGCGTTGCCGCGCTGGGACGAGCCAGTTGTAGGGCACAGGCTTCGCTGTCTCGCGTTCGGCTACATGGTTGACCGCCGAACGGAAGTCGGAGAGCGCCGAGGCGAAGTCGCCGCTCGGCTCGAGCGAAGTATCAGGAGATGGATCAGAGATTGGGTCAGTGAATGTATCAGGGCGCGTGTTCATTTTTCACCTTCGGATTTACCTGAGGCGCGCCCGCGGACGATGCGCAGTGCGCGATAAAGATGAGACTTGACGGTGCTGGTATTCATCCCGGTGGTCTCGGCTATTTCTGACAACTCCAGCTCGTCGACGAAGCGCAGGAGGAAGACCGTGCGTTGCTGGCGCGAAAGCTTCTCGACCGACTGCCAGATTTCTCTCACCCGCTCCTGCTGGAGGTAAACCGCTTCCGGCGAACTGGCGCCGTCAGGCACCCAGTCGCCGATATCGACGATATCGAGCGCCGTATCCCGCGTCCTTTGCCAGAAGCGCATGCGGCGGCTGCGGAGATGATCGCGAACCAGGTTGAGGGCGATGCGCGTAAGCCAGGTGCCGAGGCTGGCGTCTCCCCGGAACTGATGGCGGGCGTTGTAGGCTTTGAAAAAGCAATCCTGGGTGAGCGATTCCGCGACATCGCGATCGGCAAGCGACGCCATGAGAAAGCGGAAGATGCGCGGCCGGTAAAGCCGGACGACCTCGTCAAAGTCGGCCAGCTCCAGCACCGATTCTGCCCGCGCAACCAGCGGAAGCTCCGTGGATACCATATGTCCCATGTTTAGGAATAGACGGGATTCGCTCTTACTAGTTTACAAAACAGCTCTAAATTGTGAGGATTAGCCTGAGGCGAATTGGTTATACTCCGGCTCAAGCGTTGCTTTTTTGAGGAAAGACTTGATCCGCTTATCTGCCTTTTTTCTTGCTTTGTCGGGAATCGTCATGACCGACGGTGCGCCAGTTCTGGCCGATTCACCTTTGAGAATTAGTATTTCGAAGACCGTTAACGCCTATGTGACCGCCCTCAATCCGCCCGATTCGTTCCAACTGGACAGTCTGACGGTACGGACGACGTCCAAGACAGCCATCTACAAACTGGAAAAGAACGGCGACAAGATCCTTTTTCCAGTTGACGGCATTCTCGTTGGGTCACATGTGACCGTCCATGGCAAGGCGGATGCACAAAAGCAAGAAATTATTGCCGACAACGTCGTGGTATCCACGGAGGAGATTCCGCAAAAAGCAATCGGCGCGGGGTTGATGGATGGACCGCCAGCGCTGTCGGCTTCCGGGAAGGCGTTGACAGGCACGGTCAAAGCCGATGGGTATCGCCTCACCGTCACATCGAAGACCGAGGTCACGCTTTCCGGCGGCAACAGCCAATCTGGCCAGCCTTCCCCAAAACATGTGGGTCGCGTACAAGGCCTCTCGTCAACAAGACGGCAGTCTGGTCGCGAGCAGGAAGTCTTTTATCCAGTCGAGAGGTCTGATAAAGAGCAGAGGTATGCAAAGTCCTCGGACTTCAAGATTGATCCGCCGAATTACGATCGCGAACACCGGGTAAGGTTCACTTTTTCCTGCAAACGATGACGATTGTTGCGGATCGCGTGGTGGCGGATCACGTGACGAATGTGGGTGAACGACGCCCAGCTTGCGGCCGTTCTGTCTGCGGATGTGGCAGGCGCGATCCAGGAAGATGCTTTCCGCAGTCTAAGCGCCAAACATACTGAGGAAGTGTTGCAGTGGGGATCCCTGGTGGTGCCATATTCGGGGGCGATCGGTTCTATAGTTGTTGGGGGTGCTTACGAGTCGGCTTATTGGGGACCACTGATCCAGCGGGAATATCGGGTCGGTATGTCCTATATGGCGGCAGCCGGTTACGATGTCCGCCAGGCTCCGGAGGCGATCCGGCAGATACAGGAGTGGCACGCGGCGGATGACGAGGCGAGGGGTAAGGAGCCTCCAAAGCTGGCTGGCTACCTCGAATTCATCTACGCGACGGAATACGCGAAGGGCAGACTGGAGCGGCAAACGACTTGGAGAGCCGGAATATGGCCAACTGCTCGCCCAGCTTCGAACAGCCGATCCTAAGCTGCGTATACGGTAACTATTTCTTCACTTTGGCCGCGGCAGCGTCAATGTTGAAGGCGTCAGGCGGCAGCGGCACGTTATAGGCGGCCTTGTAGAGGAAGCGCTGGCTGGTCATATCTCCATTCTTGAAGCGGGTGATGGAGAACGGCGTGGGGATGCCGTCGAAGGTGTGGTAGTCGTCATACTCTTCGCGCTCGGTGTTCTTGTCTTTGTAAACCGGATCGCGCCACTGGAAACTGCGGCTGCGGGGCAGGTGGGTTTCAGCGTCCATCTGGATGGTTATCGACTCATTCGCGGGCGAGATCATTGTGACCTGATCGGTGAGATGGCGCTCGGAAAGTGTCTGGCCCTCGTGGACGAAGATAGTATTGGGGTCCTCGAGCCAGACGCGGATGGCTACGTCGAGGGAGTGATCGCGACGCCGGAGGTAGTCATCGCAGATCTCCTTGGGCAGCGCCTTCTTGCCCTGGTAGGTGGCCTCCAGACATTCCTTTCCGCTAAAGATTACGATGTCATCGCGCTTCTTTGAGAACTCGTCGCGCTCCTGACCGTTAGGTGTCCGCCACTGGAAAAAGTCCTGAATGGCTCCGGTGGGCTTGCCTTGGTAGAACCCCGAGACCCGGCCCTCGAAGTAAGAATTCTGGAGAGAAAGCCAGCGCTCTCCGCCCATGGCCTGCACCATGGCGTTGAGGGCGGCTCGGGCTTTCTGCTCGTTGGCATGCGCGACGGCGTCTTCAGGGGTTTGAGGCGGGGTTTGGGCGCGCCCAAGGAGTGTGCAGAGTAACAAAGTGCCAAGAATCAAGGGCTTTTTCATCCGACGAGGACCGCGCCTCCATTGACGTTGACGATTTCGCCGGTCATGAATCCGGCGTAAGGGGTGCAGAGGAAAAGGATCGGCGCGGCCACTTCGATTGGACGCGCGACGCGGCCGAGCGGAATCGTGGAGAAGATTTTCGGGCTGGCCGCGGGGTCGGCGAGAGCGGGCGCAGACATGTCGGTCTCAACCCATCCGGGGGCGACGCAGTTGACGTAAATGCCCTGCGGCGCCAGCTCCGAGGCGAGGCTTTTCGTGAGGCTGATGAGCGCGCCCTTGCTGGCGGCGTAGTCGGCGTGGTTGGCCTCTCCGCGCTGGCCGGCTGTGGAGCTGATGTAGACAATGTGTCCGGCTGCGGACTCTGCCGATGGACGGCCCTGGCGCTGCATGTGGGTGACGGCGGCCTGCGTAAGCCCGAAGACGCTGTCGAGATTGACCGACAACGTCTGACGCCACTGTTCGGTAGACATCGTTGCGATGGGTGCATCCTCCGCGGGCCAGACGCCGTGATTCGCGACGAGAATATCGATACGTCCGAAGGCGCGGACGGTCTCCTCGACCAGCGCGCGGCCTTGGTCCGGTGTCGACAACTCCTGCGGAATAGCCACGCAATGCTTAGCCCCGCCGACCGCCGTGACCAATGCGTCCGCCGCAGCCTTTGCGGTCCGGTAGTTGAAGACGACCCGCGCTCCTGCCTGGCGGAAGAGGCGCACGGTTTCGGCGCCGATGCCGCGCGAGCCTCCGGTGATGAGGGCGACTTTACCGTCAAGTGAGAGGGTGACTCCGGACATAGTTCGACGGTACGTGAGAGTCGGAAGCAAGGCAATGGCATGTCGTCTATAGTTTGCCACGCTTCCGTGGCCTATGATTCGCTTACTGGCAATCAGCCAGGAGGCAGCATGGGTCTTTGGAACGATGTCGTTGAAACCTTCTTTGCTGCGCTATGGTTTTCTTGGCTTGGGCTTCTCATTGCTGCGTTGCCATCTGTTGGCTTAGGCCTCTATCTGAAAGGCAAGGGCTCTCGAAGGCAAGGGCTCTCGTTCGAGCGTGCCAGCAAATGAAACGGGAGGTGAGCGCAACATTCCTTATGTTTCAGCTGGCTTGCTGGGTGGCCTTATGGGCGAAATCACCGCAGTCTGTTCTCTTTCGGTCGGTACGTGGTGGTCATGCCTCAAAGGAGATCAACTCTGCCATGATGGTCAGGCAGGCATGGTCCTAATCCTTACCATTCCGTTACTCTTCTTTTTTCTGCAGGATTTTCGCCCTATTGTGGACTTGGGCAAGCCTTCGGATTCCGGCGAACAACCCTTTGACATCCATTTTCAGATATTCCGGATCGAGGCGCCTCCTAAACTGGACCTGCGCCACACTGATTCAGCTCATTTTCTGGCCACTTCTCACGTAGTTGTTTGGCGTTTCACGGGGATCTAGATCGGTCACCTTCACTCTCTGGAATCCGATGCTTGTCTTATCGCTCATCGAGCGTAATTACTGGCGCACTCACATCACACGGTGGCCCGCGCCGCGATCCTTCTCTTCACCGCTCATGCAACGTTGCTGGCAGTTCCTCCCAAGGTGACCGCGTGACTTCGCTGGTCTCCCTGGGAGCGAAAACGCCACTCCCGCTCCGCGCTTGATGCATTGATATCTACGCAGTACGAATCGGCATGGGCGGTACGACAACTTCAACAAGTCCGGTTGCCACGTCATAGACCAGGCCGGAGGCAGCCACTCGCCCGGCAATGGAATCGCCCGGAGCGAAGCAACGTCGACGGCAACCGCCGCGCGAGGATCGGTGACCGCTTTCGTCTTGAGTTCCCCTTCCTGTATTTGAAAATAATGCGTCAACATGGCGGGGTCGCCCGCAAGGCGACTGATGCCGCAATCGGTGTGCTGAAGTACGATGATGTGAGACTCCCCGCCCCCTCTAGGAATCTCTCCGGCAACCTCACCAATTCGCCTCAGTAAACCCAACTGCTCCAACAACCCCGGGATGATTCGACCGCCGATATTCCGGATCACGACGGCCTCGCCCGGTTTAAGTTTAAGTAGATCACCAGGATCCACGCGCATATCCGCGCAACCGATGATGATTGCCTTTACATTCGGCAGCGCCCGCGGAAGCGAGGGCATCAGTGTGCCCGCAGCAGACTGCTGAGCGGCAAATTCTTTGTTACGTTCCAACATGGAGTCGAGATGGGTCATGTTCATTACTGACTCAGCTCATTTCTGGCCGCTGCTCACGATCGCTGTTTGTCAGCTAACGGTGCTCTAGACGTTGCCTTTTCGACCACCAGGCGTAATAATGGCCCACCCACGTCATACGGTGGCCCGCGCCGCGATCTCCTCTCCTCACCGCTCATGCAACGCCGACGGCAGTTCCTCCCAGGCGACCGCATGACTCCATTCCAGAGGAGGAGGATTCATGGCTACCCCAACTGCAAACCGTCCCGCAAATCGTCCGATCGACATGGACAAGCTCCACGCCCTGCTCGGCCAGGCCGTCGGCGACATGGGCGCTGCCCTGCACGCCGCCCTGATCGTCATCGGCGACAAGCTTAATCTCTACCGCACCATGGGCGCAGGAGAGCGATTTACTCCGGCTGAGCTAGCACGCCGCACCGATACAGCCGAGCGCTACGTCCGCGAATGGCTCAACGCCAACGCCGCTTCGAAATATGTCGAGTACGACGCGGCGACGGGAACGTACTACATGACGCCGGAGCAGTCGTTCGCGCTTGCCCAGGACGACAGCGCGGTGCATCTCCCCGGCTTCTACCACATGGTCGCCTCGTGCATGAAGGACGAGGAGAAACTGACCGAGATCTTCCGCACCGGCAAAGGCTTCGGCTGGCACGAGCACGAGCCGGGCCTCTTTCACGGATGCGAGCGCTTCTTCCGGCCCGGCTACCTGGCGAACCTGACGACGAACTGGATTCCCGCTCTCGATGGCGTCGAGGCGAAGCTCAAGTCCGGTGCGCGTGTCGCCGATGTAGGCTGCGGACATGGCGCGTCGACGCTGCTGATGGCGCAGACCTATCCGGAGTCGGAGTTCTTCGGCTTCGACTACCACGATGCCTCGATCGACACGGCACGCGAAAAGGCGAAGAACGCGGGAATCGCGGATCGCGTGCACTTCGACGTGGCTCCGGCCAAGGCGTTTCCGGGCAAGAACTACGACTTTGTGGCCTGCTTCGACTGCCTGCACGACATGGGCGATCCAGCGGGAGCAGCGGGACACGTGCGCGAGGTAATCGCCTCCGACGGAACATGGATGATCGTCGAGCCCATCGCCGGAGACGATGTGGCCGCCAATCTGAACCCCGTAGGCCGGATTTATTACTCGGCCTCGACGGTAATCTGCGTGCCCGCCTCCCTTTCGCAAGAGGTCGGAGCAGGACTTGGCGCGCAGGCAGGCGAGAAGAAGATCGGTGAGGCAGTAACTGCCGGAGGGTTCAGGCACTTCCGCCGGGCAACCGAAACTCCGTTCAATATGGTTTTCGAGGCGAGGCCATGAAGTTGGCGGAGAATGACGCCTTATCGGCTAAATAGAAATAGAGATCGTCAAAGAGCCCGTGCCACATCCGGCCGGGCTCTTTGCTTTTATCGGAAACGTGAAGGATTAATTCAGCGGCAGATGTGCTGAGCTGACATCTAACCTAATCAGAATCAATTGTTTACAGTTTAACAATCTGGAATGAATGGACTACAATCCACAACATTCAGAATGAACGAGTTACAAAGTATAAGAGGGAGGGGTACCCCCATAAGAGCTAAGATGAGGATTGACTAAGCAGCGGGGCAGAAGATAGCTTTGGCGCATGGCTGAGCTGGATGACTGGCAAATATTGGTTGGTCTGTTTCCCGCGGAGTGGCAGCAAATG
>Ga0210390_10003370_pt1 | contig 13713 bp, 10 predicted proteins | sample IncBWH11OmetaG_FD_161050 | JGI IMG/M metagenome (GOLD analysis project Ga0210390, IMG submission 161050) | Forest soil microbial communities from Barre Woods Harvard Forest LTER site, Petersham, Massachusetts, United States - Inc-BW-H-11-O ...
ATGGATGGCATAGCAGCATGTAAGGAACTAAGAATATTGCCTGAAACAAGAAATGCACTGATCGTATTTCTATCGGCACGGACTGAGGATTACTCACTTATAGCAGGACTTGAGGCCGGGGCTGATGATTATATATGTAAGCCACTTAAGTTAAGGATACTGATAAGCAGGATATATGCCTTACTTAGAAGCAGAGTGAGCCGCGAAAGCATTGACTTAAATATTATGGATGTGGGTGGTGGCATTAAGATAAATAAGGACAGCTATAGTATATCGGTTGGAAAAGAAGAGCATACCCTACCCAAAAAAGAATTTGAGCTAATATCACTACTGGCATCAAGACCCGATAAAGTATTTACCAGGGAAGATATTTTAAATGAAGTTTGGGGCGAGAATATTGTAATCGGTGACCGTACCATTGATGTTCATATTCGGAAATTGCGTCAAAAGATAGGTGAAGATAAAATAAGGACCATAAAAGGAGTGGGGTACAAGTTTAGGTTTTAGGCTAAGAGTTAAATCAAATACATAAAACAGAAATATATGATAGCACAGGAATTATTGAAACACATTTCGGCAATACCGTTAAAAACAGCAAAGAACCGTACCTATGTTCAGCGCAGCATAGAGTTAATCAATAAGCAGTTTTTATCGAAAGAGGATAAGAAGAAGTTGAAAAGTATTAAGGATGCCCTTTCTACAACCAAATTTTGCTTTTATTGCCAGAGCGATTGCAGCGATGAGTATTATCTCTGGTCGCACAAGTCGTTGAAGTTTGTTAAAGATGGCAGTGTGAAGAAAGCAAAGCAATTGATAATTTGCCCTAATTGCTACAATACTCCCTTAAAACCACATGGCACCTTTGGCAAAAAAATGGTGCATCGTGGAAGGGGCATAATTGAGAAGCATACTGCTGATGGGGTAATTGTAATAATCTAAACTTAGTATTACTGCCAAAACAATAAGATTAAGAATTACACCCTTATACCAATAGCCATAACATCATCTATCTGCAGGTGGCTACCTTTCCAATGTTCAAAGGTCTGGCTTATAATTTTTTCCTGTTCATCCATCTTTCCGTTGTATATGGATAATAAGAGGTCACGTAACTTGCTTTTCGAAAATTTCTTTTCATCTGCGCCTCCAAACTGGTCGGCATAGCCATCGCTCAGCATGTAAAGAGCATCGCCTTTATGGAGTTGAATAATGTGGTTTGTAAAAGAGGAAATATTAGAGCCAATATTGATACCTATAGAAAGTTTGTCGCCCTGAATGATTTCAAGATTACCATTTTGAACCAGGTATAATGGAATATTTGCCCCGGCATATTGCACCGAAGTTTTGTTCTTATTGAAAAGAAGCAGTGCAATATCCATACCATCTTTGTTTGAGCCATATGTATGAGTTTGATTAAGCTGCTTAATTATCATTTCCCTTAGTTGATCTAGTATATTGGCCGGATCAATGTCAGCATTCTTGTTTATAATTTCATTGAGCAGGGCATTCCCCAGCATGCTCATAAACCCTCCCGGTACTCCATGGCCAGTACAATCTGCAAGTGCCAGTATAAATCCGTTCACTGTTTCCCTATAAAAATAAAAATCGCCGCTTACAATATCTTTCGGTTTAGACAGGATGAAGAAATCCTTCAGGTGTTTTGCAATTTCATTTTTTGGGGCGAGGATGGCACGTTGTATCGTACTGGCATATAAAATACTGTCCTGTATATCCTGGTTCTTCTGGCGGATGATATCTTCATCGATCTTCCTCTGGGTTATATCTCTGCAAATACCGGAGTTTCGCACCAGGTTGTTCTTCTCATCGAATATAGGTGACGATTTTTCAGCTACCCATTTTATCTTTCCATTAACCAGTATGCGATATTCAATATCGTAGGCTATACCGGAGTCCACCTTTTCATTGGCTGCAATAACCAGGGGGCGATCCTCATCAACCACTATGGCTTTCATACTTTTGCCCGAATAAAAGAAATCAGCATCAAGCCCGAACAAAGTATAACAATTGGGACTTATGTGCTCATATTTTTTTTCTACAATGTTGTACAGATAAAACACATCGTTAATAGTTTCGGTAATAAGTTTGAATTTGTCCTCGGCTATCTTTCTTGCCGTTATATCCCTGCATACCCCTGTATGTCTTATTATTTCACCACTCTCTTCTGGTATAGGTGACGATTTTTCAGCTATCCATTTTATCTTACCGTTTATTACATGCCGGTACTCTATTTCGTAAGGCTTGCCTGCTTTCACATCCTCATCAGCCCCCCAAACAATAGGAAGGTCGGTTTCCAGAACAAAAATATTCATACTGTTACCGTCATAAAACCATTGCTGGTCTACCCCCAGCAGAGCTTTACAATTAGGGCTTATATATTCATATCTCTGATCGTGCATATTATAGAGGTAAAAAATATCATTTATCGATTCAGTTATGAGTTTGAATTTGCGTTCGCTTTCTGCAAGCACCTGGTAGGCATTTTCCAGTTTTTTATTCTTTATATCCAGTTCCCGGTTCGATATTCTCCTTTGAACATTGGCCCTGTACACAACAGTTACAAGAACCGATATAAGTATAAAACCAATGATAAGAGCATCAAGTATAATAGTTTGCTTTGAAGCCTCTGCTTTGCCTTTAAGAATTTCTGCATCTTTTACCAGCAGTTTTTGTTCTTCCAATTGTTTTTCGAGATTATGTTTTAACCCTGAAAGATTATAGTCGTGTTTTGATTGGATAGCGCGTAAGGAGTCATTGAGCATTACCGATCTCTCATAAAAATCATTTGATTTTTTCAGGTCTCCAAGCATACGATAATCATATGCCAGCCCTTTGGCTATGTCAAACTGTATATCCAGGTTGTTCTTCAGGTTTTTAGCATTATTATAGGCTATTAAATGGTATTGCAGGCCCTTTTTATAATCGTGCAGTCGAAGGCTATACTGATTTCCTAAAACATTGTTCAGGTTGACTATGTTTTCTATATTCCCTGCTTTTTCTGCCAGGGTTAAACCTCTTAGCCTTAACCTGAATGCTTTATCATGGTCACCCAATAAGTCATAGGCCCTCGACGTTTCATTCAAAGAAGAAGCAATTTCATTGTAGTCCCCAACTCTTTCACGTATTTCGAGGCTTTTAAGGTAGAACTCCAAGGCCTTTTTGTTAGGCTCAGTATTACCTTCGTAAATGGTTTCATAAATATTACCAAGTGCACTGAATATATATGCTTCAGAACTTTCATCATGAGTTTCTTCTGCCAGTTTTAAGCTTTTGTTATAATACTGTTCTGCATACGATGGATCGTCGGGTCTGTATATATATCCTATGTACCTGTATGCGCTTACAAGTATCTGTTTATCTCCCAGATTTTCAGCAATTGTTATTGAGCGGGTCAGGTATCCTAAAGCAATATCAGGGTTTCCTTCAAAAAGAGAGGTCCGGCCTATATCCAGCAGGCATTCCGAAATTCCTTTTTTATAATTTATGTTTTCGGCTATTTCAAGCCCCTGTTTTGCATAGGCAACTGAATCGGTTTCCTGGTAAAGTTGATGCAGTATAAGAATTTTAGTAGTATCGTTGCCGGCTTTTAAAGCAGCTTTGAGTGAATCTTTCTTTAAAGGCAGCGCATACAGATGAGAGCCGAAAAAGACAAGCCATAACAGAATAAAACGGGTTTTATTCTTTTGAATAAAAAAAAGGGTATATCGCATCAATCTGTAAAAATGACAATTCTAAAGATAGAAGTATTTCGCACTTCTTAAAAAAGTACAAGAAAGCATTAGCTGTCTATATCGTTTTAGTCAGGTAAGGGGTTTTTAACTCTTTTATTGGTTCCTATATATTGTTGAAGCAGTGTTCGTAGATACATACAATAGCTTAAAGAGTTTTTCTTTCTTCGGATCTTTACTTTAAGTAAAGAGTTTCAAACTGGAAAATATTAATTCAGTGTTATCACTGATCTCAAATTTGATGGAGGGTTCACAAACTAAAAAAGGGAAAGTATTCAAGAAAAATACTTTATCCCTTTCTGCGGAGAGGGGGGGATTCGAACCCCCGGTACACTTTTGGGCGTACGACAGTTTAGCAAACTGCTCCTTTCGGCCACTCAGGCACCTCTCCAATTCTGTAAAATGGAACGCAAAAGTAAAAAAAAATCAGTCTGTTGGGCAGATACCTGCCAAAGCAGCCATTTTTAAAGTGAAATAGTATGAAAAATGAAGAAATCCTCCCCTTGTGCCTTGAATTTATCCCTAACCAAGTACACTAAGTACCCATGGAACAGTATTTTCCATTGAGCGCGGGGAGGATTATGTAATCAGTATTTTTAAATTTCTGAAGCGAAAATAATTTATATTTGGACTATTGAAGTAGTCCATTAACAATATTTAACATAGTCCAATATGTTATTACCAAATACTATATCAATCAGCCGCAAATCACCTGTTGCTGTATATCTTCAGATAAGTAATGCTATTATTAATAAGATACAGGATGGTACGCTAAAGCCAGGTGGTAAAATGCCTTCAACCCGCGAATTGTCAGTTATGTTAAAAGTTCATAGAAAAACTGCAGTAAGCGCCTATGTTGAATTGGAGGCCCAGGGATGGATATTTTCTGATTCTACCGTAGGAACATTTGTAAACACGCGTTTACCCGAAGTTAAACCGCAGAAATGGAACACGACTGAACAGAATACGGGTGATCTTAATTCTACCGGTTACACCCTGAAAATAAATACTTCTATAAAAACACCATCAATAACATACCGTGAATTGACCGGATTTCATGACGGACCTGATGTGCGCTTGGTACCTATATCGCAGTTGGCCAGAACATATAAAGGCCTTATTAGCCGAAAAGCATGGCTCTATAACCTTTCCTATGTTGATGTGCAGGGTAATCCAGATCTGAGACTTGTATTATCTGAGCATTTGAATAGTACCCGTGGGTTGCAAACTACAGCTGAAAATATTTTTATTTCGCGTGGCAGTCAAATGGGTATTTATCTTGCAGCAAGGGTGTTGGTTGCGCCGGGTGATAATGTGATTGTTGGTGCGGTAAATTATTATTATGCCGATAAGACACTGATAGCCTGTGGCGCCAGGTTATTGCGTGTAAAAGTTGACGATGACGGAATAAATGTGGATGAAGTAGAAGGCCTTTGCAAAAAGAAGAAAATAAGAGCCATATATATTACTTCGCATCACCATTATCCTACAACGGTTACACTCAGCGCATCAAAAAGAATGAGACTTCTGGCTTTAGCTGAGCAATACAAGTTTGCCATTATTGAAGACGATTACGATTACGATTTTCATTACGACAGTAACCCCATTTTACCGCTTGCCAGTGCCGATAAACATGGTATGGTAATATATATTGGCACGTTGAGTAAAACAGTGGCACCATCCTTGCGCATAGGGTATGTGGCTGCACCAAAGAATTTAATTGACGAGTTCAGTAAATTGAGGCAGATAATAGATGTGCAGGGAGACCCATTTATGGAAAAAGCGGTAGCTGAGCTATTTACTTTTGGCGAGATGCGGAGGCATATGAAAAAGGCTTTGAAAGAATATCATCAGCGGAGGGATTTTGCTTGCACATTGTTAAAAGATAAATTGGGCGATGTAATTGATTTTAAAGTACCTGAAGGTGGGCTTGCAATATGGTCGCAGTTTGATAAAAAAGTGCCCTTGGGTGAATTATCTGAAAAATTAAGGCGCAAAGGCATTATTCTTTCAAGCGGATTGATACATGATCCCGAAGGCAAAAAATTAAATTGTACACGTTTAGGTTTTGGTTGGATGAACAGCAAAGAAACCGAACAAGCAGTTAAAATTATGCATGATACAATAAGAAAAAGCACTTGAGATGACCCGAATATAGATAATAATGTCAGGTGATGAAAGTTAAATTATGGCTTAAAAAAAGGTATAAATGCCCGTATTCGGCATAATCGTTATTTTTGTATTTTATACAGAAGATATTTTGAAGATAAAGAAAGAGGTTAAAACAGGTATTATAGTGGTAGTGGCCCTGGCTATGCTTATATACGGGCTCAATTTCCTGAAAGGAATCAATTTCTTTTCGAGCAGTAAAAAGCTCTATGTGGTTTATGGTACTGTGGAAGGCCTGCTACCCTCAAACCCTGTACTTATAAATGGTTTTCACGTGGGCCTGGTTCAGGATATAAAACTGGAACACAATGCTTCAGGTAAGGTATTGGTAACCATGCTTATTACCGATAATGATGTGCAGATTCCTAAAAATGCCGTAGCCCGTATAACCAGCGATTTTTTTGGTAACAGAGCTATACAACTTGACATGTCGGCTGGTGGTAGCAATTATGTTAAAGATAAAGACACGCTTACAGGGTCTATGGAAATGACACTAAAGGACCAGGTAAGTGCCCAGGTATTGCCATTAAAGAATAAAACGGAGGAGTTGATATCATCTATTGACTCAACCATGGCTATTATTAAGGGCGTGTTCAGTAAAAAAACACAGAACAACCTTACTCAGAGTATAGAAAGTATAAATCTTTCACTCAAGCATTTTGAAACTATGTCGGCCAACCTTGATGAGTTGGTGGCAACACAAAAACAACGCATAGGTGATATATTGGGCAAGATCGATGATATATCGACTGCACTGGCTAAGAACAGCAAGCAATTGGGTAATGCTATCAACAATATGTCAACTATAACCGACTCACTGGCAAAAGCTAACCTGAAGGGTGCTATTGATAATGCAGACAGTACATTATACTATACTGCACAGGTATTTGAAAAGATAAACAAGGGCAAAGGCTCATTGGGTATGCTGGCAAATGATACGACTTTGTATAAGAAACTCACTGGTGCATCGGGGCAGCTTGATGCTTTATTGCAGGATATGAGGTTACACCCGGGCCGCTATGTTCATTTCTCACTCTTTGGCAAAAAAGACTGATCAAACTACTGAAACATGATATCGCAGATCATATTTGTAATAGTACTTATAACTGCAATTGTACTTTTTACAAGAGCGGTTCGTAAAATAAGCCGCAATATAAAACTGGGCAAGCCATTCGACCGTAGCGACCGATCAGGCGAAAGATGGAAAGCCATGTTCATGGTTGCTATTGGGCAGTCGAAAATGGTGAAGCGCCCTTTTGCAGGTATATTGCACGTATTGGTTTATGCAGGATTCATCATTATTAATATCGAAGTGATTGAAATACTAATAGATGGTATTACAGGCACACATCGCGCTCTTGGCCTTTTCTTCTATTATATTAACATAGCGCCTCTTTATACCTTTCTCATCACTGCATTTGAATGGCTTGCTGTTGGTGTTGCTTTATCTTGTGCTATATTTCTGATACGCCGGAACATTGGTAAGTTAAAACGTTTCTGGAGCAAAGAAATGACCAGCTGGCCACGTACCGATGCCAATATTATTCTTACTACTGAAATTCTTTTAATGACCGCATTCTTAACCTTAGATGCATCCGACACACTTATACAACGTGCAACAAATAGTTCCTACAGCGGATTTGCAGTTAGTAACGGATTGCTTTGGATATTTAATGGTACATCTATTTCAGGCCTTGAGTTCATTGAACATTTTTGCTGGTGGTTCCATATTATAGGCATACTGGCATTTCTGAACTATATACCCTATTCCAAGCATTTCCATATTCTGCTTGCGTTCCCGAATGTGTATTATTCAAACCTCAACCCTAAAGGAGAGTTTACCAATTTGGCTTCGGTTACCCGCGAAGTGAAACTGATGCTCGACCCAAGCAGTGTTCCGCCCGATGCTGCCGCTGCACCACCTGAACGCTTTGGCGCAAAAGATGTATTTGACCTGAGTGGTATACAATTGATGAATGCCTATTCATGCACCGAATGCGGCAGATGCACATCGAGCTGCCCTGCTAACCAGACCGGTAAAATGCTGTCTCCGCGTAAGATAATGATGGATACCCGCGACAGGATGGAGGAGATCGGTAAGAACATGGATAAGAACGGCGGGAAATTTGTTGATGATGGAAAATCGTTGCTATTTAATTATATAACTGCGGAAGAAGTGTGGGCATGTACATCATGCAATGCTTGTGTAGAAGAATGCCCCGTAAATATCGACCCGCTTTCTATTATTGTTGACCTGAGAAGGTTTTTGGTAATGGAACAATCGGCTGCACCGCAAGAACTTGCACTGATGATGAATAATGTGGAGAACAATGGTGCTCCATGGCAGTTCCCTGCATCGGACAGGTTGAACTGGACAAGCGGAGTATAATAGTTGTTTACTTAAAAAATTAAGGCCCCTTCTGTTATAGAAGGAGCCTTTTTTGATTTATTGGAGTTCCCTAATAGGGGAGGTATGGGCATTAATTATTCCGCTGGAACAACATCTAATATTACAAAGGTACCTGGCTTAACTGCCGGCCTTGGGTGTGTGTTGTCTTTTGTTGCTTCGGGCGCAGGGCCAAACTCGGCAGTAGGCAAATAAATATGATGTGTTTTTGAATTAACAGCATCGGTACGAGCCCTTTTTTGGGTGGTTACATTTTCCAACACAGTAAAGGTATTGGCATCTTTTTCCTGAACAACAGTAAGTGTACCATCGCCGTTAGAGCTGTAAATTCTGTTATTGCCATTATCAAAAGCAACTGCATCCGGTCCATCACCAATAGGTACCGTAGTAACTACTTTACCATCATCGGCATTCATAACTATCATCAATTTGTTATCGCATACCGAAAACAACCTTCGGGTTTTAGGATCCATGGTTAATCCACTTGGTCCATCTCCCGGAGCGAGGCTCCATGTTTCTTCCACCTTCATGGTTTTAACATCCAGTTTGCATATCATATTCTTATCTTCCAGGTTAAAGAAAATCTTTCCTGTGCCATCGGCCACTGCAAATTCCGGCTTGCCTGTAAGTGTCACAGTACCTAAAACAGCATTTGTTTTTGCATCAATAATTGTTGCATTGCTGCTGCGTCCATTAAAGGTAACCACACGCTGGGTAACCTTATCGTAACAAATAGCATCGGGGTTTTTGCCGGTAACATTTATTTTGGCAATGGTAGCGTTTGTAGTCAGGTCGAAAATGGTAACTGCTGAATCTTTACCATCACTTATAAAGCCTTTATTAAGGTCAGATGCAATAGCAATGCCATGCACACCTTTGGTATCGGCAATAGTAGCTATAAGCTTATTGGTGCTGAGGTCAACTACCTGTACCACAGTGCCGTGCGATACATATAGCTTATTAGTATTATCATCAACCGCTATATAATCCCAGCCACCTTCGCCTTCAAGGCTTATTTTGGCTGCTATTTTATAATGCGATTGTGCATTTAACGAGGTAAGTGCAGTAGCAATTAATAAACTTGATGCAAGAAAAACTGTTTTTTTCATATCAGGGAATTATATAGATGTATTTTTACAAAACTAAAAGAAATCAGGTAAGTACCTCGAATCAATTATAAAGGTTGAAATTGATTCTGGAGGAAATCTGTTTAATAGGTTGAAATGCAAGGCACAGTATTAAAAACAATGGGGCAAACATATAACGTACTTACCGAAAGCGGTGAGGTTGTATTGTGCACCCTTAAAGGCCTTATGCGTACTAAAAATGTTTCAACCACCAACCCGGTTGTAGTGGGCGACCACGTAGAATTTATGCCATCGCCACCCGATGACCATGTTATATCGGCAGTAAAGACAAGAAAGAACTACATCATCCGTCAGTCGAAAAAATTATCGAAGCAATTTCAGATCATTGCGGCTAATATCGACCAGGTATTTATTTTGGTTACCATAAGCCAACCCACAACGCATAATACATTTGTTGACAGGATACTCACTACTGCCGAAGCTTACGGCATAGAGGCTCACCTGATATTTAACAAGATAGATGCCTTTGATGAAGAAGAGCTGGAGGACCTTGCAGAACGTATGGCTGTTTATGAGAACATAGGATACGATTGTATGGCTGTTTCGCTGCTTAACGATGATTCAACCGCAGCGCTTGAAAAACTGTGCAAAGGAAAAGTAACATTGCTCTGCGGAATGTCGGGTACCGGTAAATCGACCTTTATAAACAGGCTTATACCTGGTATGAACCGTAAGACAGGCATAATATCGGATGCACATCAAAAAGGAACACATATAACTACCTTTTCAGAAATGATACCGCTACCCATTGGCGGATTTATTATTGATACTCCCGGTATACAGGAATTTGGTATTGCCGATATTACCAAGTATGAGCTATCGCAATATTTCAGGGAAATGAACCATTACCGCGCTAATTGCAAGTTCAATAGCTGCATGCATATTAATGAGCCCGGCTGCGCAGTAATAAAAGCAGTGGAAGAAGGCGAGATTGCACTTTCACGCTATGAGAGCTACCTGAGCATGTACCTTAACGAAGCCAGCGAGGAGAAAAGGTATAAGAAAAATGAAAAACCACACTCTTAAAATATACTTTTCTGTAGCCCTGGTAATCCTGATGTTATTCTTTGTTTACCTGATGGCAAGAATATCTATTCCTTATTTTTCTTTCAAGCGCGATATTGGCTTTTTACTCACCAAACAAAATGTTCTGCATATTTCCATTTGGAGGCAGGCCTTTTACATTCATGTAGGCACCGGGACTTTTGTTTTGCTTATGGGTATATTTCAATTTGTCAAACCTATTGTGCAAAAAAAGCCAAAACTACACAGGCTTATGGGGCAGGCCTATGTAATATTGATACTATTCTTTACAGCTCCGGCCGGATTTGTAATGGCACTTTATGCCAATGGCGGTATCTGGGCTAAGGTATCATTTACCATAACAGCAATTTTGTGGTGGGTATTTACTTTCCTGGCTTATAAAAATGCCAGGGATAGAAAATTTAAACTGCACCTTGCAAATATGTACCGAAGTTACGCATTGACCTTAACAGCTGTTTCATTGCGTTTATATGTACTGATATTGTCTCATTTCATACACCTGCACTCGACCCAAATGTATATACTGGTGGCCTGGCTAAGCTGGATACCTAATTTAATAATAGCTGAAATTCTTATAAGAAGAAAAATGCTACAGACTGGTCCCTTGCTTTGACGAATCGAACACGCGGGTTATAGTACCATCAGGATGTATTTCAAATTCACTAGTACTTAGCTGCTCAGTTTTTACCAGGTAGTTATCAAAATCACCTTTAACATAAGGTTTCTCCCAGTAACGTTTGTAATGAGTAACCGTGTATCTATTATGCCTGAACTCGACTGTCGCTAATTCATCTCCCGATTGGTTGGCGACAATGTCAGTCGCAATGATGCGGTGATTCTTTCCATAAACTACAAGCCGGTGATAAATATGGCGCATATCCTTAGGACATGCTGTAGCTGAAGTATCGATAGAATAAATAACTGCATTGATAGTGTCACCCAGTTTTATTCGATGCTCCATATTATAAGAAGGGTAATAATACTCGCCCTTTTTTTCCTGAAGGTAGTTAGCATATAATTCCGTCTGGCTTGGGTAACCATACATCATTTCGTTGCCATAATTACTACCGTTAAAATCTGAGTAATCAAAATGCTGTACAGAGTTCTTGTCAATTCGAAAATTAGAAGATGTATCTGTAATTGTTGACAGGAAACCCCGGAATACACTCTCATCATCCGCATACTCAGCCAGTTTATCAGAAGTTAAGAATTGCAGCATAATGTTTCTGTAGGTTTCGCTTGCTGTATCTAATTTAACGCGCGTATCAGATAAAGCCATCTTGCATAAATAACTTAATTGAATTTGAAGTTCATCAGGCAACTCACCTTGCTCACCCGGGTTACCCCATGGGGTATTATAGTTGTTTATATTATACACCATATAATTGGTTATAAATTTCATGTCAGGCTTTTCAAATAAGTATTCTCTGTCATACCTATTTGACTCTCTATAAGGTGATTGAGAAGTAAGCTTATGAATTAATAAAGTGTATACCTCCCCCGCTTCATCCTTATTATCGCCTTCAATTAAAAATGAAAGTAATTTTTTATACTTATCTAAAGTAGGTTGTAGAGTAATTGATCGTTTTATATTATAAATGGCTTTGGGCAGGTTTGTTTTTTCAAGTTCAATGCCTTTATTAAAATAAGAAGCTGCAATTTCTTTATTGGTATCCTTATATTGATTTATGTAATCATATACCTTACCGGCATTATATATTGCGCTCGATTGCAATGTTGGAGCTTCTATTACGATGGTTTCAATTTTTGGATGGCATGATGCAAGAAAGAGTATCGTTATCCCCAATAAGCTATTGAAAAAGATTTTATCAATAGTCTTCATTACCTGGATAATTTTGTTGAAACTATACTGGATGAGTCATTGAAATTTTCAGGCACAGATTGCTTGACTATTTTACCCGAATCATTTATCATAAAAGTTGCAGTTTGGGCAAATTCATATTTTATTATCTTATTATCCCAATAAGAAACACTATCCATTTTATATTTCCAGGTTCTTTTATAATCTTCAAGCACAATTTTATTGCCATCAATTTTACCGGCCCTTATTTTTTCAGGTGTAAATTGCCCTGCAAAGAGCCTGCTTGAGAGTATGTTTCCCGAGTGGTCGTAGGTTACTAAATTTACATGAACCGGTTGCATATCTCCTTCCTCAAATTCTTTCGAACAGTATATGAGAGCAATGTAATTAGTTGTTTCAGCAACTTTAGCAACATAAAAGAAATCATTCGATACCATTCTGCCAAACTGTACATTTTCCATTTCAGGTATAAATTTCACAAAGTCGTAGCTGATAGACTGCTTATAATCTTCCATTGCTACTTTATTTGTATCTATCTTGAATGATTGAGAAACTGTAGGAAAACTCTTTTCATAAGCATCAAAAAAAGTTTCAACATGCCCCATCGCTCGTTTTGTGACAAGATCAGTTATAAAGTTTTTGTAAACAGGTGTTTTTAAAATAGAGCAAATGCGTTTGTCTCCCCTTAACGAAACAGTATCTGTGAATCCATTTCTGAAAGCTAATTCTATATCATCAAAAGCATCCCGTGAAAACCCTTCTGAGGTTTGAGTTGTGTCTGAGGCATATATAAGATTGTTTGCACAGGCTTCATTGTAATATAAACTTGACTGCGGCTGAAAATGAAGGTAATCAGCCACTTGATAAGCGCTTAATGCATCCTTTAACCTCATTTTCCGTTCAAGTGCGGAAGCATTACCATACCTGTCAAGTATGGCATTGCCTAATTCATAATAGGTTTTTGCGTCAGGAAAGATAATTACCGATTGCTTGAATAAATCAATCGCCCCTTCAGGGTCCTTTTTGTTTTTATATAAATCAACTCCCTGTAAGAAGATGCGTCTACTTTTGTTCTTTAGTGAATCTACCTGCATTTCTTCTGAATCAAACAGGTAATCACTAACTAGTTCTTTATCAAAAATATTAGCTGCCGTAAGTTTTACCAACTTGACTTTTACCAAATAGTTCTTTTTAATTTGGTTGCATCCAAAAATGCCCAGGCAGGCCAATAAAATTGCTAGTACTTTATGGATGGTAAATCGCATTATGTGGTTTCTATGAATAATAGTTGAGTCCTATTATTCAAATATAAGAATTACTCCTTAACCAACACGTGTGTTATAGTGGTAGATGCCGTTCCACCAATGCTTTGAACCAAAC
>Ga0210390_10003373_pt1 | contig 13710 bp, 11 predicted proteins | sample IncBWH11OmetaG_FD_161050 | JGI IMG/M metagenome (GOLD analysis project Ga0210390, IMG submission 161050) | Forest soil microbial communities from Barre Woods Harvard Forest LTER site, Petersham, Massachusetts, United States - Inc-BW-H-11-O ...
ACCCAGCGCCAGACCGTTGTGTGATCGACATGGAGACCGCGCTCCTCCAGCAGTTCCTCAACATCGCGCAGCGACAGAGAATAGCGAAGACACCACCGTACCGCACAAACTATGAGGCCGGGTTCGGTCTGACGCCATTTGAAGATCGCAGGTCGGGTTATCATTTCGCGATTCTTTCACGTCACCAGCCAGCAGCCCTGAAGGTTGCAACACATCCGTTATGATCAATCTGCCGTTCGGCGTTTACGTGCTACGAAGGGCGGTGAGGGAGAAGTGGATTCCGTCGCGAACGGTATGGCAACTGATCGCCATAGCGCTCGTGCTGCATATCGCGGCTTTGGGCAGCTTGCTGGCAGGATAAGCGAAGCAAAATGCCCCGATAGAATGCCTGCGCGCACGACCGACCTGTCACCGGCTTCCGGAAAACCAAAACATTTCAGGGTGGATCGACATTAAACCGGAAGTTATGTGATTGCGTGTAGTAAGTCGCCATCTCGCACTCAAAGATGCTGACTTTGCTTTATTCCTTCTTCTCGTCCTGCGGCGGATTCCGTTTCTTGCGCATGGACGCGCGGCGCAATTCGATGCGATGTCCATTCCTACGACCAGTGTCATGTCATGTACGAGCATACGCAGGGTATACGGATCAGCGGCGCATTAAGAAATCTCTTCGCGTTACCTCCATTTAATATCTCTCCCTAACACAAAGAACTGATATATCACGCCGATTCGATTATCCATCAAACGACACGGCACTTACCCAATGGAGTAAGTGCCGTGAACTCCAGGTAGAAGGCGGGAGAAGTTAAAAGATAATCTTCGCCGACAGTTGAGCGTTGATTGGCTCTCCGGGACCAATGCCCGGATTGCCAAGATAGACTCCGATAGTCGAGGTGATCTGGCCGCCTTCGCCGGTGGTTGGAAAACCTACCGGCGCGAGGTTCGTGCGGTTGAAGATATTAAAAATGTCGGCGCGGAGCTGGAGGCTGACTCGTTCCACGATGTAAGTGTTCTTGAGGATGGAAAGGTCCACGGATCCATACCCGGGATTGTAATTTTGCCCTCTCTTGGTAGGTGAATAAGTATTGAGCGGAGCGTCGACAAATGCGGTCGGACTGAACCACTGAACGACTCCGGGACTCACCGCGCCAATGCCATGCGGCACAGAGTTGGGACTGGTTTCTACCTGCACAGCTCGGTCGGCGTTTTCTCCGTTTCCACTTGGATTGCTGCTGGAGGTCACGGTGTAAGGCGTTCCGCCGTGGAATGTGAGGCCCGAGTTGAACTCCCACCCCTGCATCAGTCTTTTGGGTCCGGCGAAGGTGGGTAAGGCGTAATTTACATAGCTGACAAAAGTGTTGCGCACATCGTAGTCGGAGTTGCCGCGTTCCGGCGCTTCGTTAGTCGGGTCTTGTGGCAGATAGGGCAAGAGGCCGGTCTCATAGTCGAGAGCATGGGACCAGGTGTAGGCAAACTGCGCGGTCAGGCCATGGTAGCCCTGAAGCCGGAGGCTGGTCTGCAGGGAGTTGTAGATGGAGCCGAGGTTGCTTCGGGCCGCATCGATAACAGAGAAACCTGGGAACTGGCCGAAGTAGGGGCGGGAGCACTGCAAATCATTCCCTGGGGTTGTTGGCGTGGCTCCGCTATATTGCGGTCCGCACGTCGGATCGGTGTAGGAAACCTGCGTGTTGAGCGCGCCCAACGCGCCGGGGTTGATATCGAAGAGGCCCATGAGGTGGGTGCCCTTGGTGCCGACGTAGCCTATCTGCCAAATGACCGAGGGGGTGAAGCTTTGCTGCAGATTGATGTCGTACTCCTGGGTGTAGGAGGGGCGGAAGTGTTTATCGAAGGTGGAAATGGAAAGTGCGCCGTCACCAGAGAGAGCAGTCTCCAATGTTTGGAAGAAGGGCTGGCCGTATTGAATGACGGTATTCAAGCCTTGCGCGTTAGCGACGAGGTTCGAGCCGGCCGGGTTCAGGCCCGGGCCGAAGACCGAGATGTTCTGGGCGCCATTGTTTTGCAGCACCGACTTCATGTAGATCGAATCGTAATAGAGGCCGTAGCCGCCGCGAATGACGATTTTGCCGTTGTTCTCAGGCTGGTAAGCGAAGCCGACGCGCGGGCTGAACGCTCCATAGAACTGGTTGTAGATGTTGGCCACATTGACGCCCGCCACGGCGAGCCCGGTGGGCTCGGACGGATCGAAGACGGACAGGTTTGGATATTGAGAATGCGGCGGGCCTTCATAGTCGTAGCGCAAGCCGTAGTTGATGCTCAGATTGGGCTTGATCTTCCAGTTGTCTGCGGCGTAGAGATCCCAGGTATTTACGAAGACCTGACGCTTGGGGTCGCCGAGGACAATTGTAGAGGCCGAGGGGTCGAAGCACCCGGCGAGGAAGTCGGCCAGAAAGTAGGCGTTGGGGTCGGTTGGAAGAGAACTGGGCGGGGCGACGCCCTGGTTCTTGGTGGCGAGCGCCGAGCACGGAGAGCTGGTTGAGCTCCACGGTCCCTGAGTACCGTCAAAGTAAATGCTGCCGCGTTGGCCGGTCTGGTAGAAGTCGTCCACCTGCGCCTGTCGGAACTCGCCGCCAAAGACGAATTGATGGGCACCCTTTGTCCAGGACAGGTTCTCATCGAGATGGCCGGTAATATCGTTTCGTCCGGAGGCTGCTGTGACTCCTAACGGATCAAAGCCAGTACCGCCGGCGGTAAGGCCGACACTGGCGCCGTGTGGGCCGATGACAATATGCGGGGAGCCGGTCAGAGTAGGAGAGGTCACACCGGTATTCAGGCCCAGACCAATCGGGTTTAAGCTCGTGTTCGCGTCACTAAACACCTGATTGAAGTAACTGACGCCAGCCGACAACTGATTGGTGATGGTGTTCGAAAAAACATGGTTGTAAACGATCGAGTAGTTCTGAACGTGGATCGGTGCGACCTCATAGTAGTACGGCAATTCAGAGGAGGTGGGCGCGGTCTGCGAGCCCTGGCCGACAAACCACGAAGCAGCGAGGTGGTCTTTCTCGGTGATAATGAAGTCGATCTTTGCTACGCCGTTGTAGCTGTGCCCCATGAAGCTGCCGTTCGATTGATAATTGGCCGTGTTTGCTGGGCCTGTCAGGGCATCCGCAGGCCAGAGCGCCGCATAGGATCCTGAGCCGTTGAGAAGATTCGTGGCCACCGGGCTGACCGGCACCCCGTAGAAGTTTAGGATCTGTTCGGAAACCGTCTGGTAAGCAGCGGAGGGCTCGGTGGCGAGACCCGAGGCCCCAATTTTAAATTGCTGCTTTTCAAAGGCGATGAACCAGAAGAACTTGTTCCTCAGAACCGGACCGCCGAGGGAGAAGCCATAGTTTTCATTGCGGGTTTCCGGTTTGGTGGTTGAGAACGGATTGGTGTGCTGGAAGAATTCGTTGTGGTTGAAGTAGTAGGCGGTGCCGTGAATCTGATTGGTGCCCGATTTAATGGTGATGTTGGCCGTGCCGCCGGAGTTGCGGCCCAGGCCGGTTGACCCCGAGGTTTCAAAGGAGAAGTTGTCGATCGCGTCGACCGGGAAGATCACACCGGCGATAGAGTTGACGCCACCCTGGTTTACGGCGGGAATGTTCCACCAGAGGTCGTTGTTGTCGGTGCCTTCGATCTGCCAGTTGACGGAGTTGGAGCGTGTGCCGTTGACGCTGGCAACGCCCGCGCCACCGCCGGTGGAATATCCAGCAAAACCGGGGGTCTGCGAGAGCATCTGGGTGAAGTCGCGCGCGCTATTGGGAAGGTTCTGCACGATCACCTGGGGGAGCACCGTGGCCTGGGTGTCGGTCGTGGTGTCGAGGGTGATCGCATCGGCGGTGACCTCGACCGTCTGCGAGGATGATGCCACCGAAAGCTTGACTGACATCTCGTAGATGCTGCTAGCTGTCACCGCGACCTTGTCGTACTTCGCGGTGTTGAAGCCCGGCGCAGTGACAGTGACGGTATAGGTTCCTATCGGCAGGTTGGTGTAGTTGAAATCGCCGGCGCTGGAAGAGATGGTGTCGTTGCTCGTGCCAGTGGCACCTTCCGTGGCCTTGATGGCCGCGTGTGGAACCGCGGCGCCGCTCGCATCTGTCACTGTACCGCTGATGCCGCCGCGGAAGTTCTGTCCGTGCGCGACGGTAAAGGGCACTGTGAGGAAGAGGATTGAGAAGAAGATAGATACTATACGACCATTGAGGTAACGCATACTAAAACCTCCGGAGTGTATGAAGGAAATGGGCCATCCTTAGAGTTCGGGAGACTCAATGGATACAGCTCTTTGCCGACGCTAAAGAAGATTTGGGAAAGCGCTTGGATGCGGCAACCAGACAAGGTTGAAAAACGCCTGGGCCGGCGCCCCTAGGTCTTGCTTAGGGAGTTCTGGACAATGCAACAACAGTGATTGCTGAGTGTCATAACTCAAACTATGGACGCAATCGATAAAATTGCAAGAATAAAATCGCTTTCCTGTGCATATTTCACTCATCTCGTGCGCCGTAGCCCTCGCCAGTAGGTGCGCAGTTCTTCGAGCAACGCCGGACTCAGCATCACGTCTCGAGCCTTGCGGCCCTTGCCGCCGCGGATGTGAACCACCATCCGCTGGCTGTCGATATCGCTCACCGTCAGGCGAGCAACTTCTGCCCGGCGTGTTCCCGTGGCATAGGGCGTCAAGACCAGCAGGCGCTGGAAGGGAGTCTCCGTGGCATCGATCAGACGTGCTACTTCCTGCTGGCTGATAATCTCCGGAAGATGTAGTACCTTCTTCGGATACGGTGTCTCGGCGACGCTCCAGCCTCGCTTCAACACCTGGATATAGAGGAAGCGCAACGCAGCCAGCCGCTGAGTGATCGTGTTCGGAGCGAGCTTCCAGATGCGGAACATAGCTGCCTGATACTGACGAATCTGCTCCGGCCCTAACTGGTCGGGAGCACGATGGAAGTGCCGCAAAGTGCTCGACCGTGCGGATGTAAGCGCGAATGGTGGACGGAGCGTAGTTGCGACGCTCCAACTCTTCCAGCATGATCTGACGTAGATGGGTCACAGAGAATCCTCCTTCTCTGCGACACAACCGACCTCAACGCCCACAAACACGCGGTCAGCCACGCGAACGCGTCCGCCGCACCAGCTGGCTTCGTTCAAGTCGGCTTCTCGGAAGTTATGCGCAATGCCTGAGACCGAGACTGCTGCCCCTGCACGGCGGAGGTCTGCACAATCGTGGATGGGTTTGATCATGGTATTTGCGCGTGCCCGTCTAGAGATCGCGCCAAGATAAATGCGGACGAGCCAGGTGCTCGCCCCGCGCGCAATAATCTGCCCTGCTTTGCGGGCCATAGTTCACCTCCGGACCGCAATTGGGCACACAAGCGGCGCACAGCGCCGCGGAGATCAAGTTTTACAGGGGTTTGAGAGGGATGTTAGCGACAGAGCAATTCAGGCGCCTAACGGCATCACGAAGCCACCAGGTTCTAACAGCCACCGAACTGAACTCGTTGCTCACTCCAGTCGACCGGTACATCGCCGCGGAAGACCTCGAGTGACAAGTGCGAAACGTGCTTGCCTTCAAGAATCGCTTCGGTGAGGTCGGGCGCAAGAAAGGCGGACCCACGAGTCGAAGTGACCCAAACACCGTTTTCCGGGAGCTACAGGAAATCACCTGTGCGAGAAGCAGATTACACACGGCGAAGTGACGAGAAGCGCGTTTTCTGGGTACTAATCCTTGGAGTCATCACCCTAACTCGATGAGTGCTTTGGCCTATCAGCAACTGAATTGAGTGAGGATGTTTGCCCAAGTCCATGTACCCCCAGTGTCTGGCATGAAGTTCGTTTTCGATATTAGAGGCGGGTCCCCAGCCCAACCATTTGCTAGGGAGCGGAGCGTAATGCATTGATTGGATCCGCGGAGGCGGCGCGAAACGCAGGAACGGCGGAAGCAAGGAAGGCAATGCCTATCATGAGGAAGATGCTCGCGGTGTAGATCCACGGGTCAGTGGGGCTGACGCTAAACAGATAAGAGCGAATCAGGTGAGAAGTTGCGAGCGAGGTCAGCGCGCCCAATGCACTGCCCACAAGCGCCAGCCTCAGTCCCGAATGAAGCACTAGCTTCACAATGCCTTTGCGTTGCGCCCCAAGAGCCATGCGGATGGCAATCTCCTGAGCCCGCAATGTGACCGAGAAGGACACGACTGCATAAATGCCTGTGAGCGCTAGAATAAGGGCGGCGCATGCAAAGAAGCCAATCAACTCTGTCATGATGCGACGCGGCTCCTCAGTCTTGGATACAACGTCCGCCATGGAACGCACATCGTCGAGCGCTTGCTGCGGATCAATTTCCGCGATGGTGTGACGAAGGGTTTCAATGATCTGCTCGGGAGGTATCGCCGCACGGACAACGATGGAGCCGCCGGCGGAAATGGCGCGGGATTGCGGCAATGCGGGTCCAAAGAGAATAGCTGGTTGCCGAGCCGGCGCGTACCAGTGGTCATCGGCTTTTTGATCGCGCGAACCGATCCTCGTGTCGCCGGCAATACCCACCACTGTAGCCCAGGGCAGCTTTTTCCCGGGGTTGCCCACATGCATTCGCTTGCCGATAGGGTTCTGTCCAGGCCAGGAGTGTTGAGCCATCGACTGGCTTACGATGATGACCAGAGGAGAATCTGCACGGTCTTCATCCGTGAAGGTGCGGCCTGCGATCAAAGGAATGCCGAGCGCCTGAAAGTAGTTTCCGTCAATGGTTCCGAATGCAGCGAATTTTAGTTTCCACCTCTCGGCGGATTGCCCCTCGATCGTGTAGGCGGCCATGCCGGAGTTGCCGGAGGATGGAAGATTATCGCCGATCCCTACAGCGATAACACCGGGTTTCTTCGACAACTGCTCGATCAGATCCCGATTGAACTTCTCCACAGAGGCATCGGTGGGGTATTGCTCCTGGGGGAGCCGATAGCCAGCCACCAGCACATGCTGGGGTTCAAATCCCAGATCAGCGGAGAGCACTTCTGATAGCTGCGCACAAAAGCAAGGGAGGCAATGAACAAAACAAGTGCGACCCCAATCTCCGTGACGACAAGTACTGAACGCAGACGTGCGTGACTTGCTGCGCCTGTGGTCGTGGAGGCGGTATCTTTGAGACCTGCGATCAGCTTGGTTCGCAAAGCTACAAATGCAGGTACCAGGCTGCAGAGAACTCCGACTGTAATTGCGATACCCAGCGTGAAGAGTGTTACCGGAACATCGATCGATATCGAATCGACACGCGGCATCGAATCCGTGAGTGCGTGCGAGGCGATGCGGATTGCCATCCCTGCAAAGACTAAACCGAGCAGTCCTCCGCTAAGACTCAAGAGCAGTCCTTCCAGAACAGTGTCGCGAAGGATCGCACTGGAACGAGCGCCGAGCGCGAGGCGAACTGCATATTCGCGATGATACCGGACCGCTCGCACGAGCATGAGAATTGCGACGTTGGCACATGCAATCAAGAGGACCACAAAGACTGCGATCCACAACACGCGAAGGAGCGGTCTAGTGTTGCCGGTAAGTACCTCGCTGAGCAGTTGGATATCGCCGCGGATGTGAATCTTCGACATCGACGGTGGAAAACTGCTCATGATCTGCTGCGAAACTCGATCTGCATCTTGTGCAGCCTGCGAAAGGGAGACGCCGTCTTTTAGGCGTGCGACCATCCGATATCCCCAAAATCCGGCCTTTTCCTCGGACAACTCCTCGGAAGTGAGACTCATGGGAACCCATAACTGCGCCTGATTCAGTCGACCCACTTGGAGGGGGAACTCGAAATCGCGGGGCATTACACCGATGATGGTGTAAGGTTTGCGGTCCAGTTCCATGGTGGCTCCCGCTGCGTGCGGATCGCGATGATATCGATCTGTCCACAGCGCATAACTGATGACAGCGACCTGTGCTCGCGCATCTTCTTCCTGCCGTGAGAAGACGCGACCAAGCAGAGGCTCCACTCCGACGGTTGCAAAGACGCCGGATGTCAGGCGCGCCGCAGGGAGATTTTTAGGGGAAGGACCATCAGAGAGTACAAAACTGGTTCCGGCGAAAGCGCCGGTGGACAAGAAAGCTTGAGCTCCAGTCGAATAGGCCCTGATGTCTCGCGCCGTAATCCCGATCCCCGGGTTTTCCCCGACATGTTCCCCCAACTGCACCAGGCGGCCGGGGTCACGAAACGGAAGCGGTCGTAGAAGAATTCCTTTGATGAGGGAGAAAATTGTCGTTGTCGCACCGATGCCCAAAGCCAGCATCAGGGTGACGGTAATAAAGAAGCTACGCGCTTTTGCGAGGCGCCGTGCAGCGTGTCGAAGGTCATTGACCCAGAAGCCCATGAAATTCTCCTGCTGGCCTTACATTATGCGCCGATGTCCTGAGTCGCTATCCACGGCATCTGCGCTTCGGCCTGCAAGACGAACCCGTGGTAGAGGATCACAAGACCGATCGCGGGGAATTTGAATTCGGGCGTCGCACGCAATCAGCAAAGGCTGCGCCTACCTTGTTGCCCAAGATGATGCAGGTTCCGTGTGGGAGGGAGGAGGCTGGTTGGAGCAACTTCCATCCAAAACCGTCAGCAAGTTACTCGCAAGTTGGCATGCCGGTGACGAGGAGGCCTTGCGCACTGTGGTTCCCCTCGTTTATGACGAGCTCCGGCGGATCGCCCATCACTATCTGCAGAAGGAACGTCCCGGCCACACGCTCCAAAGCGCCGCCCTGGTGCACGAGGCCTACCTGCGCCTGAATAAACAAGACTCGCCTGAGTTCCAGAACCGGGAACATTTCTTAGCCATATGCGCCCAATTGATGCGGCAGATTTTGGTCGAGTACGCGCGTAGCCGCAATGCCGCGAAGCGGGATGGCGGCTATCGATTGACGCTGGACGACGTGCTGCTATTCAAGTCTCGGAGCGTGGACATGATCGCGCTCGATGACGCTCTGAACGAACTGGCTAAACTTGATCCACAGCAGAGTCGCATTGTCGAGCTGAGATTTTTCGGCGGCCTTTCCATCGATGAAACTGCGCATGCGTTGAATCTCTCGCCAACCACGGTGAAAAGACATTGGGCTACGGCCAGGCTTTGGCTGCATCATGAGATCATACAGGCGCATGACGCCGGAGCGCTGGCAACAGATTCGCGATGTGCTGGAGAAAGCGCTGGACCTCGCGCCAAACGAGCGCTCCGCCTTTCTGGAGCAAGCCTGCTCGTCCGATCCATCCCTGCGGCGGGAAGTCGAAACGCTGCTTGTCTCAAGCCCTGATGTGAGCTCCAGTTTTCTGCAATCGTTCGCGCTACGAGTCACGCTCACATCGGGTACGAAGCTGGGGGACTATGAGGTCAAATCGCTGCTTGGTTCGGGCGGCATGGGCGAGGTCTATCGCGCCCGCGATTCGCGGCTGGGCCGCGATGTGGCGATCAAGGTCTTGCCGTCGTTCCTCTCCGCCGATCGTGACCGGCTGCGGCGCTTCGAGCAGGAGGCGCGAGCGGCCGCGGCGCTGGACCATCCCAACATTCTGGCGGTGCACCAATTGGGCAGCTACGAAGGTGCACCGTATCTGGTCTCGGAACTGCTGGAAGGGGAAACCCTGCGGGAACAGCTCGGGCGTGGCCGCCTGTCGGTGCGCAAGGCGATTGACTACGGGGTGCAGATCGCCCGCGGGCTGGCCGCGGCGCATGAGAAAGGCATCGTCCATCGCGACCTGAAGCCGGAGAACCTGTTCGTCACCAAAGACGGGCGGGCGAAGATTCTTGACTTCGGGCTAGCGAAGTTGACGCAGTCGTTCAGTCTAGGGCCAGCCCGCCAACGATAGGCGAGGGGACGAAGGCGGGAGAAGTGATGGGCACCGTGGGATACATGTCGCCGGAACAGGTGCGAGGGCAAACTGCCGACCATCGGGCCGACAACTTTGCCTTCGGCGCGATTCTGTATGAAATGCTCGCGGGGAAACGAGCGTTTCAGAAGCCGACCTCGGCGGAAACGATGACGGCGATTCTGAACGAAGACCCCCCGGGATTTTCCCAGATCACCGTAAGCGTTTCCCCAGCGCTGAAACGCGTCGTACATCGTTGCCTTGGAAAGAGCCGGGAACAGCGCTTCCAATCGGCATCGGACCTGGGGTTTGCACTGGAGGCGAGTGTCGCAAACCCTGAAGGGGGAACGGCACCTCTGTCCTCCGAGCAAGGAAGCCCCCAAGGCACGCCCTCGCAAAAGCGCCGCCGTGTGGCCGCGATAACCGGCGCGGTCGTCGCACTGCTCTCGGCTGCCTCTGTCGCCCTGTTTTTCTTCCCGTTTCCCTGGCGTCACGCCAGCGCCCCGTCCCACAACGCGTGGGTGCAGATCACTCATTTCGCTGACTCGGCAACTCAGCCTGCGTTGTCGCCTGATGGACACATGATTGCCTTCATTCGCGGCCCTGAAACCTTCGTTACACCTGGCCAGATTTACGTGAAGATCCTGCCGGATGCCCAGCCGGTCCGGCTGACCCATGACGATCTGCCGAAGATGGCTCCGGTTTTCTCGCCCGACGGATCGCGCATTGCTTATACGACTACGGACGCGAATTTCGGATGGAATACCTGGGTTGTACCGGTCCTGGGCGGTGAAGCTCAAAAGCTCCTGCCCAATGCAGCCGCCCTCACCTGGGCTGACAACCAACACGTGGTGTTTTCGGAGATCAAGACAGGGATTCACATGGGCATCGCTACTGCCACGGAGAGCCGGGCGTTAAAGGTTTTCTCCAGGATTACTCCTCGGAAGCGTGCAACTGGGCTTGGCCAGACAGGATGCAAAGGAACGCGAGTCGAGCGATGATGGGCGGAGCTGGTCGGATGACAGCTACAGCCCGCGCCGACATTGGTGCCCGGTTGGAAGCCCGACCGTGAAGCGTGGGTCTGGGGTTGCGTACAGACGTGTGATGACGTTTGTCGGTTTCCGACGACGATCTCGATTGGGAGTTTGCTCTGTGCCCGCGCCCCGGGCATTCGGCCGGCATGATCGGAGGAGCAAAATGGCCAAGAAGGGCAACAGAAGATGTGACGCATTGCCCATCCTGCATCCGGATGCTGCTGGCATTGATGTAGGCGCAAGTGAGTTATACGTCGCCGTCAGCGCTGATCGAGACCCACAACCCATCCGCTGCTTTCCCACATTCACTCATGATCTGCATACGCTCGCTGATTGGCTCGAGCAGTGCGGGATTCACTCTGTCGCCATGGAGTCCACAAGTGGGTACTGGATTCCTGTGTACCAGATCCTGGAAACTCGCAGCCTTGAAGTCTATTTAGTCAACGCGCAGCACGTGAAGAACGTGCCGGGCCGGAAGACAGACGTTTCCGATTGCCAGTGGCTTCAGTATTTGCATTCTGTCGGTTTGTTGCGTGCCAGCTTTCGCCCGCCGGGATTCATATGTGCCATACGATCTCTTTGGAGACATCGCAGCAGCTTGATCCAGATGGCAGCTGAACACGTCTTGCATATGCAGAAGGCTCTCGACCAGATGAACCTGCAGATTCATCGTGTACTGAACGACGTCACTGGAATCAGTGGCCTCAAGATCCTGGATGCGATCCTTGTGGGCGAACGAGATCCTCTGACTCTGGCACGACTCTGCCATGGTGGCGTGAAGAACAGCGAGGACACTATCGCAAAATCCCTCGAGGGCGACTACCGTCCAGAGCATCTATTCGCCTTACGTCAGTCCTTGGCGGCCTATCGCTACTATCAGAAGCTCGTTGTTGAAGTTGATCAGGAGATTAAGCACCAGCTGGGCGAGTTGAAGACAGCCGCAACCGCAGAGAGCATAACACCCGCACGAACGAAGGCTTCCCCGTATCAGAGGCGTCGATACGAGCCAAAGACATTTGATCTTCGTGGGGAACTATACCGCATCTTTGGCGTGGATCTTACGAACGTGCCCGGGATCAGCGCAATCACAGCCCAAACCATCTTGTGCGAAATCGGTACGGATGTCTCCCGATTCCGAAATGCCTCTGCGTTCGCATCCTGGCTGGGCCTATGTCCAGAGAAAAAGATCAGCGGCGGCAAGGTTCTATTTACCAAGAGCCGGCGCGTTCGAAGCCGAGTTGCAACTGCCCTGCGGATGGGCGCCCAATCTCTTCACCACGCCAAAGACTATCTGGGTGAGTTCTTCCGACGCATCACGCGAAGGCTCGGCAAGCCCCAAGCAACTACTGCCACGGCCCACAAACTTGCTCGCATCGTGTTCCACCTGTTGAGCACAAAGCAGGCTTACAACGAGAGCGTCTTTCACAAGTCTGAGGAGGAAACTCTCCGACGCGCTGAATATCGGCTTCGCAGACAAGCTGCCCAACTCGGATTTCAGATCATCCCTGCAGAGATCGCTTGATGTTCCTTGGGAGCATGCGACTGGCCTCGGCCAGACAGGATGACAAGGAACGCGAGTTGAGAGATGATGTTCGGTGTTGAGCTGGGCGGCAAGTCACAGCCCGCGCCGACAGTGGTGCCACAAGAGCCCGATTTTGGGAGCATGGGTCTGGGGCCTGCGTACAGGTCATTGATGACGTCGGCAATGCCGACGATCTCGTTTACGAGTTTGCCATATACTGCATCGCCACCCCGGGCCGCCCAACTCAACACTAAGTGGAAGTGTGTATCGAGACCTCTGACTCGTTCCTTACGAGTCGGCCAGGCTTCCGTAAACGAATTCTGGTTTGAGGCTGAGCGATTGGCGACGAGATGGGCGTTTCTCAGGACTAATTTCGATCAGGTCGCGCAAAGGGCCGCCGAGGAGTGCGTTGGGGCCGATCGTCAACCGAGAATCGAAGTTACCTGAAAGGCGACTTTTCGGGAGTTTGGACGGGAATCGCCAGCCCCTCTATCCCCTATCATTTCCCCGGACCTCGCCGTTGCTCCGATACTCTGTTTCAAAGATTGATCGGCTCTATCTCTCTTTGATCAAGAGGATTGCCCCTAGCATGAGAAGCACGGCGAGAGTGAAGACCACGCCGTGGATGAGCGTGCTCGGACGATGCAGATGCCATGAGTCAATGAACAGGAATCCAGATGACAAACACACTGCTACAGAACTCAACCGGGCCCAGAATCTTGAGGCTCTAAAAATCGACCTTCGCATGATATGCCTTTCAATAAGCGGATCGCTAGGACCAGCGATAGCCAAGCAACCAACTTTAGGCTTGCGAAGCCCGGAACATACAAGGCCGTTGGAAAGACCTTGCCACAAGCCGACTCTGACAACAGACCTAGCTGGGCGTCGTTCAGTAAACAAGGGCACGACCACTACCATGTAAATTCCACCGTATACTCGAAACGTAGATCGGGAAGGTAAGTATCGGTCGTCTTACCGTCAGGCGGCTGACCGAGAACGACCTTTATCCTTGACAAAAGCCTGTGAGAATAAGAACGATATCGGTTGATATCGATATCTTGACCCCCTTGTATACCCCCTCAACCGGTGACATACAGTGTCTTACAACATAGTGTCCCTACCGGCGAAAACGTATCGGATCGGTCGTCATCAGTAACCGGAAAACGAGGTGGTCGCCATTAAACTCCTGAGTTTTCGGCCACACGGAAGTTGATCGCAATCCGACAGTCGCTGTCGAAGCTCCCTGCAAAACGGCGATTGCGGTAACTTGCCGGGTTTCTCGGCTCGCTTGGGAGCAAGTTACCGCAAACTGGGATGAGACGGTCGCTCTG
>Ga0210390_10003374_pt1 | contig 13709 bp, 14 predicted proteins | sample IncBWH11OmetaG_FD_161050 | JGI IMG/M metagenome (GOLD analysis project Ga0210390, IMG submission 161050) | Forest soil microbial communities from Barre Woods Harvard Forest LTER site, Petersham, Massachusetts, United States - Inc-BW-H-11-O ...
CGATGTCTCATAACTGTTTCCTCCGTAATGGTATGACGGCAACAGTCGCTAACCTGAGAGGTTCCAGAGCCTTGGATTCATAAATATCTCTTTAGTCAGCACACGCTTTCCGCGCCTTTAAGCACCATTTCCGCGCGGGCAAAAAGAAAGAGGCCGCCACGGGGACGGCCTCTTTGTGCCCTCAACAAAGGAGTTTAAAAGTTTAAAAGCCGCTTCCGTTAAACATAGGGTTACGGGCGCAAGCGTCGTCGCCACGGCTGTCCCAACTACCTCTGACCCGCCAGTTGCTCCAAGCTTCGTAATCATACGTCGGCGAATAGGGATTTCCGGGTTCAATCGTCGCACAATAGGTGCTCTCGGCTTTTTGTACCGGGTGGGCTACTACGTGCCGAGCCATTGCGGGTCCTACAAGCACAGTAGAAAGGACTGCGGCCGCGCCAATCAGTCCGAGATCCGTCATGCGTACCTCCTTTTGGTTCTGGTAGCGCGGATTATCAAGCGTAGGAGAGAACGGAGGTTCCAACCTCGGCTTCTAAAAGATAATTCATTGTCCCCGGTGCCAGAAAAGCAAAAGTTGCTTAGAAGGTCCGAGCCGAAAATGAGTGTTCATTATTAGCTTCAACCGCAGGCTTGAATTCGCAAGGAATGGTAAACAGGGTTGCTCCAGAAAGAGCGGTCCCTATTTCTGTGATCCTGCGCACTGGCGCGATCGGACGACTCACGTGGTTTTATTGCGACAGCCGGACGGCGTCTCGGTTATGCAGGTGGCAGGATCCATAAAAGAGGCTTTGAGACGAAGTGCGTGATGGCCATCGCGGCTTAACAGCGCCGAAACTTGGCCCGCATGCCGGCGGGCGCTTTTGGCTGGCGATTGTGCTCACCGGTCTTGCAACGGGTGCATCCGCCGCTGCGCTGACGTTGATTCTGCAAACCGTCCAGCATTTCGTGTGGCCGGGCACGGCCGCAACTTTGCTGGACGCGGCTGCGCAGGCGACGCCCTGGCGGCATATCATTGTCCTTCTTGGAGCGGGATTGGTTACCGGCGCCGGCCAGATTATTCTGGTGCGTCTGGCCAGCAGCAACAGCATCGACATTGCAGAAGCGATCTGGTTTTCAGCAGGCAGATTGCCCACCTTACGGACATTGGGCAGCGCGGTGCTGTCAGTCGTTGTCGTCGGCATGGGGGCATCGCTTGGCCGCGAAGGGGCGCCCAAGCAGGCTGGTGCAGTCATAGCCAACGTCTGGTCAGACAAGGCCGGGTTTTCCGACGAACAGCGCCGCCTGCTGGTCGCCTGCGGGGCTGGAGCCGGTATGGCCGCCGCCTACGGCGTGCCGTTAGGCGGCGCGCTATTTGCGCTGGAGGTTTTGCGCGGAATGCTGGCGTTGCGACTCGTGTTGCCCGCGCTCCTGACGTCGGTGATCGCCGTGGCGATCTCATGGTTGGTCCTCCCCAATGCCCCGACCTACGCGATCTTTCCCTTCGATAGCTCTGCGGCCAATCTTGTCACGGCACTTCTGATTGGACCCGTCGCTGGTTTTGTGTCAGTTGGGTTCGTGCGAATAATCGCGCTGGCCGACCGAAACAGGCCGACGCGTTGGCGGCGACTGGCGCTCCCGATGCTGACGCTCGGCCTACTCGGATTGGTGTCCATCAAGTTTCCGCAGTTGCTCGGAAACGGCAAGGACATAGTTCAGCTGGCTTTCTCGGACCAGGTCCCGGTCACGCTTCTACTTATACTGCTAATCCTTAAGCCCGCTGCGACCGTGCTATGCTTGGGAAGCGGCGTACCCGGAGGCTTGTTCACGCCGTCGCTGGCCCTTGGAGCCCTGCTTGGCGCGGTTGTCGGCCACACCTGTTCCCTGTTTTTGCCTGGCGTGCAGCCTGGGCTTGCAGCGATCATTGGCGCTGGCTCCGTTCTGGCGGCTACCACACAGGGTCCCATCTCGGCAGTCGTGCTGATCATGGAACTGAGCGGTCAGGACCGCTCATTCATTGCGCCGCTGTTGTTCGGGGTTGTGATTGCAACGCTGGTCTCGCGACGAATCGAGCCGCGCTCAATCTACGACGCAAGGCTTACCGACGAAGAGATTGCGCAAAGACAAGAGCTGCGTGAGCCGGCAAGGCGCTAAGCGGAGGTCTAACAAGGTTGATGTTGTGATGGGTCGAAATCAATCGGCGAATCGATGCGATTGTTTTGATTCACATGACGAGTTGCCGACAGAGATGCAGATCGGAAAACTTTAAATCATAGTCGGTTTCGAGATTCAGTAACCGGCACCTTCAGATCGGTCGCGGTCATCTTTGGAGGCGCGGGTATCAATTGATCGTTTGATCGGAGACATCTACATGGTTGAACCGCCACGCCATGTTGGTCCTTAAGCGGACGCGATGAATATGAGTTTAAGAGAGCGTTCGATTCAACCTCAAAGCGGATTTGCCTCCAGCACGGGGGATGCTGAGGCCGTCATTCTTCGGAAGCCAGGGACGATGGCATCCGGCAGTGGACAGATAAGGTTCATAGACAGCGATGGTTCCGGTCCGACTGCTCGAAACCAGATATCAATTCGTGAAATTTTGGTAACTGAGCAATATTGATCAGCGATTCCCCAGTAAGAAAGCGCAGTGTCGCGTTAGTTCGCGGTGGCCGAAAATGCGGGGTCGTAAGGGCCATCGGTAAAAGATTGACACGGCGTCGCCCCGAAATCGCGACGCGCCCCAATAAAATAAAGATTGGGTCGCTTCCGCCTCTCCTCCGAAAGTTGGCGTGCCCCGACGCGCTCGCTCAGCCCTCAAGGAACATTCCGATGGAAAATATCGACACAGTCGTTGCAGTCTTCGCTGACCATGCTGCCGCCGAAACGGCGGTGAAGAAGCTCACTGCCGCCGGACTCGAAATGAAGAATCTCAGCATCGTCGGCAAAGGATATCATACCGACGAGAAAGTCGTCGGGTTCTACAATGCCGGCGATCGGGTCAAGTTCTGGGGCACGCGCGGTGCATTCTGGGGCGGCTTCTGGGGCCTGTTCCTCGGTGGGCTGTTCATGGCCGTTCCTGTCGTGGGACATGTCGTGGTGCTTGGTTATCTCGCAGCAATTGTGGCGGGTGGTATCGAGAATGCCGTGTTGGTCGGCGGATTGAGCGCGCTCGGTGCGGCGCTCTACAGTATCGGCATCCCAAAGGACAGCGTGCTGCAATACGAGACCGCACTGAAGACCGATCGCTTTCTCGTAATGGCACACGGTCCTGCCGCGGAAGTCGCGCGCGCCAAGACAATTCTCGGCACCGTCAACCCCTCGAGCCTCGACGTTCACCAAGGTGCCAAGACGGAGGCGCCTGCTGTCGCCGCCACAGGCTGAATCGCAAAACGCGACTGAGAACGAAGGGAATAGTCCGAGATTTCCTGTCGACCCAACTCATCGCCGCGCTCGCCCTCGCGAGCGCGGCCCCGCACGGCGGGGACCCGCCCAGGCCTGTCGTCGGTTCTAGGCCGTAAGTTCGGAAGATCGAGCAATTACAAGAAGCCTCCTTCAAACGAGCATTCTGCAGGCTTGGCTCACTTGGCGCAAAGTTGACCCGGAGCCGGCAAAGCCATTAGTTTCAGCTGGACTCTTGAACGCGACAGCCGGCAATAGTTGCCGTATTCGGATTTTCCCATGTCCGCGACCACGAGCTTGTCTGCTGAAAGCGTTCTACCCTCGAAATCTGCTGGTGCGGTCGACGTTGGCTTACAGAGCGGCCTAACGGCGGATGAGGCACGCCGACGGCTGGAGAAATTCGGCGCAAATGCAATGCCGGATACCAGCGCTCATCCGTTTTGGATGGCGCTCGAAAAATTCTGGGCGCCCGTTCCATGGATGCTCGAGGCCGCAGCTATCCTCGAACTGGTGCTCGGTAAATACGTCGAAGCGGCAATCATCGTCACTCTTTTAGTTTTCAATGCCGCACTCGGGCTGTTCCAGGAGAGCCGCGCGCAGGCAACGCTTGCTGCGTTGAAGTCGCGGCTCGCACTGAACGCATCGGTTCGTCGCGACGACGCATGGAAGACCATACCCGCTGTCGAACTGGTGCCGGGCGATGTGGTGAAGCTTTCGCTGGGCGCAGTGGTTGCCGCGGATGTGCATCTCACCGGGGGCGAAGTCCTACTTGACCAATCCATGCTCACCGGGGAATCGGTGCCGATCGAGGCCGGCGCGGGCGTCCAGACCTACGCAGGGGCTCTGGTGCGACGCGGCGAGGCGGTGGCTGAGGTCACTGCGACCGGGGTGCGCACCAAGTTTGGCCGGACCGCGGAGCTCGTCCGCACTGCCCATGTCGTCAGTTCTCAGCAGAAGGCCGTGTTGCGGGTTGTGCGTAATCTCGCCGGGTTTAACGGTGTCGTCATCGTGCTGCTCGTGATGTATGCTTGGTTTCTCAAGATGCCGTTCGATGAAATCATTCCCCTCGTTCTAACCGCAGTCCTCGCGTCGATCCCGGTGGCGCTGCCCGCGACCTTCACTCTCGCTTCGGCGCTCGGGGCACGGGCATTGGCAAAGCTCGGCGTTCTGCCGACGCGCCTCTCCGCGGTAGATGAAGCGGCGACGATGGGTGTTCTTTGCTCCGACAAGACAGGCACGTTGACCCAGAATGCGCTGACGGTAACGACCGTTCACCCTATGCCTGGCTTCGACGAGACGCATGTTCTGACGCTGGCCGCGCTGGCGAGTTCCGATGGCGGACAGGATCCGGTAGATGGTGCCATTCGGTCTGCCGTCTCGGGAAAGGCAGCCTCCGACACGCCTATGATCATCAAATTTGTGCCGTTCGATCCGGGGACGAAGATGTCCGAAGCAACGGTACAGGACCCGGGCGGCGGAACACAACGTGTCGTGAAAGGCGCCTTCGCCGCCGTCACCGACCTCACCCAAGCGTCGCCGACTGCGACAGCGGCCTCAGGGGAACTCGAGGGGAAAGGTTTTAGAGTGCTGGCGGTCGCGGCCGGACCAGCAAATGCGATGAAGCTGGCCGGACTCATCGCGCTGAGCGACCCTCCGCGAGAAGACTCGGCGACACTTATTACCGAGCTACACCAACTCGGCGTTCGTACCGTCATGGTCACGGGCGATGCGCCGGCGACGGCAGCCATCGTCGCTCATGCCGTGGGGCTCGATGGAGCCGTCTGTCCGCCAGGGGCCGTCCCGGATAGCGTTCGCCCTGAGCAGTTCGCGGTGTTCGCCGGCGTCCTTCCGGAGGACAAATACAAGCTCGTCAAGGCATTCCAGAAGGATGGTCGCACCATCGGCATGTGCGGCGATGGCGCCAACGACGCGCCAGCGCTGCGCCAGGCGCAGATCGGGATTGCGGTCTCGACGGCAACAGATGTCGCGAAATCAGCCGCCGGCATGGTGCTGACCGAGCCTGGGCTCGCCGGGATCGTTGCCGCAGTCAAGGAAGGGCGAATAACCTTCCAACGCATCCTGACATACACGCTGAATTCGATCATCAAGAAGATCGTCACGGTGCTTTTCCTGATCGTCGGCCTGATCATGACGGGACACGCAATTTTGACTCCCCTGCTGATGGTCATTGTTATGATAGCCGGCGATTTTCTGGCGATGTCACTCACGACGGACAACGTGCGACCCTCCCCGTTGCCGAACTCCTGGCGGATCGGCAACTTGACGATGGCCGGCGTCGTCATGGGTACTTGTCTGCTGGCCTTCTGCAGCGCGGTCTTGGCCGTCGGCAAATTTGAGATGGGCCTCGGAATCGACGAGCTCAGAACCCTCGCATTTGTCGCCTTGGTGTTCGGGAGCCAAGCGACCATCTATGCCATTCGTCAGCGGCGACACCTGTGGGGCTCTCGTCCAAGCCTGTGGCTTGCCATGTCGTCCGTGGCCGATATTCTGATCGCCGCGACATTGGCTATCAGCGGAATCGCAATGACACCTCTGCCGGTTTTGACAGTCGTGGAGGCACTCGCTGCGGCCTTGGCTTTGGCGCTCGTCTTGGACCTGTTGAAGGTGCCGATATTCGCCCGTCTCAGGATTGCCTAAAGCACTAGGCGGTTCATCGGGTGCAATGAACCCAGCGAGCCGGCGCTATCGCGAGCGGCATTCAGATCGACTTGCGGTTTCAAGCATGGCCACGGTCCGTCGGCCCCGCGTCAGTAAGAGGATGAGTATGAAGATCAATTCAAAGGATTTCCAGGTACGCGAAGGAGATGAGGTCAACCTCAAGAAGTGGCCAACCCTGGTCGATCCCGTTTACAAATCGAAGGACCAGTATCAAAAACTACTCGGCGAGCACGTCGCAGAATTGAGTTCACAACAACAGCTTCTCTATGCATCCAATCGCCATGCTGTGCTGTTGATTTTCCAGGCGATGGACGCGGCAGGAAAAGACGGCGCGATCAGGCACGTGATGTCCGGGGTCAATCCGCAGGGCTGCCAAGTGTTCAGTTTCAAGCATCCCAGCGCTGATGAACTGCAGCACGATTTTCTCTGGCGCACCACCCGTGACCTTCCCGAACGCGGGCGGATTGGCATCTTCAACCGATCCTATTACGAGGAAGTTCTGATTGCTCGCGTGCATCCCGAAATTCTGGTCGGGGAGGGTATCCCCGACGCTCCGCACGATGACAAGACAGTCTGGCACGGTCGGTATCGCTCGATTGTGAATCTTGAGAGACACCTTCACGCCAACGGCACTCGCATCGTCAAATTTTTCCTCCACCTCTCGGAAGACGAACAGCGGAAGCGCTTTCTGGCGCGTATCGACGAGCCTGAGAAGAACTGGAAGTTTAGCAACGCAGACATCGAGGAGCGGAAATTCTGGAAGCAATACATGAAGGCCTACGAGCAATGCCTCAGTGCTACAAGCACAGGCGACTCGCCCTGGTATGTCGTTCCGGCCGATGACAAAGAGAATGCCCGGTTAATCGTCTCCCAGATCGTCCTCGATACGTTCGAGGAACTCAAAATGACTTACCCTAAGACGAGCGCAAAACGACGCCACGAATTACAGTTGATCCGCAAGCGGCTCGCGAAGTGAAGGTTTTATTGCGCTGGCCGCTGCCCGACCCAGCAGTAAGTTAAGAGAAAACTTTGGCGAAAGGTCCTTTCCGTCGACTCGGCAGGAACGTTGCGCGGAATTTCGTCGAGCAAGGAGCGTCATGGAGCGCCTCCATCAGGACATTCATGCAGCACTTGTCATCACCAATCTGAGCAAATTTATCATCCGCAGTCACCTGCGGGCATGGAGTCTCTCTTCGATCGTTCCGGAGGCAGGCTGTCACCCGACCTGTTCGGTCGTGTCCGATCGCAATCCGTGATACAGCAGACTCGCTTTAACCCAAGGAGTTCGATATGTCTCTCACTGTCGCTCATATCACGCCGCTCATCTCACTTTTGGCTGGTATCTTGATTCTCATCGCCCCAGCTCTGTTGAACTATATCGTCGCGATTTACTTGATCGTCGCCGGCGCGGTTGGCCTCAACGAAATTTATCATTTTGTGAGCTGAATTATACCAAGCTACTCTTGCGGCGTATCATGCTGCCGCTAGTTCCTGAAAGCACCGAAGTGTCGGCAGCCATCGAACTGGTTGGTGTTCCGATCGTAACCGCCACGTCGCTTGGAAGCGTTCTGCCCGCAGCCTTCGTCTGAAAAAAACCAAAGCTTATGGCACCAGCGCGCGAATGCTGGCACGAGCGTCGAGGCTTGGAGTTTGGGATGACCGCTTGTAATTGCCTTCGCCGGCTAGGATGAGCTAACGTCAGTTCGGATCAGCGAACTCAAAGTGCTGCATATGCGCAACTCGTCAACGGCGTCACTCCCGTCACTGAGTATTCGTCTGGATCTCGACGCGGATTGTCACATCGGGCCCGGCAAAATCCAATTGCTGGAGCAAATTCATGCCTGCGGTTCGATCTCGGGCGCGGGTCGGGCTATGGAAATGTCTTACAGGCACGCATGGGACCTGGTCGATGAAATCAATCGCATCTGCCGGCGCGCTGCGGTCGAACGACAAAAGGGCGGCAAGAATGGCGGCGGTGCCATGTTGACGCCGTTCGGGCTCTTGCTGGTAGCCCGCTATCGGAAAATCGAGCGATCGGCCGCGAGTGCGGCGCGCAAGGAGCTTCATGCCTTGCGCGCGGATATTGTCGTTGGTCCGAAGGGCTGAGCTCCCTGCGCGCATTGCCGATTCCCTTCGCATTCACCCTTCCTAATTTGCCGCCACCCACTACATGCTGCGGCCCGTGTAACCTCCCTCGCGCCTGGTTTTTGCAATCACAAATCCGGCAATAAGTACGATAGATCGCTTTCGTGTCCGACTGTTGCACGGTTGCACTTTCGTCCGCGTTGTATTCCTTGGTATATAATGGGCGTTATGTTTGGGCCAACATAGCAAAGCGGCAGGGCGAACGCGCTGTCTGCGGGGGTGGCCGAATTTTGGGGGCTAAAAATGAAAAAAGCGCTTGCGATTGCGCTCGCAATGACGGGCCTGGCGGGCACTGCCTACGCCGCGGACTGGACGCCGCCGAAAGTGCCGGATCCGATTCCCGATAACCTGACCTGGTACGGCATCACGCCGATCGGCGTGCTCGACCTCGGCTACGCCTACCAGACCAACGGCCGTCCGCTCGGAAGCGTGGTTTCGGGCCTTGAGTTCTCTCCGTTTACGACCACCCGAAACTACACGGGACAGGCTATTTCGACTATCGCCCATAGCGGTCTCCAACAATCGTTTATCGGCGTGACGGTTGAAGAGCCGCTGGGTGCCGGCTGGACGGCGATCGCGCGCGCCGACACCGGCGTCGATCCGCTGCAGGGCAAGCTTTCCGACGGCTGTAGCTCGTTCGTTGCGAATGCCGGCGTGGTCTACACCCAGCAAAACTCGAACGCCGACACCGGCCGCTGCGGCCAGGCGTTCAACGGCCAGCTCTGGGGCGGTATCAGCAGCAAGCAATACGGCACCCTGACCATCGGCCGGAATAATTCCTTCCAACTCGACGGTATTGCCGCCTACGACCCGATGGCACTGTCCTATGCCTTCTCGCTGCTCGGTTATTCCGGCACGGACGGCGGCTCTGGCAGCACGCAGGCGGCGCGCTGGGACAATTCGGCCAAGTATGTCTATGACTTCGGACCGATCACGGCTGGCGCCATGTATTCCAACGGCGGCAATTCCACCGGCTTTTTCGGCGACGCTTACGGCTTCATGTTTGGCGGACACGTCGGCGGCTTCTCGGCCGAAGCCGTATGGACCAAGGAGCACGGCGCCGTAAACCTGCAGACCTCGGTCAACGATACGCTCAACAGCACAACTCTGGCGGCCAACATTTCGGACAATACCGAATGGTCGGTGATGGGCAAGTATACGTGGCAGCTTGGAAGCCCTGCGGCTTCGGCCTATCCGTATCCCACCAAGGCGGCCGTGAAGGCAGAATCCCCGCCCGGCGACAGGTTCTCGATCTTTGCCGGCTACACCAATATCAGCCAATCCAATCCCAATACGCCGATTCTTCAGGGCAGTGCCGCTGGCGGCTATCTGCTGACGGTGAGTCCAACCCTGCCGGATAACAACGCCTTCACTACCTCCAAGGTCCTGCAGATCTACTGGGCAGGCGTGAAATACGACTTCGCATGGGGCTTGAGCCTCACAGGCGCCTACTACCATGTGGACCAGAACTCCTACGTCGCGGATGGTGCAGCGTGTGTCGCGGGAGGCGCCAGCAAGACGGACTGCGCCGGCGCGTATGACCAGGTCTCGTTCCTTGCCGACTATGCGTTGAACAAGCACCTCGACGTCTACGCGGGTGCCACGTGGGCCCGGGTAACCAACGGTTTGGCGTCAGGCTTCCCAGGCACGCCGGGTGCCAAGTTCGGCTTCGCTGGAACCGGAACGTCCATCGACACCGCCACAGTGATGACCGGCTTCCGCATCAAGATCTAACGGTGAGAGAACCTAATAACGCCGGCCCGGATCGCATTTCGGGCCGGTCTTTTTGACGAGTTCGCTGGGTACGGTTCTGCTTTGGTGAAAATTTATGGGGCTCTGCCCCTCGCGCGTGCCAGGGTAAGGCGTCGGCCAATGCCGACGCCGATCCGAGCGGTGTCCCATGTCTTCCGCGCTTTCTCTCATCCCTGAATCCTCAACGACTGGCACGCGCTTGTGCAGACCACTCTTCGAGCGGCCCCGAAGGCGGGAAAGGCGCGGGCGGGCGTTGCGCCGGGCATTCGCAACTATTGCAACCGCCAGCCTATCCCGCCGACGTCCGTGTCACCGGCGACTAGTTTCGCATTCGCGATCGGGGCAGGCAATATCGGCCGGCGATTGCACCACTTCTGCTGACGGCGCTGATGCTCGGCTTTAGCTGGCCAACGATGTTTGTGACCATAGGAGACGTCGGCCTGCTCGGTGCGGTGGTGTGGTTCACGCTTTAACGAAACCCCATGGCACTTTTCTTGATACGGACGACTACGGGAATCGCGCTTGTCGGCTTGAGTTCAGATCGAACGCTTGAACGATGCTTGCGTGGCGCAATTCCGATTATAGCCTCACTTCGAAGTTGCCCAGCAGCTCCGCTGGCCAGTCAAAATCACGATGCGTTGCTTTATCTAAGGCGTCATTTTGCGCAGAGCCTAGTAAGTATGCGACCAGCATCATGTCTAGAAGGATTTCCTATCGCATGGATTAGAGCAAGGCTCATGAGAGCCAAGACGACAAGGGAGGCCGTTACTGCCACAACGACGCGCAAAGCCGCCGCACGGCAAGGATGGTCGTTGGAGAGCTTGACGCCGAGACCCGGAATTAGAGAACACGATCGGGGGGTAAACAGATAACCTGTGGCGGGCGGGCACATAGGCTTTTGACTCGGCTCGGACTTTGGTTCAGCCTGTAACAAACCGCAGACTGTTAGCTCAAGGCTTTCAGCGTATCCGAAATCTTCCGCGACTCTCGCGCTTATTTAGGCAATTTAGACTGAACAAGGTCTGGCAAGCTTGGCGCCAAAGGGTTGCCTCATAACGGCTCAGACGGTCGAGAGGATAAGTCGACAGATTGGAAAGGCGGACAAAGGACTGCGTCAGATCGTCTTGTTGGCCGTCGGAGGCATTGTTCGTCACCGAATCACTCCTAGGAAAGGGGAAGTGTTCATTTTCAAGCCGTCCCTCGCTTTCCCTGGGTGCTAGTGAGAAGCGGTTCATTTCGTCAAAAGTCTTTTGAGAAGCTTGCCGTCGTCGCTGGAATTGCAACAAGTGCAAAGCATGGATTTTGAACAAGCCATTCTCGATCGCAGTGGCTCGGCGTAGCCGCCATAGTAGGCTTGCCAACCTTAGTACGAGCTCTCTCTCGACCGCCGATCGAACATCGTAATCGGCCGTGACGGACAATTCGAAAGCTGCATAGTCTTCGGCGTCTTCTAAAACGTCGATTACGGTTTCTGCAGTGAGCCCGCGGCGCACAGCATTTCGCCGAGACTTTCTCTTGCGCTTTTCCGTCACGGGGCCTGTGCTCAGCCGAGCATTACACCGGTTGGCATGGATTTGCCTGAGTGATGTCATTCAGTCTCCTTGTGGAGAATTGGCTTCGTTTCGCAAATTCGAGGCCGGCCTATGGTGACGGATTGGTCGAAAGTCGTTCCTTGCAAATTGGTTGGTTTAGCGTCGGCGCAGTTGGGGTTGCATCATCCAGCGACACCGGATGTGTCTTAACCCAGAGGGTTCCGGCAACGCTTAAGGGATCAATGCCCTGGCTCTCCCACCAAATGCGCTCATTGCCGCGCCGATGCAGTTCGCGGTGGTGAAGCCTGCAGACGGGAACGGTGAAGCGGTCACTTACTTTCCGCCCCATCGCCCGCTGCTCTGCAAATTTGATGTGGTGTGCATCAGAAGGGGACCGACCACAAACCAGACAGGACTGATGGCGATCGCGCTCGCGCACGGGTTTACTCAGGACGGTGACCGTTCGCTTGGAGGAATCAACCGAAGTACCCTGGTTCGCCGCATCTTCCGGAACCTCCGGCCCACTCTCGCTGAGCTTGCTCAGTCTCAAAGCAAAAGCGTCCTCGACCACCTGGGCATCCTCTGCCGACAGCTGATTCTTGAAGTGAAGCGTCCGTTGCGCCCAGAGGGCGAATGCCTCGGGATCGTTTAGCTGCTCAAGTTCGGAGAGAAATTTCTCCCGGCTTTTTTCCGAGCCATCAGGCGATAAGTTCGCTGTTTTCGGTCGTTCTGAACGGTGCTTTTCTGAAGATTTCGAAGATCGGCTGAGCGGCTGCCCGTGTCCACCAGCGTTGGCACTTGGAGAAGCATTCTGCGAGCTAATATGGCCGTCCGCCGTTGGAAGATCGGGCGCATCCAGGTCGTCTTCGCCTGCAATTCCCACCAGTGTAAACAAGGCATAGCGACGCGCATAGGTTAGGGCGGCACCTAACCGATGTGGTGTTGCAGCGTCGGTAATCGGTGAGACCGGCCAGTCGGAGGAGACCCATTCGCCTGAAGCATGAACGAGCGTCGTTGTAAGTTTGATTAGACCGCTGTCGTTGTCGATGGTGGTGGCCTGAATGGTCGCGATCTCGTGCTGGCCTAGGCATTTGCGGACCAGATCAAGCCCTGTCGACAGCGGTGCATATCGAAACGTTCGACTGCCTTCCCGTGGGAACGGAGAGACGATCGTGGCGGTTAGAGATTTTTCCGGATTTGAGATTTCGGCCTGTGCCTTAGCAAGTGCTGCGGCCAAAATGCCGACGCTAGCGCTGGATTGCTGCATGACCTGCTACCTCCGCCAGCAGATCAAAACTGATCGCCCCCGATTTTGATCGCTTCGCCCGCACCCCGTGACCTGACGCCTCCTTTGCATCCTCAGGCACAAGCGCCTTTAGCTCGGTCTTCGCCCGATCATGGTCTAACGCAGCCGGTCGGGTCAGACGGTAGAGGCTTGCGAACTCCGCCCAGGTATTGGAGGCGCTCATATCGACCGTTCTAACGGCTTCGATCCTAGGCTTCGGGGGTTCGATGCCAAAGAGGCCAGGAGGCTCCCCGGTTTCGACGCAGCGCCAGAATTTTCGTTCTGCGGTTAGGAGCAGGTGCTGATACAACGGATCCGCCGAAATCGTCATCACGACCCACTTGCCGCCACCGGTGATGATGGAAAGCACGGACGCCCGCGCCGCGGTGACCCACATATTGTGCTGAAGCTGAGCCATATGTTTTTCGGCGGCCGCTTCCTCCGAAAAATTCCACGGCAGCATAAACTTGGCTTCGAACACGGCGCCAGTTTCTGCAATCCTTCCATCAAGGGTCGCAGCCATCCACCGGTGGACCTTGTGAAAGACCCTCCGCTGGACGTCATTGATGACTTGGCCGCTATTTTTCTCGTACCAACGTCGATTCAGTTGTTCCGTCACGGTACCAAGCTGGACGATGAGGTTCCCGGACAGATCCTCCGGCTCGACCTCGCCGCGCTTCTCCTGCCAAAGCCGGTGCAACCGATCCCCGTCGTTGCCCATGATGATCCGCGCGTCGGAGCCGCCGAGCTACCCTTTGATGCCATCCGGCGTTTCACAGCCTCGTTCGGCATGCCACCTCAAGCATCTTAAATTCGGTCTGTGGACTTCGATCCGCGTTTTGGTCTACGAAAAGATGGCGGTCTCGATGTCGGAGATTCCGGAATTGGCAACGAAGGTATTGATCGTCGACGACCATCCGGTGGTCGTATGGGGATGCAAA
>Ga0210390_10003375_pt1 | contig 13709 bp, 7 predicted proteins | sample IncBWH11OmetaG_FD_161050 | JGI IMG/M metagenome (GOLD analysis project Ga0210390, IMG submission 161050) | Forest soil microbial communities from Barre Woods Harvard Forest LTER site, Petersham, Massachusetts, United States - Inc-BW-H-11-O ...
GATCCGAACCTTGATCCTCATGCGGCCGCCAACCGGTTTCGCCTGCTTAAATTGCGCGATGAACATGGGCAAATCCCGACTAACGCCTGGCTTAGTGCGGCGCAACAGCGGGCGAAAATCGTTTCTCGTTCCAGACCGGCAACTGTAAAGAATCTGTTCCCGCCTGCTCAATCCAGCGGTTCTGGTGCTCTCAGGTCCAACATCGCAGGCATCGAATCATCAGGCTGGACCTGGCTCGGACCTGGAAACATCGGCGGGCGGGTTCGCTCGATCCTCGTTCATCCCACAACTAATAGCATTATGTGGGCGGGGGGCGTTGATGGCGGCGTTTGGAAGACGACCAACAGCGGCGCGAGCTGGTTCCCACTCGATGATTTCATGGCGAATCTCGCCATCTCCTGCATGGTAATGGACCCCACCAATCCCAATACCATCTACGTCGGAACCGGAGAGGGAATGTATAATCAGGATTCAGTCCAGGGCGACGGCATCTTCAAGACAACTGACGGCGGCGCAACCTGGACGCAACTTGCGTCCACGGCCAATGGCTCGTTCTTTTATGTCAACCGCCTGGCCATCTGCGCCACCAACAACCTCATCCTTCTGGCTGCCACCCGTAGTGGCATTTTCCGGAGTATCGATGGCGGCGCCGATTGGAGCCAAATCAATGGCACGGAAACATTGGACCTCCAGTTCAGTCCTACGAACGGCCAATGCATTGCTTCCGGGTGGAATGGGAGCGCTTTTTATTCAGAAGATGCTGGCGTTACCTGGTCGGCCGCCGCCGGCCTGCCATCGTCGTCTGGCTTTATCGTAGGGCGCGTGGAACTTGCCTATGCCCCTAGTGATCCCCTGATTGTCTATGCGTCCGAAGACAATAATTCCGGGGAAGTCTACAAGTCCACCGACGGCGGACAGACTTACAGCCTTGTCAATACCGGCAACAATTACCTGGGTGGCCAGGGATGGTACGACAATTGTATCTGGGTCGACCCGACCAATCCCAATACACTGGTCGTGGGCGGCCTCGACATTTGGCGAAGCACAGATGGCGGAAATACACTCACGGACATTGGCGGTTACTCCGGCAGCATCCATCCGGATAACCATGCCATCGTTAATATCCCCAGCTACAATGGCAGCAGCGTCCGGACTGTATTTATTGGAAATGACGGCGGGATTTTCAAAGCGACGGATATCGTGACTGCCTCCTCCAGCAGCGGCTGGACGACTCTCAACAATAACCTGGGCATCACCCAGTTTTATGGCGCAGCCGGCAATGCAACCAGCGGTACGATCGTGGCTGGCGCACAGGACAATGGCTCGGACCGCTATACGCCCGCCGGCGGCACCAATGGCTGGACCATGTGGTTTGGCGGCGATGGCGGCTTTTGCGCCTCCGATCCCACTGACCCGAATTATTTTTACGGTGAATACACTTACCTCCAAATCTATCGCAGCACCGATGGTGGCAACTCAGCAAACTACATTTACTCCGGCGTAACCGATGCCGGCGGAGCGGAAGATTATGATCCAGGCGAAACTAACGACAGCAACGCCAATTTCATTGCTCCATTCATTCTGGATCCGAACAACCCGAACACCATACTGGCCGGCGGCATGAGTCTCTGGGTCACTACCAACGCAAAAGCAACAACCCCATCCTGGACGGCGATTAAAGCCAGCATCGGTACGCCTGTCAGCGCCATCGCCGTATCGCCCGGTAATTCCGATATTATCTGGGTCGGCTACGATGACGGTTCCGTCTACCTCACGACAAACGGCACTTCCGCAAGTCCCATCTGGTACCAGGCGAACCTCGGCACGCCCAATCTGCCAGCGCGCTATTGCTCGCGCATCACGATCGACCCCCACAGTTCAAGCACCGTTTACGTGAGTTCAGGCGGGTTCAGCAGCGACAACGTTTGGCGCACCACCGATAATGGAGCAGACTGGACTGACATTGCCGCTGGATTGCCCAGCGCCCCGGTCAACTCTCTCGTCATCAAGCCCTCGGACAGCAGTTCGCTCTACGCGGGCACTGAAGTAGGCGTCTTTGCCAGTGCCGATGGTGGCGCAACCTGGTCCGCCTCCAATGACGGTCCGGCGAATGTTTGCGTGGACGAACTGTTCTGGATGGGCGATACCCTGGTTGCCGTCACGCATGGTCGGGGCTGTTTTTCGATTCTCATCCCGTCCGACACGCTGTTCGTCACTCCTGGAATCGGTTTTACTTCGAGCGGGACCGCTGGCGGGCCGTTCAGCCCAACGGCCGAAACGCTGACTTTGACCAATGTCGGCGCTTCCTCACTTCAATGGAGCCTCATCAACACCTCGTCCTGGCTGAATGTATCACCCGGCAACGGCACATTGGTGGCTGGCGCCAAAACCACCGTGACCGCCAGTTTGAATAATGCTGCCAATGCTCTCCCGATAGGCACTTATTCCGCCAGCCTATTGTTCTCCAATCAAACCACCCACGTCACACAAACCCGCGCCTTCACGCTGACGGTAAAGTCATCCGAACTCGTCCAAAATGGCGGTTTTGAAACCGGCGACTTCACTGGCTGGACCCTCGTCAATGACGACGGCTATGACTACGTTGACAACGGAGACGCAACCGGGGACTCGGCCCATTCCGGTTCTTATTTCGCCGCCTTCGGCCAGTCATCCAGCGATGGCATTTGCACTATTTCTCAAACGGTGCCAACGGCGCGAGGGACTTCTTACTTGCTTTCGTTCTGGTGGGAGGTCACGAGCTTTTACGGCAACCCCGCCACGCCCAATGAATTTCTAGCGACATGGAATGGAACAACTCAAATGAATCCATTCAATACCGGTGTTACCTCCTGGACCAACCAACGCTTCATCCTGACCGCCACCAACTCCAACACAACTGTTTTGTTCGGATTCACCGATGATAATTCTTTTCTGTGTCTTGATGACGTCAGCGTAGTGCCCATACCACCCGCGGTGTCCCAGGTCTTGTCGGCAACGAACAACCAGCTTCGATTTTCCTGGAATGCAGTTACCGGGCTCGTCTATCAAGTCCAGTACACGACCAATCTCCTCTCAGGCCCCTGGCTGAATCTGGGCGCCCCCATCACGGCAACCAACTCCACCATCATCATGACCAATACCATCGGCCCCGACCGCCAGCGATTCTACCGGACGATGATCTCTCCATAATCGATCGCTGGTTCGCAGCAACGCCGTCGCCAGCGCCGCCTGTTGTTTTGTTGTTCAACCACGAAACCCTTTCGCGTTGCGGCCTTCGCCGTCCCACAAATTATTTGCAAATTCTCAAACGTGAACGACTGTATCATTGGTCTTTGGAAAGTTTGTTAGTTTCGAGTACGGAAAGTCTTCTGCTGGACTTCGTTCGGTGATGATTCGAAATCCGAAGGTCGAAAAACATGAGTGAACATCATGAACATACCGAATTTTTGAAGCACTGCCTTCGCTACGACGACAGCCCCGAGCGCAATGTCATGGCGGAGAATCTTTGCCGGCTCCAGCGTGAGTTGCGCGTTGTTAAGCGCGCGGTCTGGCTGTTGGGGCTCTTGATTGCGGTCGCCGGCGCCAGCCTCGCCTTTCCGGCCATTTTGGTCCAAAACTTTCCCTATAGCGGGCAGCAACCCGTCATGAACATCGTACTGGCGCTGTTCGCAGGCTTATCAATCTGCCTCGTCGCGTTCATAATACTGGGGATATTTCTTTATGTGAAGCTGCACCGGGAACGCGAAGCCTGCCGCCAACGTCTCATGCGCCTCTTCGCCACCCGTTTTGATTCTGCGCAACAACAATAAATATGCAGACACCGGGGCCTAACGCGACAGTCGCCTTCGGTTTTGTAGCGGCCCTGCGGCCCCTGAGTAGCGCCCAATCTAGCACCATAAACAGCTGCAATTCAGCGATGTAGTCCCGAAGGCTTTCGGGATAGCACCCTCTACGACTTCACATCACGCCCCGCTTCAACGTTTCAACGCTTTCTTCCGCGTTCGGCATGTCCATGCGGTATCATGCAGAACATTTTTAAATTATCCTGTCCTGGCACATTTGAAATGAAAACATGCCAGGACCAGCCTGTTATCCAGGCACGTTGCGCCCGCTGGTCGCTGTGTGTCTTTATTATCGTCACTGCATGTTTCACAATGCCGGTATCTGCACAATCGGTTCCCAATAAATTCTGGCAGGCACAAAGCATCTATCAAATCATTACCGACCGTTTTTACGATGGGGACACAAACAACGATAATGCGGAAGGCACTTATGCGCCGTCGGGCAACGGCGGTTCATCAGTCCACGGCGGGGATTTCGAGGGAATCGAGCAAAAACTGGATTACATCAAGGCGCTCGGCGCGACGGCGATTTGGATTTCACCAATCGTCCTGAACACGGAAGGACAATTCCACGGCTACTCCGCCTGGAATTTCTACGCGGTGGCGCCGCATTGGGGATCCATCTCCAACCTGCAGCACATGGTCCAGGCGGCGCACGCGCGCGGGCTGCTCGTAATCGATGATATTGTCGTAAACCACGGAGGCGACCTCGTCAGCAGCAGCGGGAGCACGTTTAATTACCCAGCCGGCTATACCCTCAGTTATGCGAACGCCAACAAAACCTATCCGGCTCCTTTCAACCTCACGGCGGCCAATCCGTCCCTCACCAATTTATTTCATAATTATGGCAGTATTCAGAATTTCAACGACAGTAATCAAGTTGTCCTGGGCTGGTTGGACGGGTTGAACGATTTCAGGACGGAAACGCCCTATGTTCGTTCGAACATGGCGGCGATCTACGAATATTGGATCCAGCAGATCGGCTTTGACGGATACCGGATTGATACCGCGCTGGAAGTGGACATGGGCTGCTGGCAAAGTTTTTGTCCGGCGATCCATGCCTTCGCCGCAACCAATGGCGATACCAACTTCTTTATGTTTGGTGAAGCGGATAACGGCTCGGAGTCCGTCGTAGCTCCCTATACCGGGATGGCGGATGGCGGACCATTCGAATTCGATTCCGTGGTGGACTACCCGCTCTACGACAATGCGATTCAAAGCGTATTCGCCACCGCCAGCGGCGCCACTTCCCTGATCCAAAATCATTATAATTCCGTTGACAGCATTTACGACCCCGCATCGCGAATGCAACTGGTCACCTTTCTGGACAATCACGATAATCCGCGGTTTTTGAGCACCAGCGAGTCGAATAACAACACAAACCGGCTGGAAGTGGCGCTGGCTTTTCTCTACACTTCGCGCGGCATCCCATGCCTGTATTACGGCACTGAACAGGGGTTTGACGGCACTACCGACCCGAATGACCGCGAGGACATGTTTGCCGGAGAATTCAAAGACGGACCGTCCGGTACGGTCCAGCAACTCAGTTCGCCGGGGCCGGACAATTTCAATATGAGCCACCCGCTGTTCTTGTGGGTTGCCCGGCTGAACAATTTCCGCCGATTGTATCCGACGCTCACGCTGGGTTCGTATGTTAATCGGGCAAGCAACTCTTCTGGTCCGGGATTGTTTGCTTATTCCCGGATCCTCAACACGCAGGAGGTATTTGTCGTTTTCAATACGGCCAGTTCCAGCCAGATGCTGCCCGCAACCACGCTGACTTATCCCGGGGGCACCGTGCTCTTAAATTTGTTGAACACGAACGAAATTTACACACTCACCACGGGTTCGCAAACGCCTCCCATCATCGTGCCCTCGACCAGCGCCAAAATTTTTATCGCACAATCGCAGTGGCAGCCGCTTGACCCGGTTGTGATCAGCAACTCCCCCTTGCACTGGGCCACCAACGTGCCGACATGGTCGCCCATTGTGCTTCAGTTCAGCAAACCGATGGACACGAATAGTGTTCAAAACGCGTTCTCTATTAGCCCAGCCGTCAGCGGCACGTTCAGTTGGTCTACCGCTAACGACATGATGACGTTCACGGCCGGCGGCGCGGGTCTGGCCGGATTGACTAATTATGTCGTTCGCCTCACCAACTCGGCCGTGGACGCCATCTCCGGCAACGCGCTGTTCGCGCCCTACGAATTAAAATTCTCCACCGCCGCTACCAGTGTTCACGACGTGACGCCACCGTTCATTTCCCTGCACGCGCCCACGAACGGAACGACGATTTCCAGCAATTTAACCATTTCCGGAATTGCGACCGACAATGTCGCCGTGGCCAAAGTGGAGGTTCAACTTGACAACGATGCCTGGCAGATCGCGAGCGGCACAACATCATGGAATTTAAGCCTTAACAGCTCGAATTTTCTCAATGGACCGCACCAAATCTCCGCGCGCGCGACCGATACGTCTGGAAATATCTCCGCGACCAACACAGTCAGCGTATGGTTTTTCAACGTGCCGGGAAGTTATCTTCAACGCGTCAGCGGCGGCAACCCCGTAAACGTCACCGATTGCACCGGCAATGTCTGGCTCAAGGATACGCCTTATAGCTTTGGTTCGTTCGGCTATTCCGGCGGCACGACCGGTGTCGTTGCCAATACCATCAGCGGAATTTGCTCTGGCGCGCAAACGCTTTATCAACGCGAGCGTTACAGCACGTCGAGCAGCGGATTTTATTACGAGTTCGACTGCCCCGAGGGCATCTATCAGATCACGCTGCTTGAGGCGGAGACTTATTGGAATGGACCGGGTAAACGCGAATTCAACGTGTTTATTCAAGGAAAGCAGGTTCTAACGAATTTCGATATTTACGCCACCGCCGGCGGACAGAATATTCCCATCAGCCTTTTCTTCACCAATGCGGTGACCAATTCCCAACTCCAAATACTTTTTACTCCGGGTGCGGCGGACAATGCGCGCGTCTCGGGCGTGCAGGTGCAGAAAATCGCCGACGTCTTCAGCGACACCGATGGTATTCCCGACTGGTGGCGGCTGGCTTATTTTGGCCATGCCCTTGGCGAGGCTGCCGACAAGTCACGCGGCTCGGATGATGCCGACGGCAACGGCATATCCAACCTGACCAAGTATTTGACCGGAACCGATCCACTGAATCCCGCTGACTATCCGACGCCGCCATTTTTCAACATTACGCACATTTCGGTGTCTCCATCCAATATTCAAATAAATTGTTTAACGGCGACTAACTGGACCTTTCAGCTTCAAGGCCGCGACACCCTTGATACCTCTTCTTACTGGACCAATATCGGCCCCTCACAACTCGGCTCAGGCGCAATCAATTTGTTTAACGACAACAACCCGGCCACCAACAGCGCGAGATTTTACCGTGTGCACGCGCGATGAGTGTGGGTTAGTGTCCACCTAAAGCCCGTAGGGCTCCCAAACCTATAACGAACTCCGTTCAGGGGCGGCGTAGTCAGTTACCGCAGAAACTGAGATTCGCCCCGCGACAGCGCATCCGATGATCCAACGCCAGGAGCGCGCTTGAAAAAAATCCGGACTCAGTTAAGAATAATAAAAAGGAACGACACAAAATGAAAATCACCTACTACGGCCATGCCTGCTTTGGAGCCGAGATCGGCGGCAAACATCTTCTATTTGATCCGTTCATTACTCAAAATCCGCTGGCCAAATCCATAGACGTCAAAAAGATCAAGGCCGATTACATTCTCGTGACCCATGCGCACGACGACCACCTGGCCGACGCCGCACCGATCGCGGCGCAGACAGGCGCAACCGTCATTTCTAATTTCGAAGTGGCTGAATGGCTGGGCAAAAATGGGGTCAAAAAAGTCCACGGCCTCAATCCCGGCGGCAGCTATCCATTCGATTTTGGCCGTGCAAAGTTTGTTCATGCCATTCATTCCAGTTCCTTTCCCGACGGTTCCTATGGCGGCGTGCCGGGCGGGTTCGTAGTCGAATCGCGTGAAACGAATTTTTACTACTCCGGCGATACGGCCCTGACCCTGGACATGAAACTCTTTGGCGAAGCAACAAAGCTGAAATTTGCCGTCCTGTCCATTGGCGGTAATTATACGATGGACCCGGACGATGCCATGCGCGCTGCCGGTTTTCTCCAATGCAAAGAGGTCATGGGCGTGCATTACGACACCTTCCCGCCTATTAAAATTGACCATGGCGCGGCAAAGGAAAAGTTTCGGGCAGCCGGCCTGATCCTGCACTTGCTGCCGATTGGAGAGAGCAAGGAATTTTAAACGTTGAATTGAAGATCGAACATCGCACGCTGAACATTGAATGGCGCGCGCCGGCGGCGCGCGCCTGGCAGAACGGCAGTTCTGCCCTACCGACAATCATCGAAGGTTCTCTATGGACATCAAGAATTTGAGCGAGGTTGAGCCATTCACGACTAAAGACGGCTCGGAAATCAGGGAATTGCTGGCGCATCGCAATTCCGTGATACGCAATCAAAGCCTGGCTGAGGCCCGATTGCCTGCGGGCCGCGCAACGCAGGAACATTATCATGTCCGGACCGAAGAGATTTATTACATTACTCACGGCGCCGGCCGCATTCGCATTGACGGAGAAATCCGCGACGTGAAACCCGGCGACGCCATTGCCATTCGTCCCGGACAAAAGCACAAACTCTGGAATACGGGGAGCGAGACGCTCCGCCTGTTATGCTGCTGCGCACCGGCCTACGAACATGAGGATACGGTGATTACGGAGGATCGCTGAAGCGTCAAAACGGTGCGGCGGCGAACCATATTGGACGTTTCAACGTTTTAACATTTCAACGTATTAACGGCTGCTGGAACTCATCCGCGTGATAAGAGCTGCGGACCATCGGCCCGCTGGCAACATGAACAAAACCCATTTCTTCGGCGGTGACTTTGTATTCGGCAAATTGCGCCGGGGCCACAAACTCCTTCACCGGCAAATGCCACAGAGTCGGCTGCAAATATTGGCCCAGCGTGAGAATGTCGCAGCCTGCGGCGCGCAAATCGCGCATGGCCTGGAACAATTCGGCGGCCGTTTCGCCCAACCCCAGCATTACACCGGACTTGGTGTAGATCGTATCGCCGCGCTTTTCCTTCACCTTGCGCAGGACGCTTAAGCTTCGGTCGTAAGTGGCCCGATGCCGCACTTCGGGCGTCAACCGGCGGACCGTCTCTAAATTGTGATTGTATATGTGCGGCTCCGCGGCCAGGACCGTTTCAATTGCAGCGTCGCTGTCGTTAAAATCCGGCACGAGCACTTCAATCACAATACCCGGATTAAGTTCCCGCACCTTTTCAATGGTCTTTGCAAAATGGTCCGCGCCGCCGTCCTTCAAATCATCCCGGGCAACAGCGGTGATAACCACGTGCTTCAATTTCATCCGACGGGTCGCGTCGGCCACCCGCGCGGGTTCGTCGGCTTCCAGGGCAAACGGTTTGGCAGTCGCCACGGCGCAAAAGCCGCAGGCGCGCGTGCAGCGGTCGCCGGCGATCATGAACGTGGCCGTGCCCTTGCTCCAGCATTCCCAATGGTTTGGGCATTTGGCGCTCTCGCAAACGGTGTGCAGCTTGAGTTCGTCCAGGAGCGACCGGGTCCGCGCGAAGGTGTCAGTGGTAGGTAGCGTAATCCGCAACCATTCCGGAAGGCGTGGGCGCGCGGGGGCTTTCGAGTCAGCAATCGTCATGACGAATCCAAAATACACGCTTTGTTGAAACGTTGAAACGTTAAAACGTTGAGGATGAGGATAACGATGAGGAGGAGAATGATTCCCCTTTACCGAACCGCTTCAACGCTCATGCCGCGCAGTAGCCTCGCGAAGGCGGGTCAACGAATCACGGTTCAACGGCCTCCAAAAGCGCTTGCCCGTTGCCTGTAGCTGCCTTATGGTTATAGGTCTGTGACAGAAGAACGTAAGTCCGCTGCAATCGCCAAAGGCCGTTGCGCAGGCGCGAAGGTTTGCCCTTTGAGCCGTGTGCCGGTTGGGACGACGGTTTGCATTAAAGCGCTGGCCGCATCGCCCGAAATCCGGGAGCAATTGCGGGCCTTGGGCCTTTCCGAAAGGCAGGAACTCAAGCTGTTGAGCAGCCGCGAAGCGAATTTCGTCTGCCAGGTTTGCAATGCCATCCTCGATTTGAACGCGGAACTGGCCGACGCCATCCTGGTGGAAACTCCCCTGCCCGTCCGCCAGTTGCAAAGCCTGGTAGCCGATGTTTCGCAACCCAGGATGAAACCATTCCGAGCGGCATTTCGTATCCTCGTTTGCCTCGCCGCGTTATTGGTCGTGGGAATTCTGGTCTGGCAAGGTCTGACGGCCCATGGCAATCCAAACCCGGCCACGGCGAATATCAGTCCCGCGGCGGCCACTCTGGACATCGGCGTGCTGGTATTTCGCGAAGGATTGGAGACGATTTTGGTGCTGGCGGCCATCGTTGCCAGCATGACCGGGGCGCGCGCCGCCCAGCGTAAACCCGTTATCGCCGGCGCAGGCGTCGCCTTTGGCGCCACGCTGGTCACATGGTTTGTTGCGATCGGCATTATCAGCAATCTTCAGGAAAGCGTCTCGGCACTGAATTTGCAGGCGGCTACCGGCCTGCTGGCCGTGGTGGTGCTGCTGGTAGTCATGAATTGGTTTTTCCATAAAATTTATTGGGGCGGCTGGATTGCCATGCATAACCGCAATAAAAAGAAATTATTGAGCAGCGCCGGCGTGGCGGAGATTTCGCGCCAGCGCCTCACCTGGGGACTGGGCCTGGTCGGCTTCGCCTCGCTCTACCGCGAAGGCTTCGAAGTGGTCCTGTTCCTGCAAACGTATTATCTGCAAATGGGCGGCAAGATCGTCCTGTTTGGCGCGTTTCTGGGATTGTTTTTCACCGGCATTGTTGCTGCCCTGACTTTCCTGGCGCACCGCCGTTTACCTTACCGCAAAATGCTCGTGCTCACTGGTTTTCTCCTGGGTATCGTCCTGCTGGTCATGGTGGGTGAACAGGCCCAGGAAATGCAATTGGCCGGCTGGATTCGGACCACTCCAATATCCTGGCTCAAGATTCCCGGTTGGGCCGGGCTGTGGTTCTCGGTCTTCCCGACTGTTCAGACGTTGGTTGCACAGGGAATTGCCCTGGTCGTCGTCGTAGGTTCCTACTTCGCGGCACGCTATTATAGCGGTAGGAACGAGAAGGAAGATTTGGCGGTACCATAGGCGTAGCCTATTTGAGCTGCGGAGCAGCGTACGACAATAGCCCATAGCGCCAGCTATGGGAAATCCATAACTAAAATATTCCGAGCTCCGGAGGAGCGACAGACAACGACCAGTATTCGGCCGCTGCTCCGCAGCTATTCACACTTCAACACTTCAACGAGCCCTTGGGCCAATTTCTCAAACTGGGGCAGCGAGTTGTAAAGTTGGGCCGAGAGCCGCAGGAGCCGTTTAGGCGGGGCGGGCCATGAGATGATGGGCACTTCAATTTGATGTTTTTCCCGCAAGATGTCCTGAAGCGGATATTCATTTAATGGCAATCGCGGCAGCGCGTCCGGCGCCGCATCGGGCAACGGGATGGCTGCAAGCGAGCCGATAAATTTTTCCGGGCACGGTTCGTCAATTTGTAGGGCAGCGCAGAGAATCTTGCGCGCAGCGAGAGCCAACGCGCAGTTGCGGGCCATGACTTCCGGCCAGCCGCCCGACAGCAACGAGCCGATAAAACGAACTGCTTCGGGCACACTTAAACAAGCCGCCGGGTCCCAGGTCCCCTGCCAGGCAAATTCAATTAAAAAGCGTGAACGGTCGGTGCGTCGTGTGTTCGCGCCGTTGCTGATGATCAGCGGACTAATCGAGTTTTGTTTGTCACGCGCGACATACAAAAAGGCCGCGCCTTTGGGAGCGCACAACCACTTATGACAATTTGCCGTATAGTAGGCCGCGCCAACCTTCTTAATGTCCACGGGAACCATTCCCGGCGCGTGGGCGCCGTCCACCAGCGTATCCACCCCGCGACGCTTCAATTCGCTCACCAACCGTTCAATAGGCATTACGACGCCGGTCTGGCTTGTCACGTGGTCAATCATCGCCAGACGCGTGCGAGGCGTGACTCGTTCCAAAATTGGCGCAATCAGTTCATCGTCGTTGCGGAATGGAAATGGAATCCGGGCCACGACCGCCTTTGCGCTTGCGCGTTCCGCGGCGAACCCAATCGCATTGCGGCAGGCATTGTAGGCGTAGTCCGTGACCAGCAATTCGTCGCCCGGCTGAAACACGAGTGAACGCAGGACCGTGTTCACACCGGCCGTTGCGTTCGGCATAAAGGCAACGTCATCTGCATCCGCGCCGATAAAATCCGCGAGTGATTTGCGGGCGGTGTCCAGGTGCCCTTCCAATTCGCGCGCCAGGAATTGAACGGGCCGGCGTTCAAGACGCTCACGCCATTCGCTTTGGACCGCCAAAACGTGGCGCGGACACGCGCCAAATACGCCGTGGCTGAAAAAGGCGATTTCCGGGTCCAGCAGCCAAAGGGATGGATCAACCGCAGGACGGTCAATTGGAGCATTTTTCATCACAACCGGCGGACGAGAATGCCGATTGATGGTCAAAACAGCAAGCGTCCGGTGTTCAGGATCCCTGGTAGGGCGGAAGTGCCCTTCCGCCAGGCACGCGCCACCGGCACGCGCCATTCAACATTCAACTTTCGGCGTTCAATCTTCGCTTTACTTATGTCACGGCGACGACTCCTGCCGCGGGGAGAGCAATGGCTGCGACGAAGATGGCGCCTGGGCCGGCGGCGTATTCGTTTCGTTCTTGTAGAGATGGCGAAGCAGCCAGGACCGTTTGAGTCCCTGGATAAACGTGTCGTAGTCGTGAATCGTTTTGGCGATGCCGCCCAACATGTTGGAATTGGCCTGGACCTGGGCGTTTAGATTGCTCGTGATCATTGCAAGGTTGACGAGCGTTGCGGTCACGTTCGTATTCAGATTTCCCACCAACTCATTGGCATTGGTCAGCAAGGGATGAGTTTCCACGATGGAAATGTTGAGGTTCGTGTCCAGGCGGGAAATAAACGTATCGGCGTGATTGAGCAACGGATGTGTTTGCATCACCGTTTGATTCAGGTTCGAAGTCGCGTTCGCAGTGTTACCCAGGATTCGAATTAGTTGATTCGTGAGCGCCAGAAAGTTCGGCAGGGCTTCCTGCACCTGGCCAATCATTGCCTGGAGACGGTCGGCGACCGGCGGCGTTTCGACAACGGGCAGCCAGGCGGTCTCTATATTTGACGTGAATCCCTCATACGCATGAGCGTGTGGACGCCACCAGGCTACGATGTAGGGTTTATCGCTTTCGCGATTGTTGTAGGCGGTCACAGTTGGAAGATGAAGGGCCCCGATTCGCTCCAAGTTGCTGTCGGTAAGCCAGGTGTAGGCGCGAAAGACCAGATTGGACTTTGGATCATAAATTTCCTGCGCCAACTGCCATTGGCCGGGTTGCGAATCCACATCGGCCTTCAAGTCATCCAAATTCGTAAACACGGTAATGGGCTGGGTGACGCAGATGGCATAGCCGTTTGTCCCACGGGTAACTTCGATTTCGCGCTGGTTCAAAAAACCGGCTGGATTGACCTTCACAAAAGAACCCTCCGACCAGATGTAGCGAAAGTACGGAACAAAAACCTCAAATTCGACCTTAACATTGTGCCGATCGTGGGGTGGCTGTGGAACCACACTCGTAATGTGCCCGACTGAAAAACCCATGATCGTGACGGGGTCGCCAACGCTCAGGCCGGTGGAAGTATCGACGTAAATGTGAAATTTTGCCTTGGTCACAAACCAGCCGCGTTGAGC
>Ga0210390_10003378_pt1 | contig 13704 bp, 11 predicted proteins | sample IncBWH11OmetaG_FD_161050 | JGI IMG/M metagenome (GOLD analysis project Ga0210390, IMG submission 161050) | Forest soil microbial communities from Barre Woods Harvard Forest LTER site, Petersham, Massachusetts, United States - Inc-BW-H-11-O ...
GCTGTCGGCGATCTTCCGCCAGTCCCGGTAGACGCTGTGCGTCTCCGGCCGGTTGGCGCTGTACACAGGCCGCTGGCCGAAGCGGCCGGCCAGCGGGTCGCTCCCGGTTGTTGTCGCCGGCATCGGCAACGGCGGGTTGTCGCGCAGCTCGGCGTCCTTGTAGAGGCCATGCGCAACGTCGATGCGAAACCCAGCTACGCCGCGATTGAACCAGAACTCCAGGATCTGGCGGAACTCGGCGTGCACTGCGGGCTGCCACCAGTTGAGGTCGGGCTGAGCAGGCAGGAAATTGTGCAAGTAGTACTGGCCCGTCTCGGCGTGCCACTGCCAGGCCGGCTTGCCGGTCGAGTCGAGCCAGTTGTTGGGCGGTGCGCCGCCCGGCGCTGGATCGGCCCACACGTAGTAGTCACGGTGGGCGGCGTCCCGCCCGGACGCGGCGTCAATGAACCACGGGTGCGCGGAGCTGGTGTGATTGGGTACGAGGTCGAGCAGCACCCGGATGCCGCGCCGGCCGGCCTCGGCGATGAGAGCGTCCAGATCGCCGAGGGTACCGAGCTCGGGATGGACGCCGGTGTAGTCGCTGACGTCGTAACCCCAGTCCGCGTCGGGCGACGGCATCGTCGGCGACAGCCACAGGCCATCGATGCCGAGCCAGGACAGATGGTCCAGCTGCTCGATGATGCCGCTGATGTCGCCGTAGCCGTCACCGTTGCTGTCGCGCCAGGACCTGACATAGAGCTGATACAGCACAGCGCCCTGCCACCACGGGCTCGTGGCCATGCTCGTTCCCTTCGTCCGGAGCGCGAGATTGAGGGTCGCTTGCCATTGGCCAGCGGAGCGGCCGACACTGGAGCCATGGCATCGTTCGTCCTGCTTGCACTCGTGGTCATGATTCCGACCGGGGCCGGGTACGCGGTGATCGGCATCTGGCGCGGCAGCCGCAAGCTTGCCGAGACCCGGCACCAGGTGGCTCCGGCCGAGTCCATGGAGCGGCTCGAGACCAGGCTGCGGCGGCTACGGGCGCAGTTGGAGGCCACCGAGATCGCCTCCGGCCTGCCTGCCAAGAATATTCGCGTCCGCGCCTTGCGCGGTGCCTACACCGACGTCCTTGCAGAAGCTTGCTCGCGGCTGGAGATCAGTCCGCCAGCGCGGGACCAGCATGTCCGTCAGGCTGACATCTACCGGGTTGAGGCGGCGCTGCGACAGCACGGACTGGATGTTCGGGCAACGACCGCGCTCTGAATGCCGGATGAGGGGTTGCCCCTGGGACCGCCCGCCGCGGACTTGGCGGACGGCCCAGGCGGACATCCAGGTCGCCTGTTACGCGGACGCGGTTGCCGCCGGAGCGGCGGCCGGACCCGCTTCTAGCGTCAGGTTCCGGCCTGACTCCGGATCGAAGATGTGCATAGCCCGGACATCTGCCCACAGCTCAGCATTGTCACCCTCCCGTATTCGCGTGGTCGCGTCGAGCCGGGCGGTGACGGACTCCTCAGCGGCCCCAGTGTCAGCCTTGCCTGAATCTACGGCCAGGTCGGCCAGCTGGTCGACCTTTGCGGTGAGCCCGCTCTGTTGCGTGAAGTAGACGTAGACGTCCGAGCCCATCGACTCCACCACGTCGATGGTGGCGCGGAAGATGATGCCCTTGTCACGCGAGTCGGGCTGGACCAGCGCGGCGTCTTGGAAGTTCTCCGGCCTGATTCCCACGATGACCTCGCGGCCGACGTTCGCGCGTTCCAGCGCCTGCCCCAGCGCGGGAGTGAGCGGCAGGCTGCCGATAGCCGTGTGCAGGCTGCCGTCAGCAAGCGTCCCGGTCATGAAGTTCATCGCGGGAGAGCCGATGAACCCGGCGACGAACAGGTTCACGGGATTCGCGTACAGCTCAGCTGGCGTGCCAACCTGCTGCAGCATGCCGCTGCGCATGACGGCGAGCCGGTCGCCGAGAGTCATGGCCTCGGTCTGGTCGTGCGTGACGTACACCATCGTGGTGCCGAGCCGCCGCTGCAGTCTGGATACTTCGGTGCGGGTCTGCACCCGGAGCTTCGCGTCCAGGTTGGAGAGGGGCTCGTCCATCAGGAACACGGCAGGGTCGCGGACAATTGCCCGGCCCATCGCTACCCGCTGACGCTGGCCGCCAGACAAGTTGGCGGGTTTGCGGTCCAGATGCTGGGTCAGGTCGAGGATCCGGGCAGCATCCTCGACCTTCTCCTTGATGACGGCCGGGTCGGTCTTCGCCAGCTTCAGCGCGAAGCCCATGTTGTCCCGGACCGTCATATGCGGGTAGAGCGCGTAACTCTGGAACACCATGGCGATGTCGCGGTCCTTGGGCGCCTTGTTGTTGACGACCTGCCCGCCGATGCGCAGCTCGCCTTCCGTGATGTCCTCAAGTCCGGCGATCATGTTCAGCGTGGTGGACTTCCCGCAGCCCGACGGGCCAACGAGAATCACGAACTCGCCGTCGGCGATGTCCAGGCTGATGTTGTCCACCGCAAGCGCACCGTCCGGGAAGCGCTTCGTGACGTGGTCCAGAACTATTTCAGCCACTGTCTCTCCTCTAATTCTGCCGGTGTCCCGGCTAGCCCTTGACCGCGCCCGACGTCAGCCCAGCGACGATGCGCCGCTGGAAGAACACGACGAAGATGATGATCGGGATGGTGATGACGACCGCGGCGGCCGCAATCGGCCCGGTCGGAACGGTGAACTGCGAGCTGCCGCTGAAGTACGCGATGGAGGCAGGTGCCGTCCGGGATGCTGTCGTCGAGGTGAGCGATATCGCCAGCAGGAACTCGTTCCAGCAGAGCAGGAACACCAGGATCGACGTGGTGACCATTCCTGGCGCGGCCAGCGGAGCGATGACCTTGGTGAACGCCTGGAACGGTGTGGCGCCGTCGACCTTGGCGGCCTTCTCCAGTTCCCACGGGATCTCGCGGAAGAACGCGGACAGCGTGTAGATACCAAGCGGCAGCCCGAAGGCCACGTACGGGATGATGAGACCTGGCCAGGTGTTGAACAGGCCCAGCGCCCGCTCGATGCTGAACATCGGGGTGACTAGCGAGATCACCGGGAACATCGCGATCAGCAGCGCCATGCCGATCAGCAGGCTCTTGCCGGGGAATCGCAGCCGGGCGACCGCGTAAGCCGCCATCGATGCCAGCACGACGGCGATGAACGTCGCGATCAGGCCGATGCCGATGGAGTTGAGCAGCGGCCGGATGAACTGTGAGGTGCTGAGTATCCCGCTGCTTCGGAAGTAGTTCGACCAGGTCCATTGTTTCGGCAAGAAGCTCGGGTCGACGACCGCTGTCGGAGTCTTGAAGGAGAGCGACACCAGCCATAGCACCGGGATCAGTGCAAGCGCTATGGCGACGAAGTTCGCTGTGCCCCAGCCGAGTTTCTGGCGCGGGGTCGTCGTCACAGTGGCCATGAGCAGGTCACCTCTTTCCGATGTCGGTACCGGGGGCCGCGGTGCCGAAGCCCTTGATGAACAAGACGGCGATGATGGCCACGCAGATGAAGATGAGGATTGAGATCGCGGAGCCGATCCCCAGGTTCAGCGCGTTGAACAGATTGTCGTAACCGAGATTGGAGACCGCCCCGGTGCCGTTGTTCCCCGCGGTCAGGATGTAGATGTTGTCGAAGATCCGGAACGAGTCCAGCGTGCGGAACAGGAGCGCGACCAGGATGGCCGGTTTCATGAGCGGCAGCGTGATCCTGGTGAAGCGCTGCCAGGCGGTTGCGCCGTCCACCTTCGCAGCCTTTTGCAGGTCCTCCGGCACCAGGGACAGCCCGGCGAGCAGCAGCAGCGCCACGAACGGCGTGGTCTTCCAGATCTCCGCGACGATGATGACGATGATGGCCTTGACTTCTGAGGTCAGCGGCGCGCTGTGGTTGAACGCGGCGGACAGGTAGCCCTGCCCGGGCGTCCACGCATACTGCCAGCCGTAGGCGGCGGCGACCGTCACGATCCCGTATGGAATGAGCGCGGCGGTGCGGAGGGTGCCACGGCCGAACAGCGTCCGGTGCATGAGCAGCGCCAGCAGCATCCCGAGCACCAGCGTGATGGCGACCGAGAAGATCGTGATGATCACTGTTACCTTCAGCGCCTGCCACCAGTACGGCGAGCTGAGGACCGCGCCGTAGTTGCTTAGCCCGACGAACTTGATGGCCTGCGGAAGCTCGAGGTTATAGCGCTCCAGCGACAGCCAGATGGCGTAGCCCACCGGGTAGGCGGTGACGGCGATCATCACGATGACTGCCGGGGCACAGAGCATCCAGCCAAGCCTGCGCTCGGCCCGCGCACCCTCGGAAAGCTGCTGCCGGCCCTTCCTTACCTTTGCTTCGCCCTGGACGGCGACCGTGACTGCCGCCTCTGCGTTGCTACTCATCGGCGCATTCCTTTCTGGCGGCCGGGCTGCAGTTCGTGCGGCGCCTCACGGGACCAGGCCCTTTGACTGCAAGGCATTGTTGAGCTGGCTGATCATCGACCGCTCCGTACCGGTCGGGTTTATTCCGCTAGGCGGCGAGATCAGGTGCGAGATGTCGATGGACACCACCTGGTAGAGCGGCGTCTTCGGCCGGACGCTCGCGTTCTCGAGTTCCTGCAGAATGTCGGCATGGAACGGGTAGTTGGCGAAGAGCGCGGGATTGCTGTACAGGCTGGCGATCGTCGGCGGCACGCCACCGACGTTGGCGCCGATGAGCTGGTTCTGCGCATCGCGCAGGCACAGGGCTGCCTGGAATGCGAGCGCCTTGTGCTGCGAGAAGGCGCTCACCGCCAGGTCGATCCCGCCGATGGTCACCTTGGCCGGCACGCCGGGGATGACTTCCGGGTACAGCGCCCACTTGAAGTGCTTGAAGATCTTGGGGTTATCGGCCTTCATGGCCGGATAGACGAACGGGTAATTCAGCTCGAAGGCAGCCGTTCCGCCTTCCATCGCGAGCCGGTTGTCGTTCTCCATCTGCACCGGCAGCGACGGGTCCGCCGCGGGCGAGCTGGCGAGCTGCTTCATGATCGACAGCGCCTTGATGGCGGGTGCGCCGAGTGTCACCTTCGTCGCGTCCGCATTCAGCACGGAGCCGCCGGCGCTGGCCACCATCGTGTTGAACCACACGGTCGTGCCCTCATACTGCGCGCCCTGTATCTCGATGAGGTGCGGCTTGCCCTGCTTAGCCAGCTGCTCCGCGTCCGCGATCATCTGCGCCCAGGTTGTCGGCGGCTTCGGCACGAGGTCGGAGCGGTACCACAGCAGCTGGGTGTTGGTGTTGTCAGGCACCGCATACAGCTGGTTGTGCCAGATCGCGGTCTGCAAAGCGGGCTTGAGCGTGCCGTTTTCGGCCTGCGCCTTGTTTGCGCCCGTCCATGGCGCCGCCCAGCCTGCCTGGGCGAACTCGGCCTCCCACGTGACGTCCAGGCCCATGATGTCAATCGTCGGGTCGTTCGCGGCCATCCGCCGGACCAGCTGCTGCCGCTGGCCGTCAGAGCCGTTGGGCAGCTGCTGGTAGGAGATCGTGTACTTGCCGCCGCTTTGCTGGTCGCAGTTCCTGATCGCCGTCTGGGTCGCGCCGGAGTTATCTGGGTAGAGGTAGAAATTCAGCGTGACGGGGCCGGTGCTCGCGGCGCTGGTGCCGCACGCGGCGAGTCCGGCGGCGAGCAGGCCAGCGCTGGCCAGCCCCGCTACCGTCCGGTGCCGCTTGCCGCCGGGAAGCAGTCGCCTGCTCTTCGCTGGACGCCGCGGTCGCCTGGGCGGACGGTATCTGCCTGCCATCATCTTCCCTCCAGCATGGTGTTGAGCTGCCGGTACGCCTGGCAACACCGGCAGCGTGCGCAAGCCAGGCCGCAGCGGGCAGCTCGGCTCCCTAACGTGGCTGGCCCGCCAGGCCGGTCGCCGGTCATGTCCGGCGCCTCAGCTGCGCGAGGCCAGCACGGTGCCCGCTGGCCACGCATCCGGCGCGCGGCATGCCTCGGCCATCGGCGCGGTAATGGCGTTCCGCTGCGGCGATCCCCTCCGCGGCGACGGCGCGACCCGAGCCGGCCTGGCGGGCCGGCCTGGGGTGCGTCGACGTGTTGCGCTGCACGACCTGCAGGTCGAGCACCTGCCGCAGCGGTGTGACCTGCTCGCCGCGCAGCAGTGCCGACAGCCGCCTGGCTCCTTCCACGCCGCTTTGCTCGAGCGGCTGGCGCACCGTGGTCAAGCCGATCAGCGCCGCAAGCTCGATGTCATCAAAGCCGACAACCGACAGCTCGCCCGGCACCCGCAAGCCCATACGGTCGGCAGCGGCGAGGACGCCCATCGCCTGGGTGTCCGACGAGGCGAAGATGGCCGTCGGTGGGTCCGGCAATTTCAGCAGTTCGGTCGTCAGGGCTTCGGCGTTCGCCGCGCCGTACGGGCCAAGCCGTATCAGACTCTGGCACCGGGGGAGGCCGGCGGCCGCAAGCGCCTCGCGGTACCCGGCCAGCCGCTGCTCGGAAGCGGTGAAGCCGAATGAGGACTTCGTCATGCGGCGAACCAGGTCGCCGACAAAGCCGATTCGCTGGTGCCCCAAGGACAGTAAGTGCTCGGCAGCGAGGCGTCCGCCAGCCGTGTCATCGATGACGGTCTGCGGAACGCCGCGCAGGGTCACGTCAACAGCGACTAGCGGAATGCTGGCGCGGCGGACCGCGGCGAGTTGCGGCTGACTTATGGGCAGCGACATGATGATCACGCCGTCGGTGCGGTCCTTCCGGGTCAGAGCAGCGAGGAAGGAATCGCGTCGGGCCGGCGAGTCCGCGCTGCAGACGACGGTGTCGTATTCTTCGGCGTCCAGTACAGCGAGAGCGCCGGCCAGCCGCTCGACTACGGACGGACGGGTGAGATGGGGCACGACGATCGCGACGCTGCGCTGCGTCCCGCGCGATAGTGCTGCAGCAAGATGGCTCGGCCGATAGCCAAGCTGGTCGATCACTTTAAGCACGTGATCGCGGGTTGCCTGCCGCACGTTGGCCGCGCCGTTGATAACGCGCGAAACGGTCCCGACGCCCACCCCGGACGCGGCCGCGACGTCTGAGATGGTCGCGCGCCGCGAATTTCGCATCGTGGCCTCTCCGAGCCGGTACTTCGTCGTGGAACCGCTTCCATTACCGAAACGGATTCATCTTGACTCGGCGGCGCGAGGGCGTCAAGGGGTATGGAGTGCCGGCGCTGCGACGAAGCTGGTGTCGCTACGCGAGGGATCGATCGATCAGAGGACCACTAGTTGGCGGGGTGACCGATGGCGAGTCCGGACGCTGGGTCGAAGAACTGAAGGTTGGAGGTGTCGACGGCTAGCGTCGCGGCCGAGCCCGGCTTGATCGAGCTGCGCGCGGCAACACGTGCTGTCCAGAGCGTCTTGTTGTCGGCCAGGGGTATCGCCTCGTCGTCGCCCTCGTCAGTCCGGGCTTCGGTGATGCTGGCGTGCTGTACCGGCGCGGTGTCGATCGTGAAGATCACGTGAATCTCGCTGCCGAGTTCCTCCGTCACGCTGGTCTGCACCGGCATCCGGGCCCAGCCGGGCTCCGCGAGCTGCGCGTCCTCGAAGTCAGACGGCCGGACGCCCAGGATGACCTCCTTGCCGAAATAAGCGTCCAGGCCGCGCCGAGCCTGCAGCAGCGTGTCGGTAATCGCGAGCTTATGACCGGCGAAGGCGACCGCCGGGCCGTCGTCGCGGACAAGCTCGGCCTCGACGAAGTTCATCGCGGGCGAGCCGATGAAGCCAGCGACGAACAGGTTGACCGGTGAGTTGTACAGCGTCTGCGGCGAATCCACCTGCTGGAGCTTGCCGTCGCGCATGACGCACACGCGCTGCCCGAGCGTCATGGCCTCGACCTGGTCGTGCGTCACGTACACGGTTGTCACGCCGAGGCGGTCGTGCAACTGCGACAGCGAGGCTCGCATGGACACGCGCAGCTTGGCGTCCAGGTTGGACAGCGGCTCGTCCATGAGGAAAGCCTGCGGCTCGCGCACGATGGCGCGGCCCATCGCCACCCGCTGGCGCTGCCCGCCGGACAGCGCGGCTGGCTTGCGCTTGAGGTAGTCCTCGAGGCCCAGCATCTTGGCGACGTCAGTCACCCGGCGCCTGATCTCGTCCTTGGGCGTCTTGCGCTGCTGAAGGCCGAAGGCGAGGTTCTGCTCGACCGTCATGTGCGGGTAGAGGGCGTAGTTCTGGAACACCATCGCGATGTCACGGTCCTTGGGCGGCAGGTCGTTGACGACGCGGCCGCCAATGCTGATGGTGCCCGAGGTGATGTCTTCCAGTCCCGCGATGGACCGCAGCGCCGTGGACTTCCCGCAGCCCGAAGGCCCGACGAGCACCATGAACTCACCGTCGGCGACCGTCAGGTTCAGGCCGTCGACGCCCTTGACGCCACCCGGGTAGACCTTGTCGACCTGATCCAGCACGATCTGCGCCATCATGACCTCGCTCGCGTTCGTTCCAGCCAACTCAGGGTTCGGCCGTCGGCCGCCCTGGCCGGAGCGTACCCGTGTGGTGACCGGGCGACTATGGGCCAGATCAGTATGTTACGGGAGCGTAAACCCCGTTATGTTTTCGTTATCAACGGTGTGGGCGCGGGCAGCCGGACCGGCACGTTAACGTTGCCGGGTGGAGGAGATCAACGCGGCGATCATTTCGCTGCTTGCCAGCGATGGCCGGATGAGCTTCACCGAGCTCGCCCGGCGGACCGGCTTGTCGGTGTGGGCTGAGCCACAGCGCGTGCGCAGGCTCGAGGAGCGCGGCGTGATCAAGGGGTACGCCGCCATGATCAACGCCGAGGAGATCGGCCTGCCGCTGACGGCGTTCGTTTCGATCAAGGCTTTCGATCCGGCTGCGCCTGACGACGCGCCGGACCGGCTTGCGCATCTAACTGCCATCGAGGCCTGTCACAGCGTCGCCGGGGACGCCAGCTACATACTGAAGGTGCGGGTGGGCTCGCCGCGCGAGCTTGAGGATCTGCTCCAGGAGATCAGGGCAGCCGCGAACGTGTCCACGCACACCACGATCGTGCTCAGCACGCCGTACGAGAACCGCCCGCCGCACGCGCGGGGCTAAGAGCCGGGGTCTGGTGGCGGGCGTTTCCCGCTAGTGGCCGCGAGACCTCTTGATGGCTTCTTCGGTGACGGGCGCGAAGAGATTGACGAGGTTGCCGTCGGGATCGCGGAACAGGATGGACCGATTTCCCCAGGGCATCGTGGTTGGCTCCTGCACCCAGTCGCTGACGAGGGGCTTCAGCCGCTCGTACTCGCTGTCGACGTCATCGACGAGGAACTCGATGATCACAGTGTGGTTATCCGCGGGGCGAGCCGAATTGTTGAACAGCTGCGCCGTCTGCGTTTGGCCAAAGGCGATGGTGCAGGACGGCAGTTGCAGCTCAGCGAAGACGGGCGCGAGCCGGGCTGCCTGCATCCCGGTGACCTGTTCGTAGAACCGGACCAGCGGCTCGAGATCGTCGGTGATCATGCGGATAGAGGCGAAATCCATCGGGTCGCTCCCCTTCATCGGTGCTATACTTCGCTACGATACCGTAGCGTAGCGATAATGCCAAGTAGCGGAAGATGGGCCCCATGGCGAAGAAGAGCTCTGGCGGCGCTCAGGCAGCGCGCTCGCGCGCTGGAGCAAGGATGAGCGGCAAGGCGGACCTCGACCCCCGCGTCCTCGTTTCCCGCGAGCGCGTGCTGACGGCAACGCTGGACCTGCTGATGGAGAGCGGCCTGGGTGAGCTGACCATCGACGACATATCCCGGCGTTCGGGGGTTGCGAAGACCACCATTTACCGGCATTGGGCCAACCGCTCGGCGCTCGTGATTGACGCCTGCTCGCGGATGACCGACAGTCAGGAAACGCCGCCGGACACCGGTTCGCTCGAAGGCGACCTCCGGGCAATCTTGACCAGCATCGCCGATCTACTGGGCACGGCGCGGTGGTCGTCGATCCTGCCCTCGATCGTCGATGCTGCCGAGCATGATCCCGAGTTCGCCGACATCCACAGCAGGATCCAGCGCGGGCACGCCGCGCCGCTAAGAGCGGCGCTGGACCGGGCCGCCCTCAAAGAGGAGATCCCGCCAGCTGCCGACCGCAACGCCGTGGCCGCCGCTCTGCTTGGGCCGCTGTTCTACCGCCGCTGGTTCTCGCGGGAACAGATAGATGCCGAGTTCGTGGAAATGATCATCCGGAGTGCCATCGCGGGCCTGGACCCGGAGGTTCCCAACGGCCTCTAAGAGGCGACCGCGAAGAGCCGCAGCGGCCCTGCTGCATGTACCTCGACGCCCAGCGGCACGATGGCTGCCGTGCCGCGATGCTCGTTCGCGGCCGCCGACAGCTCATCGGTCCTGGCCGCGACTACCGTCGCGCCGTGTAGCAGGGCGTGGTCGATGAACGCGCTGTAAGACCGGCCGTCGCCGGCCGGCGGAGCGGCGAGGACGACGTCGTGCTCGCTGATGTCGGCCGAGGCGGTCAGCGCGGACAGCTCAGCGGCCAGATCGAGGTTCGTCAGGCCCGCCGGATGCAGCGCACCGTCGGCATGGCGGATGTAGGGAAGCAGCGCCAGGTCGTGCGGCCGTGCCGCCGGCGGCTGCAAGGAGCCCATGCCGAGTAGTGAGGCAAAGGGGGTCGCGGCGGGCGCGTCGCCGAATGAGATGACCTGCCGCACCCACGACCGGTCGGCAGCGGCCAGGCCGGCGGACGCGAGCGGCTGCGCGGTCAGGAGCATCCGCGCCCCGCAGTCGGCCAGCTGGCCGGCTGTCTCCGCGACGGATAGCTCGGCGCTCACCGGGCAGGGGATGCCGCCCGCGGCGCTGATTGAGTGACACGCGAGGACGTAGGAAACCGCGTCGGGTACGTAGACACCGACGACATCGGTCGGCCGCAGGCCGCGCCAGGCGAGGCCGGCCGCTGCCCGCTTGATCGTGGTGGCGAGGTCGGCAAATGAGTAGGGCTCGTGGCCTTGCCCTACCAGCGCCGGCCGGCAGCCATAGTCGCCCGCCGATTCGACGAGGCGCTGCGTTACCGTCTTGTCCCCGTTCAGGCTCAAGCTGGCCACTTGACCGCGTCCGCCTCCCTGTTGCCAGTCGGCTGATCCCACTCACAGACCGTACGCCGCCCGGTCCCGGCGCGCATCGTCAGGAATGTGTAGCCGGTTATGTATCTGGACGGTTGATGCGTGCCGGACAGCGAGCGCCGGGCTGCGCCCGCCGCCCGGCTCTCCCCGAGCAGGCGCAGATCAGATGTCAGCCGGTCATCCCCCTCCGATGGCCGGCTACCACAGTGACCTGGGGTCCCGGAAACCAACTTAGGTACAGCGGCAGGGGGACGGCATCGGCCGAATTGCCCATACCGCTATGTATTTCGTACGTTGGCGGAGTATGTAGATGACCCTGGCCGCCCTGTGCGCGTCGTCGGCCACAACGGCGCATATGCAGGGTCGAGCGCGTCAGCGCGCCGGCCGCTGCTCGGCTATCCAGGCGGCGACCTGGGCGCGGGAGTTGAGGCCGAGCTTGGCCAGGATGTTGGCCACATGCCGGGCCGCCGTGGCCGGGCTGATGACTAGTTCCTCGCCGATAGCGCGGTTCGACAGCCCGCGGGCGATGAGCTGGGCGATCTGCTGCTCCCGGGCGGTCAGCACGGACTTGCCGGCCGGCCCGGACCTGCCTGGCAGCACGGGCGCTGCACCCGGCTCTGGGCGGCTGGCGGCTGCCGCCGGGTCTGCCTGCGCATCCTGCCCGTTAGCTGCCGCTGCCGCTGCCGCGCTGGCGGAGGCAAGGGCGTAGCTGACGGCCTCGTGCGTACCGAGCCGCCTGCCCTCTGCGAGCAGGCCCGGCGCGCCTGATCCGAGCCGGTGGTGAGCGGCAGCGAGCAGGCTGTCGAACCGGGCCTGAGCGGCGGCTGACCGGACTTGGCCGACCACCTCGCGCAGGGTGGTGGCAGCGCCCTCGAGCCGGACGGCGGTCACGTCATCGCCGCGGACCACCGCCAGCGTGGCGACCGCCTCGAGCCCGCGCGCGATACCAAGCCGCTGACCCGTGGCCATGCTGAGATCGAGGCTCTCGGCGAGGCTGGCCGCGGCCGTCGGCACGTCGAAGCTGGCGAGCGCGACCCAGCCGATACCGGCCAGGCACCTGGCCATCTCGGTCCTGGCGCCGATCTGCCGGAAGATCTCCAGGGCGCTGCGGAAGTGGCGTAGCGCCCCGGCGTTGTCCCGCCGTGCCCTGGCCAGGCTGCCGAAGCCATACAGCGCGTGCGCGACGCCCCAGCCGTTGTTGCCGGTCAGCAGGTCGAGCGCGACCTCGAAGGCCGACTGCGCGTCGGCCAGCCGCCCGCCGCGGGCCAGGATCGTGGCCCTGGCCGACTCCGCGAGGCCCTCCTCCCACTCATCGCCGTGCTGGCGCGCAGCGGCGATGGCGGCGTCGGCCCGCGCTAGCGCCTCGTCGGCGAGGCCAGCACGAAGGCTGATCAGCGCGAGAATGCGCAGCCCTCCGGCCGGGCAGGCGGCCGCGTAGGCGGTGCACATAGCGACGGCCGCCTGCGCTGTCCGCGCTGCGCCGGGATAGTCCTGGTGCTCAAATGCCAGTTCGGCGCCGAGCATCAGAGCTCGGGCGCGGACCCCAGCCGGTACCCATTCGTCCAGCGCGAGGAACCTGCCGAACCAGCTCACTCCCTCGGCCACGTCGCCTTGCACCACCCACGGCGAGCGGAGCGCCGAGCACAGCCGCAGGCCGTTCTCGGCGTCCCGGATATCGAGGCAGAACGCCAGCGCAGACCGGAAGTTCGCCTGCTCGCCGGCGATGTCGTAGTACATCTGGACCTGCTGCGACCACGGCTGCCCGTTGCGGAGGAACGCTTGCGCGACAACGGCCTCCGCGAGGCCCAGCATGTACTGCGCGTGCCGGTGCCGCAGCTCCTTCTGCTCGCCGGACGCGGTCAGGCGGGCCGCGGCGTACTCGCGGATGGTGTCGAGCAGCCGGTAACGCGCATCTCCGGCTCGCTCGTCCTCCAGCCCCACCAGCGACTTGTCGATCAGCGCGGCTAGCAGGTCCAACACGCGCGGCTCCGGGATCCGCTCATCGGCGCAGACCTGCTCGGCCATCTCCAGGCTCCAGCCGGCGAATACCGACAGGCGGCGCAGCAGCATCTGCTCGTCGTCGGTCAGCAGGTCGAAGCTCCAGTCCACGGCGGCCTGAAGGGTCTGCTGGCGGGGCGGAGCCGTCCGGTCGCCCGACGCCAGCAGCCGGAACCTGTCGTCGATCCGTCCGGCGATCTGCTCTACCGACAGCGCGCGGATGCGCGCCGCCGCCAGTTCGATCGCCAGCGGCACGCCGTCCAGCATCCGGCAGACCTGCACCACGTGCTCGCGGTTATCCCTGGTCAGGGTGAAGCCAGGGCGGACGGCGGCAGCCCGGTCGACGAAGAGCCTGATCGCCTCGTACTCGGCGGGCGCACCCATGTCAGTCGGGGGCGCTAGCGGCGGCGGCGGAAATCCTGGCGCCGACTGCGATGGCAGCGACAGCGGCGGCACTCGCCAGACCGTCTCGCCGCGAACGCGCAGCGGTTCGCGGCTCGTGGCCACCAGCCGCAGCAGCGGGCAGGCGGCGATGAGGTCACGGACGAGGTCCGCGACCGCCTCCACGACATGCTCGCAGGTGTCCAGGATGAGCAGAAGCTGCCGATTGCGCAGCGCGTCGGCGATGGTTGCCGCGGCCG
>Ga0210390_10003379_pt1 | contig 13700 bp, 8 predicted proteins | sample IncBWH11OmetaG_FD_161050 | JGI IMG/M metagenome (GOLD analysis project Ga0210390, IMG submission 161050) | Forest soil microbial communities from Barre Woods Harvard Forest LTER site, Petersham, Massachusetts, United States - Inc-BW-H-11-O ...
CACGCCGAAACCTCCGCAGGTCCTTGCTGCGGCCTGTGTGGAAGGGAATCGGAAGATAAATCGGGGGATTTTGCGTCCATCGGGCCAAGAATGCATGAAATCGTTTTTATTGCAACTCATTTGCAAGTGCATCTGATGGCTGCACTGGGCGCAGGTCGGGAAGCGGGTGGCTTGCAACTCCTCGAAACGAGACCGTGGGTCAAATCGGTTTCCAGGAGCCAAATCCATGTCCCGCTACTTGCCGACCCTGCCTGCCACCTTCAACCGGCTCGCCTGGTCCAATCTTGCGGCGCAATCGGCCGAGCAGATCGCACTTGCCGCCGCCCCTATCGTCGCGGTGCTGCTATTGGGCGTCGGCGAAGGCCAAACCGGCCTGCTGCAAACGGCGCTGACGCTTCCCTTCGTGCTGTTCGCGATCCCTGCGGGCCTGCTCGCCGACCGCCTTTCGCGGCGCTGGCTGATGGCGGGCGCGGAAGCGTTGCGCGCGGCTGCCCTGCTCGCGATCCTCATCCTGATCGCGCTCGATCTGCTGACGCTGCCGCTACTCGCGCTGGCGGGCTTCATCGCCGTATGCGGCACGGTCACCTATAGCGTCGCGGCGCCCGCGCTGGTGCCGTCGCTGGTGGCGGCGAAAGACCTTCCCGCAGCCAACGCGCGGATCGAACTCGCCCGCACCATCGCCTTTGCCGGCGGCCCGGCGATCGGCGGCTTTCTCGTGGGGTGGCTCGGTGCCGCGCCGGCATTCGCATTTGCCGCGGCATTGTCCGTGATCGCGGTAATGCTTCTCGCGGGCGTCTACGAGCCGAACCGTATGCGGGCGCCAACACGCCATCCCCTGACGGAGATCAGGGAAGGCGCGGTCTTCGTGCTTTACCATCCCCTGCTGCGACCGATCTTCGTCACGCAATTCGTCTTCAACACCGCGTGGTTCCTGCTGCTTGCCGTATACGTGCCCTACGCTGTGCATCGGCTTGGCCTCTCGGCATCGGGGGTCGGCACGACGTTGGCGATGTTCGGCGTCGGCATGGTGATTGGCGCGCTTCTGGCGACGCGCGTGTTGCAGCGCTTGGCCTTTGGAACCGTGATCGCACTCGGCCCGGTCTTCGGCTTCCTCGCCGCTTGCGTGATGGCGCTGACCGTCTTCATTCCCTCACCGTGGCTCGCAGGCTCAAGCTTCTTCCTGCTGGGCGCCGGGCCGATCCTGTGGGTCATCAGCACCACGACATTGCGGCAGTCGGTGACGCCACCGCGGCTCCTCGGCCGGGTTTCCGCCATCAACATTATGAGCTACGGCGCACGTCCCCTGGGTGCCGCGCTTGGCGCGGTGTTCGGCGGAATTTACGGCGCGCAAATCTGTCTTTATCTTGCGGTCGCGATCTTCGCCGTCCAGGCATTGGTGATCCTGATCTCGCCCGCGGTCTCGCTGGCGCGCCAGCCTGAGATGGTGAGCGAGGCTGCGAAGGCTTAGGGCCGTCAGCTCGCCAGATAACGCTCGTAGGCACTCGTCAACGCCTCGTCCACTCTCACCTCGGGGTCGAGGGTGAAGAGGTCCTGCGCGCGACCGATACCGCGCAGCGCATACCGCCCGGTGGAAACGAAATAGCGCTGCCCCGCCGCGTCGAGGCCGTTACGAAACGCCGACGAGGTCAGCAACTCGCGATCGACCGAACGGCACATCGATACAATGCGGCTGGCCTCGTTGACAGCCGGTCCCACCACCGTGAAATCGAGCCGGTCTTCGCTGCCGATATTGCCGTAAAATACCTCGCCGACATGCAGGCCCACATAGGCCGACGTTGTCGGCCGGCTGTCCTCGGCGCGACTGACGTTGAGCAGATCCAGGCTTTTGCGGAAACCGTGTTCGGCCCGCAGCGCGATTCGCCGGGCGACCGCAAGGTCCTCGTTGGTGAACATCGCCAGCACGCCATCGCCGATCAGCTTGAGTACCTCGCCGCCCGCCTCGTGGATGGCATCGATTGCGGCCTGGGCGTAGTCGTTGAGAAACGGGATGATGTCGTCAGGCGTGATGGTCTCGCTGATCGTGGTCGAGCCGCGCAGATCGGAAAACCACAGCACCGAATTGATCCGCTCGGTCACGCCGCGCGATATCCGCCCGCGCAAGACCTGTTCGGACGCATCGCGACCGAGATAAACGCGGCCGAGCGTTCGTGCGATATCCACCTGCGCGCCAGACTTGATCGCAAGCCCGAGCAGCGGCACCAGATCGCGCAGCGCGGACAATTCCTGCCCCGTGAACCCACCGGTCCGCCGGGTCAACCAGTAGGAATAGACGCAATCCATCTGGCCGATGCTTCCGGCCTCGCCAAACCGATGCACGAAGGCGACGAAATGCCGGTGACCCTTTTCGGCAAGCTCCGGGATCATCGAAAAGCCGAGCGTTGCGGCCTCGGCGAGATTGATCTGCAGCTCTTCGTGGCCATGTTCGAGCATGTGATAGAAGGTCGTGCGGCGCCAGTTCTGCGCGGCATCGCCTGCGCTCGTCGAGCCATATTCAAAGGTGTCGCTTTCATCGGTCTCGGTATCGTTCCAGCGAAATCCCCGCCCCTCGAAGATCGGATGCAGCGTATCGATGAACACGAGACCGCGAGACAGCATAAGCCCTGCTTCCCGGCAGCGTTCGCAGAAGCCGCGGATCAGGTCGTTCTCGGGCAACCCGGTGAGGCCCTGGCTCACCAGCCAGTTCATGAGGCGCAGGCGCGGGGTCAGTTCCATACGCCATTATGGCGCGCAATGCCGATCCACGAAAGACCGTCTACGCTTGCCTTCAAATCAGCTCCCACCGGGACGATCGAGTAGATCGAGCACCGTCTTTCGACAGCCGGCACAAATTCGTGCCTGGCGGTGTTACGACGATCGGAAATCGACCTTGTTGAATGACGAACAACATGGCGCGAGACGCTTGCCATCGAGCAGGTCACACCGTTCTATGCCGGCATTGGCGGTGAGAAGATTGGACCTTTACAGTGGCAAAGTCGTTTCGCCGCGGGATGCTGAATTCGGCACTCCCCGTCAGTGCTTTGGTCGCAGGACTTTTTGCTCCCCTGTCGGCATCCGCGCAAACCCAAATCGGGCAGATTTTCAACCCGGAAGGTCCCGCCCCTCTCTTTGGCCCAGGCGCTCTCGTCGGCAGTGTCGATAACCCGCCCAATGGAACGTCGGCGGGGGCCATCGAGGCCATTGCGGCCGATCCGGGCAATGCGAAAATTCTGTATGCTGGCGCCGTCAATGGCGGCATATGGAAATCCGTCGACGGTGGCGCGACATGGACGGCGCTGACCGATCAGAAATCGTCACTCTCGATCGCGAGCCTGTCGCTCGATCCGACGGACGCGACGCATAAGACCGTCATTGCAGGCAACGGTAACACCTCGAACGGAGGTTTCGCGTCGGGCTCGTTGTTCTCGACGCCCGCGAATTTCGGCGGCGTGCAAAATGGCATACTCTACAGCACTGACGCAGGGGCGACTTTTACCAGGCTCGGCGCCTCGACTTTCGCCAGGCAGAGCGTCACCGACGTTCAGGCGCGCGGATCCACGATTCTGGCGGCGACCTTCGAGCCGCGCGTGATTGAAACCGGGGCTTCGTTTTTCACGGGAGGGTTCTTTCGCAGCACCGACGGAGGCAAGACCTTCGTGCAGGGTGCCACCGGTCTGCCGCCGGGTCCGATCACCTCGTTGGTCGGCGATCCCGCGAATCCCAACACCTTCTATGCCGCGGTGACAGCCAGCAGCGGCGCGACGCTTGGTCAGACCGGAGTCTACAAAAGCAGCGACGGCGGGGCGAGCTGGACGGCGGTGTTCACCGCGGCCCAGAGCGGCGGCACCATCACCTCAGGCGCTCAAACGACTATCAAGTTGACCGCCGGACCAAACGGCACGGTCGCGGCCGGCGTCGTCAATATCGGCCAGGGTCAGATCACCGGTCTGTTTTACTCCAGCACAAACGGCGCCAGTTGGACCCAACTCGATACCCCGGCCGTCAACGGCGGCATGCAAGCGCCAGTCAATCTCGCGCTGGCGATCGATCCAAAAAATCGCAATGTCGTCTATGTCTCGGGCGATAACAGGCGGCTTAAATGCCCTCGCCATCGTCAGGGTCAACGCCGGCGCCGCCAGCGGCAGCCAGATTACAGCGTTGGGCGATGACACGCCGCCGCCGGTCAATACGTCAAACGGATCGACGGTACACCCCGATGGCCGCGTGCTCACGTTCGACGCCTCCGGCAAGTTGCTGATTGGCACCGACGGCGGCATCTTTGCAAGAACCAGTCCGCTCGACAGCACCGGCGCCTTCGTCGGATTGAACAACAATCTTTCAACGATGGAATTATATTCGCTGGCATTCGACGCCAACAGCAAGCGCCTCGTCGTCGCGGCGCAAGACAACGGAACGAGTTTCCAGGCCACGCCAGGCGGCAGGACCTTCAACGCGATCGGCGGTGGCGATGGCATCAACGCCACTGTCAACGACAGGACGTTGGGCACCAGCAGCGCGATTTACACCACAGCCCAGTTTCTTGGCGGCGCGATGCGGACGATCGTCGACAACCAAGGCAACATCATCGGGCAGGCCTGCATAAATCTGGTCGCTCCCGGTGGATTTACGCCTCTTTTAGCCTTCGGCTCTCCATTGGTCCTCAACAACATCGATCCCACCCGCATCGCGGTGGGCGACTCGCGGGTTCTCGTGACCCAGGATTCCTTGACGGGAGCGAACGACCCGACGGCGAGCATGATTACGCTCAACCTCACCAGCGTGGGCGATACGGATCAGCATTCGTCGGTGACGGCGCTCGATTACGGCACCCGCAACAACGCCAATGCGATCGTTGCCGGCTCGGGGGGCATTGGCCAGGTCTTCATCAGCACGAGTTCGGCCGGAGGCTCTCTCGTCAATTTGCCGTCCTACAGCGGTTTGGCGCCGACCTCGGTCAAATTCGACACGCGCTCGGATCAACGGTTTTTCGTCGCCGACAGCCAGAATCTGTTCGGCACGGTCAATCAGGGAACGACGTTCCAGACCTTGACCGCCAACCTGCCGGCCAACTTCATTCGCCCGACGTCGCTGGGGTTCATCGACAATAATGGCGTCGCCGCGCTTTTGGTCGGAGGCCTTAACAACGCGGACAATGCCGGCAATCCGCTTGTGGTCGCGGACAGCGATGCGGCGGGGGTGCTCTCAGGCTGGCGGCGCTTCGGCTCCGGCCTTCCCAACACCACCGTCGACGCTCTGCAGTACAACGCGCAGTCGGACACGCTCGCGGTCGGGACCGTGGGCCGAGGTGCGTTTTTGCTTTACGACGTCACCAGCAATTTCGCGAGCGCGACCGTTTTGCAGTTTGGCCTCGCCAACAACGATTCAACACCGGATCCATCGATCCTTTTTGGCAACCGGCCGCTGGTCAAATTCGGCACCGGCACGCTGTCGATCACCGGGGCCGCAACCTATACCGGCCTGACGACGGTGACCGCGGGAACACTGAGCGTCACGTCCGCCGGGAGCATCGCCGGCGACGTCCTCAACAATGCCACCTTCCTGAACGCGGGTACGATCTTCGGCCAGCTCACCAACAGCTCAGGCATCACGGTCAATAACGGTGCGTTGAACGGAGGCGCAATCGTCAACGGCGGCGTCCTGACCGGCACCGGATCGATCGCCAATACGATGGTCAATGGCGGCGTTTTCGCGCCGGGCAACGGCACGGCGGGCTCCTCGATGGCGGTGACCGGCAACCTCGCGTTCCAATCGGCGGCGCAATATCTGGTGCTGGTCAATCTCTCGATATCGTCTTCCACCAGCGTCACGGGCACCGCGACCCTTGGCGGCGCCACGGTCGATGCCGTCTTTGCCAACGGCACCTCTGTCGCCAAGCAATATGCGATCCTCACCGCGGGCACCAGGAGCGGTAGTTTCGCAAGTTCGGTGGTCAGCACCAATCTGCCTTCCGGCTTCACAACGAGCCTGAGCTACGACAGCACGCATGCTTTTCTCGACCTGACACTGAGCTTCGCGCCGCCAGGTACCGGTTTCAGCGGCAATCAGCAGAATGTCGCCAATGGGCTTGTAAACTTCTTCAATACCAGTGGCAGCATTCCCGCGCTGTTCGGCGCGCTGGCGCCGGCAGGCCTGGCGCAGATTTCCGGTGAGACCGCGACGGCTTCGCTGCAGACGACGTTCGGCGCGATGACGCAGTTTTTGGACATTTTGCTCGATCCGTTCATCGACGGCCGTGGCGGTGCGCTCGGCGGCACGCGTGCCCCGGCCTTCGCCGCGGAGGGCGGGGATGACAATGCAAACGCGTATGCCAGGAAACGTTCGAAGAATGAGCGCGACGCCTCCGGTATATTCACCAAAGCGGCGGCGCCGTTTGAGGCACGCTGGAGCACATGGGCGGCCGGTTTCGGCGGCTCGCAAACCACCGATGGCAACGCGGCCGTTGGCTCGAACATAGCCACCAGCCGCATCTTCGGTACTGCGGCCGGCGCCGATTATCACTTCTCGCCATCTACCGTCGCCGGCTTCGCCGTGGCCGGCGGCGGCACGAGTTTCAGTGTCGCCAACAACGGCACTGGGCGCTCGGACTTGTTCCAGCTAGGGGCGTTTGTGAAGCACACTGAGGGCAAGGCCTATATTAGTGGCGCACTGGCCTATGGCTGGCAGGACATCACCACGGACCGCACCGTGACGGTCGCCGGCCTTGATCGTCTCCACGCCGCGTTCAACGCGAATGCGTTTTCGGGACGGATTGAGGGCGGCTATCGCGTCGTCAGCCCCTGGATCGGCGGCGTTGGGATAACACCCTACGCGGCCGGCCAGTTCACCACCTTCGACTTGCCACCTTACGCGGAAAGCGTGCTCGTCGGCAGCAGCAATTTCGCGCTGTCGTACAATTCTCAAAGCGATACGGATTCACGCAGCGAGGTGGGCTTCCGCACCGACAAATCCTACGCGATGCCGACTGGCGTGCTCACGCTTCGCGGCCGCCTTGCCTGGGCCCACGACTTCAACCCCGACCGCAACGTCGCCGCCACCTTCCAGACGCTGCCGGGTGCTTCCTTCGTCGTCAACGGCGCCGCGCAAGCGCGTGATTCGGCGCTCACCACCGCTTCGGCCGAAATCAAATGGCTCAACGGCTGGTCGGCGGCTGTGACTTTCGAGGGCGAGTTCTCCGATGTGACGCGTTCTTACGCCGGTAAGGGCGTTGTGCGCTACGCGTGGTGATGAGAACGCATGAAAAACCGGCTGCTGGGATCTATCCAGGCGGCCGGGCCGACCGGAGGCGTTATTGCCGCCGACAATACGGCGCGACGACCAATGTGACCAATTCCGGAACCATTTCCGGCGTCATGGCCGCGATCTGATGCCTGTCCTTCTTCACCGATAGGGAGGAGAAAAGCGCACGCGGAGACGCGCCGCCCTGAGTATGGAATGTCGCTGGCATCCTCAGGCGCCGCCGCTTCGTGATGCGAAAATGAACCATCACACCCGAGCCAGTGCTGCTTGACGCGTCTCGCTTCGCCGATGCAAATGGCGATCAAGAGAGCAAAACCGAAGGCGGATGACGCCAACAAGGAATAAAATGGCATGTAAGCCATGAGCAGGCACCAGCTTCCGATCATTGTGGCGCTCGGCACCACGCAAACGCTGGCGTGGGCCTCGAGCTACTATCTGCCCGCGATCCTGGCCGACCCAATCGCACACGACCTCGGCGTTTCCTCGAACTGGATATTTGCCGCCTTCTCGGCATCGCTTGTGATATCGGCGATGCTTGGCCCGCGCATCGGCCGGCAAATCGATCTTCTTGGCGGTAGACCGGTGTTGTGTGCATCCAATCTCAGCTTGGCCGCCGGCCTGGTGTTATTGGGCGTTACCACCTCGATCCCGGTGCTGGCGCTTGCGTGGCTGCTGCTCGGCATCGGCATGGGCTGCGGCCTCTACGACGCCGCCTTCGCGGCGTTGGGGCGTATCTATGGCGAAAGCGCGCGACGGCCGATCACCGGAATTACCCTGTTCGCGGGATTTGCCAGCACGGTCGGCTGGCCGTTGACGGCTTTGGGGCTGGAGAGCATCGGTTGGCGCAACACCTGCTTCGCCTGGGCGCTCGCCCATATCCTGATCGGGCTTCCGCTGAACTTCTTCATGTTGCCCGCGGTCAAAGTCGTGAAAGCTCTCGCAGCCACGCCGGTCAAGCCACATATCCCGATCGACCGCACCATGATGCTGCTCGCCTTCACATTCGCTGCCGCGTGGAGCGTCACCGGCGCGATGGCCGCGCACATGCCGCGGATACTGGAGAGCGGGGGAGCAACGGCCGTGCAGGCGGTGGCCGCCGGCGCGCTGTTCGGCCCGGCCCAGGTTGTTGCGCGGATCATCGAAGCCGGTTTTCTCAGCCGCTATCATCCGCTGCTGTCGACCCGGCTGGCCTGCCTGACTCACCCCATTGGCGCCGCGATCTTTGCCATGGCAGGTGGCGCGGCCTCGAGCGTGTTTGCGATCTCGTTCGGTCTCGGCAACGGCATCCTGACGATTGCGCGTGGCACGCTGCCGCTCGCAATCTTCGGTCCGAAGGATTACGGCTATCGGCTCGGCCTGATCGGGGCGCCGGCGCGAATGGCACAGGCGGCGGCCCCGCTGGTGTTCGGCTTCCTCATTGACGCAATGGGAATCCGCGTCCTGATCGTGTCCTCCGCGCTCAGCCTTTCTGCGCTTCTGGCGCTCTGCCTGTTGAAGCAAGATGCTGCACACCGTTGAAAGCGAAGCTTCCGTGCAATCGTGCTTTCCAACAACGACATCCATGAAGGGATTCTGACATGACCCAAAATGCGATACCTTCGATCGTCCGCAGTAATCCAGCGGAGCTCGGCGCGCCGCCCGGCTTTTCCCAGATCGTCGACGTCGCAGCCAACCGCATCATCTTCATGTCCGGCCAGACCGCGCTCGATCGCGATGGAAATTTGATCGGCAAGAATGATTTTGCGTCTCAAGCTGCGCAAGTGTTCCGCAATCTCGCTGTCGCGTTGCGGGAGCGCGGATGCGACGCATCTAATTTGGTAAAGCTGACGGTGTTTCTTACCGACATGGAGAACCTTGGTTCATATCGCGAAGCGCGAAACCAGTTCTTTGCGTCGGTCGCACCGCCGGCGGCGCCGGCGGTGACGCTCATCGAGGTATCCAAACTCTATGGTCCGGATTTCCTGATCGAGATCGAGGCGATCGCGGCGGTTTGACACCGCCGATATCCGGCTGATCTCGGCAGGGCTACGCAAACGTAGGGGCCAGCATTATCGAACCTCGAGGTCTTGCGGCGGGAGCCTGCCGATCCACTCGAGGATCGCTCCGATTACGGCCGCCGGCTGCTCAGGTATCAACGCGTGGCTGGCATTGGGAATAACAACAATCGTCGCCCGCCCGCCGAATTCCTCGACTGTCTCTCTCCTCGAGGAAGGCGGCTTGAAGGGATCGAGCCCACCTTGCAGATCAAGCAGCGGCACGGTGCCGCCCGACCACCATTCCGACTGCTTGGTCGCACGGCCCGCCGTCGATTGCGCCTCGTCCACTTCAGGATACCAGCCCTTCAGCCACACGCGCGCATCGTTGCCGGGCGCGAAGAAAGCCAGTTGCAGATATTTCAGCCGCTCGCTGTCGGCCAAGGCTGGGTCGCCCGACTTCCTCACCGCTTCCGACAGTTCTTTCGCTCCTGCAAATCCGGCCGGGTAAGCCTTGGCCGCAGCGGCGGCAATCACCACGCCCCGCACGAGTTGCGGATAATCGACGGCCGTCATCCGCGCGACCCAGTTGCCGAAGGCGTGCCCGATGATGATCGCGGGACCATCGCCCTCATGCTGGATCACGGCTGCGGTGTCGCGGGCAAAATCGTGCAGCGTCAGACCTGCCATCGGCCCGCGACTGCGCCCGGCGCCGCGCGGCTGCGGCCGCAGGACGCGAAAGCCGGCTTTGGCCAAACCGTCGGCGATTACGTCAAAATCCTGCGCCCCGCGACCACGCGAGGGCAGCATGACCACCAAAGGCCCGCTGCCTTGCGCAATGACTTCGATGCGAACGTCGTCATAGGCGACGATTTCGGTGACAGGCTCTGCCCGCGCAAGAGCCGCGCTCCATGCGATCAACGCCGAAACGATGGCTGATGCGATACGGGGTGACGAGAGCATGACAATTTGGGGTAACGAGGTGAAAGTGTGTTCCCTCCCGCCTGCGGCAGAGCCATCGCAGTCGGGCCCGGCACGAGGCCGGGCATGACGAGCCGGCGGGAACGGCGGCCTGCATCGGATACATTAAGCACAAGCGATAGCCCCGCCGCACGCAGGAGAGGCAATACGCTTCACTCGTAGAATTCCGGAGACATCTTCAAGGTGTCGCGCTGCGCCTTGTCGTGATTGATCCAGAGCTGCGCCTTATCCTTCTCCAACGTGTCGGCGATTCTTTGCATCGAGGCCAGCGTCTGTTCCTTGCTGACATTGTTGACGGGCACGCCGCGGTTTTCCCAATTGCTCTTGAAGTGGACAGCGTCACCCGAAAGTATGACCTCACCTGTCTTCGGCAATTTCACCAGCAGCGACTGGTGACCCGGCGTGTGACCGGGCGTGGAAATAACCACGATGCTGCCATCGCCGAAGATGTCGCGATCGCCCTCGAGCTTGGTGACGGGATGCTCGGGCTTGAAACGCGGCGCGTTGTTGGCGCCAGGCCACTCATATTCGGCCTTCTGGACGTAAAGCATCGCATTCGGGAACATCTCGACATTGCCGATGTGGTCGGGATGGGTGTGCGAGACCGCCATCGCCTTGATGTCTGACGGTTTGACCCCGAGCTGCTCAAGCTGCGCGGCGAGGGTTTTGGGCCGACGCCAGGTCGTGGCTCTCGGATCGGCTGGCGCAAGGCCATTCGGCATGGCCGCGACCGCGTCCGATATTCCGGTATCCCACAGGAACCAGCCCTGGGCGTGTTTGATGAGATAACAATTGTCGACGAAGTCCATCGACTTGCCTTCGTTGACACCCGGCGACCATCGCGAGATATCGCCGGCAACGCCCTCCCCGCAGTTGAGGATGTAGAGCTTTTCGACGCCGGTTTTGCCGGACTGCGCATTCGCGAATCCGACCGCCACAACCGACAAAATAGCGGCCAACAACCCAATTGTTTTGTTCACTTGCTTCCCCCTGGATTTTCCCGAGTTTTTGTCTGAAGGAGCCCGGAATAGCACTTTTTTATAGTTCCGGTCTCGCAAACAATGGTGAAGGCCAGGGCGCCGCAGGCATAATCCGTCATCTCACCAAGCTCGACGACGGATTATGCTGCGCTGATCCGCCTCGGTCTGTTCGGGTCGTTCCCGACAACGAGGAGCGTGGGAGCGTAACCCGGATGAGCGTGAGCGACATCCCGGGTTGTTGTCGGTCGATCCCGCATATCGCATGCGCTCATGCGGGCTACGCTGCTTGTGCCGCGACAGTAAGAGGCTCCTACTCGACCGCGCGTCCGAACTTGTTGGACTTCGGCAGGCCATGCGCGAGGCGTCCGGCATCGGCGCGGTTGCCCCGCCAGTCCGACAATTCCTTCAGGGTCATGCTTTGCTCGCGACCGGCCGAATCCTTCCACGACAAGCCGATTTTCGAATCGAAGGTGGCGACATCCGACAGCGCCGCGCTGGTATATTTCTGCAACCGCACGCCACGCCCGCGCGCCATTTCCGGCACCTGCTCGATCGGGAAGATCACCATCTTGTGGTTGGTGCCGATCACGGCGACCATGTCGCCGGCGACGGTCGCAATCGCCCGCGCCTCGTTCGGCATCTCGACGTTGAGAACCTGCTTGCCCTTTCGCGTGTTGCCGACGCAATCATCCTCATTGACGATGAAGCCCTGTCCCTCGTGGCTCGCAATCAGGAATTTGCGCCCGCCCTTGTTGACGAACAGCGACACGATTGCCGCATCCTGGTCCAGATCGATGAACATCCGGATCGGTTCGCCATGGCCGCGCCCGCCGGGCAGCTTTGCCACGTCGAGCGAATAGAACTTGCCGTTGGTGCCCAACAGCAACAGCTTGGACGTGGTCTCGGCAAAGAACGCGTGATCGAGCTTGTCGTCGGTCTTGAAGGCAAGACCCGAGAGGTCCTCGACATGACCCTTCAGCGTGCGCACCCAGCCCTTCTCGGAGACCACCACCGTGACCGGCTCGCGCTCGACAAAGGCCTCCTCGATGGCGGCAAGATCGTGCTCGGGCGCGTCGGCAAACTGGGTGCGGCGCTTGCCGAGCGGCGTCTTGGGTCCGAACATGTCGCGAACTTTCCGCACCTGCTCGCCGACCTTCGACCATTGCTCGGCTTCCGAAGCCAGAATCGCCTTGATGCCTTTCAGCTCGGAGCGAAGATTCTTGTCCTCGGTGCGGATTTCCATTTCCTCAAGCTTGCGCAAGGAGCGCAGCCGCATGTTGAGAACGGCATCGGCCTGGATTTCGGTAAGCTTGAACGCCTTGATCAGGGCCGGCTTCGGTTCGTCCTCGGTGCGGATGATCTTGATCACCTTGTCGATGTTGAGATAGGCGATCAGGTAGCCGCCCAGCACCTCAAGGCGATTCTCGATCTGCGCCTTGCGGTAGTTGGAGCGGCGGATCAACACATCGCGCAGGTGATCGAGCCATTCCTTCAGGCACTCGGCAAGACCGACCACCTTCGGGATGCGACCCTTCACCAGCACGTTGAGGTTCAACGGAATGCGGCTTTCGAGCTCGGTCAGGCGGAACAGCGATTCCATCAACAGTTCAGGATCGACGCTGCGCGATTTCGGCTCGATGACAAGGCGGATGTCTTCGGCGGATTCGTCCCGCACGTCGCCGACCAGCGGCAGTTTCTTCTCGTTGAGCAGTTCCGCGATCTTCTCGACGAGGCGCGACTTCTGCACCAGCCACGGAATTTCGGTAATGACGACCACCCATGTGCCGCGCGCGCCTTCTTCCTGTTTCCATTTGGCGCGGACGCGAAACGAGCCGCGGCCGGTGACATAGGCCTCGGCAATGCTCTCCTTGGAATCGACGACAACGCCGCCGGTTGGAAAATCCGGACCCTTGACCCATTTCAGGAGCGTTCTGGAACGCGCCTCCGGCTTATCGATCAGGTGCAGCGCCGCGTCGCAAAGTTCGGCGGCGTTATGCGGAGGGATCGATGTCGCCATCCCGACCGCAATGCCCTGCGCGCCATTGGCGAGCAGGTTGGGGAATCCGCCGGGAAGCACCACCGGCTCTTTCGACTGGCCGTCGTAGTTGGCGCGAAACTCGACCCCGTCCTCGTCGATGCCCTCGAGAAGCAGCCGCGCGACATCGGTCATGCGCGCTTCGGTGTAACGATAGGCGGCTGGGTTATCGCCGTCGATATTGCCGAAATTGCCCTGGCCGTCGACCAGCGGATAGCGCGAGGAAAAGTCCTGCGCCAGTCGCACCATGGCATCGTAAATCGCCTGGTCGCCATGGGGATGGAACGAACCCATCACGTCGCCGACGATTTTTGCGGACTTCTTGAACGGCGTGCCGGGATCAAGCCGCAGCAGCCGCATGCCGTAGAGAATGCGCCGATGCACCGGCTTCAGCCCGTCGCGGGCATCAGGAAGCGCACGATGCATGATGGTGGAGAGGGCATAGGCGAGATAGCGCTCTTCAAGCGCGTCACGCAA
>Ga0210390_10003380_pt1 | contig 13699 bp, 5 predicted proteins | sample IncBWH11OmetaG_FD_161050 | JGI IMG/M metagenome (GOLD analysis project Ga0210390, IMG submission 161050) | Forest soil microbial communities from Barre Woods Harvard Forest LTER site, Petersham, Massachusetts, United States - Inc-BW-H-11-O ...
AGCTGTTTCCGTCCCCGTGCCGTCAGCCGGTAGTACTTCGCGCGTTTCCCTTTGTCCGACGTATCCCACGTCGCCTCAATCTAGCCCTGCGCTTCCAGCCTGTGCAGCGCGGGATACAGCGATCCCGTCTCCACCTGCAACAAGTCTTCTGATGTTCGTTGAATGTGCTTCGCGATGGCGTGCCCGTGCGCTCGTCCCCTCAGTAACGTGCGCAGGATGAGGAGGTCCAGCGTCCCTTGCAAAAGCTCCACGCGCGATGGTGTAAGGGCGGAACCGGGAAAGCAGAAGCCGCGAAGCTGCAGGACGCAGGAATTAGCCCGAAGCAGTGGCCCGGGAAAATAAGTGGCAGAAAAAAGTCGACTTACCGGACTCAGAAACAATCGACATTAGTAGCCGCTTCACGGCAGCGACCACAGCGGAAGAAAGGCCAGAATTGCTGGACGCCTGTCACGCATGCGTTCGGAGATGACGCGCGGGGTCGTTTTAAGGAGTGGCGGCGATCAAGCTGCGTATGACAAGTGCGCAAGTGCGAAAACGAGAGGTCAGAACGGGCAAGACTCCGGGAGTAGGCATTCATCCGAAACCGGAGCGAGCAAACAAACGGGTGCTTTATGGAGGCCCGCTTTCTTTGGGAGGAACAGACAGCAGAAAGTGCGCGGCAGTGGGACGCAGGAATTGGATCGAAGTTGCGCTTGGCAAAATGTGTGGCAGGAAGAGGGCGGATTCATGGACTCAGTTGAAATGGAGCGAGAAGCAAGAGCATTGTGGAGTGATAGTGTATGGACACCGAATGTGTCCGCAGTTCTGGTCGGCGATGGATGTTAGATTTTCTTCGCTACTAGGGACAACTCCGGGAAGAATCCAGCGACTCAACTTATCTAGAAGTCGCGATTGACTTGAATACTCGGTTGTGTCAGAGATTTGCGCGTAATCGAAGCACATCGGGGAGCTACAAGTGAGTCAAAGACTGCGGCGCGAGCGAGCATCAATACCAGATAAAAGTGCCTGGAGACTCGCAGGTTTCGTCATTGCTGGACTTCTTGGCGCGGTGCTTGCACTCGGCATGATCGGCTTCTTGCTGGTCCTCCGCACGACACCACCTCCTGTCATCCACACTGACCCGGCTGCTGCGAAACGATTACAAGAAGAACTCGAGAAAGCTCAGACAGCGGCGGAAAGTGGAACTCCAGACGTTGTCGGAGCCGACGAAACCGAACTCAACTCCTTGCTTAAACAATATCTTCAACCCAATGCAGGCAAACCATCCGCAGAGAATGTCACTGTCGTGCGCGACATGAAACTAAATCTCACTGCGGACCGGATGCGATTGTATGTACTGGCAAATCTTAGTGGCAGAAACATCAGTCTCGTGTTGGAAGGGAAACTGCGCACAGTGAATGGATATTTAGATTTCGAGCCCATAAGCGGAAAAATTGGCTCACTTCCAATTCCAAAAGCATCTCTCAAGAAAGCAATGGAACAGGCGCTTGCTACTCCGGCGAACCTGGAGTTCCTGCGGTTACCGAGAAACCTGCGCGAACTACGCATCGAGAACGGAAAGCTGGTCCTCGTTTTCAAGTAGAAGGACGTCTGATGAGCGTCATCTTTCCCAACTCCGCCGTGTTCAACTTCGATAAAAGGTATTGACTTCAAACCAATACAACTATATAAGACAACAAATTTGGGAGGTGCCATCCATGCTCCACCGACGGTCTTTGTTCCTTGTCGTCCTCGTCCTAATCTCCTGCGCATCGCTCGTTGGAAGACAAACTTCCACGACAACTCAGCCGCCGGTACAACGCGATCAGGAAGCACTAGCGATATTGGGCCAAGTCCTGAATGCGGGTGGAGGTCAGGCTACTCTCGGCGCGATCCAAGACTTTACGGCAACCGGCAACGTCACGTATTCCTGGGACGCAGTCCAAGGAAGCGCGACTTTGAAGGGTCGTGGCCTGCATGAATTTCGCTTGGACGCTACGCTCGCTGACGGACTGCATTCATGGATTGTCAATGGAAACGCAGCGTTTCAGAAGAACCCAGACGGTAGCACGTCGCTGCTTCCTTCGCAAAACATGATCAAGCTCGGTCCCATGACTTTTCCCCTGGTGGAGGTGCTCTCAGTTATTCAAGACGCGACCTTTAGCGTTACCTACGGTGGTTTGGTGACGCGAAACGGCCAGCAACTACACGATATTACGGTTCAGAAGACATTCCCAGTTGGTGCAGACCCCGCTGGGCTGCTCAGCAAAATCACAAAAGGCGACATATTCATCGATCCAAATGCGCTGACCGTTCAAACCATTGAAGACGCAGCGTATCGCAAGGATGGAGGCCCAGGGCAGTTCTTGCACGATTTCCAGTATTCGAAGTATCAAACCACGAACGGCGTGCTCGTCCCTTTTTCGATAGCGGAATCTATCGCCGGCCAGCAAATAATGACCATCCAACTCGTTCAGATCACTTTCAATAACGGCCTTACGGACAACGATTTCAACTGAATGCCTTCCTTGCACGCGGCTCGTTTGTTATCCATAGGAGAGCGATCATGGCAGACCGGAGCAAAGGAACGAGATTTCATAAAGGAGGCAGGAGATTCCGAGATCTGCGTTTCACTGTTCGGATTGGCGGAGTGTTCGCCCTCCTGTTGATCACGAGTTCCGTAGCAAGACCGCAGAGTTATCTCACTGCGAGTGGCACGCCCGCCTTTGTTGCTCCTGATCCCGTGGAGCAGGGATTCACCGACAACGCAAACGGTAATTTGCATTTGGAATTCTTGTTCGGATCCTATCCTCAGCGGGCGAGTAATCAGCCCATGCCGGTCCGATACGAATATGACAGCAACGCGATTTGGAATGCCGGCTGCAGCTCAACAGGATGCGCGTGGTCGCCAAGCGGCTACTGGAACTATGGGTGGCGTCTCGCCACGAACGGTGGAGGTCTTTCTGCTACTAATTACAACGCATCGGGATATGCTACGGAGTACATATTCACAGATGTTTTAGGCAATGTTCGCTCTTTTCCGGTCGCAGGTACTTCATGCCCTGTCGCAAATTCCTACGCGTCTGATTCTTCAGGTTATATGCTGAACGTATGTCAACCGGCAATTTATGCGCCAGACGGTTCGGTGGCTTATGGGAACGGTTATGGACTACCAGCTGGGCCCTTCGAAGATACGAACGGGAACTACTTTACTAACGCGCTGCCCAGTCTAGATATGCTCGGCCGCGCGCTACCCAATCTCAAGGTAGACTGCAACTCGAATCCCAATCAAACGTGTTATACCGTTCCGAATTCCCAATATCCTGCTTCCCCGGCTGGAACGTCGACTTACACCGTCACCACTGCGACCATCAACGTTAAAACGAGTTTTGGGGAATCCGGAGTGACTGAGTACGTAGGAACTATGACGGTTGTACAAAGCATCGCCCTGCCAGACGGCACGAGCTACACGTTCAAGTACGACTGCGATTCGAGCACTAATACTGCTTGCGGGTCGCTCTCTGGGCAAAGCGCTTACTATGGCCTTCTGACGAGCATGACCTTGCCAACGACTGGCACGGTTACCTACGGATATACGACATTCAGCGATTCCTACAGTAACAAAAGTAGATGGTTTAACTCTCGCCAGACGGTGGGCGGAACCTGGACCTATACACCCCAGGTCATTTCGACGTGCAGTTCGACGCAGGTTGGATGCCAGCAGAAAGTGACGGTTACCGCACCAAGCGGCGACCACACTATCTATACATTTACTTTGAACAACGGCGCGTGGCCGGTTCAAATTCAATCCTACGATTCCTCATCGAATCTTCTGCAAACTGTAAACAACACCTACGATTTTTCCCAAGCTTGTCCATTTACGGGATGCCATGGAGCTGCTTATATTCGTTTGCAGACCACTCAGACAACCGTGTCCACTCCTTCCGGTAGCATCACAAAACAGACCCAGTATCAGTATGACCCCAACAATGGGATACAAACCGGAAATATTACCGGAACACTAGCGTGGGGCTTCTATTCGGGGACATCCCCGAGCTTTCCCTCCGTTCCAGACCGCGCGACCTACCTCAAATATCTAAATACGGGAACAAACGACATCAACAGACCCACGAGCGTGACCAGTTGCAACAACTCTGGGTCCGACACCACCAATTGCCCCGGCGGGGGTAGCCGCGTTCAACAGACTCTCGTCACTTATGATAATTACTCTGGTTGCCCGAGCTCTGGCATTGCGTCGGTGACTGGCGTGATGAATCACGACGACACAGATTTCGGCACCAATTACACCACGCGCGGCAATCCTACGCAGATTCAGCGCTGGGTGAGTGGATCAACATACCTGACAAGCCAATTGTGCTATGACATGACGGGGCAGGTTACACAGGAGACCGATCCCAAAGGAAACGTTACCAAGTACACTTACGGAGACAAATTCTATTACGACAATGGGACCAATTCGCTCACATCATACACGCCATCACAGCCGACGAATGCTTACGTTACGAGTGTAACGTTGCCCATGGGTTCTCCGAACTGGACGCTTTACGCGGGTTATTACTACGGAAGTGGCAGGCAGGCGCTGTTCACGGATCAAAACGGAGCTAACAGTTATTCCCATTTCATGGATCCCTTTGATCGCGGTACGGAAGACGATTACCCGATAGGCTGGGATAAGACAGTCTATACCAGTCCAACACAAATAGACGATTACAGCGCCGTAGGAGATACGACAGCTTCAGCGAGCTGCCAAAGCTGCCAAGACAACCGGACACTTCTGGATAGTTTTGGAAGGAAGATTTCGCAGTTGTTAGAGAATTATCCCGGAGGGGCAAGTGAGGTGGACACCGCTTACGACGTAAACGGACGCGTCTCCAGTGTAACGCACCCGTACCAAAGCTCTGGTCAGGTCTACGAATACTTCTATTACGATGGGCTGAGCCGGTTGACACAGAACACCCATCCCGACAACCAGAACGTGAAGACATTTTATGGCCCGAACGTAACACTGTCGGGAGCCGGAGGAGTTAGTTCTCAACAAGGCTCCCCTGCGACATACGGCTATGGCTACCCAGTTGTGACCGTCGATGAGGACGGAAAACAGCGGCAGAAATGGTTAGATGGCTTTGGCAGAATTATCGAGGTGGACGAGCCCACCACAACGGCCGCAACGCCGGGACAGGGTTCGGTCAGCGTCAGCGGGAGCGAGCAGAGTATCGGAGGGTCTCCCGCCACCCCAGGTAAGGGATCGGTGACTATTTCCGGATCCGAAGAAACTGCTCAGAAATGCACCCAGCATCTTGCAGGCGGCGATTGCGGTAGGTACGTAACCGTCTACGATAATGGAACTGTATCGATAACGGTTAACGGTCATCCGGAATCTGTGACTTATCAGCAGGGCAGCACGTCGTCTACTATTGCCTCGGCGCTGGCTAGCGCCTTCAATGGCGACTCAGGCTCGCCAGTCACCGCGACGATTTCAGGAAGCGTAGTCAACCTCACAAGTAAGACTACGGGCTCAAGTACGAATTATTCGCTGTCTGCGACTTCCAGCACCGGCGACCCGACCTATTTCGACGGGCCCTCGTTCTTCACCAGTCCCTCAGGGTCAACGCTGACCGGTGGGCAGAATGCGGTGGGAGCAACTTACGACTCCGGAACTGTCTCTATTACCGTAAATGGCTCGCAATATTCCGTAAGCTACGGACAAACTAGCACGCCTTCCTCTCTGGCCAGCGCCTTGGCTCAAGCGATCAACGGGACCCTAGTGACTGCTTCCGCAAGCGGAACTGTTGTATCGCTGACCAGCGTGGCCACCGGGGCCTCGACGAATTACAGCCTTTCGGCGAGCTCCTCGACAAGCGATCCTTCGCAATTTTCGAGCCCGTCTTTCGCTGGCACGCCTTCCGGTTCAACGCTCACCGGCGGCGCCGGCAGCGGCTCCTCGCTCACCGCCACTACTGCTACCTTCTATACCTACGACGCGGCGGATCACTTAACGCAGGTAGTGCAGGGGTTGCAGACTCGAGCGTTTGCCTATGATGGTTTGGGTCGCGCAACCTCCATAACCACTCCCGAGGCCGGAACCGACAACTTCTCTTATACGAACAGCGGTTCGCTTTGTGCCGGGTCCGCGAAGGTTGTTTGCCAAAAGACAGACGCGCGGGGCATTACCACAACTTATATCTACGATTCGTTGAGCCGACTGACTGGAAAGGCATACTCCAATACCACCCTTATGCCGAACGTGTGCACGACTTCGCCGCCCAATAGCATTTCGGCTCACGTTTGCAATTACTATGACGCGGGTGGTGCGACAGCGTATGCAAATGGACGCTTGACGAGCGTCACAGATCCATCCGGTTCGGAAACGTTTAGCTACGATGCGAACGGTCGAGTGACGCAAAAGGTAAAAGTGATTGGCAGCACCAGCTACCCAATTCAATATGGATACAATCCGGGCGGGCAGTTGACCCAAATTACCTATCCGTCTGGTCGCATCGTACAGCAAAATGTCGACAAGGTGGGGCTACTGAACACCATTGTCAGCGGCACCACAACCTATGCATCGATACCTGAACCTCCCACCGGTTACAACGCTGCGCAGCAGCTTTTGTCATTTACGTATGGTAATGGCGTAGCCGCCAGCTTTATCTACTCACCGACACGCCAGCAAATGACTAGCCTCAGCTATGTCAGCGGCAGCACGACTCTCTTCAGCTTGAACTACTATTACCAAAACGATCCCACTAACTGCAAAAGTGGAAGTTCGGGCAACGATGACTTGATTCAATGCATTGTCGACAATACGGGAATGAACACGCAGGGCTCCGCGGGCCGCACCGTCGGTTTCACCTATGACGCGCTCGGAAGATTAAGCACTGCGCTTACCACTGGCTCACAACAGTTCGGGCAGTGGGGCATTTCTTGGATCTACGACCAGTATGGAAATCGTACAAATCAGGCCGTCACTGCGGGGACTGCGCCGTCGAACAGCCTCAGTTTTGCGACTACGCCCGCGCCGCCTACTAATCCTCCCGGCGGGGCCTACACAAACCGTCCTGACGGTTATTCCTTCGACGCTAGCGGCAACATGCTGGGCGACGGACAAAACACGTTGAGCTATGACGCAGAGAACTGCATGACCAGCAGCGCGAATTCCATGACGGGGACCAGCACGTATACGTGCGATTCGCACGGCGTACGCGTCGTGAAAGCCCTGCAGGGAAGCACAACCACGGTTTATGTGTTCTCGGGTGGGAAAGATATCGACGAATATGATAACGGTGCTGCCGTCAATTCGCCTTCGCGCGAATATATATACCTGGGTTCCAGGCTGATCTCCACCATTCAGGGAACAACCACGCTGTATCATCATTCGGACCATCTCTCAGTACGCGTTACAACTAACACGAGCGGCACTAATATTGGCGAACAGGGTCACTACCCGTACGGGGAGCAGTGGTACGCGCCGGGCACGACAACAAAGTTTTTCTTCACTAGTTACGAACGAGATTCAACCGATTCCGGCAACGACTATTCGATGGCCCGTTTCTACATCAACCGCTTCGGACGCTTTTCCTGTGTCGATCCTTTGCTAGGCCAACCGGGCGACCCACAAAGCTGGAATCGCTATGCCTACGTACGGAACAACCCAACAAACAATGTCGATCCGAGCGGGATGAGTTTCATTCATTGGCTATACAGTGTCTTTAGACTGCTCGCCAACATCCTCCTCGGCGGAACCAGCACTGGGAGCCCTATTAGTCTCGGGACGCCGCCCATATTCTCTGACCCTTTGGGTAACTCACAAATCCCGGGTGGCCCTGGTCTGTTTGGTATCAGCGAGGCTGGCGGTTTTGGAGGCGTGTCTGCCAATGGTCCCTCGGGTAGCAGTACGGCTGGCGGCACTTCTGGAGAAGCGAGTGCCGGGTCGGGATCTGGTGAAGGTTGGGCTATCAATCCTAAGGACTTGATCCTCAACGTGACTCGCGACTGCTTTAATAGAGATACAGGAACACGAGAGGTTACATATGGATTAGCTACAAAGTCCGGAAGTCCTCTTGCGGGACTTTATAATATAACGGAACAACAGTCAGACACATCGCTAACGGGAGAAAATCCGTGGGGCCAGTCCTCCAACTTCCCCAGTAAGGAAGGTAATGTATTCAACGACGATCTACGTCCGGGCGTTTGGAGTTCTAATTTAGTTGAGAGCACCCAGTACTTCCTCGTTTCGCCTGGCAGCCTCAATATCGCCCAGTGGGTTCCGATTAGCCGTCCTGGACAAGCACTCAGCATGTTCAACACTATAGTAATGCAGGGTCCCCTCAGCACGAACCCCAACACCGTAAAAATCAACGGCCGGGCGGCTCCGCTCTGTGGAACCTCATGGGCAGACTGACCATGAAGAGGGAAGACATTCGCTTACTTATATGGGTACTGGTTTTGATCTGCGTCGTGCCCGCCGCAGCGATAGTTCGGACATTTGTGGTGCGTCGGCAAGCCAAACACTTTCTTCAAGACGTCGTGCATATCCGAGTTGGAGAATCCAATCTCGTAGAATTGCAGCGGCTGGCCAGCAAATATCGCAACTACGCGGTCCAAGACGGCCCACGCTGTGATCAGGATCACTGTTCCTTTGACTTCTATTTCGGCAACCGCTGGCTTTGGCGAATCCGCCTTGCGCCGGGAACCAGGTTTGGAGGCGGAATCACGGCGCAGAGAGGAAAAATCACTGAAATTGACTTGGCTCTCCAAACCGGCATCGCTTATACGGCCCGAGTTGTTGAGTCCGCAGCCACTCCTGGCTCAACCCCTTTCAAAGTTAACGGAAGGAGAGCAACCTCTGGAGATGTTGATTACACCATAACCATACACTTGACTTCGGCCGCCTCGGAGCTAGAAAGGCAAAAGGCCTATAACTTCAATCTCGCCTGCCTCACACGACTGCTCGGCTGCAACAACGCGCGCCTGCTGCTACCTGGAGCCTGGTGATTTTTCGTTGGGAAACTGAGACTCGATACTCGCCGAACAAGCGGATCCCGTTGTCGCTCGCCCCGAATCCACAGGCAAGCGTCGATGATTTCCCGGAAAGGTGTCTCCGTTTTCTTTCATAATATGATATAAAAGTGTTATCCTCTCTTCATCGTAGCGTCCCCAAAGTTCCAGAATCGCTCGGAATCCTGATCGGGATGACGCGCGGTTTCTGTGGGGTGGTCTTCCGTGGGTGTCTATAGAAGAGCCGTTCGCGAACGCAACTCGGTCCTGCTCCTCTTCTGCCTCCTGCTTCCGTGGACCGCCGTCGCGCAAAGCGTGGGCGGCGCGGCGAACAACGCACAGGTTCTGCGTGCGAGCAATCGGATCGCTTTGCGCGGAAATGTCTTCCCGCTCGCGCGCCGGGAGTTCGACCAAGGTGCCGTACCCGACGCGCAGCCGCTCCGCAGAATGCTGCTCGTGTTGCAGCGAAGCACCGAACAACAAACTGCGCTGCAGAAGCTTATGGACGAGCAGCAAGACAACTCCTCGCCGAACTTTCACGCGTGGTTGAGTCCTGAGCAGTTCGGCCAGCAGTTTGGCCCCTCAGACTCGGATCTTCAGACCGTCGTCCAATGGATCGTTTCGCAGGGCTTCACTGGGATTCACGTTCCCGCCGGACGAAGTGTCATCGAGTTCTCAGGGTCCGTTGCGAACGTGCGTAGTGCGTTTCACACCGAAATTCATCGGTACCTCATTGGCAGTGAAGAACACATTGCAAACGCCAGCGACCCGCAGATTCCTGTTGAGCTGGCACCTGTGATCGCCGGGATCGTCAGTCTGCACGATTTTCGTAAGAAGCCGATGTATCGCTTGGCAGGCTCGTACAAGCCGTCGAAGGCCGGTGAGGCAGGTAAGCAGGCGGGCCCTGAAGACACTTTCAAGTGCGTCGACTTTTTGACCAGCATATTCGGCGCATTTTCTGGGCAGTCCGCATCCTGCTATCCACTCGGACCGTATGACTTCGCGACCATCTACAACGTCTTGCCGCTGTGGAATGCGGCTTCTCCGATCGATGGCACCGGACAGACCATAGCGATAGTGGCGCGCACGAACATCAATGTGCAAGACATAACTGATTTTCGAAATCTCTTTGGACTGCCAACAAATTCGCCGCCGCAGATCATTCTCGATGGGCCTGACCCTGGCATCGTACGTGGCGACGAGACCGAAGCCGACTTGGATGTGGAGTGGTCGGGAGCCGTGGCCAAGGGCGCGAACATCGACCTTGTCGTTTCTCAATCGACGGAAACGACCGATGGAGTGGACCTCTCGGCTCTTTACATTGTCGATCACAACCTTGCTTCGGTGATGAGCGAGAGCTACGGCCAGTGCGAATTCAATATGGGCGCAGCCGAGAACCAGTTTTACAACAATCTGTGGCAGCAGGCCGCAGCGCAAGGCATCACCGTATTTGTCTCCTCAGGGGACAACGGCTCCGCCGGTTGTGACTTCGAGCTAGACCAAGGGCTTCAACCGCCTCAACCGGCTCAATACGGCTTAGCGGTCAATGGAATTGCCTCAACGCCCTACAACGTCGCTGTAGGTGGTACAGATTTTAACGATTATTTCAATGGATCGAGCTACTGGAACTCGACGAATGCCTCCACAACGCAGGAATCCGCAAAAGGCTATATCCCGGAAACCACATGGAACGCCTCGTGTACGAGTGCATTCTTGGAAGATCCTCGCTTCCGACTCAGCACGAATCCCGAAACGAATTGCAACAATGCAGGCATACCCGGGCTTGTCGTTGCGACTGGTGGAAGCGGCGGCGTGAGTAGTTGCACCGCCCCGACCGGCACTACGATAGCGAGCTGCGGTGGAGGCTACTCCAAACCCACATGGCAAGCAGCACCTGGAGTTCCAAGCGACGGAATGCGCGACTTACCGGATGTGTCTCTATTCGCAAGCAGCGGCTTCTTTGACAGCTTCTACATCATGTGCGAGACAGACATCACCAACGACATGCCGTGCACTAGCTCCACCTTCGCCGGAGTCGGCGGCACTTCCGTATCATCGCCCGCTTTTGCTGGACTCCTCGCTCTTGTAAATCAAAAGACCGGGGAGCGCCAAGGTAACGCCAACTACGTTCTCTATGGTTTGGCAGCGAAACAATCTTCGTCCAACTGCAATTCCACGACCGGTCCCGCCTCGACTTGCGTGTTCAACGACATCACTTCAGGAACGATTGCGATACCGTGCGTGGGCGGCAGCTCAAACTGCACGCCGTCGAATCCAGCGGATAAACTCGGAATACTTCCCGGCTATCAAGCGGGGGCTGGTTACGATCTGGCAACTGGTCTGGGCTCGGTCAATGCAAGCAATTTGATAAATGACTGGAGCTCCGTAAGCCGGAGTTCTTCAGCGACGGCGTTGACACTAAATGGCGGCAGCTCCGTAACAATCACCCATGGGACTCCAGTACGTGTGGCCATATCCGTGGGGCCATCGTCGCCCGAACCAACAGGCTCGGCGTCTTTGATCGCTACGCCGGGGAACCAGAGTATCGGGCTGGAATCTTTTCCGCTCACCAACGGGTCTGCTTCTGGCACGACGAATATGCTGCCTGGCGGTGCGTCTTACAGTGTGCGAGCACACTACGGGGGCGATAGCAACTATGCAGGTAGCGATTCCAGTTCCACGACAGTCACCGTAAATCCAGAAGCCAGCACTAGCAATGTTCACATCGCCACTCTGAACGCTTCGACTGGACAAGTGACGAGTGAGAACGCCAGTTCGCTGCCCTATGGGTCGATATATCTCCTGCGTGCCGACGTAGAGAATATGTCTGGTACGTCGTGCTTTAGCGCGGCAAGCGGGTCTTTGCCTTATGCTTGCCCTACTGGAACCGTCTCTTTTGCCCTCGATGGAACCGCCTTGGGAACGGGACCAGCCCCTCTCAACAGCCAAGGCTATACCGAAAACCCGACGATTCAGCTCGCCGCTGGAGCGCACAGCTTCACGGCAAACTACAGCGGAGACAACAGCTACCTCGCAAGTTCTGGCACCGACTCCATCACCGTCACGCCAGCGCCGACCGTCCTCAGCGGTCCGCAAGGCACTCTGCCGATCGCGCCTTTTACCATCAACTTTTTCGTGCGGAGCACCAACATCGGTAGTTACCCAACGCCGCCAACCGGAACGTTTACGCTTTTTGATAACGGCAACCAAGTTCCCGCCACCCTGGGCCAGCCCGAGACCGGAGTGATCAATCCTCCCGAATCGCCATACGTTTGGGTGACCTACGGCGGAAATCTGTACTTCACGTTGCCCGGTCCCTCCGGGCCCCACACGTTGGCCTTGAACTATTCGGGCGACGCGAACTACCAGTCTTCTACGTCAGGCCCGTTGGCTGCCACAGAGGTGTATCCGACGACTTTACAGCTGACGCCGTCGGTTCCCACGATTCAGGATGGACAGCCTCTGACAGTCACTGCCCAAATCGTTCCGAGCCAAAGTGCAGCTGCGCCGCCGACGGGATCGGTCACTTTCTATGTTAACGCCGTGAACGTCGGAACAGTGACCGTGGCAAATGGCCTGGCCAACATCGCAGCTGTGCCACCGATCGCGGGGAATGTGCCGGTCAAAGCTACATATACTGGTGACGCGAACTATGCCGCTTCATCCGCATCGTTTACGGAGATGGTTACCCTCGTGAGCACCACCACCACGCTGACAGCTTCGAGCACCACCGTCACTCAGAACACTCCAGTGACCTTTACCGCACAGGTAACTCCGTCAGCTATGGGAGCTGCCCCGTTGAGCGGCACCATGCAATTTACCGCCAATGGTGTGAATATCGGTGGCCGAAGCATCACGAACAACCAGGCGAGTGTCTCAACGATGTTCTCGACGCCGGGATCGGTACAAGTACAGGTCAGCTACAGCGGCGATTTGAACTACGCAGCCTCAACAGGAACCGTCACGGAAACTGTGACTCCTCCTCCGGACTTCTCAGTAACGGCCTCGGGCACAACGACGCAAACCATAAACGCGGGACAAACCGCGACTTTCACAAACGCAATCACGGTGGCGGCCCTTTACGGCTTCAATTCTCAAGTCAAGGTATCTTGCCTACTGCCCTTTGCTGCGACCGGGACGAACTGCACGGTAAACCCCAATACGTTCGCCACGGGCAGCGGTATGGCAACGGTGACTGTAACAACCACTTCGCGCGGATTGGCCCCGTTATTTGTACCGAAGGTTTGGTCTGGTCGTCGGCCACAATACGTTCCGATTAGCCTGCTTAGTTTACTGCTGGCTGGTCTTCTACTGTGCTTTGCTCGGACGCGCCCCCAACGTCTCCTAAAAGTGCTCCCCTCGGCCGCCATTGCCCTATTTCTTATGCTACTGACGATTGGATGCGGTGGGGGCAATTCAGCCCCGCCGCCTCCACCGCCCACGGGAACTCCTGCAGGCAGTTACACCATCACCGTGAGCGGTGCCTCGGCCGGCATCACAAATTCCGCCTCGCTCACCCTAATTGTCAATTAAGACCAGATTCGCACGCAAACTTGGGGCATCTTCAGGGCCATAAGGCTCACATGTATACTTTAATATAATATGAGCGTTAAACGAACCCCATCTTGTAAAAGGGTCGGGCCCATAGCACTGTCGCAGCATGACTAAGCGCTCCAAGAAGGCGTGTAGGAAGTGGCGAAGG
>Ga0210390_10003381_pt1 | contig 13694 bp, 12 predicted proteins | sample IncBWH11OmetaG_FD_161050 | JGI IMG/M metagenome (GOLD analysis project Ga0210390, IMG submission 161050) | Forest soil microbial communities from Barre Woods Harvard Forest LTER site, Petersham, Massachusetts, United States - Inc-BW-H-11-O ...
TTAAAGTTTGCGCCGGACGGCAAGTCCGTTGTCTATACCGTCCACGAAAAAGGTATTGGCAACCTCTGGATGCAGCCTCTCGATGGCTCCGCTCCCCATCAGCTCACCCATTTCACTTCCGAACGCATCGACAAGTTCCGCTTTTCCAAGGACGGCGCAAAAATCGCGATCGAGCGCGGCCACAACGAATCCGACGCCGTCATCCTCCGCGATACCATCCGCTGACGGCGCGCAGCCGAAATTGCCGCCGCCGCGCACGTCGAACGTCCCCAGGAAGTTCGTCATGGAAAATATCGGAAGTTAAAACAATCAGGGAGAAGCCGGGCCCGAAGGACTCGGTTGACTATTATTATTTTCCCGGTTAGCCCGCGCGAAATACCCACGCCGGGCGCGCACCTGATACCCCTTGTGGTCGGGCACTTCGATGCGAATCCTGTGATAGCGCCCATCGAGAACGTAGTTCGTAGGTATATACGCAATCGAATACTGATTTCGCAATTCGTCGCCAATATCCTGGAAAGACTGGTCCAAATCATCCACGTGATAGGGAAAGAATGCGCGTCCCCCGGTTTCGTCCGCCAGGTCCTGCAGAATCTTGTCGCCTTCCGTCAGGTGCGTCTTCCGGTTGGCCAGTTTGTCGGGATCCGTCTGCGAAAGCTGAATCCACTGCGTGCTGGTGCTGATCGTATAAATCACCACGCTGGTCCGCTGCGCCATCTCGATGGCCTCGCCCCTGGTATGTGTCGAAAGATTGTCGTCGCCGTCGCTAATCAAAATCATCACGCGCCGCACGACGTCCGGCTGATCCCCCGGCGGACGCGGCGGATGGCTCAATTCGTTCTGGCAGGCCTGGTAAATTGCATCGTAGATCGCGGTCCCACCGCCTGCCCGCGTCTGCATAATTTGATCGCGCAGCAGCCCCGCGTCGCTCGTGAAGGCCTGCACCACCTGCGGCTCATCATCAAACGTCATCACAAACGCTTCGTCTCTTCCCCGCCGCAGTACGCTGAAAAGAAAATTGATCGAGGCATCCTGCTCGAACTTGATGCGGTCGCGGATGCTGTTCGAGGTATCCACAAGCATCCCGATGCGCAGCGGCAAGTCCGACTGTTTGCTGAAGTAACGAATGTCCTGCGGAAACTTTTCATCAAAAATCTGGAAGTCTTCTTTTTGCAGATCGGGCACCAGCTTGTTGCGCCGGTTGAGCACGGTGAACAAAACGTCCACCAAATTTACGACTTGGATGATCTTTTGCGGAGTTTGGGGGGGCGCAGCCTTCTCCCCCTGTTGGCCTTGCTGTGGCGCCGCCGGCGGGGTCGCCTGAGGAGCCGGCGAGGATTGCGGCGAAGTCGCAGGCTTCGCCGGTGCCTGCTGTGCGCGGTCGCTGACCGCCGCCGTCAGCAATACCGCTACGAGAAGAAGAGAAATCAGTGCCCTGGACATGTCAGTAGATTATAGGTAGCTAGCGAGCGCAGCGTCAATTCTCTCCGAATCCTCTCCGGCAGCCTCCGAAAGCTTTTTGACGAACTCATGCAATTCCCGCGGCAGCGGCGCCCGCACTTCAATCCAGGCCCCGGTTCGCGGCTGCGTAAATCCCAGCCGCGCCGCGTGCAAAAAATTTCGTCCGAGCGCAGGCATCAAACTCTTCTCCCGGTCATTAGACGCGCTGCGCACGTTTCCGGCGCTTACGCGAAGCTGCGCAGCCGCTCCATAGAGCGTGTCTCCCACGACAGGATGGGCAATCGCCGAAAAATGCACGCGAATCTGATGGGTCCGCCCGGTGTGCAACTGCACTTCGACGAGCGTCGTCCCATCCACTTCCGCCAATGTCCGCCAGTCGGTCCGCGCCTCCCGCGCGCCACTGCGCTGCAAGCTCTCCCGTAGGGCGCTCCCTGGTTTCTCCTTGAAAACCGCCATCCGCGTACGCCGGTGCAAATCCCGCCCAATCGCCAGCTCAATGCGCCCCTGCTTTTCCGTCAACAATCCTTCGACCAGCGCGATGTAGGTTTTCTTCACCAAGCGTTGGCGAAATGCCTCGGAAATCTTCGCGTGCGCAAAATCGTTCTTTGCTACGAGAATGACCCCGGAAGTTTCCTTGTCCAACCGGTGCACAATTCCCGGCCGCAACGCATCCCCACCCTGCGAGAGCGCCTGTCCTCGCCCTAGCAGCGCGTTTACCAAAGTCCCTCGCGGGTTACCCGCCCCCGCGTGCACTGTCATCCCCGCGGCTTTATTCACCGCAATCACGTCGTCGTCTTCATAAAGAATCTCGAGCGGAATGTCCTCTGCTTCCGCCTGCATCGGCGGCCGCGCTTGCGCGTCCACGGTGATTTTCTGGCCCGCACGCAAACGGTGCGCACCCTTCGACGGCTTGCCGTCGACGAGGACGAGATCAGCTTCAATTAATTCCTGAATCCGTGTGCGGCTTAATTCCGGTAGGTGCGCCGCCAGATGGCGATCCAGCCGCTCACCAGCGTCGCTCTTCTCAACCAAGAGTTTGTGTGTGATGGGGGAAGGCACAAAAAGATTCTAGCAGTTTGGCGCAGCCGCGCATCAAACGCTCCAAAGCCCCGGCAGACTTAAACCGCTAGACTGACGAAGGGCTTTTTGTTGTCGAGGAACTTGATTCCTTGGGACTGAAAATCAGGTCGAGGATTAAAAGAATCGCGCCGATGGTAATCGCGGAATCCGCGACGTTGAACGCCGGCCAGCGGTAGCTCCCAATCCACACCTCGAAAAAATCCGTCACCGCGCCGTGAAGAATGCGGTCCGTGACGTTTCCCGTAGCTCCCGCCAGCAGAAGCGCAAGCCCGGCGCATGCCCAGGCGCCGCCCTCGCTGACGCGCTTCTGAACCGGGTCGATCGTCTGCCCGGCGACCAGCAGCCATGCGAGCGCGCAAATCACTACGAGCGATCCACCCGTCAACAAAATCCGCAGCCATGGCGAATGCGAATCCGCAAACAAACTGAAGGCGATCCCTGGATTGCGGCTATGCACCAGATAGATGAAGTGACGAACAACTTCATGCCGCCAGCCCAGGTCCGTTTGCGTTTCGAACCATGCTTTGGTGGCGCGATCCAAAACCACAATCCCCAACGTTAGCCAAAGCCACTTCAGGCGCGAAGGCAATTTCATGAACGCGCAAGCTCCCATCCTTCGATTTCCGCAAGCGCTTCGCTGCAGCGCTCACAGATGCCAGGGTAGCGCGTATTCTCCCCCACATGCGTCGAGTAGTTCCAGCATCGTTCACACTTCGTGCCGTCGGCGCGCAGAACTTCAACCTGAACCGGTCCGGAATCATTGCCAGGCGATTCCAACGCCAATATTTCCACCTGCGAAACGATGAACAAGCCTGGCAAATCCTTTGCGTGTCTCTGCAAGTCCAGGTAAGGACCCTTTGACCGAAGCTGTATTTTGGCTTCGAGTGAAGAATTGATGAATTTCTTTGTGCGGGCACGCTCGAGATTTTGCAAAACTTCCGCTCTCAGCGCATAGAGCTTTTCCCATTCCGTCTTTGTCTTCGCATCCACATTTGAGCGCAAAGCCGACTCTTGGGGAAAGACGTCGATGTGCACGCTTTGCGGTTCGCCGGGTAACTTTGGCAAATGGGTCCAAATTTCTTCCGAAGTGAAAACCAGAATGGGCGCAGCTAGGCGCACCAGCGCGCTGCTGATTTTCCAAACCGCCGTTTGCGCCGAACGCCGTGAACTGTTTCTCGCAGCCTTGGTGTACAGCCGGTCTTTCAGTACGTCAAAATAGAACGCGCTGAGATCGACCACGCAATAATCGTGAATCGCGTGATACACGCGGTGAAAATCGTACGCCGCAAACCACTCCCGGCATTTTCTGACCAATTCTGCCGTGCGCTCCAGCATCCACCGATCCATTTCTTCGAGCTGCTCATTCGGGAGCGCGTCGCACCCCGGCTCGAAATCGAACAAATTTCCGAGCGCGAATCGAAACGTGTTGCGAATCTTGCGGTAGGCATCGCTGAGCTGCGTCATCACGCGCTCGCTCATTTTTACGTCGGCTTGATACTCCTGCGAAGCTACCCACAATCGGAGAAGATCCGCTCCCCATTTTTCGCAAATATCGCTCGGCAAAACGACATTTCCAAGCGACTTGGACATGGGACGCCCGTGTTCATCGAGCGTCCACCCGTGCGTAACGACGCTTCGGTAAGGCGCGGCATCGCGTAGCCCCGTAGCAATTAGGAGTGAACTCTGAAACCATCCGCGATACTGGTCCGGACCCTCGAGATAAACATCCGCTGGCCACTCGTCCCCTTTCAAGACCGCCAAATTCGAGGACCCCGCGTCAAACCACACGTCGAGAATGTCATTTTCTTTCCGCCACGATCCTGCGCCGCACGGACATTTTGTTCCGGCAGGTAACAACTCCTCCGCCGTGTGCTTGTACCAGGCGTCCGCGCCTTCCCGTTCGAACCACTTGACCACGTTGCGCAGGGCCGCAAAATCTTCGAGGCGCGTGCCGCAACTATCGCAATAAAAAACAATAATCGGCACGCCCCAGAACCGCTGGCGCGACACGCACCAGTCCGGCCGCTTCTCGATCATTTCGTAGATGCGCTCTTCACCCCAGGCAGGAATCCACTTCACACCATGAATTTCTTCAAGCGCCTCCGCGCGTAAGGTTTTTTCTTTTCCGTGTGCAGCCTGATCCATCTTGATGAACCATTGCTCCGTAGCTCGGAAAATCACTGGATTGTGGCAACGCCAACAATGCGGATAGCTGTGCGTGTAGCTGTGATTTCCGAGAAGAGCTCCGCAATCTTCGAGCAACTTCACAATGGTCGGATTCGCCTCAAACACATTTTTGCCTTTGTATTCTGGCAATCCTTCGAGATACACGCCCTTGTCATCGATCGGCGCATAAATTTCCAGACCATATTTTTGTCCCGAGAGAAAATCATCCGAACCATGTCCAGGTGCCGTGTGCACGATCCCGCTGCCCTGATCCAGGGTCACATAGTCCGCCAAAATTCCCGGCACCTGTATGGGCAAAAAGGGATGCCGGAATTTCAGGCCCTCAAAATCCTGGCCTTTCCCCTTCGAACGCACGCGCACTTCTTTGATTCCGCACTCCGCCTGCAACGCCGCCACGCGTTCCGCAGCGAGCAACAGCGCGCCCTTCTCCGTTTCAACGACCACGTATTCGTAATCTGGATGAAACGCCAGCGCCCGGTTATGGGGAAGAGTCCACGGCGTAGTTGTCCAAATGACGGCGCTCACGTCGCTCATCCCAGCGAGCTCGCTCTTTCCGTCGTCCGCCGCAGCAAATTTCACCCAAACCGAGGGGCTGGTGTAATCCTCATACTCGACCTCAGCTTCAGCCAGTGCCGTCGTATCGTAGATGCACCAATAGACCGGCTTCCGTCCGCGATACGCGTAACCTTTCTCCATAAAATCAAGCAGCGCGCCAGCGACAATGGCTTCGTACTTGTGGTTCATCGTGAGATACGGATCATCCCATCGACCCAAAACACCCAACCGCTGGAAATCCCGTTTGTGCTGCTCCACATAGCGCGTGGCGAACTCACGACAAAGCCTGCGGAATTCCGCCGGCGAAACTTTTCCCTTTCCGCCAAGCTCCTTTTCCACCTGCGTCTCGATCGGCAATCCGTGGCAATCCCAACCAGGGACGTACGGCGCGTAATGCCCCGCCATGCTTTTGGATTTGACGATCACATCTTTCAATATTTTGTTGAGTCCCGTGCCCAAATGAATCGTGCCCGTTGGATAAGGGGGACCATCGTGCAAAACAAACAGGGGCTGGCCTTTGCGCGCCTCCAGAATCCGCTCGTAAAGATGCGATTCCTGCCAGGCTGCAAGCTGCTTCGGCTCATGTTGCGGAAGCCCGGCCTTCATCGGAAAATCAGTCTTAGGCAGATTCAGAGTTTTCTTGAGTTCCAGAGGTTCGGCCATTTCTGTGTGTGCCCGCAGCTTCGCTTGCTCGATTCGATTGCCGTCCCCTGCTCGCCGTATGTTAAATGCCGTACCTGATTTGCCGTACCTTGGTTCAGGTATTCAGCCAGAAACATGAGAAAGCGTTGTAATTCTGTATGTTACAATGATTGGCAGTCGGTGTCAGCGGCTGGGGTCGCGCAACCTTTCCCGGCTCTCGCGAATCATATCGATTCAGGACACCCTACGGAGCCTAGCTGCGTCTAAATCAGGGGGAAGATGGTGCCGGACCTAATCGTTAATCTCGTTCCGCCTGAAGCAATAAAGCCCGCGGTGTCTGCCTCGGCCGATCAGAAGGCCGTCCCAGTACCAGCCTCAGCGGTCCCCAAGTTTGGCGCGCCTGCTCTGCTTATTCCCGATAATTTTTGGTCCAACCTCAAACAGTTTCTAACCGAGCGTCCCGTCAACGTCGCGGACCGTCCTGGCGCGCCCTTTGTAAAAACAGTATTCGGCGCGGGCGTTATGGACAATCTCAAAGATTTCTTCAGCTCGCGGCCGGTGCCGAAAGGTCCCGTGAACAGCCGCCTGGCGGTCTCCTGGGGAACGAATTTCGGCGGGTTTGGGTCACGCATCAAAGAGGCTTTCTTTCCGGCAAAACTTCCGCCCGCGAACTTCACCAGCAAGCCCGTAAAGGTGAAGGACATTTGGACGAAGGACGAAAACTTCGGCTGGACCCAAATCATTTCCTTTGCGATTCATGGCAGCGTCTTTGCGCTGGTGATTTTGATTCCGTTGTTTTGGCATTTCGGGACTAAGACGGAAGCGAAGAATAAAAATGTCGAAGTGACCGGGATCGATCTTTCGCCGTACATGGCAAAACTCCCGGCGGGCGCGAAGAAGGCGGGCGGCGGTGGTGGCGCGAACGACCATACACTGACACCCGTCAACAAAGGCAAGCTTCCGAAGTTCCAGTGGACGCAGTTCACGCCACCCCAGGTGAGGCCACAGAATCCGGATCCCAAGCTCGCCATGGACCCGTCACTCCTCGGGCCGCCAGATCTTAAGGTGCCAAATATCAATGCGGCGAATTTTGGCGACCCGCTGGCCAACGGTGTAAGCGATTCTCTCGGACATGGCAATGGCACCGGAATCGGTAGCGGCACCGGCGGCGGCCTGGGTCCCGGCGAAGGCGGAGGCACGGGAGGCGGCGCGTTTCGCGCAGGCGTCAATGGCGTTGGCATTCCGGAATGTATCTATTGCCCGCCACCGCTCTATTCGGATGATGCGCGCAAGGCGAAGTACATGGGCACCGTCGTGCTGCAGGTGACCATTACCGCCGACGGCCGCGCGGTCAACATTTCCATCCTGAAGGATCCCGGAATGGGCCTCGGGGAAAAAGCAGTCGAGTCCGTACGCACTTGGAAGTTCCGGCCAGCGGCTGGACCGAACGGCAAGATTGTTGCTGTGCAAGTGCCGATTGAAGTGACTTTCCGGCTGTATTAGTTTCCCTCTTTAAACTAATTGCCTAGCTTTCGATTCTTAATTTTTTCAACTGCTTAGAACTTTCTCCGTAGGCAACCAAACTCTGCTTCGAGACTTCTGACTAGCCGACTGGTGCCCGCCTCCAGACGTTGTCGGGCCGAACCGCGAGGCGGAGACGGAGGCCTGTGCATGCGCGATCCATTTCTGCGCCCTTTTTCCGGCAACGATCCCACAACGGAATCCTGGCTCAACCGCGTTCGAGAAAACCTGGGGCAACTTCTCATTCCTTCGCATTTCAAACCTTCGTCGGCGAACGGCGCCCCGATTCATCTCCTCAAGTTCGATAAATCGCTACGGCCGGCACGCGCGCAGGGCGCTTCATTGCTTACGCACGCTGCTGTTTTTGCCGCGATTCTTCTGCTCCTTGCGGATACAAAGGGAGTGCCAAAACCACCCTTCCCCAGCGGAACAACCCCGTTGGACCCGTACACGCTTTCCGCACCACTGATCCGCACTCTCACCAGCGCGCAGCCTACTGACGGCGGTGGCCACGGCGGCGATCAAAACCCGATACCAGCGACGAGAGGGAATCTCCCGCCGCTTTCTTCCATCGTGCTCGTGAGACCAACGCTCCCGCAAAACCAGGACCACCTACTTCCCGAGCCGCCTACGCTTTTCGACCCGAATGCAGCACCCGTTCTTACCCCAACCGATAATATGGGATTGCCTTGGATGCCGGACGACACGCGCTCCCCGGGGCCGGGGAAAGGCCCGGGCATTGGCTCCAAAGACGGTGTTGGCATTGGCGATAACGGAGATGGACCGGCTGGCTATAACAATCAGAATTCTCTCTACAAACCGGCAGCCGTCCAGCCTGCTTGCGCGTACTGTCCGTATCCGACGTACACGGATGAGGCGCGACACGGCAAGGTGCAGGGCGCGGTGACGCTGCAAGTCCTCGTGGGCGCGGATGGCCGCGCGCAGGATATTCGAATCGTTAAAGGCATCGGTTTTGGACTGGACGAACGTGCGGTGGAGACCGTGCGCGGTTGGAAATTCATTCCGGCGCGTGACGGAGCAAAGCACTCCGTCCCTGCGTGGGTCACTGTCGAAGCTGTCTTTCGCCTGTTCTGACCTAACCTTCCCCATGAAGCCCATCGCTCTCTTGCCTGTGGCTTTTCTTTTTCTGGGTTCTGTTGGCGCCTCGCAGCAGGTTAAGTCGTTCCGCGACGAGCAATTTCGATATCCGCGCGTCCGACTCGCTGCCAAAGAGAAAGACGATGCTCTGCGGCGCATGTTTGAAGAAAAAAAGATTTCTTATCCGCCGCGTGCCATCCTTTTTCGTGCCTTCAAGAAAGAAGCGCTGCTCGAACTCTGGGCTTCGGAGAACGCGGAAAATTCCTATGCTTTGGTCCACACCTACGCGATTTGCGCGACTTCCGGCGTTCTCGGGCCGAAACGAAAATTTGGCGACGTCCAGGTGCCGGAAGGTTTCTACGAACTCGATTGGTTCAACCCGCAGAGCAATTTTTTCCTTAGTTTACATATCAGCTATCCCAACGGCGCAGACCGGGTCCTCGGCTCGCGCGCGAATCCCGGCGGAGATATTTTCCTTCATGGAAATTGCGTGACCATCGGATGCATCCCCATCACGGATGATGGAATCAAGGAGGTTTACTGGCTGGCCGTGCAGGTTCACGCGGGGGGCCAGCGGCATATCCCTATCGAGATATTTCCCGCACGGCTGACAGCGGACGGATTCAAGTCGCTTGCGCGGAGCTATCCGAACCAGCCGGAACTTCTCGCATTTTGGAGCAATCTCCGGGAGGGCTTTGACCTGTTTGAGAAGGATCATCGCGCGCTGAAAATCACCGTGGCGAGCGACGGCACGTATAAGTTCGGCGAGGAGAGCAGCATAGCCGAGGCCCGCCGAACTTCTGGACGGCTGCGGCTAACAGGGATAGCATTTCGGCATGCCGTACGAATTTCGGCAATGGGAAGAAGAGCTGGAGCCGCAGCCATCCTCGGCGCGCCTTGGGGGACCACCGCGTAAATTGACGGGGATTGGCGTGCTCGATCCGCCCGGCCCGCCGAAGAGGTCACCCGGCCCTTTGGCCGCTCTGCCAGCGTCGTTTCTGAGGCGATTGCTCGCTGGGCTGATTCTGGCTGGACTGGGGCTATTTATCTTATTCCTGCTCTTCTCGCACTAGAGAGTGACTCAAGCAACACATGCGATGGTTCTTCTGTCTGGGCTGTGGACAATCTGTTAGGATTTCGGCATGAGAAGAGCAATAGACGTTTCCTTGGTTATCCTCGCGGGATTGGTGTGCTTCGCGCATACGGCGCGGGCGCAGGGCTCCGCGGCCAGTCTGGATATCACGGCGCGCGTATCGCCGACGGCGGCGAAGCCGGAACCCGTGCGCCAATTCACGTTGTACATTCTGACGAAGAGCTATGGGGACATTGCCAAGGAAATCGAGGCGGGGGACGTCATTCCCCCGCGCAATGAATTCATCGACGGATTGAAAGTGTCGAAGGAATTGAAAGCCTGGTTGAAAGCCCACGACACGCTCGACCTGACGGCTCCCGACCTGGATAAATTGCTGAAGCCCGACGACATCATCCATACGCCGGAATTTTTGCTGGCTTACCAGCACTCCAACAGCGGCGGTGTAACCAAAGACATTCCGAAGCCGAAATACAAGGACGCCGACAAAGAGACACATCCGGAGAAGTATGAAAAAGACTTGCAGACGTATTACACGGCGCTGAAGAAATTCATTATCGCGAATCCGGCAACGGTTTCCGGCGTGGAGCTGGAACTGAATGCCGTGAATCCACAGACAAAGTGGGCGCTGATCCTGAGCAATCAGAAGAAGCACGTGCAGAAGCTGGCTCCGGAAGTGGCACAAAAGAAATATCTGGCGGCCAAGGTGGATACGGACCTCGAAGGGCACGCCTTCCTCCGAGAGCTGCCGCCAGGCAACTACTGGATTAGCACGCTGAATTTCGACGCAAGCGCCGGCGATGTGCGGGTGCGCTGGGATGTGCCAGTGACGATCCAAGCAGGCCAGGCTTTCCGCATCGAACTCACCAACCTGAACGCTACGGACACGCTTTCAGCGTCGGCACCCTAACGCGCGCCGGCCACCGCAGCCATGGGCACACCCTTCCTTTGGCTGATCTTTAATCTCTTCGTACTCGCCGCGATTGCATTGGATCTTGGTGTCTTCCACCGGCGTCCCCACAAAATGGAAACGCGGGAAGCGATCACCTGGACGCTCGTCTGGGTTGGACTGTCGCTTGCGTTTGGGCTCGGCGTAATGCATTTCTCCGGCGAGCAGCGCGGACTGGAGTTTTTTACCGGATATGTGATCGAAAAAGCTCTCAGCGTTGACAACCTTTTTCTGTTTTTAGTGATTTTCCGCGCGTTCGCCGTAGATGAGAAGATTCAGCACCGCATTCTGGAATGGGGAATTCTTGGAGCCCTGGTGATGCGCGGCGCGATGATCGCGGCGGGAGCGGGGCTGATCGAACGGTTCAGCTGGGTGCTCTATGTGTTCGGCGCATTTCTGGTGTACGCGGGATTGCACATGCTCTTCGCGAAGAAAGCGGAGATGCATCCCGAGGAGAACCGGATTTCGCGATTTGCGAAACGGTATCTGCGAGTCCGGAAGGAGTATGCAGGTAGCAAATTTTTTGTGCGCGATGGCGGAAAACTGTTTGCCACGCCTCTGTTTGTCGTGCTTTTAATTGTGGAGATCACGGATATCACCATGGCGGTGGATTCGATTCCCGCGATTTTTGGAATTACGCGGGATCCGTTTATCGTGTATACGTCCAATGTGTTCGCGATTTTGGGTTTGCGGGCTATGTATTTTCTTTTGGCAGGCGTGCTGGGGCGGTTGCGGTATTTGACGGTGGGTCTTTCGTTTGTGCTGGCGTTCATTGGGGCGAAGATGATTGTTGAGCCGTGGGTGCATATTTCGGTGGAGATCTCGCTTGCGGTGGTGGCGGGGATTTTGCTGGTGGCGCTGGCGGCTTCTTTGTTGGTTAATCCAAAAACAAAACAGTAATGTGGGTGCTTCGCGAAAGCGAGCTTGCCGAGTTGGGAAAGAGCCTTTCCGGGCCCAGGGTAGATGTGTTGCGGCTGTACAATGGCAGCCGAGGTGCATGGGATAAGGGCGGGCACGGCGTGCCGTGCCCCTACGAGTTCGGTGGAGACGAAGAATATGGCTGATGGGATTAGGTGGTTCGCGCGGATTTGTAGTTGCGTGGTTGTTGTGCTGGGGATTGTCTGCGTTCCAGCGTTCGGCACTGTGAGCGGAAAGAAGATCATTCTGGACACCGATCCAGGGACCGATGACGCCATGGCGTTGATGCTGGCGCTGAATTCTCCGGAGTTGGATGTGCAGGCTATCACCGTTGTGCCGGGGAACGTGACCGCGAGGCAGGGACTGGAAAATGCGCTGCGGATGGTTTCGCTGGCGAACCGGTGTGACATTCCCGTTGCGGGAGGGGCACAGAATCCGCTGTTCCAGAAACTGATCACGGCAGAGTTCTGGCACGGCAAAAATGGGCTGGCCAACATCGAACTGCCCACGAGTAAATGTAAAGCGGACGCGCGGTTCGGGCCCGACCTCATCATTGAACTTGTACACGCGTATCCTCACGAAATCACGCTGGTGCCTGTTGGCCCGTTGACGAACATTGCGCTGGCGATTGAAAAAGATCCAACCATCGTGCCGCTAGTGAAAGAAGTGATTCTGATGGGCGGATCGCTAAAGGGCGGCAACGTGAACGCGTCAGCGGAAGCCAACATTTATAACGATCCAGAAGCGGCGCAAATCGTTTTTCAGGCGGGATGGCCGCTGACGATGGTGGGGCTCGACGTCGGAGACAAGACTCTGTTTAGCCGCAAACAACTGGAGCAGCTCGGGCGGACGCACGGTCCAGTGAATGATTTTATTTATGGGGTGACGAAATTTCTCGTGGAGCTGTCAGAGAAATTCGGGGACACCGGGACGCCGATGTACGATCCGCTGGCGGTGGGAGTGGCAATCGACGGGGCGCTGGTGACGGCGCCGGCCATGCATGTCGATGTCGAAACTCGAGGCGAATTCACGCGCGGGGAAACGGTGGCGAACCGGCGGAACGAAATTGAGCGCAATGTGCTGCGCCATTTTCCTGACGGAGCCCGCTACGTCATCGAAGGTCTCGACAAGGTGGTGCCGAACGCCAAGGTTTGCATCGACGTGCAGGCTGACAAATTCTTGGAGTTGTTTGTTTCACGGATCCAAGGTAAGTAAAGCGGCCAGCAGTGAAGAACGGGCGGCCCAAAAAAGTTGTTCCCTCCAGGGCACGGTTCGTGGCTCAACCTCATTAGCGTCTTCTAATATTTGGCAGCACAACGAACCTTGCGATTTGGCCCTCCGAGGGCTAGGAAAGCACAGGGGTGTGTGCACCCTGGGGCGAGAAGATGCTGACCCAAAGAACTACAAACTTGCTGACACCACAAGGATTAGCGTGAATTTCCTGGAACCGCAATTCGAGTGGCTGAGGAGAGTTTGCGGAGCTTTTTTAGGCCGCATTTTCATTTCGGAACATGATCAAGCTAGACGGCTCGCAAACGGAGGTTTGTGGCCCCAAGTGATGCCTCGAAGCCTGCACCAGCGAGGGCACGGACACCAAACAGACCGGAGGGATGATTGACTCCAGAAAAGACTTGGAAGCTGCGACAGTTGGTCGTCGCCGCGTGCTTCGTTTTGGTGTATGTACTGGTGGATCGAACGACGGTCTCGTTTCAGATCTGGACTGAAATCAGCGCGTGGTACCCACCCACAGGGCTTGCGCTGGCCGCGCTGATTGGACTCGGGTGGCGTTACGCGCCAGTGATCCTGGTGGCGCAATGCATAGCATCGATTGTGAATTATCACCTGCCGGTCCGTTCGTATTCTTTCCTCGTCGGGAACGTGGAGTTCATTGCGGTGTACACGGTGGCGGCCGTGATATTGCGCCGGGTGGTGAAAATCGATTGGCGTCTGCGATCCATGAGGGATGTGACGTGGCTGCTGCTGATCGCCACGTGCGCTGCGTGGATTGTGGCGTTCGTGGGGACGAGGTTCTTGGAGGCGGACCACTTGATTCCCGCGCAGGGATACTTGCTGGCGACGATGAACTGGTGGGCTGGAGATGCGGTGGCGATCGGATCGATCGTGCCGTTTTCCCTGATTTATGTTTTGCCGGGGTTACGGGTATTCCTGGGTTATCGGGAACGTGATGGGAAG
>Ga0210390_10003383_pt1 | contig 13684 bp, 13 predicted proteins | sample IncBWH11OmetaG_FD_161050 | JGI IMG/M metagenome (GOLD analysis project Ga0210390, IMG submission 161050) | Forest soil microbial communities from Barre Woods Harvard Forest LTER site, Petersham, Massachusetts, United States - Inc-BW-H-11-O ...
GCGCAGGCGACTGCCGGTGGCGGGTCTGACCCAACCACTACGCTTCCGACGGCGGGTTATTTCGTGCAGGTGGCGGCGGTGAGCAAACAGGAAGATGCCGATTCACTGGTCGACGCGCTGAAGAAGAAAGAGTACCCGGCGTTTGTGGCGGCTCCGGTTGCAACCGACAAGCTGCTGCGCGTGCAATTGGGGCCGTTCTCTGAGATCAAAGACGCCGAGGCGATGCGGACGCGGTTGATTGCCGATGGCTATAGCCCGATACTGAAGAAGTAGGGCTGCGTTCTGGAATTATTCTCTTCGCCGAGGAGCCACATCGGCGACCGCGGAATTGGTTGTGACATCGCTTACCGGTCTAATCGCTTCAAGCAAGCTGTTCGCCTCGCCCGTTCACGTCTCCCATCCGATCAGTTCTTCACAAACCACGGGGAACCAATACGAGGTGGTCGATTGCGATCTTGGCGCCGTCGTCGGCCCGGAAAGCATCGAGCCGAAACACGATCTTTACTTCGTCGAAACGACGGATGGTTGGATTCGCCGGAATCGCGAAGTTCAGCGTCTCTTGAGTGTACGTTTGCTCTTCATCGACATTCCAACTGCGCTTCGATTTGACGACGACCCGGCCGAGCGACTGTGAGGGTTGGCCGGGCAGACTGCTATTGATCAGGACGAGTTCCAGAGACACGGTCTCTGAGTACGGGTCTGCGTTTCGAATCGCGACCTGAACTCGGTTGCAGCAGTTGAGATCGATCAAGGTGCCGAGATGGTCATGCGCCTCCATGGATAGGGGACGGCGGTCGGTGGAGTGGATGTTCAGCATCTCGGGGCTGCCGTGCGCCTGACGCGAGCGCTGCGGCGGATGAAGATCGGGCGCCTTGAAGAACCAATACACTCCATCGAATGGAATCACTAGAGGGATTGCGATGCGGCGACCTGCTAGAGGGGCGTTGGCGATGATGGGGGCGGGTGCGACCAGCTTGGTGCGCGTGAGTTTATCTGGCGAAAGGACGATGCCGGAGTCTCCTTCAGTTGTACGACCCGTGGAAGCTTCGAAGGCCTTCTCGCGACTTCGCTGGCCGCCGGGCTCGCCTTGCGGAAATCCTCGATGCGCATGAGACCGGGATGGAGCACCGAAGCCACTCATGCCGAATGAATGGGGCAGGTAGGGGAGTAGGGTGCCTGCTGTGATCGTGATTACTAGAGCGATGATCCAGAGAACGCGCGCTGTAGAAGGGAACGAAGCGGAGCGGGGTGGGCGATGCGGCGACGCGTGCGTTGTCTGAGACCACGTCCAGATTGCGGACGCACTGCCCACCAGTAGCGCAGCCGGGAAGGCATATCCAGCGAGGGCAACGCCTATGCCGGCTTCGGCGCAGAGGGCGGCGCCGCCTCCGAAGGCCTGGCGACGGAAGGACGGTGCGGATTCCAACAGGCGGAACGGGTTGCGGCTGGGGGCGGGGACGGTCGATTGCGGAGCGTCGGCCTGAAAATCGGTGTGAAAATCGGCCAGCCCGAAGTCTCGTGGGAGCCGGATTGATTTCACAACGCTGGCGACAAGTACCGCGGTAACGATGATTGCCCAGGGAGAATTCTCACGGAGGAGAAGCGTGAGGGGAGCGATCCAGAGAGCCGTGAGCGAGGTCTGGAGGATGAGACGGCGTGTATCGAGGACGACCGTTTGTGATGAGATCGTGCAAATTCCCCACACCGTTACGACGCTGGCTAGAAAGACCTCAAGGACACAGGCGACTGCCGAGCCGATTAGCTCGCCCCACGAGACCGTGTGCAGTAGCGGCAAGCGGCACACGAATAAAGCAACGGCCGCCGCAGCCAGCAGCGCGGCAACCTGCGGCAGCCACTTGAGAGGTGGTCGCGGGGCGGACGCTCCGGCCAGGTGGAAGGCGTTCATGTTTTGCTCACTTCAGAGTCCGGACAAGGAAACTCTGTGCTACCTCACTCATTTTAGACCGAACCGGATGATGCCTCGCAGCTCCGCATCCGCTAGCTACACATCCGTCAAGGCACACGCTCCGCATGTGATGATTGGACACCAGGACGGAGAAGACGGTTCCCGTTTGACTCTACGAGATTCGACATCGGTGTTTTCTTAGATTGACACTCGTGGATTCTCGCGATATTCCTAGGGGAACACTTCTCGCTTCGTCATTTCGGGTTCACTCATGTCATCCTCTGAGAGCTCTGTGGATCGCGCGCTGCACGCCATTGCCGACCCGACGCGGCGGCGGATTCTGCGGGCGCTGAAGGAGGGCGAAGCGGAGGCGAGGCAGAAAGGCAGCGCCACCGAACCTCGCTTATGCGCGGGGGACATTGAGGAACGTGTGGAACTTTCGCAGCCGACGATTTCTCATCACATGGCGATTTTGACGAAGGCTGGGCTCGTGGATGCGGTGAAGCGGGGGCAGTGGCGGTGGTACCGGCGGAATGAGAAGGCGATTCGGATGTTGGTGAAGACGTTGCGGGGGGAACTGTAGGCGTCGGTCAGCCTCAGGGACCGAATGCGGTCGGGGTTCCCGCTATGCTTTCTGTTCAACTAATTCCCACCCTAACATCGCAAAGGGCGCGATGTCAGGGTGGGGCACCCTCTTCATCTACCGATCGAAACAGTCTTTTGGTGTGCCTCAACTCGTCTGTTGGCTTCCAACACATTTAGTGCGGGCCCAGGGCCCAGTGCTCCAGGTCTCCGGTGGAACGGAGGAGGCCGAGTTGGCTGCGTTCGAGTTCGAAGGTGACGTCCTGCAGAGTGATGAAGCGTTCGCTGGCTTGGGAGTGGGCGTCGTCGAGATCGTGCAGCGTGGCCGTGCCGGCATCCATGCGAGTTTGGACGGCGGAGAGATTCTTCTGGGCAATTTCGTATTCAAGTTGGGCGACTTCGTGCGCGGCCTGCATCTGCGCGACGGAACGCTGCAGGCGCAAGATTTCTTCGGAGACCTGGTTGCGGGCGGCTTCGGCTTGTTTGGTCGCTTTCAAGGCATCGGCATCGGCAGCCTGGGCGCGGGAACGCTGCGAAAGGTTGAACAGAGGGAATCGAATGTTGACGCCGATCGTCGCGTTGTTCTGTTGGAAGCTGCTGGCGACGCAAAGAAATTCGCCCAATGACGTTGTGCAGGGGCGGGAGGGGATGTAGTAGTTCTGAAAGTTGTTGAAGCGCGAGAGCAGCGCATATTGCGCGGCAAAGTCGAGCGTGGGCCACAGCGCCCGGTGTTCGCCCTGGGCCCGCAGATATTGGGCACGGGCGTGTTCGACGGCTGCTTGCACGGACGGATTGGAAGCGGCGGCGTCCTTCGAGGCATCCTTTCCTGCATTTGTCCCCGCATCTTTTTCTGCATCATCAGTTGGAGGAAGCGCGGGAGGCGCGGGGATGGAGTCGGGGTCGGTTTGAATGCTTGCGGCGGGAAGTCCGGTGAGTTTGGAAAGGTGATCGCGGAGCACGGCGGCTGCGCCTTGGGCTTCGGTGATCCGGAGACGGACGCGGGCGGCGGACAGGCGAGCGCGGTCGCCTTCGACTTCGCTGTCGACGCCTTCTTTCACGCGCTCGGCGACTGCGGCCTGCATTTTGTTGGCAGCGGCTTCGGTTTCCTGGAGCCGGGTGAGGCGCAGCTCCCATTTGGCGAGTTCGGCGTAGCTCAGGGCTGCGTCTTGAATGATCTGGTTGCGCTGGTCTTTCGTTCTTAAGGAGGCGACGGCGGATTCGGCTTTGGCGGCTCGCACATTGTCGCGCAAGGCCGGATTGAACAGCGCCGATTGTGTGTTTACGTTGAACAGGGAAGGCGCGGAACCCTCAAGGCCGAGCGGAAATCCGTAGGAGTATCCCAGGCCCGCTCCGGTGGAAACCTGCGGAATGTAGTTGTCGCGCAGTTCCTGATATGCGGCGGAGGCGTGCGCTTCGTCGGCTGCGGCAATCGCCGCTCCTGTCGCGTGAGTCAGTGCGAGCTCGACGACGCGTTTGAGCGATACGGGTTCGGCTGCGAGCGAGGTTGGAATTAGAAGGACTGCGAGAATGCACTTTACGGTGCGCGCACCGCGGCTAAGGGTCTTCATTGCGTCCCTTTCGGCGTGATCTGGAAATGATTTCATGGAGCATTGGATGCCAGCGAGATTTTAAATGTCCCGGGAATTGAACGGGTGGTTCCGGAAGGGATGGGGCGAAAGACCGCGCTTCTCGCGCGCGGGTTCTGAGATCCCCAAAGTGTCCAGAAAATTCAATGGTCGACTCGCTTCAAGTCTTCGCGAGCGCGGGCATAGGTGTGGGAGAGTGCGAGCGCGGCGCGGTACTCTTCGGCGGCGGCATGGCGGTCTCCTTGTTTCTCCAGCGCCTGGCCGAGAAGGTCGTGCGCTTTGAAAGCGGGACCTTCTTCGACCGGAGACGAAAGATAGTGGTGAAGGAAGCTCATGGCCAAGGCATTGTCGCGACCAGTACGGAGGAGAAGACTGGCGGCGTCCATGAGCGCCTCGGGACGGTCGATCGGGGCGGACTCCATGGAGTGGAGGGCTTGCTCCATTTCGTCGAGACGCTTGGAGTGAGCCAGAAATTGCGCCAGGTGCAGCCAGGCTTGCGCGGCTCCGTGACTGGTGTCGATCGCGCCGCGGTAGGCGCGCTCGGCGGTGGCTTTATCTTTCTCTCGCTCGGCGATCCTTCCGGTTACATAATCGGCTAGCGGAGGATTGAAGGCGGCCAGCGCCTGGGCCTGGGCGCTGGCTTTGTCTTTGCCTCCGCCAACGACGCCGGGAGCTTCGAGGTAGAACTCGGCAAGATCGGCGCGGGCCTCGGAGTTTTTGGGATCGAGTTCGACGGCGCGCTCGAACTCGGTGCGGACTTTTTTCGCCAGGCCTGCGGCGGAAACGAATCCGGCGCGGTCGGCTTTTTCGCCGTCGATTCGTCCCATCCAGAGATGGTAGAGACTGTTTTTGGGATCGAGGGCGATGGCGCGTTCACAGTCGGGGATGCCGCGGTCCCACTCGTCAATCATGAAGTAGGAGCGGCAGAGCAGGTTGTACGATTCGGCACTGGGCGCGGGACCTGCGACTTGTTGCTCTAGAGTCTGAATAGCTTCGTCGACGTGGCCGGAGGCGAGAAGTTCCTTGGGAGACTTGGCCGCCTGCGCGGCGAGCGGAGGGACGGAAAAAAGTAGGAGCAACGACAAGGAGCGTAATTTCATCGATGGGCGAGTCTCATGTGGAATGCTGGACCTTCCTGGAAATAGTTCCGCTGAACAAATTCTTTCCGCAAGCGCCCCGAATTTAGGGAACGATCTTCACGGAGGCACCGTCGACCAACGGTTTGTCCTCTGCGGGTAAGGCCACCGAGTCGCCTTCGGACAAGCCGGAGGTGATTTCGACTCGAGTCAGATTCTGCAACGAAACCTCAATCGTCTGGCGCTTCAGGTGATTGTCGACCACGCGGTAGACGTAGGGCTTGGCCTCATCAATGCGCAGGGCGTCGCGCTCGAGTGTGAGCACGTTGCTGTGTTCGGCAACCACAATGGTGACACCCACGTTGACGTTGGGCAGAAGCCGGAGATCTTTATTATCGAGGATGCAAGTGGTCTCGCCGACTTGCCTGGAAAGGCGCAGTTTCACGGTCGATGGAATTGTGCTAACGGCGCCGATCCAGGTGCGGCCGGGCATGGCGTCCCATGTGATCTCGACGCGTTGTCCGGGCTGGAGGCGGCCGATGTCGGGCTCGTCAACGAAGGCTCGCACCAGCACTTTGGAGAGATCGGCTTCCTGCAAAAGCAAGTCGCCCGATGGGACGAATGCTCCCTGCTTAACGGGAAGGGAATAAACGATTCCATCGAAAGGCGCGCGCACGCTGGATTTGCGCAGAGCGTCTTCCGCGGCATCATAGGCCGCTTGCGCTTCGGCGGCTTGCGCCTCGATGCGGGCGGCTTCCGATTTGGAGTAGCGATCTTTCTGTTTCTGCTCGATCAAGGTGAGGTCGGCCTGCGCACTGCGCAGGGCATCTTCGGCCTGGCGGACTTCACCCGGGGAGGCAGCACCGTCTTTTTGAAGGCGGCGCAGGGCATCGAGATTTCGCTGGGCCGCGTCGTGCGCGTCGCGGGCTTTGATGAGTTGTGCGTGCAGGGTGAGCACTTCTTCCTGCGTGCCTTCGGCCTTAAGGTTGGATTCGTCGGCCTGCGCGGTTTTTACCTGAGCCTGGGCTCGTGCGGCCTGCGTGCGAATATCGGCATCGTCCAGTTGCAGGAGCAGCTGGCCTTTACGCACATGGTCGCCTTCTTTCACCAGCAACTGCTTTACTGTGGTGGAGATCGGCGCGTGGGCTTCAAAATTCTGAATGGGCTCGACTTTGCCGTTGGTGGAGACGACGCTGCGGATGGGGCCACGCTCAACGGCGACGGCTCGCACTTTTAAGGGAGTCTGGTGAAGATATGAATACAGGACAGCCAGTACTACCAGGGCAGCGAGCGTGGGCCAGATCCACCGCGGTCGAGGCGGCGTGTGCGAATTATTTGTCAATGCCAACCAGTTGTTCTTTCAGGGTGCGGCGCGAATAGCAGGTAGTAATTTACCATCCCGAAGGCGGCAGCAGATACACTGCGCTCCCCAAGCACCGTATCAGGTTGGATGCGGGCGGTGTGGCTTCGGGTGCAGAATCGAGCGAATCGAGGTAGACGCTACAATACTTGTATGGCTAAATCGCCCCGTTATACACCCGAGCACGCGGCTGCGGGTCTCGACGCGAAGTTTCCTGAGATTGAGACCTGGCCCAATCAATTTCCGGGATACGAGATTGTGGTAGACGATCCGGAGTTTACATCGGTGTGTCCGAAGACCGGGCTGCCGGATTTTGGCGTGTTGGCGATCCGGTACATGCCGGATAAGAGCTGCCTGGAGTTGAAGTCGCTGAAAGAATATTTGCAGTGCTACCGGAATCTCGGAATTTTTCAGGAGAACGTGGTCAACCAGGTTCTGGAAGATGTGGTGAAGTGGGCGAAGCCGGTGTGGGCGGAAGTGCGTGGAGAGTTCCGGCCGCGCGGGGGAATTTCGACCACGATTGTGGCGCGCTGGCCGCGGCCGAAGGGGCGGCGAGGATAAGGATCGGTCAGCGCGCGGCCGAAGCAGCACGCGGCTGGATGCGCTCAATCTCTTCCGCTTGTTCGGCCATGACGCGGCTGACTTCGTACGCTCCCTGCAGGCTTAGCCAGAATTGCTCCGTCGTTCCGAAGAAGCGCGATAGACGGCCGTGTCGGCACTGATGCCACGGCGCTCCAGCACGATGTCGTTCACGCGGGGCGCGGGAACTCGCAGCCGTTTCGCCAGTTCGTAGGACGACATGCCCAACGGCCTGAGAAATTCCTCCCGCAGGATTTCGCCGGGATGAACCTTCCAGTGGGGTGCACCTTTTCTTTGAATTTCTCCGTGTCCCATGATGTGACCTCAAGATCTTCTAGTGATAGTCTGCAATTTCGACTTCGAACGCATCGTGCCCGCGCCACACGAAGCAGATACGATATTGATCATTAATCCGAATACTGTATTGGCCCTGACGATCGCCGCGCAGCTTTTCCAGCCTATTGCCGGGAGGACATTTCAGATCTTCAAGCGCCGCGGCAGCATCGAGCATCGCCAGTTTCCGCTTTGTGACGTTGGCCGGAGGCGATCCCCGGGTTTTGCCGGTTGTCCAGATTTCCGCCGTCAGCTTATTGGCGAAAGTCTTAATCACCCCAATATAATAACGTTATCCGTTAATAATGTAAAGCGTTATTACGCCGGCCGCTCGAGGCGCAACATGCTATAGTCGCCTAACCTGTGAACGCTCGAACGCTCTATCCGAAGACCGCACTCGCGGTGCTCACCGCGCTGAATCTGCTGAACTACATCGATCGTTCGGTGTTGTTCGCCGTGCAGGATCTGGTCAAGGGCGAATTTCATAGAAGCGATGCGGCCTTTGGCGTGTTGACGAGCGTGTTTTTTGTTTTTTATATGTTCGCCGCGCCCTTCATGGGGCCGCTGTCGCTCCGATTTTCGCGAAAGTCGGTGATCGTTGCCGGAGCGTTGATCTGGAGTGCCGCCACTCTTTTGACGGCCGTCACGCACGACTTTACGGAATTGGTGATTCGCCACACTCTGGTTGGGATTGGAGAGGCGAGTTTTGTCATTCTGTCTCCGACGTTCGTCGCCGACATGTTTCCCGAACGCCAGCGCGGGCGCGTGATGGGCGTCTTCTACCTGGCGATCCCTGTGGGAACGGCGCTGGGGTACATTCTCGGCGGATTGATGGGACCAGTTTATGGATGGCGCGCGCCATTTTATGTGGGTGCGGCGCCGGGCTTTGTGCTTGCCTTGCTTTTGCTTTTGATTCCGGAACCGCCGCTGGGTCAATTTGACCCGCACGAAAAAACGCCGGATCGGGATACTTTGAAGGGACTGCTAAAGAATTCCGCTTTTGTTACGGCAACCGTAGGGATGGCGATGATGACTTTCGCTCTGGGCGGGCTGCAAGTCTGGATGCCTACTTTCTTACATCGCGCGCGGGGCTACACGATTGGGCAGGCAGGAATATTTTTCGGTCTGAGCATAGGCGCGAACGGCCTGGTTGCGTCGCTGGCCGGGGGATGGCTGTCCGACTTCCTGCTGCGGCGGACGCGAGCGGCTCACTATTTAGTTTCGGCGGTTAGCCTTGGCCTGGGGATACCGGCGATGTGGATCGCTCTCTACACTCAGGGGAATAGCATGGTTGCGGGAATCCTGGTGGCGGAGTTCTTGCTGCTGCTGAATACGGGGCCGCTGAATGCGGCAATCATTAATTCGGTGAGCGCGCGCATCCGTCCCATGGCGCTGGCGTTGAATGTGTTTATTCTTCACCTGTTGGGCGATGTCCCTTCCGCGTCGCTGATCGGCTACATGTCGGATCGATATTCATTGCAGGCTGCTTTTCTGGGGCCGGTGGTCGCAGTGGCTCTTTCCTCCGCCACGCTGTTTTACGGAATGAGGTTCGCGCCGCCGGTTGCGCTGGACGATGCTTCTGCCGGGGCAGGGAAGACTTAAGCGGGATGATTTATTTTTATTGGATTGCGGGAATAATTCTGGGGCTGGCGTGGTTTTCCCGCATCGTGGATGCTGCGCTTGGCATGCCCAGCGTGGCTGATGTTTCTCATCCGGAGTGGGATCGGAATCCGGTGTCGATTGCGGGAAATCCGCGGGTTTCGATTATTGTGCCTGCGCGCGATGAGGAAGAGACCATTGAGCAGGCGCTGAACACTCTTCTGGCGCTTGACTACGACAACTACGAAGTGATCGCCGTGAACGACCGGTCTAACGATTCGACTGGGGAGATCATGGAGCGGGTTGCCCAGGGTCAGAATCAAAATCCAGATCTAAATCCCCACTTCTCGCAAAGGGCGCGAGAAATGGGGCACCCGGATTCCCGTAGTTTTCGTGTGATTCATCATCGCGAGCTGCCTGCGGGGTGGTTGGGGAAGACGCATGCTATGTGGACGGCTGCCAACCAGGCCACGGGCGAGTGGTTGCTGTTTACTGACGCCGACGTTTTGTTCAAGCCGGATTCGCTGCGGCGGGCGCTGGCTTATGCCGAGTCGGTGCCGGCGGACCACATGGTACTGTTTCCACGAATGATCATGAAGCAGCCGGGTGAGTACATGATGATTGCTTTTTTCCAGACTATGTTTATGTTCGGGCACAGGCCGTGGAAAGTGGCCGACCCTAGCACTGACGATCACATGGGGGTGGGCGCGTTCAACCTGGTGCGGCGGCGGGTGTATGACGCGGTGGGAACGTATGAGGCGCTGCGCATGGAAGTGCTCGACGACATGAAACTGGGGAAGGTTGTAAAGAAGGCGGGGTTCGCACAGCGCAACGCTTTTGGCGGAGACTTGATTTCTATTCGCTGGGCCAAAGGGGCGATGGGTGTCGTCAATAATTTGACGAAGAATTTTTTTGCAGTGCTGTCGTTTCAGTGGTGGCGGACGGTGATCTCGGCGTTTGGGCTGGCGTTTCTGAACTTCGGTCCGTTTCTGGGGATATTTCTGGCGCATGGCTGGGCTCGCTTACCGTATGCCGTGGCACTGGCGTCGATGTTTGCGATTTATGTTGGCATGTCGTGGCGGTCGGACGTTCCACCGTATTACTTTTTGCTGCATCCGGTGAGCACGGCGTTGTTTATCTACACACTGTTGCGGTCGATGATTCTTACGCTGTGGAACGATGGAATTACTTGGCGCGGGACGAAGTATTCGCTGGAGGAGTTGCGCAAGGGGATGGTTTAGGCTGCGACCACGATCGGAGGCGCGGGATTGGGCTGAGATGCCGTGCGGCGTGCCGCGATTACGAGAAGAATGATTAATGCTGCGGCGAATATAGCGTTGCCAATGCGAACGCCGGATAATCCCTTGCCGACGGCGGGCTGCTGAATGAATGCGTGCCAGGCGTAGGCCAACGCGGCGCCTCCGGCTAGCGCCAGCCGATGCTGAGAGTTCCAGCCTTCGCGGTGGCTTAGCACCGAGACTGCTGCGAGGATCGTCAGATCTAAGAACACGTAGATGGCGACGGCAAGCCATCCCCACACGTTGGGGACGACCATGAAGATCGAGCCTGCGACCAGGGCCGCCGCGCCCACGAGCCATGGGCTGGGGGTCCAACCGGAAGCGTGCTGCGGCGGTCTGGCGGGCAGGCGGAAAGCGGCGAAAATCGCAAGTACGCACACAACGGCAGACCATGCGAATTGCGCTTTCGAAGCTAGAAAATGATCTTGCTTGATCTCATGGCGCGTCGATGCAATGGCGGCCAGGACAAATAAAATGCTGACGACGGTCAGGCCGATTCCTTTCAGCCACGAAGTGGTGGCTCGATCAGGGACCAGCGCTTCGACCAGCGCGATGGAAACCGAGATGCTCCACACGGTGTGCAGCGTGAGCACGAAGATTGTCCACCAGGCGCCGATTCCGAGTGCGGGGATGTAGGCCGGTTGCAGCAGATGCATGTTCAGATGCAGATAGTCGGGATTGAATAGAGTTTGCGTGGTGAAGGCTTCTTCGAAAACGGCGTAGGCGAAGGCGAGAACGAAAATCGTGGGCCATCCTCGGCCGGTTCGGCGCGCGACTTCGCGGATGAGCAAGGCGCCGCCGCCGTACATGGGCGCCAGGATGACGAGAGCCCACAGCATTTTGATGGGGATGTCGCCCAGCAGATATTCCGCGACGAGCGGGGCGATGAAAAAAAGTCCGATGGCCGGCGCTATGCGGCTGAATCCGGAATTCGACATAGGTCAGATGTATACGCTGTCGAATTGTTCCTGCGCAACTTTTCCCGCGTCTGCCGGCATGCCATCCGCGGGATGGGCCTCGCACGGGTATTCCGGCCCCGTGGCGCGGGAGATCCCTCACTTCGCCTGAAGGACGGCTCCGTTCGGGATGACGCAGGCGCGGGTTCAGTCAGAAATTCCGAACTGACCGAAAACTTTCTTCAGACATAGCCGACTTAATCCTACTGTGGGTCGTCGCCTTCTACGTCGTAGCCGTAGGTTGCGGTGGTGTTGGGCGTGGCTTTGGTCTTGGCGGGTTTCTTGGTGGGGCGGAGGTGGCCGGCGCTGTAGTGGCCGCGGTTTTCGACGTCGTAGTTCTTGGGTAGGGGCGGGATCATGGCGGCGCCGCCGGTGATCTGGCTGATGCGGTTGAGGATGATTTCTGCGCGGCCGTCGTAGAGTTTGACTGGGCCTTTGATTTCGATCATGCGGCCGGTGAGGCGCCGGACGTCGCCGACATCTTTCAGGTCGCGGGAGAAGACCACGACTGTGAAGGGGCAAGCTGCCTGTTCTTCGCAGAAATCGAGGAAGTGGACGCCGCTTGATCCGACTTTGACTCGGAGCACTTTTCCGGCTACGCATTTGGTTTCACCGACGTGCTGGCTGGCCTCGTGGATGGCGATGCAGTCGGAGGCGGAGAGGAATGGAGTTGCGAACAGGAGGATCAGTATCGCGGCCGGAGCCCGTTTTCTGGCTCGGGACGTGGAGCGCGCTGCCGGGCGTTGCCCGAATGTACGGACGAGGGCGTCCGTCCCTACATGTGTCGATGGTGGGAATGAATCGAATCGCATGCTTCGATCTTAGGAAGGATGCGGGAGGAAATCTGCGATCACGGAAAATAAATCGTCGAGTCGTTCCAGAATGAAACTGGCCCGAGGCGATACCGAGACTGCGATTTCGCTTAGGGGCAGGTGACCGATGCTGTAGCGATAACCATCTTTTTAAATGGCCACGATCCGGCGCTCGGGGCGTTTGGGTTGGAGGGGGCCCAAGCGGCGACGGGAGGATTGGGGCCAGAACTGGTGCAGTTTACAACCAAGGGCTCAGTCGTCAGCCGATAATCCAAAATGCCGGGAGGCGGCGCTAAAAACCCACCGCCCCAATCGACTGGCAGCGGAGTCACTGTGGTCGGCATTTTGGAAAATGTGCCCGTCGCTACGAATTCAATCTGCTGGCCATTCAGGGTTTGAGTGATCGCAATGGATTGGAGCTGTCGACCGCTTCCGCTTCCGCAAGAAATGGCAAGGAAGGCGACGGCTACGAGGAGAAGAAGAACGGTGGCTTTGTTCATGGCAACCTCTTGTCAGTTTATTTCCGGCCGTCTATTCGCGGCTGGCGGGCGGTAATGCGCAGGATGCTCCTGGACTGGACGGACTAGCGACCGGGTAGACGTCCGGCTCACACTTCCTAAGGCCTGGACTGCGCGACCGTGAAGCAACTGGTGGCCATACCCACCGCACTGACCACTATTTTGCTGGTCCCGGTCTTCGGGGCGTTCGGATTCGGGGGCGCAAAGGCCACAACTTGAGGAATTTCCGGTCCCGTCAGGGTGCAGTTGACCACGTACGGCTGGGTGGTCAGTGTGTAGTTGTAGATCGGTGGCGGGGGCGCCATCAGGCCGTTGGTCCAATCCACGGGCAGTGGACTCACAGTAGTCGGCGGCGCGGAAAAAGTGCCGGTTGCAACGAACTGAATCTGCTCACCATTGCTGGTCACGGTCTGGGTGAGGCTGATGGATTCAAGATGTCGGCCGCTGACGCTGCCACACCCCAATAAGAGCCACGCCATAGCAAGAAGCAGAAGAGGTAAAGGCCGGTTGAGTTTCATAGCGAACCTCCTGGGCGCTTAGAGCCGCGCCTTGAGCAGGGAGTTGCCCGCGCTCCTAGCTAGGATGATCCGGGAGGGGCTGCAAAGGCAAGACAAAATAGAGGGAGAACGCTGGCCCCACTTCCCCAAAGAACGCGAGAAGTGGGGCACCCAGAGTTGAGAAGGAAAGCTCTTACTTGAAGGACTTAACGGCCGAGGCTTCGTCGTCTTTCACGTCGAACACGGTATAGAGCTTGGTGATCTGAAGCAGGTCGTTGACCTTCTTGGTCAGATTCAGCAGCTTGAGTTCGCCGCCCTGATTCTTGGTGGTGGTGAAGGCGCTGACCAGTTCGCCGATGCCAGAGCTGTCAATGTAATTGACGTCCTGGAGGTTCAGGACAATTTTCTTGTTGCCCTTGCCGAGGAGGTCGCGCACTGTGTCGCGGAGAATGACGCTGCCTTCGCCAAGGGTAATGCGACCGCTGCAGTCCACAATCGTAACTCCATCCACCTGCCGAACAGCAACCTTCATGCTCACTGGGAAGCCTCCTTGCCGCCCGCGGTTGGCCCGTGGACGTGCTT
>Ga0210390_10003384_pt1 | contig 13682 bp, 14 predicted proteins | sample IncBWH11OmetaG_FD_161050 | JGI IMG/M metagenome (GOLD analysis project Ga0210390, IMG submission 161050) | Forest soil microbial communities from Barre Woods Harvard Forest LTER site, Petersham, Massachusetts, United States - Inc-BW-H-11-O ...
GACCGTGATCGATCCCAACGCGTACACTCCCGAATTCAAAGGCTTTCTGGTCAAGCTGGAAAAAGCGTAGGGCAACGTTATGAGCCAGGCAACTTTGCAAATCGTCAAAATCTCGGGCCACGCCGGACCGGTTCCAGGCGCTGGAGTTGAGCGGGCAGAGCAGGTCTGCAAATTGGTGGATACGACCACTTGCATCGGCTGTAAAGCCTGCGAAGTGGCCTGTCTGGAATGGAACGGCTACACCTTCAGCGAGACTGTCTTTGACAACAGCTATCAGACCATGCCGGAGACGACGTGGAATTATTGGAACCTGATCAAGTTCAACGAGCACGAACGCGAGGACGGCAGCGTCACGCTTCTGATGCGCAAAGATCAGTGCATGCACTGTGCCGACCCGGGTTGCCTGGCGGCGTGTCCAGCGGACGGCGCCATCGTGCAATACTCCAACGGCATCGTCGATTTCCAGCAGGCGAACTGCATTGGTTGTGGGTATTGCGTCAGTGGCTGCCCATTCAACATTCCTAAATTCAATTCGGCCACAAAGAAGATGTTCAAGTGCACGCTATGCTCGGATCGGGTGAGTGAAGGTCTGGAACCGGCCTGCATCAAGTCTTGCCCCACGGGCTGCCTGCATTTTGGCACGAAAGATGACATGAAGGACCTGGCCGAGACGCGAGCCAAACAACTCCGCGAGAACTTCGGTATCGAGAAGGCAGGGGTTTACGATCCACCGGGTGTCGGCGGCACGGGCGTGATTTATGTGCTCCACGATGTGACCAATCCCGAAGCCTATGGCGGATTGCCAAAAGACCCGCACATTCCGTGGGTGGTCCGCTTCTGGAAGGGACCGGCGAAGTGGATTGGGAACCTCGCCATGCTGGGCGGCATTCTGGGCGTGACTCTCCACTACTTCCGCTATGGTCCGAAGGAAGTGCATTCCGACACGCATGAAAACGGAGGCCAGCCGTGAGTTCCCACGCCATTTCCTCGCCAAGAACCACCGGTGAAGCCGGAGAACGCATCCTGCGCTACACGCTGGTCGAGCGCGTTCATCACTGGGTGGGCGCCCTGTTCTACGTCTATTGTCTGATCACCGGCTTGGCCTTTTGGTCCCCATACATGTTTTGGCTCGCGGCACTGGTTGGCGGCGGGCCGACCGCACGCTTCTGGCATCCCTGGATGGGCCTCGCCTTCACGGCATCTATGTTCTGGATGTACAAGATGTGGCGCGGCGACATGGCTACCACCGACGCGGACCGGCGCTGGAAGGCAGCCGTGAAGCACTACATTGAGAACGACGACCAGAATCTTCCGCCTGAGGGTCGCTTCAACTACGGACAGAAAATATTTTTCTGGCTGATGTTTTATGGCGTGATTCTGCTGGCGCTTTCGGGGTTTGGGCTGTGGTTCGTGGAATCGATTCCGTGGAGTTTGCACTGGCTCCGACTTTTGTGTGTGACCGTGCACGTTGTCGCCGCTCTTGCCACCATCGGCGGTTTCATCATTCACGTTTACATGGGAACTGCCATGATTCGCGGCGGATTTACTTCAATTATTCGCGGCGAAGTTTCGGTCGCCTGGGCGAAGACGCACCATCGCCTCTGGTACGAGCAGGTCACCGGCAAGCTGCCTCCGCGGAAATGAAGCGATCCAAGTGGGACCAGCGAATTCAGCGTGCGAATGAATTGACGTCCGCACATCCTTTCGCGGCGGAGGCGTTGCGCTTCTACAAAGGCGTCGCGACCTTCCAGAAGGAACTCTACGCCCACGTCGACGCTGCCCGCGGGAGCGGTTCACGAAAAAAGGCTGCCGGCTTATTCAATGAAGATCTCAATCTTCCTCTTCTATTGCCAAAGTTTCCCGAGTTTCTTTCCCGCGTGAGTGCTTTCAGCCCTCGCCCTGTTGCCGAGTCTGCTGCTAGGTTGAGGACTCAGACCGCCAGAATGGAGGAACTGCTCGCTTTTCATTGGCGGAAAGTGTCAAATTCTCAACCCGCTCCCAGCGAAACCGAAGCGCTGCTCGCTTGGATATTTCTACAACCATACGCGGAATCTCTTGCCGATCGCAGCGAGCGCCTGCCCGGTAACGACAGTCTTGCTCTGTGTCCTTTTTGTGAAGGAAAACCTCTAGTCGGTGTGCTGCGTCCGGAAGGAGACGGAGCAAAACGATTTCTGATTTGTGCGCTGTGTTCGACGGAGTGGGCGTTCCGACGAATTCTTTGTCCCGGGTGCGGGGAAGAAGGTGTAGAGAAGCTTGCTGTGTACACGGCAGCCGAGTTCAACCACGTCCGTGTCGAAGGCTGCGACACTTGCCAGCATTACATCAAGACAGTGGATCTCACGAAAAACGGCCTCGCTGTGCCTGTCGTCGACGAACTGGCAACCATCCCTCTCAACCTCTGGGCCCAGGAGCACGGATACGTGAAGCTAAAAATCAACTTGCTCGGAATCTAGGTTTTCTCCCTACGGAGCGCGCGAGGCAAACCGGACCTTTATCGTCTTGATCTCATACGGTTTGGTATGCACCGTGACGACGTCGTCGTGTACTGCCAGATCAGCAATCGATCGCTCCATCAGATCGGTTTCTGACGCTGACCGCGCTCCGGCCGGAAGCTGAAGTCTCACGTCCTCTTCTCGCCCAGCCCACTCATAGAAACGCAAAACAAGAGAGTCATCGTCCTCAGACTTCTTGACTGCGGTGAGCACAACGTTATCCGATTCAATCTTTACGAAAGAATATTCAGCCGGGAGCGTTCCATCGTGTTTCTGCGACCGGATGGCGAGCAGCTTGTAATTTAATTCGTATCCGCGGCGCACGGTCTGAGCGTCACGCCAGGTTCCGGCATGCGGATACAAGGAGTAAGTGAATTCGTGATGACCTTCATCGGCATGCGGATCGGGCCACTCCGGCGAGCGCAGCAGTGAGAGGCGCAGCACGTTGCCCCTCACGTCGTATCCGTACTTGCTGTCGTTGAGCAGGCTGAAGCCGTGTTTGGTATCAGAAAGATCGGCCCAGCGCTGCGCTGGGACTTCGAATTTAGCCTGTTCGGCCGGTGTGTTTCGAGTGGTCGGACGCTCGATCGAACCGTAGGGAATCTCAAACGTAGCCTTGTCACTGTGTACGCTCACAGGAAACGCAACTTTGAGGAGAATGTGTTTCTCGTGCCAGTCGGCCTGCATCTTCACGTCGACTCGCGGCACGCCGGCGTACATTGTGATGTCTTGCACGAAAGTGGAATTCTGGAAATGCTTCTTCACTCGGATGATGGCCCGCAGTGGCCCACCCTCAACCAGCTTCACCTCATCAGCTTTATCCAGATCCCAATGTTGTTTCTCGAAATCTGCATCGATGTTCCAGGCGTCCCATTTTTGAGGTTTGTCGTAGAAGGCCTGCAAAAGGTTTCCGCAAGCGGATGTCTTGGGGCCTCCCGTATCGGTTTCGGAGGGAGCTAGCGCTTCTGTCTGATTGCGTAGATCGTAGAGGCTGGTGATGCATCCGGTTTGCGGATCGACTTTGACGCGAAGGGATCCATTCTCCATCGTGCTGGCAGAGGCTCTGACAACTGGCGTTAGGTGCCTGTTGTATACGTCAGCGGAGTTTGCCGGAGACTTCGCCAGGGAACGCACGAAATAGGTCTTGTAGCCCATGGCCGGCGTGGCCGCAAGGACTAGAAAATGCGCCCGGTTGGTCGCTAAGTCCATCGCGAGCAGTTGCGACTCAACCCGTTGCCCTGCGGCATCGATCACTTCAATCTGTTTGGCCGGACCAGGAAGTTGTACCTCCGCCTCAATCACGTCCGTGCGCGGCCACGAAAGGGAATTGAAAACCACGACCGGCATACCGTCCCCTTGGGTATTAATGTGAGCCATAATCTCGTCGAGCGCATCATGCGCGAGTTCGTTGGCAGAACGCGCAACATCTTCCAAATTTCGCTTGGCGTCGAGATAGTTCACCGCGATTCCGGAACCGGGCATGACATCGTGGAAGTGATCGAAAAGCAGATTCTTCCAGGCGAGCCCGAACTGATCTTGTGCATACGGCCGGCCGAAAAGGGAGGCCACGGACGCATACTTCTCCGCGTCGAGCATCAGTTCTTCATCATGACGAATTCGCTGTTTGGTGTCCGCTTGCGACGTATACACGCCCCGGTGATATTCGAAATAGAGTTCGTCCTTCCAGGTAGGCACTTTGAGATTTGGGAGTTCCTGGTTCAAGTCGGCGAAAAATGCTTCCGCCGTGCTGAAATCAATCTTGGGAAAGACAGTGTTCGGATCCCGAAGACGATTGGCCTGATCCAGCATAGTGCGAGTCGGGCCGCCGCCGTGGTCGCCGATTCCGTACAAGTAAAGCATCTGCGGCGAATCCGTGACTTTAGTCCCGTAGATCAGCGGGGCATAGAGCGACAGGTCCTTTGTCATCTGCTCAGGGTTGAAGTCGTTGGCGTATTCGTGCGGAAAATATGTCAGCAGACGACTCCCGTCGGGCGCTTCCCACCAGAACAGGCGGTAGGGGAACTTTGTGTAATCCGTGGCCCATAGCAGTTTGCTGGTCACGAAATAATCGATGCCAGATTTCTTGTAGATTTGGGGAAGCTGCCAGTTGTATCCAAACGAATCCGGATTCCAGCCGATCTTGATGTCAGCGCCAAAATTCTGCAGAAAATATCTTTTACCGACAAGAATCTGACGCACCAGCGATTCGCCGTCCGGCATATTCAAGTCGGGTTCGACCCACATGCCGCCGATGACCTCCCAGCGTCCCTCCTTCACGCGCTGTTTGATCTGCTCGAACATGTCCGGATATTTTTCCTGCATCCATTCATAAGTTCGTGCCGAGGACATTGTGAACTTGAAATCTGGATACTCGCGCATCAAATCCAGAACGCTCTGAAAGGTATTGCGCACGACTTCGACCGTTTCCGTCCACGGCCAGAGCCACGCCATGTCGATATGGGAGTTCCCGACAGCGCGAACTGTGAACTGTTTCAGCCACGGATTCAACGATTGCAGTTTGTCTTGTGCCTGGCGCAGCGAAGCATCGAATCCCGCTTGGTCGTTCTTATCGAGTGGCGAAAAATCGATAGCCTTAACAGCCGACTCGAGCTGCTGCTGGCGTTCCGCGCGACCCTCCTCATAAGCCGCAATCATCGGACGCGCCGCCAGGATCTCCAGTCGCAGCATCTCTGGATCGGGTCGATTGGCAGGAGGTTCAATACTCAACTGAGCGTGATGAAATTCAGTTTCAACAACGGGGGCGTCGATCCGCACCGCGATCAGAAACTTCTGCCCGGGCTGCGCGTTCTCCGTGAGCGGGATCGGTTGCTGCATGTCGTCGTCTCCTCGCGACACCAGCGATCCATTCGAGAACACTGCGATCGTGACCGGGCCCTCGTTGTTCCAATTGAAGTCGAACCTGAGGTCTAATTTTGCGTGGGCGCCCTGCACTGTATAACCGTTGATCTTCTGCGGAATCTCGATCCACCGCCGCAGCACACGAGACCCGGTCGACCACTTGTCCCCGACTTTTAGGGTCTCCCAGCCGGAGTCATCTAGAGACGGATCCTCAGGATGTTTTACGTCCGCGTGAAACCGCCACTCGGGGAGCGGTACGGCGGTTAGCGATTGCAGCCGATCCAAAGTTGCTTGATAGGGATTACTCGTTTTCTGGCTCGGTTGCTGGGCGGAAACAATGTTGACTGGTACGAGCGCGAGAAGCGTACACACGATCCATCGCTTCAACGGACGTCCCTCCTTCATGGATTCGGACGGATAGATAAATGAACGAATAGGGTACTCGCTCCGGTTGCGTCTTACCAGCCTTTAGCAAGTTCGCCCTAGCCGCCGGCAATCGCCCCAATGATGAGAAAGGGCTCCGCCCCTGACACGACGGCGTCAGGCAGCGGAGCATCGGGCGATTCGTGGGAGAGATCCTCCTCGCAGGCAAAGAACCTCAGGAACGGCCGGCGCTGTTGGGTGTCGTGCTCGCGGATCGTTCCGCGCAGCATGGGATAGCGCGCTTCGAGCGTGTCGAGGACCGAGCGCTGCGTGACCGGACCCTTGACCTCGAGTTCCAACTCAGTGCCAACGTGCGCCAGCGTTCGTAGGTGGTGCGGAAGTATGACGCGGATCATAATGGCTTGATCATTTCAGCGTCTGTACCTCGACTGAAAGCACCGCTGGAAGATCTCGGACAATGGGTGCCCAACTATCCCCGGCATCAGCCGACGCGTACACTTGCCCGCCGCTGGTACCGAAATATATGCCGCACTTGTCGAGCGAGTCCACGGCCATGGCGTCGCGCAAAACATTCACGTAGCAGTCTTTTTGCGGCAGGCCTTTCGTGAGTGCTTCCCATTCGTTCCCGCCAGTGCGGCTGCGGTAAACTCGCAGCTTGCCTTCATGCACGTAGTGCTCCGAGTCGCTCTTGATGGGGACAACGTAAATCGTCTCCGGCTCGTGCGCGTGCACGTCAATCGCGAAGCCAAAGTCGGTTGGCAGATTTCCGCTGACCTCGTGCCACGAGTCGCCTGCGTTGTCACTGCGCATCACGTCCCAGTGCTTCTGCATGAAGAGCACGCCCGGGCGCGATGGGTTCATTGCGATGTGGTGAACACAGTGCCCGACCTCGGCATCCTGGTCGGGGATGTATTGCGAACGCAGTCCGCGATTAATCGGCTTCCACGTCTTACCGCCGTCGTCAGTGCGAAACGCGCCCGCAGCTGAGATAGCGATGAACATACGCTGCGGGTTGCTGGGATCAAGAATGATGGTGTGCAGGCACATGCCGCCCGCGCCCGGCTGCCACTTGGGGCCGGTGCCGTGGCCGCGGAGGCCGGGAAGTTCGTGCCAGTTCTGGCCGCCATCGGTCGAGCGGAAAATGGCGGCATCTTCCACGCCCGCGTAAACCGCATTTGCGTCAGTCAGTGACGGCTCTAAATGCCATACCCGCTTGAACTCCCACGGATGTTGCGTCCCGTCATACCACTGATGCGTGGTGAGCGGCTTGGCGGCCGCGTCGTAGGCGAACTTATTACTTTCGCTCTTGGGAGGACCAGGCGTAGCGGGCTGGCCGGCGGGCGTTCCGGGTTGATGCCAGGTTTTGCCGCCATCGTCGGAGCGCTGAATGATCTGCCCGAACCATCCGCTGGTTTGTGACGCGTAAATTCGATTCGGGTCAACTGGCGAACCCTTCATGTGGTAAATCTCCCACCCCGCAAAGTGCGGGCCGCTAACGTCCCATTTCTCACGCTTACCGTCTGAGCTGAGAATAAAAGCGCCTTTGCGTGTCCCAACCAGAACTCGAACATTACTCATGCGTCGCTCCGTTTCAGTAATTTGGAATTCATGCGTTCCTCATTCGTTCTGCTTCCTGATCGAGGTCTTTCGAGGTTAGGCCGTCTGACCGCAGTTAATCATCCACGGGATGCCGAATTGATCCACGAGCATACCAAATCGCACTGCCCAAAATGTCTCCTGAAGCGGCATTTGCACCGTCCCATTTTCTGCGAGCGCGCTGAATACACGTTCCGCTTCTGCCGCATCCTTGGGATCAAGCTTCACCGAGAAGCCCGCGGGTTTCTGATAGTGATCCGGCGGAGAGTCAGCTCCCTGCAACAGCCGGTCGCCGACTTGCAGGCTGGCATGAAGGATCTTGGTGCGCCAATCGCTGGGAACATCGTTCGCCACAGGAGTGCCCTCGTGAGGCATCATGAACGTGATTTTAGCGCCCAAACACTTCTCATAAAACTTGAATGCCGTCTCGCATTGACCGTTGAAAGTCAAATAAGGATTCAGTTGCATAGCGACCTCCTTCGTTCAGTTCGTGGTTGATGGAAATCCGGCAGGATTCCACCCGTCGCGTTCGAAGGGTGGAATCCCACTCAATCGCGAATCCGTCCTCAAGCCGCTTTTGCAGGCTGCGGACGCATTTGCTTCATAAACTCGCGCATTTTGGCGATGTGACCGGGCGAGCGCTTATCCATCCAGACCTCAAAGCGCTGCGCGGCCTTTTCCAGATGCGCAAGGAACTGCTTATTGGCCCATTGTTCTCGTCCTTCCGCGATCGTTGGCTTGATCCGCTCCCAGACGCCGAAGAATTCACCGCTGGTTTCGAAGAACAGGTCCTCGTGAAGCAGACCGTAGTTCAGCAAAGCGCAAGTCTGTTCCCAATAGCTGACCACCATCATGAAGTTGGTGCCGCCTTCGGTGCCGGGGGCCGCGACTCGCATCGCGTCGTTCCAGTTGTCTGCGAAGTAGCTCTTGAAGAACCAGTCTCGGGCTTGCCGAAGCCGGGCTTCGCGGCGCTCTTCAAAGACCTGCAAGTGAAGTTGTGCCTGTTCGTGTGTGGGTTTTGTTTCCATGATCTTCGTCTCCTTAATTATTAGTTTTGTTCTTCTTGTTGTTACGAATTGACTGCCCGGAGTTCAGTTTTCCGATCTCCTGGTGATGTTCTCGTTTCACGCCCCGTAGGCTTCTTTGAGACGCTGAATATCGATTTTATTCATTTGAAGCATTGCTTGCATGACTCTTTGCGACTTCTGAGGATCTTTGTCGCCCAACATTTCGCCCAACGCCTTCGGAATGATCTGCCAGGACAAGCCGTATTTGTCTTTTAGCCAGCCGCATCTTTGCGGTGATCCCCCGTCCGCCGTGAGTTTTCCCCACAGCTCATCGACTTCTGCCTGAGTTTCGCAGTTGACGAAAAAGGAGATGGCCTCGGAGAACTTGAACAGCGGGCCCCCGTTGAGTGCGAAAAAGTCTTGTCCGTCAAGTTGGAATGTCGCGGACATTACCGTTCCCTTCGGTCCCGGCCCTGCGTCCCCATATCGGGTGACGCTTCCTACCTTTGAATTCTTGAAGATCGAAACGTAGAAATTCATTGCCTCTTCAGCTTTGTCGTCGAACCACAAGAAGGGGGTGATTTTGTGCACGCGATTTTCTCCTCAATATTATTATTTGTAACTACTCCGCCCTACTCCATCGGGGCAGCCGTGCCATCGGACCACTTGCCAACTGGAACCATGAACACGGTGATCGGCTCGGGTGCACCGTGAAACTGCAGATTCAGCATCATCGGGGAGCCGGGCAGATCAGCGCCCCATGCGGCGCCGTCCATGAGTGGAGCGTAAAACATGAGATGAGACATGTTGTGCCCGTCCGAATCCGTAAGGTACGCGTCCTTCGACATCATGTAGCTCATCCCGCCGGGTTCCAGTGCTGGCAGTTCATGCTTATCGTACGCGGTCTTGGTGTTGTCGATTATCCGAGCTTTGGATAGTCCCGCCAATACCAACTCTGTCCTCTTGTAGGTAATGGGCAGGACGGTTCGTGCAGCGGGCGGATTGAAGCAGATCGGCCCGCGGAGTTTGGGGTTCCAGAACTCCGGGCTGTCGAATGGGGACATCCACGCTCTCTCCACAACGCAGACCCAGCTGTTCTTACCCTCGACTCCCGTCTCGTAGCCATGCCTCGCAAGGACCAGGATTGTTGCTTCGCGGGAGATTGCCTCGGGTGCGGCACTTCGGGCCAGAGCGATCTCGGCATTGCGATGCGTCATGAGATATTGATCGATCGAAGCCGTGCTCGGATACGATGCTTTCGCGTCCTGGGCTTGCCCTTGGCATAGGGGGCTCAGTACGGCGATCAGTGCAAGGACTCCCCGACCGATCGTCTTAAATGTTTTCCTCGCCATAGAATTTCTCCAGTGCTTCTTCAGTTGTTGGCTCGCGGCCGCACTAGGCTGCGGGCAAGTTTGGGATCTCCACCACCGGCCGAATTTCGACCGTCCCTTTGCGTGCGCCCGGGATGCGTCCGGCGATGTCGATGGCCTCGTCGAGGTTCTTGGCTTCCACCATAAAAAAGCCGCCAAGCTGTTCGCGCGTTTCGGCAAATGGACCGTCGGTCACCAGCCGTTTGCCGTCGCGCACTCGAACGGTAGTCGCTGTCGACACAGGCTGCAGTGGAGACGTGCCCAAAAACTGGCCATTCGCCTTGAGCGTGTGAGCAAGCTGGGTCGATTCTCCGTAACACTGCTGGCGCTCGGCGTCCGTCCAAGCCTGTTCGTCGGCGTAAATCAGCAACATGTACTTCATTCTTTCCCCTCCATGAGTAAGTCGAACGGCTGATGTCAAAATCGACATCTCAAAAAAGAAAATTTTCCGGCGACATATTGCTCGACGGCTTCGGCCTAAGCACTTCATTATGTGGCTCCGACTATAAATCGAACGCCAAACCTCCAAATCGACACCCTGCGACGAAAAAATCTACAATCAGCCATGTCTCTGGACGCAGCGGCTGCCGTCGACTCAGTTTATCGCTCCAATTGGGGCCGGATCGTGGCCACTCTGATCGGGATGGTCGGCGACTTCGACCTTGCCGAAGAGTCTGCGCAAGAAGCGTTTGCGGCCGCTGTTGACCAATGGCGCGTCTCTGGCGTCCCTGAGCTTCCGCGAGCATGGATCATTCAGACGGCTCGACACAAGGCCATCGACCGCATCCGGCGCAATGCAAGGTTCGAGGAAAAACTCGAATCATACGCCACTTCGGGATTGGTTCGCACCGTAGAAGAACCCGACTACGACACCAGCGAAATTCCCGACGATCGTCTTCGCCTGATCTTCACCTGTTGCCACCCCGCCCTAGCCCTGGAAGCGCAAGTGGCTCTTACCCTTCGCACATTATGCGGCTTGGAGACGGACGAAATTGCGCGGGCATTTCTCGTGCCTGAGGCGACTATGGCACAGCGGCTAGTGCGTGCGAAGCGCAAGATTCGCGACGCCGGCATACCCTACACCGTGCCCGAGACGAACGATATGGTGGCCAGGGTCGAAGCGGTGCTGTCCGTCCTCTATCTGGTCTTCAACGAAGGTTACGCGGCCACTCGAGTTGGGCCGCTAGTGAGGACCGATCTCTGCGCTGAGGCCATCCGCCTAGGGCGCCTGGTCAGATCGCTGATGATGCCGCAGCCCCCGGCGGAAGCGACCGCTCTCGTCGCGCTCATGCTGCTTCACGATGCGCGGCGCGAGGCCCGTGTCGATGAGGTCGGCGATATCGTAGTTCTTGAAGAACAAGATCGCAGCCGCTGGGATCAAGTCCAGATCGCGGAAGCGTTGCCGCTGGTCGACGAGGCTTTACGCGGCGGGCCCGGCCCGTTCGCTCTGCAGGCAGCGATCGCAGCTGTGCATTGTCAAGCGGCCAGGTCTGAAGATACGGATTGGCCGCAGATCGTGCGTCTCTATGATCTTCTCGAGCAAGTGCAGCCGTCTCCCATCGTGTCACTGAATCGCGCAGTAGCCGTGGCGATGGTAGACGGTCCTCAACCGGGACTCGCGTTGATCGATACGCTGGCCGAAAACAATGGTTTGGCCAACTATCACCTGCTGCATGCTGCGCGCGCCGATCTGCTGCGCCGCCTCGGCTCCCCAATCGAAGCGGCGAAGAGCTACCTGCGAGCCCTCGCTTTGGTTACGAATGACAGCGAACGCCGATTTCTCGAGCGGCGGCTGCGCCAGGTTCAATCTCAGGTCGCGTAAACTGCTTCAAGAGTTCAGTCGAGAAGGGAACCGTCACTTCGCCACGACGCCAATCGCCCTGAATAAATTCGCCGAAACAACACCATGCACACGTCAGTGAAATTCTGTCCCGGCCTACAGGCTTTCCTGATCTGAGCCGAGGCTCCCTGATCGCATCCAAATCAATTGAAGAAAGGGGGGCGACCCTTGGCAAACGGAAACGTGATTATTGAAAGGCCAGCGCGGCCAAACAAGCTAACGCCATTACTTCCCGGTGCGCGCACCGATGCGGCAGGGAAAGCGATAAACAATGTAATTCTGTTGTCGCTCCCGGATGAAGAATACAACCTGCTCCGGCCTCATCTAGAGCCGTGGGAACTCCCGCAATACGACATCTTGCACGAGCCGGGAGAGAAGATCGATTTCGCATACTTTCTCAACGAAGGCATGACCTCCCTGGTTGCGCTGAGCGCTGATGGCAGAAGTGTCGAAGTCGGCATCGTCGGCAGGGAAGGCATGGTGGGGATGCCCCTGACAGTCGGGCTGCTGCGCGGGACCTTTCGTGCAATCATGCAGATGTCCGGAACCGGGGTGCGCATAAGGTCGGAAGCCATTCAGGAGATCCTGCTCTGCGCTTCGAGGCTGCAGTCAGAACTCAGCCGTTTCGCTCTGATGCACGGGATGCAAGTCGCCCAACTCGCAGCTTGCAACCGGTTGCATGACATTGAGCAGCGCCTGGCGCGCTGGCTGCTGATGTGCCAGGATCGCGTGGATTCTGCCGTGCTTCCCTTAACCCACGAATTCCTCGCGCAGATGCTGGGCACGGGACGTCCAAGTGTAACTTTGGCCGCGGGAGCCCTGGAAAACGCCGCGCTGATTGAAAACTTGCGCGGCACGGTGAAGATATTGAACCGCAAAAGCCTTGAAGAGAAAGCCTGTGAATGCTATGGAGTTGTTCAGCACTTTAATGGCGGAATGGGGCTGAGATAAGCCTTGCGCCTGCTTCGTTCGCTGTCGAACAGACAAACTTCCTCCCCGGCCACTAGCCTACGCCCACCTGTCAAAACATTATTTAAAGCTTGCGAAAGCTTGCAAGGAGCGGCGTGGAACGTACGGTTAGCCGAAAAGAACGAAGAAGCATACGAACTGATTCCACGGGAAACCCGGTCCAGAACTCAATCCTGAGGTCTATTCCAGAAAACGAATACAGCTTGCTTCGGGGACATTTGGAGCCCTTGGATCTGCCGCCGCAGCACATCCTCCACGAAGCGGGTGCGAAGATCGACTACGCATATTTTCTGAATGACGGTATGGCCTCACTGGTCGTGCTCACGAGCGACGGAAGAAGCGTAGAGGTGGCGATCGTGGGCAAGGAAGGTATTGTAGGCACGCCCCTCGTTGTTGGCCTGAACCGCGGTCCCCATCGGGCGGTGATGCAAATCGTCGGAAGCGGGTTGAGAGTGAAATCAGCGGTTTTGATGGATACCCTGCGCTCCGCACCGCAGATGCGGCTGATATGGAACCGGTATGTACTAATCCAGGGATTACAGGTCGCGCAGATCGCGGCTTGCAACCGTCTGCACGAGATTGAGCAGCGCCTGGCTCGCTGGCTGCTTATGTGCCAGGACCGGATCGACTCGGAAACACTCCTGGTAACTCACGAATTTCTTGCCCAGATGCTCGGTACGGGGCGCCCAAGTGTCAGTCTGGCGGCGGGAATCCTGCAGCGTTGCAGCCTGATCGAAAATGCCCGCGGCGCGGTAACAATTCTGAATCGCGGAGGACTCGAAAACGCGGCCTGTGAATGCTATTTCGCCATGAAACACTTCAACGGTGGGCCGGGGGCGCCGTGAGCGGGTTTCGAATGTCCGGCACCGAACAGACACGAATTCACGCCGCAACTATCATTTACGTCAAAGCGGTAACAATGAGGGGAACCACTTCTACAGCAATGATTCGCGGGAAGGTGGGCGTGCATTGTTCCGAGGTGATTTCGTGAACGAAGATCAGCAAAATGACTGGCGGCTCTCGTATCAAGCAGCGCTGCTTGAGCTGGATCCAGTCAAACTGCCGCAGCGGATTGAGCGGGCGTACAGTGCCATCCAGACTTGCTTGAATGCGCACCCGAATGGCAACAGTGCGGAGTATCAAGCCTTGGCTGACGCGTTGGCGA